>Ga0272441_10003797_pt1 | contig 28256 bp, 25 predicted proteins | sample SSMProp6N_FD_193582 | JGI IMG/M metagenome (GOLD analysis project Ga0272441, IMG submission 193582) | Marine sediment archaeal communities from Little Sippewissett salt marsh, Falmouth, MA, United States - SSM-Prop-6N | ecosystem: Environmental > Aquatic > Marine > Wetlands > Sediment ... | reverse complement strand
ATATTTTATTTTCTTATTAAGTTCCCCGAGACTAATGTGTTTTTGAATGTGGATCTGTTCTGATTTAGGCATGACAATATATTAGCGCGATATTGTATCAATCTTTCGGTTTATGACTATAATTCACCTGCAATCAACTACTTCATCCTAAATTATGACACACTGATCGAAGATTCTTTAGCTATCGAACGTGTTCCGTATGTCGACGGTTTTTCAGGTGGTGCCACTGGTTGGTGGGACAGCAATTGTTTCGAAAAGGAGGATGTTGCTGCTCGGGTCTTTAAGGTTCATGGGTCGATTGATTGGTGTTTGTTGGAAGGCGACGTTCTTCCGCGTCGAATTCGGTCTAGTATAACATCGATTAGTCATGATGAGAAAGTTATGATCTGGCCTGCTGCAACTAAATATCGAGAAACTCAACGCGACCCTTATGCACAGATGATATCGATGATGAGAGCGATTCTGAGACCTTCAAAGAACTCTGAAGCAATTCTCACTATCTGTGGTTATCGGTTTGGTGATTCACACATAAATTTGGAACTTGACCGTGCTCTAAGGGAATCAGAACAACGATTGACGATTGTTGCATTTACTAGCGATGACGAACCAAAAGGACAACTCGAAGAATGGACAAAAGATCCTATGGTACAAGATCAAGTTCGTATATATGCAAAACGCGGATTTTTCCACGGAAATGAACAGATAAAGTCAAAAAAGGACTTGCCTTGGTGGAAATTTGAAACAATTACTCGACTGCTGGGGGGCGAACGATGAATCCTGAGAGGCGAAGCCCAAACGAACCCATCGAAAACCTTGCTATAGGCACCATTATCGAAGTCGACGGAACCCATATCGTAGCTGAGCTTGATTCGAGAATACTTGAGCTATCACGTGTTTTTGCTGGTGATGTCTACCCGATTGGGCAATTTGGATCCATTGTGAAAATTCATTTCGGAAGGCGCCTGATTTATGGATATGTCAGTCGGCTTCGGATGAAGTCGGAGTACGAACGTGAAAAAGGTATCACCGAATCAAGTCCCTCAACTGCTCGAATAATCGAAGCTGATTTGTTCGGAGAAGGCGAGTGGATTTTGAGCGGCGAAGCACAGTCCAAAAAATGGAGTCTTTGTTTCGAGAGAGGTGTCTCGAACTTTCCCTTGCCGCAACAAATTGTTTATCTTACACCTAAGTCTGAATTGCGATTTATATATGGGCAAAATCAAGGATCTACTATTCAAATAGGTGAACACGTAGGCTCTGGTGGAGCACCCTGCTACGCTGACATGAACGAATTGCTCGGCAAGCACACGGCAGTACTCGGATCAACGGGCTCCGGAAAATCAGGGTCTGTTGCTGCAATTCTTCATGCAATTCTCGAAAGAGGTGGTGAAGAAAAATATGAAAAATGGAACCCGTGCATCGTCATTTTGGATCCACATAACGAGTATGGTGAGGCGTTTCCAGATCATAAACGACTTTCAACGGATGAGGGAACACTGGAACTTCCTTACTGGCTATTTAACCTTCAGGAAACTACCGACCTCTTAATCGGAAAGACAGAATTTGTCGCAACGTCTCAATCAAACATCGTAAAAACCGCACTACTCAACGCTCGAACGGCTGCAGCTGAATATCTTGAACTTGATCCGGATTCGCTTACAGTTGATTCTCCGATTCCATACTCAATCGATGTCTTTATTAGCGAAATCAAAAAACAACGAGATATTATAACTGCTAAATCTAAACAGGGACCATTTAATTCGGTTCTGCAAAAGCTAGAAATCCTACGACGCGATTCCAGAAAGCATTTCATGATGAAATCATGGGACGGAAGCAGCGACCCTTTTCCTACTGTAATATCTCAGTTCCTCAGTGGCGGCGAACATGTTAAGATCGTCGACCTTTCTGGTGTACCAAATGAAGTTGCGGGGGTGGCAAGTGCTGTCATTGCAAGAACACTATTCTCCGTAAAGCTATGGCAGACCCCTGAAGAACGTAACCAGACGCCCATACTTTTAGTTTGTGAGGAAGCCCATCGCTACGTACCAAATCGAGGCGAGGCACAATATGAGGCTGCACAGGAAGCAATCCGCAGGCTGGCCAAAGAAGGAAGAAAGTACGGTATCGGTCTCATGTTAATATCACAAAGACCCAGCGAAGTTGAAGCAACGGTATTATCACAATGTAATTCATGGATCGTGCTCAGGATCACTAATGATGCGGATCGTGAACATGTTCGTTCAATTCTTCCAGACTCACTTGCAGGACTTACCAAGGTGCTCTCGGGTTTGAGGCGACGCGAAGCTGTATTTGTTGGACAGGCGACTACATTGCCATCGAGGATACTAATCAGAGACCTGCCTCCTGAAAAGCTACCGAGATCTCATGATATCGACTTTGATGAGGGGTGGCAACATGACCCCTTAGATGACAGCCGCCTTAAGGATATTGGGAATCGATGGAGATTGCAGAAACGACAAACATAATACGAAAATGGAGATTTTGATCGAGGTAGCTCATCATCAAGGTGGCAAAAAGATGGGCGCGAGCGGAGAGGCGGCGGCGCCCCCTGGCCAACCTCGTCGATTCGAGATCCGAGCGCCTCGTTCTTCTTGACGTCACTTCCCCAGCACCCGTCCAATCTTCTCCCGCCAGGCGCGGACATCTTTTGCTGCAGTGGTAAGGCCGCCATGATACTCGTCGGTGACAGATAAGAGGTGTCACTCGAACACCACTCATCATCCAACTGCCCTATTTTTCAATCAAACTTCGAAGTACTTGGGCGCAGACTCCAGAGCCTTTGCGATCAACTCTGCCCCGACCTCGATATCGTTGAGGCTTAAGACTTCAACTGGCGAATGGATGTACCTTGTGGCAACGCTGACAGCACCTGTGTGAATTCCCTCTCTTGTGAGATAAATTGCTGTAGCGTCAGTGGTGCCGCCACCGGATACTTCCAGCTGGATCTCTAGATCGTACTCTTTTGCGGTCTCTGTCAGCCAGTCCACCACTTTGGTGGTAGCGATAAGCCCTCTTCCAGAAGCATCGGCGATGATGACAACGGGCCCTTTGCCCATTTCTACAGGCGCGTCCTTCTTTTCGATTCCTGGATGATCTCCTGGAATGGTGACGTCAGTGGCGATCGCCACATCGGGATTGAGACCAAAGGCGCCGACTCTTGCACCCTTCAGGCCCACTTCTTCTTGGACCGTGCCCACCGCATAGATCTCAGACTCGGTCTTCGCCCTCTTTATCGCCTCTATCATCATCACTAGGCCTGCCCTGTTGTCGAAAGCTTTTCCAGTGACTCTGTCTCCTGCCATTTTGGCAAAGGTCCGATCTGTGCTCATGGGCGTGCCGGGTTTGATTCCAAGAGCCTCTGCTTCGTCTTTGTCTTTGCAGCCGACGTCCACGAACATGTCGTCGATCTTGATCGGCTTTTTCCGATCCTCGGCTTTCATTACGTGAGGCGGTTTTGAGCCGATCACGCCAACCACGGGCCCAGAATCGGTGTGAAGGATCACTCTTTGGTTTAGAAGGGTCTGATCAAACCAACCACCGACGGTGATGAACCTTATGAAACCCTTATCGTCAACGTACTTGGTCATAAGCCCTATCTCGTCCATGTGGGCTGCGATCATTACAGAGGGCTTTTTGCCCTTCTTGGTAGCGATGAGGTTACCCAAGTTGTCGACCCTAACTTCGTCCACGTAAGGCTCGATTTCCTCGCGGACGATCTCTCGCACAGAGTCTTCACGCCCAGATATACCGTGGGAGTTGCTTAACCGTTCCAGAAGTCTTTGAATCTCGCTCATATAGAATCATCTCTCGTCACGATTGAACTTCAGTTAATTTCAGTTAATTTTAATGAGTTTTTGTGGCCATCAAGATTGTCTTATCATGCCATCCTGACCTTTGCCCCGCTGTTTCTGGCCTTGGTGATCAGGACCTCGCCACCGACATCTTTCATGATTTCATGCGCCATAGATTCGATATCTCTCGTTTCGGTGTCGGCAATGGCGTAGACCGCTGGGCCAAAGGAGCTAAGACCAGCCCCTGCTGCGCCCGCATCTTTCAGCCCGGTCATGAGGTCACGTATCAAGGGATGTTGAAGCCGGACCTCCACATTCTTGAAGCCTAGCTCTTGAACCCTGTTCACAGCTTTCCCAAAGCTGTCCAGATCCTCTTCTATGATTGAGGGCATCATCCTCGCCATGATCTGATGACAAAGCTCGTGAACCTCACTTACGGGGACCGGACAATATTTCCCAAATATGTCCAGTTCCCTCTTGCCATAAGCTCCCTTGTCGATGTTGGGCGTTGCCAAGATCACCTTCCAAGATTCTGGGAATGGGTGTTGCATTATAACCGGCGGTGGCGCAACGCCACTTGAGGCCGAAGACGGCCGAAAGTCGATCTTGTCTTTACCAGGCCCAAAGGTGTGACCCCCATCCACGATAAAACCACCACTCTCGAAGGCCGCAACCCCGACCCCGCTGGTACCACCACGGGAAACGGCGATCGCGATATCGCGAACCGTGGCAGGCGTATCATAAAGCTCGCAGAGGGCTTTTCCCACGGCCACCGCGAGCTGAGTTCCGCCGCCAAGGCCCACATGAAGCTTGTAACAACTCCTGACTGCGATCTTGGCCCCGCAAAGATTGAACTGATCCATCACCATTTTCGCTGCAAGCTCTGCCCTGTCGGCGTTCTCGCCCTTAACCTCAAGGTCTTCGCTTCTTTCGGCCTCTATCATGATGTTTGGCTCGTCCAGTGTCAACCCAACGCCGCCGTCAACCCGACCACACTTGCCAGATAGATCTGTCAGGGTCATGTGTATCCTGGAAGGGGTTTCCACTATCACACGATGCCGATCCTGAAAGTTGTTGTAAGGGAAAGTCTCGGTGATGGCCATCAGAGGATGACCTCCCCTAATTATCTTGTAGTTCCTCGATAGCATCGGCTCTTTGGAAAAGACGTTGAACATCTCGTGTAAGGCCCCTGACTCTTTCAAAACTTGAGCTGAGGTTATGTCGCGCCGGGATTCGATGCGGTGCTTTTTCAATATGAGCCCTATGGGGATGTCTGCGCGTGTCAGGTCCTCTTTGAACCGGGGCTCAAGCCTTTTTATGGGCGTGTAAGAGATGGCATGTATCAAAGTCTCCTCGGTGACCGAGTTCTTGAGCTTGACCTCTCTGTAATTGACATCGTCGCCTTCTTCGATATCGAGCTTGCAAGCCACTGACCTGTCTGCAGAGACGATTTTCTGGGCTAGCGTCTCAATCTCTACAGGGCTTCCTGTGATGACCTCAAGAAGGCAGGTTACAGAGCCGTCAGTTCCAAGGAGAATCTTCTGGGCCGGGCTTAGCCTTCCAACCTCCTTTTCGATCTCGGGAATCGCTTTTTCAATCCTGAACGCCGATGATCGAGACATACGAAAAAGGTTGGCGGATTGGCATAAAGTTTTTCCCCTCTGCCAAGCTTAAGCTTCTTCCCCATTAGGCCGAGCGGAGGATGTGCGAAATGAAGACTTCTAGAATCTCAGGAATGTACAAGATCTCACCAGAAGATCGACTCAAAGCGGTGGCAGAAAACGCCGATCTGGACGAAGAAGAGGTGGCTGCCATCGGCAAGATGGGGCTTGGCCTAAACCAGGCCGACAAGATGGTGGAAAACGTAATCGGGCTCTACCAAGTCCCCTTGGGCGTGGCCACCAACTTCGTCATAGACGGAAAGGATGTCTTGATCCCGATGGCGACTGAAGAGCCGTCAGTGATCGCGGCTGCCAGCAACGGAGCCAGGATGGCCCGCGGAAGTGGCGGTTTTGCAACATCTTGCACCGAGCCTGTGATGATGGCTTTGATCCAGGTAACTGGACTTGCCGACCCCAACGGCACCAGGATGACGATTCTGGAACACGCTCAGGAAATCACGAGTCTAGCCAACGAGCAAGATCCCATGTTGGTCAAGTTCGGCGGAGGCGTCGTGGGGATCGAGGCAGAGTTGATCGAAACCAGGAAAGGTCCGATGGTAGTGGTCCATCTTCTTGTAGACTGTAGAGACGCCATGGGCGCGAATGCCATAAACACCATGGCCGAAGCAGTGGCCCCCTTGATCGAGCAGATCACGGGAGGAAAGGTGTATCTCAGGATCATTTCAAATCTCGCCGACAAGAGGGTGGCCAGGGCAAGAGCCGTCTTCAAGGCCGAAGATATAGGCGGTCCCGAAGTGGTGGATGCCATCGTTCTTACCAGCGCTCTTGCCGAGGCAGATCCTTACAGGGCCGCGACTCACAACAAAGGCATAATGAACGGGGTGACTGCTGTGACCATGGCTTCTGGGAACGATACAAGAGCCATCGAATCTGGTGCCCATTCCTATGCCGCAAGGGGTGGCAAATATCGGTCATTATCTCAATATGAAAAGAATGCAGATGGAGACCTGGTGGGAACCATCGAGATTCCGGTCGCTGTGGGCACCGTGGGCGGGGCGACCAGGGTCCATCCAGTGGCCCGAGCCAACATGAAGATTCTCGGCGTAAAATCCGCCAGCGACCTTGGCCGAATCTTGGCCGCAGTGGGCCTATCTCAGAACTTCGCTGCGCTAAGAGCCCTTGCTACCGAGGGAATCCAAAGAGGGCATATGTCACTTCATGCCAAAAACGTGGCAGCTGAAGCTGGCGCGACCGGTGATCAGATCGAGATCATCGCTAACAAGATGGCCTCTGAAAAGAAGATCAACTTGGAGCGAGCAAGAGAACTCCTGCGAGATATGAAATGAACCAGATCGTCGGGGTTTTGGGGCCAGAAGGCACATTCTCTGAAGTGGCGGCAAGGACGCGCTACCCAGAGGCTGGCATACGCTATTTTGGCGATTTCGAAGAGGTCCTCATGGCAGTGGAAAGGGGCGACGTGGACGCAGGAGTAGTTCCCCTTGAAAACAGTCTCGAAGGGTCGATAGGCCAGACACTCGACGCCCTCCTCAACCTCGATGTCAAGATCACGGGCGAGCTGAACTTGAGGGTGAGGCACTGTCTCATTGGCAGGGGGGCGCAAGACAAAGTTAAGGTGGTCTTGTCTCACCCTCAAGCTTTGGCCCAATGCAGGAGATATATCAAGAAACATTATCCAAGGGCCGAGATCAGAACCACAGGTTCCACCACTCATGCCGTCAGGCTCGCCCAGGAGTTTCCAGAGATGGCCGCCATTGCCGGTGCTGAGGCTGCGGATCGGTACGGCCTTGAGCTGATCGATCGCGATATCCAGGACTCGGACAATAACGTCACCAGGTTCGTGATTGCGGGGCGAGATCTGCAGCCACCTACTGGTGACGACAAGACTTCACTTGCCATATATCTTGAGCGGGCAGAGCCTGGTGCTCTCTGGGAAATTCTGGGCGAGTTTGCCCCAAGGGGGATAAATCTCATCAAGATCGAGTCAAGGCCAAGCCGGAAAGGTCTTGGAGACTACTACTTCTTCATCGACTTTGAAGGGCACGTCGCAGACCAGAAAGTAGCAGAAGCCCTTTCCCGGATAGAGAAAAAAGCAGTAATGACCAAAGTGCTTGGGTCTTATCCGAGGGCGCGACCCGGTCAAAAATGATTCACATGGACCACAAAAAAATCCGAAGTTCTCTCAAGAGAACTGGAAAATCCTTTGCTCAGACGATGCCCATACTCTTTGGCGTCTTGCTCTTGGTTTCAATGGTGTTGGTATTGGTTCCGACCTCTTTTTATGGGAAAGTATTCACTGGAAATGAGGTGATGGACCCGTTAATCGGAGCCGCTCTTGGGAGCATTGCTGCAGGAAACCCGATAACCAGCTACATAATCGGTGGTGAGCTAATAGAAGAGGGCGTAAGCCTCCTTGCTGTGGTCGCCTTCATCGTGGCCTGGGCGAGCGTGGGCTTGATACACATTCCAGCAGAGGGTTTGATACTTGGCCGAAGGTTCGCCTTGGTGAGAAACGGGGTGTGTTTTCTCTCTGCGATCGCAATTGCCATTATAGTCTCTTTGGTCGTGGAGCTGGTCTAAATGCGCCCAACGTCAGGGAGTGTGAAATTCCTTGCAGTTGTCGTGGCCCTTTACATCTTGCTCGCATTTTATGACTTTGCCCTTTTCCAAAACGTCCTTTACAAGTTCGCTGAGCTTTTTCTCAAGGTAGCGCCGATCTTAGTCCTGGTCTTCGTCATAATGTCTCTGTTGAACCTGTACCTCCAGCCGGGAACGGTAAAGAATATGCTTGGCACAGGCGCCGGGCCGAAGGGTTGGGCAGTTGCCATGATAGGTGGCGTTCTGTCTGCAGGCCCGATCTACATGTGGTATCCTCTATTGGAAGATCTCAAGAAGAAGGGGATGAAAGACTCTTTAGCTGCCGCCTTTCTCTGCGCCCGTGCCATCAAGATACCGCTCCTTCCCATGATGATCTACTACTTCGGTTGGACTTTCACGGCGACGCTATGCATTTCAATTTTGATATTTTCAGTTATTGGCGGGGTCATAGTGGAGAAGCTCGTCAAAAACGAATGATATCTGCCTGGATTTGAATCTTCATATCCTTTTTTAAATTCAACACTTCATCGAAATAGACCAATAGTCATTGGATACTTCATCTACACATATCGATTTTGAATATTGTGCGGGAAGGGTTGAACGACCTCTTTATAGACAAGGGTGATCACATCGTTTCCTTGTCGGACAACCCGGTTGAAGCAACTTCCGCCAGATTGAGTTGAACAATGACTTTAAGTGCAAAGAATTCCTTCGTAGCACCCAACTCGAAGGCGGGATGCTGGCCTCAAACGCCAACCTGTGAGGCGAGACGGTCGGAGCACGAAACCAATCCGTGCTCTGTAAAGCTGGTGGATGGTGTTTTGAGTCAATAGTGCCAGGATGTTGGAATTTGGGCCTATAAGCTGAAATAGCATAGGAGGTCCTTTTTGCCTATTCGCCAATTGAGATCAAAATAATGAGAATGTTGCACAAACTCGATAAACGCGCATACTCGGTACACCGTCAAATTTTACTACTCAGAGCAAATGTGGGATGTGATGATGTTGAAAAAAGTGAAATTGGCAATTGCTGGCCTTGGCAACTGCGCGAGCTCTCTCATCCAGGGAATTGAATATTATAAAAATCAAGATGTTGAAAACTGCATCGGCTTGATGCATTATGATATTGGCGGCTATAGTCCCGGAGACGTTGAGGTTGTAGCCGCCTTCGATATCGACGCAAGAAAGGTGGGACGGGACGTTAGCGAGGCCATCTTTGCTCCGCCAAACTGCACTACCGTATTCCAGTCCGAAATTCATTACATGGGGGTCGAAGTAAAGAAAGGACCTGTTCTGGATGGCGTTGCCGCCCATATGTCAAACTACGACGATAACAAGACCTTTTTGGTCTCAAAAGAAGAACCATGCAATGTCGTAAAGGAGCTAAAAGATTGCGGTGCTGAGGTTCTCATAAATTACATGCCGGTGGGTTCTGAAGATGCCGCCAAGTTCTACGCTCAAGCCGCCATCGACGCAGGTGTGGGTTACGTTAACTGCATGCCGGTTTTCATAGCTTCCGATCCCGAATGGGCTGCCAAGTTCGAGGATGCAGGTCTTCCGATAGTGGGAGATGACGTCAAATCTCAGATAGGTGCCACCATCGTCCACAGGACTTTGGCCAAGCTCTTTAACGATCGCGGGGTAGAACTCGATAGGACCTACCAGCTCAACACCGGCGGAAATACCGATTTTCTGAACATGCTCAGCCAGAATCGTCTCAAGACAAAGAGGATCTCCAAGACCGAAGCGGTCCAGTCAGCTCTTGAAAGGCCCCTTGAGGCCGACAACATCCACATAGGCCCGTCAGATTACGTGCCATGGCAAAAGGACAATAAGATCTGCTTTTTGAGGATGGAAGGAAGAATCTTCGGGGACGTTCCCATCAACTTGGAGCTTAGGCTTTCGGTGGAGGATTCGCCCAACAGCGCGGGCTGCACCATAGATGCCATCAGGGTTTGCAAGCTCGGCCTTGAAAGGAAGATCGCAGGGCCTTTGACTGAGATCTCGGCCTATACCATGAAGCATCCTCCAATCCAGTATCCTGACTACGTGGCCAAGCAGATGGTGGAGAACTTCATAAAAGGCGAGATTTACGACGTGACCGCTGAGATCTCTCTCGAACCCGAGATCGCAACAGCCGCAGAAAACAAAGAGTGAGACGCCCTTTTTGGACGTCGTGGATGGGATCGCACACCACTACATTCCACGTTTTCTGTGGGGTGGATTTAGAGGTGCCAGAAGGCAATTTCGCATGAAAATGACATCGCAACATGCCGATTTCCCTCCTTCACGTGTGATCCCTCGGCTCATGAGCGTTTCGGATGTGGTTGATTCGCTATAATCCCAGAGATACGTTTGAGAACCGTTTGAGAACCGTTTGAGAACCGTTTGAGAACCGTTTGAGATCGACGCCTGGCAGAAGTTCTTTTCTCGGAGTGGGGACGTTCAACATATGACAGTTCCATCGATGTTTGTTGGGACTTTTTTATCCAAGAGATGGAGTATTGTGGGAAATACGTCCACAGTTCTGCAGACCTTGGACTTGAGGGGCGCGTTGGTGCAGATGGGAACTTCCATATGCGACCTTAAAAGAGATCCATGGGAACTTTTGTGTTCGGGCCACTCGTGTTTCTTTCTCAGGTCAAAACCCTCCTTTGCGAAGACCACAATATCGCCAGTGCGATCAGAGCTAAAGAGCTGTCTTAGCTGGACGATCGAATCTGCGTAGTTGGTATCTTTGGTCAGATCCAGCGACATTCTCTGGCAGATTTTGGCGCCCTCGTTACAAAATTCCAGAGGATTGGCGCCTTCAATTTTCAGTCTCACTTCGCCACCTTCACCACCCTCACCGTATTCGAGCTTGGCCTTTCCGAATCGATTTTCCACGCAGAGGGCGAACTTGCAACCGTTCGTTGCAACTCTGTATGCCACGAAGTCTATGCCTTCTTGCGAGATAATTCGGTCAATGAACCTTTGGTTCTTTTCGATTGCAGAAAACTCATCATAAAGTGCAGGCCTTTTTCCCACCGGATCTAAAAAGTATACGAAGGCCATTGAGTTTCCGCTTTCCATAATCGCGAGGTTGTAGTCTCGTCTCAATATCCGAGGATAATATATGGGCGAATGGCCCACTTCTTTTGCGATCTTTACCAGTGGGATGTGGGTGTGTGTCTTCGAGAGGCCATGGTCGCTCACTATGAATACCAGGGCCTCGTCTAGATAACCTTCATCGAAAAGTTCACCGACAACGTCGTCGAGCCTTCTGTACTGCTTTAAGACCTTCTCGTATTTGGGATAGTAAAGGTGAGTGATCTCATCGATGGCCGGAAATACGGCGAATACGAAATCGTAACCTTGTGAGAGATACTTTTTGACGGATCGTGCTGCAACGTCGTCTACGATCTCCCATCGGCCTGTATAGTGAGCAAACATGTAACACAGAGACTTTTGGAGCCGGTTGCTATCTATCTTGGAGCAGCCTCTGTCAAGAGCGCTGAAGACGTTTGCAGACTTGGAGAAATGGCCGTATATGGGCATGTAACTTTTTTCGATGTCTGAAGACATGGAAAAGCTACTGGGGCCAACGTAGGATCTCAGACCAGAGTTTGTGACAACGCCCTTTTTTGCAGCACCCTTCTCAAACCATCTTATCCCAGGGACGTTTGCAGTTCCGGGATATATCCCGTAGACGAAGGGTATGTGAGCTGGGCCGGTGGTGGTGGAAAGGCTGGAATATCCCTTGAGAAAAGACCCATTTGATGTCAAGTGGCGCTCTATGTTGGGAAGGCTGCCTTTTCTCAGCAAATTTTTGAATACGTCGTACCTCGCGCCATCGAAGAGGAGCACCACCGCCTTGCTGTACACTTTGATCTATCTCCGCTCATTTTTATCGGATATCCGATATAGGATATGCCGTTATGAGGAGGTGCGGCCCATCACCGGACTCGGTCGAGAGAAAATCGGCTCTGTATTTCAGATCGTCGTTGATTGCAACCAGGATGAAAGATATGTCCTCAGAAGTTTTGTTTTTCAGGTGTTTGGACACCTCAAAGGCGAAGATATCGTCGTCATTATCGAAACGGACGGAAGTCTTGGCATAATCTAGATCGCCAGTATCGAGATTGTCGATCAAGGGCGCGAGGGCAAAGCTCAATGTGGCAAAGTCCGATTCATCGGTCCAGTTGGACTCGGTCGGAAATAGCGCGATGGTTCCAGGGCCTCCACCTGCACCCGTCTGGACGGAATCTGCCTTCAGAACCAGTATCCCAATGGCATCTTCGGTGACGTCAATGCTTGATAGATTGAACTTGATCAAGGGCGTTACAGGCCAAGTCTTGTTGAGAGGATCCATCTCGCACCTCAACATATCGGCGTTGTAGACTTTGCCCTCCACGAAGTTCAGGTACACATCCTCAATCGCAGGCAAGGCGATGGTCTCTACAGTCTTAGGCGTTCCCGTCATCTCAGCCGTTTCTGATGTCTCTGATGTCTCGGTCGTTTCTATCTTCGTTGTCATCTCTGCTGCTTCTGCCGCATCGCTCATATCTGGTGTCTCTGTCATCTCAGCCATTTCCGCACAGCTCAGACAAATGAATGTCAACAAGGCCAGTAAGATCAGCTCAAACTTCATATGTCGCGTCACCCCCGAAAGTATCGTGTGACCTTTTACATTCCCTCTCTTTTAGTGATTTCGGCCAGTTCCTTGAAATGCCACTCTGAAGTAAATTTAAAAAGATTGCCGACGTATTGTAGTAGTTATGGCGAGAGTGGATGCGGTTGATGTGAGGGATAGAAAGCGAGATAGAATCCTGATTTTGGGGGCAGCAGGTCGGGATTTTCACAACTTCAACGTGTGTTATCGTGACGATCCCAGATGCGAGGTGATAGGCTTCACCGCAACTCAGATCCCCAGGATTGATGGGAGGATCTACCCGGCCCAACTGAGCGGGCCTTTATATCCCCTGGGCCTTCCGATATGGCCAGAAGACGAGCTTGAAGAGCTGATAGCGTTCCACCACGTCGAAAGATGCGTCCTATCCTACAGCGATCTGAGCTACCAAACCGCGATGAGTCTTGCAAGTCGGGCTATTGCTGCAGGTTCGGACTTTGAACTTCTGGGATGGCGCAAGACCGCGATCCCATCCAAAAAACCTGTGATCGCAATCTGTGCTGTCAGGACAGGGAGCGGGAAAAGTCAGGCATCAAGATACGTTGTCGATCGACTCTGCAAAGCAGGACTTCGTGTAGTGGTGGTGAGACACCCGATGCCCTATGGCGATATCGGAAAGCAAGCAGTCCAGAGGTTCTCTTGTCTTTTCGATCTTGATGAAGCGAATGTTACCTTCGAGGAACGAGAAGAATATGAGACCCATCTACGTCGAGGGACCGTGGTCTATGCAGGGGTCGATTACGAGCGGATTCTCCGCAAGGCAGAAGAAGAAAGCGACGTGATAATCTGGGATGGTGGGAACAACGATCTTCCCTTCTTCAGGCCGGACCTCTGGATCACAGTGGCAGATGCTTTAAGGCCCGGTCAGGAGCTTGCATCCTACCCTGGAGAAGCCAACTTCAGGGCTGCTCATGTGATTTTGATCAACAAGGCCAACTCGGCCTCGGCAGAATCGATCGAGGTGGTCAAAGACAACGCCGCGAGGATGAACCCGAAAGCTGAGGTAATCCTTGCGGCCTCTGAAGTAACTGTCGAAGATCCTGGGATCATAAAAGGCAAAAGGGTTCTCGTCATCGAAGATGGGCCCACCATCACTCATGGCGGGATGTCCCATGGGGCAGGCTTTGTTGCGGCTCAAAGGTATGGCGCATCCGAGATCATAGATCCTGGGCCCTTTGCCGTGGGCTCCATAAAAGCCGCCCTGGAAAAGTATCGACACATAGGAAAAGTCCTTCCTGCTATAGGCTATTACCCAGAACAGGTCCAGGATTTGGAAAAAAGCATCAACCAAGCGGAATGCGATTCGGTGGTGATAGGGACGCCCATCGATATGCGTCGTCTAATCGAGATCCAAAAGCCTGCAACTTTAGTCCATTACGAGCTTGCAGATATGGGCGAGCCGACTTTAGGCCAAGTCGTGGAAAGGTTCGTTGCAAATCTTGGATGAATTGACCCAAGTCTAAATGATCCTCCCATCCATCTCGACAGGCTTATCTTCTTTTTAGACTCAACCTGAATCTCAATAAAATATCAGAATCTCGACAAATGTTTGAAAAGGAGGAATGTTGCATCAGAGTTTGCTTGTCAATATTTTTTGTGGCGCTTCTCGTGGCGGCGCAACCAGCATTTGGCCAAGACAGTCCTGAATCGGATGAAATTTCAAGCACGGTAATCGACCTTGGGACGATCAGCGCCCAAAATCCGGTCGTGTCGTATGAGACATCTTTGGATTATCCTGGTGACATCGATTGGTTCAGGTTAGAAGTTGAAGAGGCGATGGGGCTTACTATCTCTGCCATCGAATCTGGCTTGGATCCTGGGGCGAACTTTCGATTGATCGTTCAAGATCAGAACGAAAGCTACATCGATTCAGGAGAGATTTCTCTCCAAAGGGCGCTGGATCCAGGCAGCTATCTGATCCGGGTTGACTCTGGCGATCTTTCGACTTTGGATTACGTGCTCGTGATCGGGAAGAACTTCGAGACTGAGCCGAATGACTGCGTATCAGAGGCCAATAACCTGGGCCTTTTGGATCGTTGCATAGTTCTATCCGGTTCGATCGATCCCATGGCAGACATAGACTTTTACAGGTTCGATGTTTCAAGCGACACTGAAGGTTACGCTAACATATTCGTCCCCATATCCGACGGTATCGGCACCGAGCTGGTTCTCTACGAGTATAACGAGACCGAAGGATTATATATTCCAATAGATCTTAACGAAGATCAAATTGTGACATACATCGGTGAAGGATCCTATGCGGTCCGGGTGGAAGGTTATTCCATCTATGACACTATACCTGGCTACGTCTTAGCGATCGTCTCTGCCACTGTTAGATGTGAAACCGAGCCAAACGACGATTTCGAATATGCTATAACCCTTGGCGCACTCGACAAAGAAGGACTCTTACAGGAAGGTTGCATATTCCCCTATGATGATATCGATCACTATCTATTTGAAATAAACGAAACCGCAGTGGTGACGATAGAGGTTTTTGGCACTGCCAGTGGAGATTCTTATATCGCTCTTTACGATGAATCTGAAGAAGAAATCGACTGGGACGACGATGGCGGCAGCGAATACTGGAGCTTGATCGAACGAGAGCTGACTCCTGGAATATATTACGTATCAGTGGAATCGTCTTACTGGGGCGGAAGCGAATTTCAGTACAGTTTGGCCATCGAGGAAACAAGTGAAACTCCATAAGTTATGGTGCGTAAGATTCACTTTTTTTTATCTCTTCGTGGCCACTTTGCTACTTTGGCAGAGCCAATGTATCTGGCCAGATTTATTCGTGCGATAAGCTTAACGCCCATCTACGCCATGAACTGATGGGCAAAACATATTTGAGGCTCATCTTATAAATGTTAACGATTGGGGGGATGAGTACGAAGGCAAACGCGAACAGAACGTTAATCATATTGGCATTGTTGTCTCTACAGTTCTTTGATGTGGGCGCATGCACAGAATACCTGGCATACGATAAAGTGATTGATCTGTATGAAGACATCGCTGAATACCAGTTCAACACTGGATACACCTACCAACAACTCTCCGAGGTTAGAGACCTGGAATTTAACCTGAAAAAGTCTATTGAAGCCTACAACGAGGCCCTTGGAATATACACCTTCGAGGACTATCCGATAGATTATGCAAAGACCCAATGGAACCTCGGAAATGCCCACGTTCGCCTCTCCGATACCGATGACACAGAATACAACTTGAACGAAGCTATCAAAGCCTACAGAAGCGCTCTTCGAGTCTTCACCTTCAAAGCGGACCCGATCGAATATGCAAATACCCAGAACAACATAGGCGGCGCTTACGCTCGTCTTTCCTATATGTCTGACAAAGAAACAAACCTGAACAAGGCGACCGACGCTTACAACGAGGCCCTCCGAGTTTACACCTTTGAAGAAGACCCCCTCGACTATGCAAAGACGAATCTTAACCTCGGGATTGCCCACACCAGTCTTTCTTATGTCAGAGACGAAGAAGCAAACTTAGACAAAGCGATCGAAACCTATGAAGACACCCTCAACGCGTATACTTACGAGACTTATCCAGATGGTTATGCAAAGACGAATCTTAACCTCGGGATCGCCTACAGTTATCTTTCTTATATCAGAGACGAGAACGAAAATCTGGAACGTTCGTTTGGAGCTTACAAAGAAGCCCTCAAGGTTTACACGTTCAAAGACAGTCCAACAGATTATGCAAAGGTGAACCTCAATCTTGGACTTGCATATGTTCACTTGTCTTACGCAGAAAACCGAACCGAAAATCTAGGACGGTCGATCGAGGCCTATGAAGAAGCTCTTAGAGTATACACTTCTGAAGACGATCCAACGGGCTATGCAACGACCCAAATTTACCTTGGTGGAAGCTATTGGGAACTTTCCTATTCTAAAGACGCAGAATATAACCTGAACAGATCAATTGAAGCCTACAAGGAAGCTCTTTGCGTCTACATCTTCGAAGACTATCCTATCGATTACGCAGCGACTAAAAACAACCTCGGCGGTGCCTACAGCGACCTATCAAAGATCAAAGATGAGGAAACAAACCTGGAACGGTCAATCGAAGCTTACGAAGACGCTCTTTGTGTCTACACCATCGAGGATTACCCAATAGATTACGCAAAGGTTGAAAACGATCTGGGAGATGGATACGTCCGCCTTTCATACACCAAATATCCAGAATATAACTTGAATAGGTCGATCGAAGCCTACAGAGGTGCCCTTTGGGTCTACACCATCGAAGATTACCCAATCGATTATGCAAAGGTCCAATGGAACCTCGGTCTTGTTTATGGCAACCTCTCTGACTTTAGAGACACCGAATCCAACCTGGAAAGGTCGATTGAAGCCTGCAACGAGGCACTCAAGGTTTACACCATTGAAGACCACCCAATCGATTACGCAAAGACCCAGCTTTGCCTTGGGCTCGTCTACGGCAAGCTTGCTGAATTCAGGGACGAGGAAACAAATCAAAACAGGTCTACCAACGCTTACGAAGAAGCTTTGAACGTCTTCGAAAATCCGGAACATCAGAGACGTTATCCATTGCTTTACGAATATGCCCAAGACTTGGTTTATCGCGAGGAGGAGAAATGACTGATCAAAGATCGCTTTCTTCTCCCTTTTTGCCTCGTATTTCGTCTGGTTTAAGTATGATCTCGCACACCCATCCAATCGTATGTCTGCTCTGGACAAGATAGACGAGCTCGTTGAGTCCTTGGAAGAGCTGCGCCTTCATGTTGGACAAAACGACCTTCGGATTGGTGACCGCGGCGCAAACTCTCAACTCTACTTCACAATCGCCAACGCTTGCGTGAGAAACAGGGTCGCCTTGCTTTATGGCGGGATGGGCGCAAACAAGACCACTCTGGTCAACTTGCTGGGATGCGCCTTCACAGGCCAGGACTTCGATCATGTGGAAAACCTAATGGTCACCGGCCATCCAGAACAGACCGAAGAGAAGATCGTAGGGTTCATCGATCCGCGCCAGTGGTCTTGCACTTCTGCATCTTTGGCATCTTCTGGCAACGAGCCAATCGAGGTGCTCTGGACTCCTTGGGCCAGGTCCCAGTGGAAAGTGATCAACGAGATCAACCGGTTCCCCTCGGGAAAACAGAACCTGTTTTTGGAGCTTTTACAGAAGAGAAAGGTGAGCTATGCAGGAAAGACTCTGGAGCTTGGCGATACTTGCTACTTTGCCACCATGAACCCAGATTTCAGCTCCACTTATCCTTTGGACGAAGCCCTTCTTGACAGGATCTCGGTTTCGGTGCCGGCAACTCAGCCAGACTTTCTTGCAAGTCTAGCTCTTGCCAAAAGAGAACGAGATGTATGGGAACTTGCAGATCTTCTTCCCCGTCTTTCAAAAGACGAGTTCGAAAGCTTGCCAGACCTCGTGGACCAGGTACCACTGGACAGCCAAACGGAGCTTGCCATAATTACACTTCTTCGGGACTTCACCTTATGCGAACGGGCACCTTCTTACGATAAGACCCAACTTTCGGGAAGTGCCAAACCGAGCAGGGGACTTTGCGCCGAATGTCACTACTTCAACAACCCAGAAGTGTGCTGCTGGCAGGTGGACGAAGGATTGTCCGATCGGGCAAGACAGGACTTGAGACTCTACACGAAGGCTATAGCGTATCTTTTCAGGCTCTCTGATGAGCCCAAGATCGAGGTTCTGAGGGTTGTCGCACCTTACATCCTCTGGCATCGAGTCACGCCGAATCGGACCCTTTTGGAGCGACCGCCCTACTACGGAGCAAAAAGGCTTGAGTACGTTCGAGATCTCGTGGAAAAGAGCATCAACCGGACGTTAAACGAGAGAGGCGAGATGAACGTGACTTTTGCAAGAGCCATCGATGGCGAGATCTCGCCTGAAAAGGCGATCGAAGAACTTTCTGAGTATGATGACCCAATAGCCAGGCTCGATTACATAAGAGCGTTGGAGAGGATGCTTTGACGCTGAAAGGTTTCATGAGTGACGCTTACGGCGGCAAAGTCAGGGAGATAAAGAGGATCGAAAAGAAGACTGGCGAATTCGTGTTGGGTTTTGAAGACTTCGTCCAGAGGCTCGGTGAAAAGCCCACTCGGAATGAAGTCGAAGAGCTTGTCCCGTTCAGTGGTGCCATATTTGGCCTGATCGAATCTGCGTCTCCTCTGAATTTAAGAGAAGAGAAGATTTGGGGCTACTTATCTGGCATTGCAGCAGAACGATCCAGCGAGCCTTTGAATTTGGCTGCCGGTAACTTTGCAGGCGCCGAGATGAATTGTGGTGTTATCGTCCTGAAAGCAAGAGCTGGGATGAAAACGCCGCCAGATCATGTGGGCGAAAGGATGCGAGGCGGCAGGATCGTGCTCGAAGTTGGTGCCGGCTATTACCTAGGTCAAGAGATGGAAGGCGGCGGGATCGCGGCACCTTCGTGCAAAGATTACGCCTTCAGGAACATGAAAGGAGGTTGGGGCGTGGTCAAGGGCGATTCTGGTAATTACGTGGGCGTTGGAAATTCTGGCGGCAACATATTGGTCAAAGGCCGATCCGGTCTCAGGTGCGGCTGGTTGATGCATTCTGGAAAAATTCGCGTAAACGGAAACGCTGGAGAGTACCTGGGTCTGATGATGAGCGGTGGCAATATATCGATTGGTGGAATGGCCGGATCGAAAGCGGGCTGGCGGATGAAAGGCGGCAGGATAGTGGCCAAAGGATACGGGCCTGAGGTGGGGGCAGAAAAGGTTGGAGGAAAGATCTTCAGAAGAACATCTGATTGAAATCTGGGAGCGCGCCAGAGGCAACTGGCATCGACCGCCTCTTCCAAGGCCAAGGATAGGCGCGCCAGAAAACGGCGAGTTTCCGTTCCAAAACTATCATATCGAAGTCGGCAAAGACGACATCGAAAAGGGCGCGCTCTATATCGAAAACATCTTCGATCACCTTATAGCTCACTACATATTCTGCCCACGATCACTTGAGACTGCCGCAAATCTCGCACTTGCAGCCCTAAAGGGACTCGAAAAGCCAAAGCCCACAAGGGCAAGAGAGATGGTGAACCTATTTTCAGACATCGTCGTGGACACGTTCCGGCTGGAACGAAGCGAAGAAGACGAAGAGAATGTTTTCCTTGGCTGGAAGCATTTTGCAAAACGCGGCGACTTATCTTCCCTGGACGAAGTTATCCTTGGCTTTCTTGGGCGGTATTGGGACTTGGACCTTCCCTCGTCGAACAGGCCCGAATCAGAGAAGCTCCTAGAGGTATTCGGCTGGGGCATCTCGGATAGGTCCAAGTGGCCGAGGCAGTGTCAGCAGATGGCCCGGATCTTAGAGCCCCTAGAACCTGGCGTATTGGGCCAAGGCGAGATCCCTTCGCAAGAGGGGCTAGGAGGATCTGCCAATGTCGCGCCGCTTCTGGGCCTTGCATCGGATCTTGAGCCTGACGAGTACCGCGACTGTTTGAGGGTGTTGGGGATTGATGGCAACCTCAAGAGGTGGTATCGGGACCAGAGCTACAATATCGTGATCCTCCCATCACGAAATCTGAGGGAAAGTTGGTACCCGGCAGGCCTGATCAAGTGGAGGTTCACGGACCCTCCTTCGGAGCTGGATGTTCCATATTCCCTGAGCTTGGCGCCAAAGCTCATTCCCGGCGTTACCACCTACCGGCGAGAACATGAATGCTGCGAGATGATGGCGGGCTCTGAAAAGGTCCCCGATCTTCTGGTGGTTCTGGACAGTAGCGGCTCGATGGGCGGCCACGATAGAGGGACAAAGACTCACGCCGCCACTTTGGCGGCCTTCAAGGCGAGTCAGTTTGCCCATTCTCAGGGTGCAGAGATTGCCGCCATAAGTTTCAGCGATCGGCTCGTCTTTCAGGGCTGGACCCGAGATCTTGGTGCAGTCGAGGACATCTTGGTCCAGCATCTTGGTTCGAGGACCCACATTCCTGGCGAAGAGATCTTGAAGTTCGCAAAAAGTCGAAAGGATTGTCTCATATTGTGCATAACTGACACACATATCCAGAACCTTTACCGGGAATGGGACAAGATCGAAGAAGCGTCAAGATTGGGCCAGTTCGTCCTCTTCTGCATCGATGAGGCAAACAAGAACCGACAGGTCGAAGACGCCCTAAAGAGTCTAGGTGCGGTCTATTACATCAACCGGCCAGAGGACCTGATATCGCTTGTGGTGGACACGACAGAACAGGCCTACAGGGCCGGGCGCCCCATTCATCGGCAGGATTAGTGTTTAACGATACGAATAAGCCAAAATCTCAAACTCTTACGAGTTAGAGATTTGTCCGAAAAGTGTCGTTAAGCACTATAAACACAATACGTCAAACACTATACGGGGAAAGATTTATCTCTGAGGAGCGAATGGGGGGAGTGCTCTAAGTGCCGGGGTAGGGTAGGGGACATCCTTTGGGACTGTGGATCCCATGACCCGGGTTCGAATCCCGGCTCCGGCCCCTAATTTTGCTGGTGGTGCTTGAGGAGTTTTGTGTTAACTATGTTTTTGAGCGAATGTTTTGGTTGAGCCAAGCTGAGCCTCGTTATGATTCTTCATCTTCGCCTGCGACGGCTGGACTCGTCCTTTCTACCCCATTAACCCTTCTTATTTTCTTGGCCTGAGGTCTACATACAAGGCAGCCAGTCAATTCTCGATGCCGAAGAGCTTTCGTTCTTTCTTAGTTGGACGTATTTGTCTATGGAGAATACTCCGGTAGTGTCCTCCACGCTCCTTCCGATCTCTATGTATCTTTTCTCTCCTTTTTCCCTGGAGAGCCATCCGATGTGAGATACACCAATAACGTTGGAATTGAAGCTAGCATCGATGCCGCTATCGTTGACGTCGCTTGAATTTCTGACGCCGACGGTGCTGATCTTTGTCACTTTCTCCAAGCTCTCGGCGTTGGAGTACTGCTCGGTCACCACGGCTCCTGCATCGTAATTAATCACGCAAAGAGAATCTTTCCACTTCTGATCGTAAGTTCCAGTCTGGTAACTCACAGGGAAGTACTCGAAGCTGGCTTCCTGAGTGTAGTTAATGTAGTTTTGATTCACGTTCAGCTCAAACTCGGTCCGATCATAGAAGTTACCGCTTCCTGAGATCCTGCCCACTATCTTCTGGCCACTGTAACCCTCAGCGGTCTGGCCCACTATCTCATGGCTTCTGTAACCAACGCCCTCGATCACTGACCTTTCATAAACGTGATTTGCAGCCTCTGCGGGCCCCAATACCGAAATCATGAGGATCGCCGCCAAGGCAATAGTCCATCGATTCAAGCTGAATTTTCCCCCAACTATCCAGGGAGATCACCATCCTGACTTAAAAACGTATCGTGGTGCAGATCTGAAGCGGCAAGAGAATCGTTGAATTAATCAGTATCATCCAACGATAATATCAGATCAGTGAGCTTTTCGACTAAATCGTCATCAAAATAGGATTTTTTCACCCTGAAAAGGCAGTTGGAAACGTCGATTTCGCCCAGGACTATCTTGGGCAGATCGCATCTCTTAAACCCCTCAACAATTGCAAAGTCCATGCGAGAGAATCGAAGCTCTTTGAGAGCCGACTCAAGGCCACCTTCCCGTTCCACCTTGAACTGTATCAGGTCTTTTGCGACTCCCACCACCACGTCTGCACCTGCATCGAAATGACGTTTTGTATCGCCTTCGTCTTCGAAGGGATGGTGGGGCATGTTCTTGATAGTCCCGACCTTACCATGTATTTTCAGCGACTGGACAAGCCTTGTGACGAGCGAGGTTTTGCCCGTCTTCTTGGTGCCGACAACTGCGATCACTTTCATCTTAAATGCACAAGGAGATCCCGTCTTTCAAGGCAAGTGGGAATTGCGCCCTCCATCTTATGACAGTCAATATGGTCAGATCCAACACTTTTGCAGCCTGTGCAATCCGTTTCCCAGACATACGAGGTTATGCAAACTGGTATTTGACAATACGCTATTAAATACATGCCTCAGTCCGGCTTGATTTAGGGAATTATGGCCAGTGCAGGTCACCTGGTGTAAACACTATAGTTACGAGTCAGTGGGACTTGGCCGATTTTACCGGCCCGCGTTCCGCTGAGCGCGGGCGCCGGGCGCGTCAAAAGCGAGCGGGGTGGCTTGGGGGCCCGGCGCCCGTCTTCCAAGTGTCCGCGTCCTTTCGGCCCTTACCCCAAGAGGTTGCGCAAAGGTCCGGGCCGTCCATCAGCGCCCTTTTTAATTATAACAATTATAGCAAGACTCATAAGAACGGCGGGGAATTGCCAGCAAAATCGGAGGAATTCTCACGGAGAAAAGAATAAGTTCACTCATTGCCCTTCGGCTCACGGCCTTATCTTAAACATGATATACATGCGGCCAAAGGCGACCGACTGCTCGCCCGATGCGGCATTCGCGCCGCAGAGTCATCACTAAATCAGTCTCATCGCTCCGCCACTTGCAGAATTTCAAAGAGCGGGGAGTTTTGCGGCGGGAATATCCGAGGTGATCATCACGATAAACCCAATGACAAAGATCGACTGGAACGAGGTATGGATTGATCAGATGCGAAGGAGCCGAGAGACAAACACCACCCGCGACTGCGCCAAAATCTGGGAGAGCCAAAAGAGCGCTCTAAGGTTCTGGAACATGTCCAAAGAAAACAGCCATCGCGTCGAAGAGACGATTGCGGGAACCGATTTCACCCCAGAGTCGATAGTCCTCGACATCGGCTCGGGCCCCGGAACTCTTGCGATCCCCTTCGCAAAAAAGGTGGCACACGTCACCGCCGTGGAGCCGGCCGAAGGGATGCTCTCGGTCCTGCGGGAAAAGATGGCCGAGGAGGGTGTGGAGAACATCGATGTCGTCCAGAAGCGGTGGGAAGACGTAAACGTTGCCGAGGACCTCGATCCGCCCTACGACGTGGTGATCGCCTCTTTTTCTTTGGGGATGGCAGACATCCGGGCGGCGATCGAAAAGATGATCGAGGTTGCAAGCGGCCAGATCTACCTCTACCACTTCGCAGGAGAGACTCACTGGGACAAAGATTCGCGAGATCTCTGGCCGAAGCTTCACGGCAAGGAGTACACGCCCAGCCCCAAGAGCAACGTCCTCTACAACGTCCTCTACCAGATGGGAATCTACCCTCACGTCCGGACATTCCGGCTGCGGCACGCCCAGCGCTTTTCCAGCATGGAGGAGGCGATGGAGCACTTCCGCCACCAGTACCACATAACGACGGCGGAGCAGGAGGCTATTCTCAGGGAGCACCTGGCCCGGGTTCTCAAGGAGGAGAATGGAGGCTATGTCATGCCTGCGTCCTCGATCAGGGTCAAGATCTGGTGGGAGACGGGGTCGCAGGAGGATGGGTTGGCCGAAAGGTAATGGGACGGCGGCTGAGTGGGGTGTCACCACGTCCGGCGGGCGCATCGCAAGTTAGCGGGTAGGCGCGGGGGCCCCGGCGCCGCCCTCCTGGTGTTCGAGTTCCTTCGGCCCAAATTCAGGAGGTGGCACATGGATCCGGGCCGAGCATCGGCGCGTCTCGATCGAGACCCGCCGCGGAAGACTCGCCCGATCGGCGCCCTGCACGGGATCTTCGGGAGGTTCGATCTCGTGGGCAATCCCTCCTGTCGAAAGTCTGCACCCAACTCACAAAAAATTTTTGGTTAGTAGGGGGCTTTGAGCTTTGTCCAGATTCATAGGGGTGGGGAGGGTCGAAGGGCAAAAGTCCGGAAGACCCCATCATCTTCAGGGCGATGTATAGCATCACCACCGCGAAGACCAACTTGAGCCGGTTGACTTATTAACCAACAGGCTATTTGAAACATGGCACGGGGGGCAATAGACGCTGAACAGGAATGCCCTGGAGTGCTGTATCCTTAGTCTTAATGAAGGTGTGCTATGCGAAGTAACATGTAAGATAAAAGATAGAGTAGATACTCCAATTACGATATGTTCTGACCGAGAGGGAGAATGATGAGGATATTATTAGACGCTAATGTATTTGCTTACCAAAAGGAGGACCATATTCTTTCAGAAAACCTACAAGAGCTATTGAAGATCCTGAGAGAAGCAAAGGCAGATGTCGTCGTATATCCCTCATCTTTAGATGAACGAAGAAAGGATGTTATGAAGTCTAAGATTGGAACGTATCCATTCCTAGAAACGCCGCCAAATCCAAACGGTGATATCGAATACATGGATATAGTCAGAAATAATACTGTGAATAATAATAAAATTAGCAATATAATCTTATATTCTGTGTACAAAGATGCCGTTGATTTCCTAATAACGGAAGACCGAAGCATTCATAAAAAATCAATTAAATTGGGACTAACAGATAGAGTCCTTCTTATCGACGAAGCACTTCAAATTTTTAAAAATTATTTATATATAGGTGGTACGGTTGCACCCCCTTCTTTAAAAAATGAGTTCGTCAAGAATCTGAATTATGAAGATCCCATATTTGATTCCCTGAAAGAAGAGTATCCAGGATTTGGATCTTGGTTCGAGCGGATCTCACTGGTGGGACGAAAAAGTTGGGTTTATTATAGAAAGGATGGAAGCCTTGGGGCCCTTCTTATATATAAACTTGAAGAGGATCCCATCGACTCAAATCCGCCATTGCCAAAGAAAAAACGACTTAAAATCGCAACGTTGAAGGTAACTCACATAGGCCATAAAATTGGAGAGTTGTTTATTAAGATGGCCACCGATCTCTCTATAAGAAATAACATCTATGAGATCTATCTAACTCATTTCACCAGGCCTTCTGATCAGCTAATTGAGTTAATCACTGAATATGGTTTTGATAAAGTTGCTGTAAAGGAAAACGGCGAAGAAGTTTATGTAAAGAAGTTAGTTACAGACGGTGATTATGTAGAGGGGATGTCTCCAATAGAGATCTCTAAAAGGTTTCATCCTAGTTTTTATGATGGTAACAAGGTAAAGAAATTCATCGTGCCAATTCGCCCCGAGTATCATAGCAAGTTATTCACGGATTTTCCTGGGCGACAACCAATGTTATCAGAATATTCTGGCGAATTCATTATTGAAGGAAATACAATAAAAAAAGCATATCTTTCGCATTCTCGTATCAAAAAAATGAGTCCAGGCGATCTTATCCTGTTTTACCGATCTGGAGATCTGCAGGCAGTAACATCTATTGGAGTTGTAGAGGCAGTTTACACAGGATTGAGAGATCGCGATCAAATACTCAAACTTACTGGGAAAAGAACCGTGTTTTCTCGTGAAAATATAGACGCATTGGCAGAAGATCCCATATCAATTTTCCTTTTCAGACATCATCTGCATTTAGATAAAACACTATCTCTCGAAAAATTAGTTGATGCAAATGTACTTGCGGCTCACCCACAGTCTGTAACAGAAATATCTGATGAAAAATACATAAAATTAAAGAGTATCGGTGGTATCAATGAACGTCTTACTATCCATTAAACCCAAATATGTAGAATCGATAATAAATGGGCATAAGACGTATGAATTTCGAAAAGTAATATTTAGAAATAAATATGTAGATGTTGTATATGTTTATGCCACGTCCCCTGTGAAAAAGATCGTTGGGGCATTCCGGGTAGGAGATATTATTGAGGATAAACCGATAATTTTATGGAGCCGCTTGAATGAGTTTTCTGGAATGGACGAAACTGAATTTTTTAATTATTTTAAAAATAATAAAACAGGCTTCGCCATTGAGATAAGAGACGTAAAGAAATTTAAAGATCCACTGGATCCAGCTGAAGTAATTCCAGGCTTCGTACCGCCTCAATCCTTCCGCTATGTGAAGTCGTCCCTGATTTTTGAGGAGGATAATGACGATCCAAGGGGCCAAAGGATCAAAGATTACTGATATTGGCCTGCCTGCGTTCTAGCTCAGATTCGCAGGAGGTGAGTTCTCCTGTCCGGCGGGCGCATCGCAAGTTGCAGGGTGGCTCGGGGGCGCCCGGCGCCCGTCCTCCTGGAGTCCGCGTCCCTTCGGCCCAAATTCTGGAGGTGGCGCATAGATCCGGGCCGAGCATCGGCGCATCTTGGTCGAGGCCCGCCGCGGAAGACTCGCCCGATCGGCGCCCTGCACGGGATCTTCGGAATATCTGGTCTTCAGGGCCCTGATGCTCCTTTCCGGCGCGAAGGGCTTTGGCGCGCCCGTGATAGTGGACCCTGGTTTATCGTCGCCTCCAAAGGTGCGAGGTGGAAGTTCGTCGGGCCGATGATGCGGGCTAAGATCCTTGATCAGGGTCAAGATCTGGTGGGGGAAGTAGGCCTGGCAAAGTGGCCCATCGTACAGAAAGCGCGCTCTATGCGTCGGTCTTTTCTCAAGCGCCCCCTTTTCTTCTGCTCGACTGTGACCGGAGCTGGTCGAGCGCGCCCCCACCCGCTACCCTGCGCCACTCCGATCCTATCAACACACTCGTGGCGTCCAGGCTCATCTCAGCCTTATTTAACTCTATGCCGGACTGAAGCCGCTACCCAGTCCAGTTCCTGCTGATTAAACATAATCTTGAGGGAAGTGCAAAAATCATGCGAAGCCCTGCATCAATTGTTGAAATCCTTCATATCCAATAGGCACCCCATCCTCGTCACAAATAGCACAGGTTAATATGCTGAGCCATTCTCCGAAAAACTCTACGTTATATTCTATGATAACTATACAAAATCCCGTGCTCTCCAAGCCGTACATATCTACAATATACAGAGCTACCTGAGTGCCGTCATAAGTGATACCCATATCGTTCATATATCGTGCCGCATCTACTTTACTATCAAATGATTTTGTATCGATTATATTATATGACATATACGAACCATATACCGAAGTCATCGATATGTATGCATCCACAACTTCTCTAACTTTTCGTATGGATTCTATCTCCAAATCGGAATATAATTCAGTCGGCACTGCCTCAGCGATCGCAACTTCTCTCACCACCACCCCAACAGGTTCGAAGCTGATCGGCTGGTAATTGGTATTCGAATTCCTTTCGTCGTTCCAGTTTCCAGCATTGTCGACCACGTGCACACCGTACCAGTACGTGCCGGGAGAAGGGGGCGAATCTGTGAACGAGCCTGAAAGGGGACCGTTTTCACCCGCTAAAGTGTTCGTTTGTATCGGATTTTCAGGCCATTTATCTTCGTCTTGTGTTCGCCATAGCCCAACCTGTTTTAGACCCGAGCCGCCAGTATCCGATAGAGTGTAATCGATGGTAAATGGCTCTCCGAGGGTCAAGCTTTGAGGCATTACTTGGAATGACTGAACAGTTGGATGGGAATTATCCAACCATGACAATCCTCTGCCATCTATGACAGATATTATCATATCGGCATACCTTTTCGCACCTTTTCTGTTTGGATGAGCTATAGGATTAATTTTGTTTATAGCTCGCTTAATTTGATCCAAAGGATTTATAGTCATAAACCGAAAGATTGATACAATATCGCGCTAATATATTGTCATGCCTAAATCAGAACAGATCCACATTCAAAAACACATTAGTCTCGGGGAACTTAATAAGAAAATAAAATATG
>Ga0272441_10003796_pt1 | contig 28258 bp, 20 predicted proteins | sample SSMProp6N_FD_193582 | JGI IMG/M metagenome (GOLD analysis project Ga0272441, IMG submission 193582) | Marine sediment archaeal communities from Little Sippewissett salt marsh, Falmouth, MA, United States - SSM-Prop-6N | ecosystem: Environmental > Aquatic > Marine > Wetlands > Sediment ... | reverse complement strand
GATTTCGAGAAGAAAAGAAAGGTACATTTCCTGCCATATCTTCGATTCGTCTGCCACAGGAGTTAAATTTCCATGAAATATTCAGGGGTTCTGCTAGGTCTGTGACACATCAGGGTAAATAACACAACCTTCAATTTGAATGAAAACACTTATAGCAACTAAAGGCTGAGATGTAGGGATTTATATCCAGGTTCCCAGGGATAACATATATTCGTGAATGGCACATAATCATATATTCAATTAGACAAAGACTGACATTCGTTTTGTCTGGTCCATTCGTTATCATACTCAAATCTCGCCCGCGTCCCAACCTCCCCCATCGTGAGGATTTCTTTGAAATCCGAAGGATGAGATAACGAACCAGGGTTCGTTGCCGTAACCTCCCGCATCTGGGAACCACCCACCTCGACATCCCCCTTCCAACCTCGGTGATCCCCATCCCCAACGCACGCAGATGGGCTTTCAGGTTCATCGTGTTTATCTCGGTAAACCAGATGAACATGGAACATGGGTAATGCCCGATTCGATGAATGCGAATCGAGGTAATTACCGCCGTCCCAAACACGGACGTTAACCCCAAAAACCATTCCCAACTGCGGACTTTAGTTGGGATCCCATATACGGGAGGTGCCTCCCCATCCGGACTATGCATTTGGGGTTGGGACATCGTCCCCCCGCAGGGGTCGGGGTGAGAATTGAAAAAGGATTGGAAAATGGCAGGGCAACGAATTTACGAGTTACCTGGTCCACACCTCGTAATATTCAGACCGTGTCGGCTCCACTTCCCCCGGGTTCGATGATAAACGTAGAGTTCATTCGAAAATATTATAAGAGACCCCAATATTCGCCGCACCAAACCCAGGGTGGCCGGTGGAACTGGCCGGAAAGCCACCCGATGATATCCAAACGAATCCAAAAAGGTGACAACCATGGTGATCGGAATAGACGACATAGCAACCTACATCCCCCCTCTGTATCTGGACCTGACCTCGGAGTTCGCCGAGGCCCGAAATATCCATAAGGACAAGCTCCTGGCCGGTGTGGGAATAGAGCACATGGCCGTGGCGGACGTCAACGAGGACGCCGCCACCCTGGCAGCATCCTCAATACTCAAGCTAATAGAGAAATCCAACATAAACCCACAAGACGTCGGTCGCATTTACATAGGCACCGAGAGCGGGGTTGACGAGTCCAAGGCCATGGGCGGTTATGTGATCGGAATGCTGGAGAAGGCCCTGGGCAAGGGGGCCTTCCAGCAGTGCGGCACCGTGGAGTTCAAGTTCGCCTGCATCGGGGCGACCTATGCTCTGGATTCGGCACTTTCCTGGGTGGGTTCACCGCGCAGCAGGGGACGGATTGCCATCGTGGTGGCCAGCGACATTGCCCGGTACGATCTCAAGAGCGCCGGGGAGTACACCCAGGGCGCCGGGTCGGTGGCCATGTCCATAACCCGCAACCCCAGGCTTCTGGAGATCGAGGAGGTGAATGCTGCCTTCACCAAGGACGAGAACGATTTCTTCCGTCCCGTGGGAAGGAGGACGGCTGTGTTCGACAGCGAGCACTCGGTCAACTGCTACCTCAACGCAATGAAGGCGGTGATGATGGACTACGGACGCAGTGCCGTAAAGGACGGAATGGTTGCCCTGGGGGAGGGGGACGCCGTCAGCGATTATGTCAACCACATGGTGTTTCATATACCCTTCCCCCGCATGGCCGAGTACGCCGCCGCATTCCTCTTCCGTCACGAGTGGCGGGACCTGCCCCGCTGGAAGGATATCGAGTCGGATATCGGCGCGGAGCCGGACCCCATGGATTATGTGCACCCTGAAAAGCTCATGGAGAATTTGAAGCGAAAGACCAACAAGGATATCCAGCGCTCGGATTTCAAGGATGACAAGGCCATGCTGGAACACGCCCTTTTCGAGATGAGCGAGGAGGACATATTGGCATACTGCATCGACACCGACGCTTACCTAAAGGCCGATCGGGATTTCAGAAAGAAGTTCACAAAGCACCCGGTGTTCCAGAAGACCTACCGTGAGAAGATCGAACCGTCCATAGTCATATCCCGCAAGGTGGGGAATATCTACACCGGGTCACTGTACCTGGGGCTCCAGAGCCTGCTGGAGGTGCTTCACGGCAGGGGAGAGAACCTCAGCGGTCGCCGCATCGGGTTTGCATCCTACGGATCGGGCTGTTCCTCCATGGCATACAGCGGTGTGGTGCGGCCCAAGTACGTGGAGGTGGTGGGCAAGATGAACATGATGGAGGAACTCAAGACCCGCAGCGAGATAGATCTCAACACCTACGAGGATATCCACAACGGAAAGCTGGAAGAACCCATTGCCAAGAACAGGGGATTCGTCCTCAGAAACGTGAGCCCTTCGGGGTACCGCAACTACGAGCTGATCAGGAACTGACCCTGGTCGTTTCTTCTGACAACGGATGCTCAGGGATCACCCGGTCCCATCGCCGAGGGATGCAATGCAAAACCCTTTATCCGACAGCAGCGATCCGAAAGAGCGGTGCACCCCGTGAAATGCATAGTCTGCAAGCATGAGATGACGACCAAGGTCATAGGCAACAGCAGGTTCCAGCTCTGCGTGAACTGCGGAGGTGTCTGGTTGGCAACGGAATCGCTAAAGCACCTTTCGGGTCTGGACCTTTCATCCCAGCGTAACCTGACCTGCCCGTCGTGCAAGGATACCCTGTCGGTGCGCACCCTGAGAGGGGTGGAGGTGGACTACTGCACGAAGTGTGACGCCCTGTGGCTGGACATGGGGGAGATGGAGAGGATATCCGGTATAGATCCCTACGTGGAAACCGGCGGCGGTCAGACCATGTCCTTCAAGGAAGAGCTTCAAAAGGCCCGGAACCTGGAGATACTCAAGTCCACCCAGAGCAGCGGAGAGGCGGATGATGTCCAGATAGACGACGTGTTCCTCTCCCACGTGAGCGGGGTGGTGCTTGCCCATGCCACCCGCAGGATCAAGCCCCAGATGGACGATGACATCCTCATGGGCATGCTTGTTGCCATCCAGGACTTCGTAAAGGACTCCTTTAAAGACGAGAGCGATTTTCTTGTGGAGAGGGTGGATTTCGGTTCCAAGACCCTGATGATATCCAGGGGAAAGCACCTGGTGGGCGCGGTGCTGACCAGCGGCGGTTCAAACGAGAGGGTTTCGGAGAAACTGAGGGCGATGATAGAGCTGTCAGAGCTCCGGTACAGAAACGCCCTGGAGGCGTGGAAGGGGAGCCTGGACAGCGTCCGGGGGATCAAGGATATACTCAGGAACGTCTTCGACCTTAACTGAACCCTTTTTTCTTAAAACGAGTCTTTTAAAACACCAGGCATATTTACCACCGGCGTATTAACCACCGAGATCGGCTCTTTGAGGTTTGGCCATGGTCCAGATAATCGAGGGAATGGGAAAGATACTCCTGGCCCTTATCCTGATCATAAGCTACTACGCCATCGAGGTGTTCGTTCCCAGGGTTTTTACCACCTGGGGAAAGAAACGCTCGTTTCACATTATGAAGAAGTACAGATGGCACTTCATACTGTTCATCATAATCTGGTTTCAAAAGAATTTCATCGATGCAATAAACGATCCCATCCGGGACAATCTGGGACTCAACTTCACCAATGCCGTATACGCCATCGAGGGTGACGCCGTTTTGCATCTGCAACAGTTCTTCCTCAACTACCATCTCACCATGGCACTGACCGTCATTTACGTCATGGGTTACATGTTCATCAACTACTTCTCCATAGTCTATTTCTCCTACATGGACGACCAGGAACTGGCAGACAAGCTGGCCATCAACTACGCCGTGATATACCTCCTGTCCATACCGTTCTATTTGTTCTTGCCCGTGGACGTGACGTCCCAGCGCATCGGTCCCATGAAGGCCCTGGCCTACCAGCTGGGTCCCAACTGGAACCAGTTCTTCATGTCCGTGGACCCCCTGGACAATGCCGTGCCGTCGCTGCACATAGCCATTCCCTTTGCCATTATTCTGCTGATATACCGTTCCCAGAAACGCAGGAATATCCACGATTATGACAGGTACATGTGGTTTTGTGTGGGATTGTTGAGCGTTTTCGTCTTCGCCATACTCTACCTGGGTATCCACTGGATAGTCGACATATTCTTCGGAATAGGGGTGGGACTCTTGGGAATATACCTGGTGGAGGGAGGATCCAGAGATTTCTGGGACTGGGTGCTCAAAAAGGAGTGGCAGATAAGGGATAGGATCGCTCAAAGAAGGAACAAACCCAGGCCCGAGCCTCCTCTTTTCAGAAAGAAATGGGACGAGCCCCTGTGGAAGAAGTCCAGAAAAGATCAGGACAGGTATTTCGCCAAAGAGATGGGGATGACACTGGAGGAGCTCCGCAGATTCGATGAGGACCGGGAAAACAAGGGGCGTGATGGGGGCAGGGCACAGGGCGGCCGTGGGGATCGAATAAGGGATGGAGAAAAGAGGATGGAGAAAAGAGGATGGAGAAAAGAGGATGGAGAAAAGAGGATAGGAAAATAAGGGATGGAAAAAACTGAGGCTGGCGGGGGTTGCCATCCCGATATGCCGTATCATCTGTCTATTTGGCATCGGGTTTAATTACCACTGCCTGCTGGGTGTAACCGTCGATGAGGACCTCCAATGGATCATCGAACCGGAGGTGCCTGACATATTTCAGCTCCCGCAGAGGTTTCTGCTCTTCAAGCCAGTCCCAGTCGATGAAGTTGCCTTCCTTGGAAGGGTCCACGGACATGTATCCGATCTGAAATGAGGTTATGTTCATGAAAAAGTGGGTGCCGTGGGACGGTTCGATGTTGAAGTCCTCGGTCCCGGCCTCCACGATCACCCGGGCTCCGTGTATCTGGTCCCAGGAAACGGGGATTCCCAGGAACCTGTCGGCCGTTCCCCACCTTCCAATGCCTAAAAGAAGAAAGGGCGTGTCATCCCTGGCCAGTTCCGTGTTGATCTCGCCAACCTCCCTGGCGATGTCCATGGTCTTCAGGTTATCGAACCGGTCCGCCCGGACGTACACGATGTCTCGAATGCCGCTGAAAGAAGAGTGTCCCAGGGCCTTGCTTGATTGCACCAGAAGGCTGGCCGGGTCCCGGTCCTTGACGTTGATATCCTTGCGTTCCTTTCCAACTATGAAGGGGCGTATCTGCAGCAGGTTCAGCTCTGCAGGTTCGCCATGATCGTCCGGAAGGACCACCGAGAACTCTATCTCCACCGGGGAGCCCATGGCCTTCTGGCCCACCTCCATGACGGTGTTCATGATCTTTGCCAGGGGGAAGGTGTTGTACTTGAGGATGTTGGCAAAACTCACCAGGCGGGAACCATCGTGACCGAGACCGTCCCTGATCACGCCGTCATCTGTACAGTAAATGCTGCCCAGGTGGTTTAGCACCCCGTCCTTTTCGGCCCTGTCCAGATCATGACGCGCCAGGTAGGGAACGGTGTCATGACCCCAGAATGGATCGGACCCTTTCATCTCCAGGGCGAAGAAATCTCTCTGTGAACGTTTGAGCCAGTCATCCACCGTTGGGAACTGGGGAAGTATCTTGGGATGTTTGGGGGAGAATCGCAGGGCGACACCCTCATCCACCACAATGATCCCCAGACCCAGGGCCACGTGGACTATCCCGTCCTCGGATTTCTGTTTACCCACGGGATAGAAATTGTAGGATCGGGCAACACCGCTGAAATGGGGGTAGTATATATCCCCGTACCTCCGGCCCACGATCTTCTGGATGACCACCGCCATCTTCTCCTCCTCCACCCGATTGCCGGTTGCCTTCTGATATGCCTTGGCCTTCTGGAAATAGGATGATGCATAGACAAGCTTGATTGCCCTGCAAAGCTCCTTCAACCTGAGTTTAAGCTTCGTGCTGTTGTTGGGGATCATGACGGTGGAGTACATCCCTGCAAAGGGCTGGTAGGCCGAATCCTCCAGCAGTGATGACGAGCGTACCGCCAGCGGTCCCTGGGTATCTTCCAAAAACCTGCCAAGTGCGTGCTTCAGCTCATCCGGGATGGAGCTTTCGAAGAACCGTTGGGCAATGCTCTGATCGTCGTGGTTTTCCACCGCAAAACGAAGCAGATTGTTCTCCCGGAGGAAACTGTCGAACATGTCGGTCCCTATGATCAGGGAATCCGGTATCTTTAGGATAACCCCGTCCACCGAAGTGGGAAGACGGTTCGATGCCTGAAGCGCTTCAATGAACGCTATGCCCCGGGCCTTTCCTCCAATGGAACCGCCTCCGATCCGTACCAGCGGTATTCCCGTTTCGTAGCTCTCCTCCGAAAAGTCGGATATGACCCCCACCCGGTGCTCCCGTCTGATGTTGGATATGCTCTTTTGCAGAACCTGCCTGAACCCGTCGATCCCCTTTATGGAACGTGTCCGCATCCTGCGTACCCTGAACGCCAGGTCGAACTCGGCCCTGGCCATGAGCCAGTTGGAGAAGTGGTTGTGCCTGGCATGGTGGAGGATGGATTCATCCGGTATGGAGGGAAGTATCTTTTCAAGGCTCTTCAGACCGGTGGCCCGGCCCACCTCCTTCCCGTCGGGCATGTGGAACACGAAATCCCCGAACCCCAGGTCGTTGATCATGAACTCCCGCAGGTCCTCCAGCAGGGTGGGGGAATTCTTGTCGAAGAAATTCACATTGAGCTCCCGGGCGTAACGTTCGTTTCGGGCCTCGGTGGACATGAGCAGTGCCGGCAGGTCCGGGTCGTTGCCCTTGATCTTCTTGATCAGGCGTATCCCGGCCAGAGGGTCCGGTTTACCCCTCCGGGGAAAACGCATGTCGGAGAAAATACACTGAACGTAGGGTTCGTATCTTCTAAACAGCCTAAGACATTCCTCGTAGTTGTCGGTGTGGATTATCTTGGGCCGGGCCCGCATCCTCATCATCCGATGCATGTCGTTCAACCCCTCGTCCACCACCCGCTGGGTCTGGGAGACCAGCTCGGTGTAGATCAGGGGTAAGAAAGATGAGTAGAATTTTATGGAGTCCTCCACAATGATTATGACCCGGACATTGCCCGTTGCAGTGTCGTTTTCCAGGTTCTTTTTGTCCTCTATGTACTTTATGATGGTCAGAAGGATGTTGGTGTTGCCGCTCCAGAGGAATATCTTGTCTATGTCGGAGGTGTCCCGGTCCCTAAAGCCCCGGTTGGCCTCCGCCTGGTTGGAGGTGAGCAGTATGAAGGGCAGGTCGGGCCTTCTTTTTTTGACCTCTGCGGCCAGATCGAATATGTCCATGTCACCCACGTGCATGGTGGCTATCACCATGTCGTAGCTGTCATCGTCGATACATCCCAGGGCGTGGCGGGCACTGGGAACCCGGGTGACCCGGGGGGCCGATGTCAGGCGCAGGTCCGAATATTCCGAAAAGATCCGTTCGGATATGTTGATGTCCTCTTCAAGAATGAACGAGTCGTAGAACGACGACACCAGAAGAATGTCCTTGACCCGCCAGTTCATGAGATCGTGGAACACGTTGAACCGTGGGGTGTAATCGTCCTGGATCTGCTCGCAGACCTCGCCGTTTTCCAGGTTCATGTGCCTTTGAAAAACACTGTTGGTCTTTATCTTTTTTGTATTTGGCGCCAAGGAATATCCATTTCAGGAGTATTTCGAGACCTGTTCGCCTAAACAACCGGCAGGATGGGAAAGGGTATTGATGTATCGGGCTGTTCAAATGTGTGTGGATTTGGTCAAGTAGAACAGTTAAGAACCCGTATGCCGCTGACGGGTCCGGGCTCAAAATGATGGTGATCCCATGCTCTGTTTTTTCGTATCCGATCTGCATGGAAAGCTTTCACGGTATCTTTCACTCTTCGATCTGGTTGAACGTGAGGAACCCGATGGGGTTTTCATGGGAGGCGACCTGCTACCGGGGGCGGGTGAGATGTCGACCTATACTGATGTCGAGGAAGATAACGGTGGCGATTTGGATTTCCTGTCAAGGTTCATCTCCAAACCCATCATGGATTTGAGGGAAAAGGGAATTCAAACCGAGGTTTTCGTAATTCTGGGGAACGACGACCCCCGGACCGCTGCGGCGTCATTGGAGCGACTTTGCACTGAAGGTTCGCTGCATTATGTGAACGAACGCGCTGTTCCCTTCGGAGACCTTTTCGTGGCGGGATATTCCTACGTCCCACCGTCTCCTTTCCTGCTAAAGGACTGGGAACTCTACGATGTGTCCAGATACGTTCCCCCGGGATCGGTGCCTCCTGATGCGGGGTTTAGGACAGTTCCCGTGGATTCGAACAGAATCAGAAACCGGACCATGGCGATGGACCTCAAGGAACTGGCGGAGAAGTCACCACCCGATCGGACAATATACCTCTTTCACGCCCCTCCGGCCAACACATGTCTTGACCGGGCTGCCACGGATGGCAGGTTCATCGATGGAGTTCCCATGGACCATAATATTGGCAGCATGGCGATTCGACGATTCATAGAAAGATACCAGCCTCCGATCACCCTCCATGGGCACGTGCACGAGTCCAGGCGCATTAGCGGCAGCTGGAATGAGAGGTTGGGAAAGACATTGATGATAAACGCAGCCAATGACGGTCCGGAGCTGGCCCTGGTACGTTTCGACACCGATGATCCGAAAGGTGCCTCATTGGAGCTGGTGCCGTCTGCAAAAGCAGCGGGTGAATGATCCGTGGCCGGATTCGGGTTTGCCCGTGGACCAAGGCCCAAATTGCCGTGACTGCACTTTGACCACATGATCCAATAGCATGTTGCAGGCGGTACGATCGGACGAGGTACTAGATTCATTTATCCGGCGGAGGTCCTATTCTAATTTTTCCCGGCTTCCCAGGGTAAGCTTCTTTGCCCCGTCCGTGGGGGAATCTACATGCACCGCCCATGATGAGCGGTTTTTGATCTCGACGTCGTTTACAAAATGCACGTCCAGCAGCCCGTCCACGTTCTCCCCGGTCTTCTTCTCAAGCTCCGCAACCAGTTCCCTGTCCCTTTCCTGGAACCAGCCCAGCAGCCTGTCCCGTTGGGTTTCCGAACCGGTGAAATGCACAAGAAGGTCGATATCGCTTCTCGGACCGGCGGTCCCGTTCTTGGTGCTTCCGAACACGTAAAGGGCCGTCACGCCGAATGCTTCCGGGTCCAGTTTTTTCGCGAGCTCTTCAGCCTTCATCAGTCTCCAGTACCAGTGCCCGGGGGGTTCAAGGTAACCCAGCGCATTATCCGTGTCACCGTCCATGACCACCCTGAGGGTGAACCCGGAACCGAAATCGTCGCAACGGGCCAGTTTGATCACATTCTCAAGGTCCTTGTACTTGGGCACGACCTCCATAAGACGGTTGGGCAGACCCAGAAATACCGATTCGTTGAATACGGTGCCCGGATTGTCCGGATAAAGAGGGAGGTAGTGGATACCAGCCTCCACCAGGTCCTGGAAGAAATGGGTGCCGAAGGAAAGTTCAGGGACGTACCCCTTTCTCTTGCGGGCGAATTCCACCAGAAGTGCGGTGTTGTTGATATCGCTGTATGTTACGGGCACCCCCAGCTTGATGTCCCCCCTGCTGCCCCACCGGCCAGGTCCTATCATGATGAATTTTCGTTTTGGAAGTGTTCCGTTGATCTCCCCGATGGCGGAGGCAACGCGCAGCATGTCTTCTCTTCCGGGAAGGGATTCGTATCCTTTCGGATCCACGTATATCAGATGTTCCACGTTCTCCACCACGCCGGTGTTCACGTATCTGTCTGCAGAGAACACCTGTCTCTTTTTTGGTATATTGGACGGGATCGGGACCCTGACAACCGCCTCGGCCTGGCTCTGGGGACGGCATTGCAGGAAGAACAGGTCCTTTCCGTCCTGGGCGAACTCCACGTCCACCGGGGTCTTGAGTGCATCTTTTAGGGTCCTGAGGATATTGTTCATGAGCTTAATGAAGGGGGTTCTCTCCACCACTCCGGCAAAGGTGACCACCAGATCCTCTCCCGAAGGGTCCAAGATCATTCCCGTGGGAGAGATCAGGGCGCCATCCCGGTATATTGAAACAACCCGGTTTAGGAACGGATAGTCGTTGCCCCAATTTTTAAAAAGCATCTTCAATGGTACCGATTCCACCTTGCCCAGTTCACGGTTGATGACATCCATCTCACGCTGGGAGTACTGGACGGTTTCGTCTATCATGGTGTTGACCCTTATGTCGGGACGGTTGGGTGATATGAGGACCGGGTAGTCGTCAACCACCCTGTCCACCGCCCGGGTGCCCAGCCCGGCCACCATTCTAACGACCCCATCCTCCCTTCTTATCCTGGGGGACCATCTGAATTCGTTGTTGGAGAAGGCCACCCCCGCAAAGGACGGGAAGAAGTAAGGTCCCACCTTCGACCCCACCACTTCCTGTATCATTATGCCCATCTCCTCCCTGACGTCCAGCAGTCCGCGCTCCCTGCGGTAACCGATGGGGTCCGGACCGAACATGGAAGCATAAACCTCGGAGATGGCATCCTGGAGGTGCCTCAACCGATCCTCAAGATCACCTGAATTTGCAAGGAAGAGGCTTTTGTATTTCCCGGAGAACGCGGCCCCCAGGCTGTCTTCCAGCAGGGTGGATGAACGGACTATGATGGGTCGGTCGCCCACCGCCATGAGCACCTTTTTGAACCCTTCGACTATCTCGGAGGGAAACTCTGCGTTCTTGAATACCTGAAGCAGAAATGGCTGTTCGTGTTTTATGTCGTCAGGGTCCCGATATTTGATGTGATGGGCCTCTTCAAGGGCATTGTATCGCAGGAACTCGTTCATGGTGTCGGTGGTGACATACCATGTATGGGGAAAGCTGATCTCTTCAAACCTCTCCTTTCGTTTCCCGCCCCTTCCGTCCCTTTTGAGTATCTTTTCAGCAAGGAACACCCCGGCGGCCTTTCCACCAAGCTTTCCGGTGCCCTGGGCGGGACCGATGACCCTCTTGACCAGGTCGACAAAATCCGATATCTGTACGTACTCCTTTGCGATCTGAATGAATTCCGGTCTGTCCGTGAAGAACCTTCTTATCATGGCTGAACGGATGTAAAGCTCATCCTCCCGGGCCAGGACAAGGTCATCTTTGAGCATCTTCTGGTACTGGTTGAGCCGGTCGGTTATTTCCACCAGCGAACAGGATGGTGATTTGGCCGCCAGAAGAAGAGGCCTTGCCTTGTCCTGTCTTATCCACAACCTCAGCAGATCGGATATCTCCTCCGGAGGCAGGGTTTTGGACGCCAGGTCGAATACCCCCTCCTGAACGTTCTTGATATGTTCCGGAGTGCATCTGGGATTGGGCATGTTGATCCAACACATGTCCATTTCCATATCCTCGACGTCCCTCTTCCTTGAGAGGTCGGATAACAGCTTTTCAACGTTCTCCTTCCTGCTGCGGTGAAGATGCTGCATCATCTTCCTCGTCATTCTCAAAAGAAGCTGTGGATCGGTGTTGAATATGAAATCAACGATGACCTGCCAGTCTGACCTGCCGTTGCTGATTGTGTTCATTCTCTGGGATATCTCGGTGCTCTGCTTTTCAAGGGTCTCCCGAAATTGCCTGAGCTCTTCCTGGGCCATCCTGAGGGAGATGAACTTGCCCAGTCTTCCAGCCAGATCCTTTATGAGGCTTCGTTCCTCGGACAAAAATGGGCCCTCGTCCTCCTCGGGCATTTTTTGGATATAGACAATCTCCAGTTTTCCGTTTTCGTCCCTGTCCAGCTTTATGTGCTCTTCCTGGGTCCACTTGGATTTCAAAAAACCTTCGCTCTGGAAGGTTTTTTCACCAATGGTGATCCGGGCCCTGGATATATCCGGGTACTGCCAGGCCTTGGGGATCATCTCCACGACCTTCTGGAGCGCCTCATCGAGGGGAACGGTATCGTTCTCGAGGATGATGGATATGCCATAAAGGCAGTTCAATTCCTTGAGCCTCTCGTTGAGCCGGTGCGAGTCGCTGTTGTTCTCCTTGGATGCCAATTTTTCGGATCCATCGGTATCTTGCCCTTTGATCGGTTCATCTTCCACGTTACTGTTCCCGTGATCAGCCAATTGGATTCTCTCCCTTTGAATGGTCTTGTAAATCCTGCGAGATTTTCAGCGTTTCGTACAGTCCCTGTTCATGGTATACTTGTTCAGAGGGATCACCCACATGGGTCCATCTGAGGAATAAACTTCCGTTACTGGCCCGGTGGCGCATGATACTAAGCCTATTTCGGGGGTTCTTGCAGAGTCTGTCATCCTTCTACCCTCTTAATCCAATTCCCCTTCGGGTTAATCCTCGCATTCCCCGGCCATCTTATTTGCATTCCCCTGCCACCTTTATAGCATTCCCCTCCAGTCCCCCTTTTAATCCACCCTTGAACCCCCACATCACATCCCCTCCATCACGATTCCCCTGCCCGAGTGTCCGTCTATAGTGATATTGAGAGGCCCGCTTCGAACGTGGAGTATATCCTCCGTTTCCCTGACAACCTCCATGTTGACAAGTCTGTCCCAATCCATGCGATCGTCTCCCGTCACCGTCATGTATCCCACCCTCAGCGATGTCATGTTTTGGAAGAAATGTGAACCTTCCGATGGATCTATTGCCCGTTGACCCACGGGCGTTTCGACTATGACACCTGCTCCGTTTATGTCACTCCAGACCACAGGGATGCCCAGCCAGGGGTCCGATGAACCCCACCTTCCCGGGCCGATAAGAAGGTAATGCCTTCCCTCCTTTAACAGGTCCGAGTTGATATCTCTTATCTGTTTGACCATTCGTTGCGTGTTTGCAAGATCGAAACCATCGGGTTTTACCAAGACCACATCGGTGAGATCGTCCCACTGTCCGTTGCCAAGGGCCCTGGAAGAGCATACAAGGGCGTTTTTTGGAAACGGTCCCTCCAGATCGAAGCGGCAGGATGAATCCAGCATCACCATGCTTCTGACCTGGAGCAGCGAGAACCGGACGGGCACCCGTTGTTTCGTGTCCATGACAACGGCAAACTCGATTTCCACTGGACAGCCGAGGGCCTTGGAACAGATGTCGAGCAACAGTCTGACCATATCGGGAAGCGGGAAGCTTTTAAGCTTTAGGATAGGCCCGAAGTCCACCACCTTCGGACCATCCCGCGCAACCGTTGGATAGAGACGGTCGTCCTGAGGGGAGTACGTGGATGCAACAAGTCCCAGTGTGCCGTCCTCCATTGCAATATCCGTTCCGGGTCTCACGAGGCAGCTGTCCTCCTCTTGATGCACAATGCTGGTCCTGGAGGTCAGGTCCACGGCGTAAAAGCTCTTCTGGGATATGTCAAGCAGATCATCTAGGGATCCCCAGTGGGGTGTCGACGGGTGTACGGGGCAGAAGCGAAAGGATGCACCTCCGTCCACAATGGTCTTTCCAAGACCCAGTGCCAAATTGCATACCCCGTCCTCCCGCGAGCACTTGCCCATGGGGTAATAATCATACGACCTGGCCACCCCGGACAGGGTGGGATAGAACCTCTCCCCGTGGGCCTGTCCCACAACCTCCTGGACAAGCAGGGCCATCTTCTCCTCCTGACCGGCGGACGGTGTTGCCTTGAGGTAGTCCCTGGCCTTCTTGAAGAGGGTGGATGCGTAAACGAATTTCACTGCATTGGACAGGTCCCGGAACCTCTCCTGGCGATCGGTTGAACCGCCGGGGAGCATCACGGACGAGTAAACGCCGGCAAAGGGCTGGAAAAGGGCGTCTTCCAGCAAGCTGGATGATCTGACCACCACGGGACCGCTAAACTCCGTGGCAAGGGCGCGAACGTCACCCAGTATTGTTGCCGGAAGGTCTCCACGGAGAAATGCCTTGGTCAACGCCTCATCGGATGGGGGATCGTTTAACAAACTGGAAAAACCGTTGTGGCGAAGGAACGTTTCATAAACGTCAGTGCAGATGACAACGCTTTTCGGTATGGATATCTCCACGCCGTTGAAAAGGTCGGGTGGTATGTACTGGGTAATGAGCTTGTCCAGGAATGCCAGTGCCCTGGCCTTTCCGCCCAGAGCGCCATCGCCGATCCGCCTGAACATGTGCTTGGATGAAGATAATTCCCGGTCAAACCTGCAAATGGTTCCCTCCCTGAACCTGCGGGAATGGGAGTTGATTATCTTGAGCAGATCACCGCGCAGGTCATCGGGAACCGTTTTACCATTCGACAGATCCTGCACGTCCCGGGCAAGGGACGGCTCGCACCTGCCCTTGAGCCATCTTGCGATGCTCCCGTTATCGATTGCGGATTTCAATGCCAAAATTTCCAGGGTCCAGACTGTTTTTTCGAGCTCTCTGAGGTCCTTTGCCCGGCCGACCTCGTCACCATTCTCGTTTCTGAACGTCATGTCCGTCATGCCCAGGACATTGTCCAGGGCGTCGCCCATGGAAGCCCCGTTGCCGCTGCCCAATTCTTTTACTGATGGGGTGGAGGGGTCAAGTTCAATAACGTCGCCCTCCTGTTGTGAAACGGGTCGGAAAAGACCTCCGTTGCAGTACACTGCTGCATTGGGGCACGATTTCCATATCCCGGGCAGTATGTCATCCGGACAGTTGTTACCGCTGAGATTCGCCCCATCCCCCGACCGGCTATCATCTGCAGTATCATCCCCGTTGCTTTTCCTTTCTATGCTGGATGAAGGTTCGGTTCCAGGTGGAGACGGCAACCCGTTGCCAACTATCACCAGCATTCCGTTCCTGCCCATCATGCCGCACCTGTCAAACAGCTCTTTTCGATCCCTGGCCAGAAGCACACGGGGCCGGTTGTCCAGCCTGTATGATCGTCTGAGGGGCGGGATCTCCTCGGAAAGGATAGATGTGGTGTGTTCCCACATGCGGTGGTGGATGAATTGAAGCAGGGATGAGTACGCGCCAACATCTCCTTCGGCCAGCAGTATCCACCCGTTGCTTGCACCGGATGGTGCCTGCTCCAGGCTCTTGGTATCCTCCACAAGCTGGACCAGAGTGGGGAATATGTTCCCGTCTCCATTCCATGTGAATATCCAGTCCAGCTGTCCGGCCCTGCCATGGCGGACAAGCCGTTTGAGCTCCGGCGTGTTGTTCATCAGCAAGACGATGGGTATGTCCCGGTTGTGCGACCGTACTGCTGCCCCGAGGTCCATCGGGTCCATGTCCACGGGCTTGTTGAACATCACCAACAGATCGAAACCGCCCTCCTCGATCCTTCTCAGCGCCTCTTCCCCGGTCCCAACGGGGGTCACCTGGGGGATGTATCCCATGTCCCATTTCGTGTACATTCTCTTGAACATGTCCCGAAGACGTCCTTCCTCTTCGAGGATGAAACAGTCATACGCCGATCCCACCAGAAGGATGCGGTGTATCCTGAAGTCCCTTTCATGGTGTCGAAAGGGGGATATCAACTTTTGAGGAAGCAGCGATGCATCTTTTCCGATCCTGTCCACGATCTGCTGACACTCGGCCCCAAACGGCGACATTATCCCTTCAACCCGAGCTGCTGCGTTCCTGTGGCATGATTGCCCAGATGGTGGTTATGAAACGCGACACCGATCACACGTACCCTCTCATGCGGCAGGCCTCTGCCACCCTGGATATGGCTATCATGTACGCCGCGTCCCTCATGTAAAGCCCCTTGGTCTTAGAGAGGCTGAGAACCGCCTGGAATGCAGTTGTCATCTTCTCGTCCAGCTTGCTCAAGACCTCGTCCTTGGTCCAGAAATAGAGCATGTTGGACTGCACCTGTTCAAAGTAGCTGCAGACCACTCCCCCGGCATTGCACAGGAAGTCCGGTATCACGAACACCCCGCTTTCCTGGAGCACCTTGTCGGCCTCGGGTGTGGTGGGACCGTTGGCGCCCTCGGCAATGATCTTGACGGATTTTGATATCCTGCCAACGTTTTCGGAGGTGATCTGGTTTTCAAGGGCCGCCGGGATGAGGATGTCAACCTCCTGGGATATCCATTCCTCTCCGGGCAGTACCTCATAGCCCAGTTTTCCAGCCGCCTTCTGATCGATACCGCCGTAGCGGTCGGTGATATTTCTCAGTTCATCCAGGCTTATGCCATCTTTCTTGGCAAATGCATAGGATTTTCCCTCTTTTTGGTCCCAGCAGGATACACAAACGACAGTACCCCCGTAGGCGTTGAACAATTTTATTGCATACTGGGCCACGTTGCCAAACCCCTGCACGGATGCCGTGACAGTGGGCATGTCAATGCCCATGTCCGAGAGCGTTTCCCTAATGGTGTATACCACACCGAATCCTGTCGCCTCGGTCCTTCCCAGCGATCCCCCCATGCCAACGGGTTTCCCCGTTATGATGCCGGGAAACTTTCCCCCGTGAATCCATTCATATTCATCCATCATCCAGAGCATGTGCTGGGCATTGGTCATGATGTCGGGCGCGGGAACATCGGACTTTGGCCCAACGTCCCTTGCCAGCTGCCTGATCCATCCCCGGCAGAGGGCCTCCTGTTCTCTCATGGAAAGGTTGTGGGGATCGCATATGACCCCTCCCTTGGCGCCTCCCAGGGGGATGTCCGCCACTGCACATTTCCATGTCATCCACATGGAAAGGGCCCTTACCGTGTCCGCGGTTTCCTGGGGATGGAACCGGATTCCCCCCTTGCATGGACCCCTGGAATCATTGTGCTGCACCCTGAAACCCTTGAACACCTCAACCCTCCCATCGTCCATCCTGACGGGTATTGTGAAATGGTACTCCCTCATGGGTTGTCTTAGAAGTTGACAGGTCGAATCCTCCAGCTCCAGCATGTTCGCCGTTCTGTCGAATTGATCCTGAGCCATCTTGTATGCGTTGAATCCCTTTTCGGCCATATAGTTCTCCTACCGGAAGCCAGCATACTTTACCGGTCAAGAGGGTGTTGGCGAAGTTAGATAATAAAGCTTTGCTTTATTATACAAAACAATTATTATTTTCCCAAGCTATTCTCATTTGGAGAGGGTTGGTTTTTTCCAACACTGCCAAACATCATCCAGAACCGGGTTTGGATGTGCAGACTGTGATCTCAGTGACACTGGAATATCGGCAGTATTGACATAAGAACAAGAGGATGAAAAAACAAAACACCCGGGACCCGAAGGCCCCGGGAAATATACGTTGGGATGGACAGGCCGCTTCAGATAATGCCCTGGTCCATCATGGCGTTGGCGACCTTTAGGAAACCGGCACCGTTGGCGCCCAGGACATAATCGCCCTTCCTGCCGTATTTCTCGGCGGTCTTGAAGGCGTTGTCGTGGATGTTGCGCATTATCCAGTGCAGTTTCTCGTCAACCTCCTCGAAGGTCCAGGACATTCCCACGTGGTTCTGGCACATCTCCAGCCCCGAGGTTGCCACGCCGCCGGCGTTGGCCGCCTTGCCGGGCCCGAAGAGTATGTTGGCCTCCTGGAACACATCAACGGCATCGGGTTCCGTGGGCATGTTGGCGCCCTCGGCCACGGCCATGCAGCCGTTGGAAACCAGGGTCTCCGCCTCGGCCTTGTTGATCTCGTTCTGGGTGGCGCAGGGAAGGGCGATGTCGCATGCGACCTTCCAGGGCCTCTCGCCCTCGTAGTACTCGCATCCGAACTCGGAGATGCATTCCTTGATGCGACCCCGCTTGACGTTCTTGAGTTCCATGATGTAGCTCCACTTCTCATTGTCAATGCCATCAGGAACATGGATCGTGCCTGCGGAATCGGAAAGGGTGACCACCTTGCCGCCCAGCTGGTTCACCTTCTGCAGTGCGTACTGGGCCACGTTGCCGGACCCGGAAATGCACACGGTCTTCCCCTCAAATGATTCGCCCTTGGTCTTGAGCATCTCCTCGCAGAAGTAGACCGCCCCGTACCCGGTGGCCTCGGGCCTAACCAGGGAGCCGCCCCAGTTGATACCCTTTCCGGTGAGGACGCTGTCGAAGCTGTTGCGGATCTTCCTGTACTGGCCGTACATGAAACCGATCTCGCGGCCGCCCACGCCGATGTCTCCGGCGGGAACGTCGGTGTTGGGTCCGATGTGCCTCTGCAGCTCGCTCATGAAGCCCTGGCAGAAGCGCATGACCTCGTCATCGGACTTGCCCTTGGGATCGAAGTCCGATCCACCCTTTCCACCGCCGATGGGCAGTGTGGTGAGAGCGTTCTTGAAGATCTGTTCGAACCCCAGGAACTTGAGGATACCCGAGTAAACGGAAGGATGGAACCGAAGACCGCCCTTGTAAGGGCCTATGGCCGAATTGAATTCGATGCGGAACCCCCTGTTTACCTGGACCTCGTTGTTGTCGTCCACCCAGGGGACCCGGAAGAGGATCTGGCGCTCGGGCTCGGCCATGCGCTGAAGTATCTTCGCACTGACGAATTCCGGGTGCTTCTCCAGCACGGGCTCGAGGGATCCGTAGACCTCTCTCACGGCCTGATGGAATTCCGGCTCTCCTGGATTCTTGCTTTCTATCTCTTTGATGATGTTTTCAATATCCATGTCATACCCCACAAATGGTTGAATGTAGGACACCCATCCGGGTTTGTGGCCCGGGATTTGGGGAAAACCGCTACGGTTATTTAAACGGTTTCCAAACAGATATTACAAAGGGACCGGGAATTTACAGTTTGGAGGGGCTGCAAAAGTCCAGGCCAGCAGTCCGGGTGGAACGGCGCCCGAAACGTTCCCCAAAACTTGAAAAGCAAAACGGTCCATCAGGGTGCTCCCGTAGTATCTGAAAAATAGTCTATCAGATGGCCCCCAGGTGATCAAATGGAACAAAACCAGATCATTCACAACGTCAACATCGCACCGGAGGTGTTCGAGATGAAACTGTACTGTCCGGAGATCGCATCAAAGATCCAGCCCGGTCAGTTCATAGTCATCCGGGTGGCGGAGGAGGGAGAACGCATACCCCTGTCCGTGGGGGATTTCCACCGGGATACGGGTATTTTGGAACTGCTGGTCAGGGAGATCGGCCTCACCACAAAACGGCTGGTCCAGATGGAAGTGGGTACTGTCATACCCGATGTCATGGGGCCCCTGGGAAGGCCCACCGAGATAGAAGAGATAGATCACCTGCTCTGCGTGGGAGGCGGGGTGGGCATAGCCCCGGTCCACGTTGTGGCCAAGGCCTACCGGGAACGAGGGACCCACGTTACCACCATCTTCGGCGCCCGCAGCTCGAATTTGCTGGCATGGAAGGAGAAGATCAAGGAGGTGTCCGACGAGACCATCATCACCACCGATGACGGGTCCGAGGGGAAGAAGGGTTTTGTCACGGTGGAACTGGAGGATCAGATCAAGGCGGGTCGCTCCATTGACCAGGTGTTCATCGCCGGGCCGGCCATAATGATGAAGTTCGTCACCGCCATAACCAAGAAATACGACGTGCCATCCATTGCCAGTCTCAACCCCATAATGGTGGACGGCACCGGGATGTGCGGCTGCTGCCGCGTTACTGTGGACAATACCACCAGGTTCGCCTGCGTGGACGGGCCTGATTTCAACGGCAACACCGTGGATTTCGACGAGCTCCTGTCCAGGCAGCGCGCCTACCTCGATGAGGAGAAACGCGCCCTGGACCTGGCCTACAGCGAGGGGAAGGTCCTCACCCCCGAGAAACATCAGCACAAGATGCACGGCGATGATAAGGGAGGTGAGTGAAATGGCCCTGGAAATGAAGGAGCGGATGAAGATAGATCGTCAGGCCATGCCCGAGCAGGACCCCAGGGAAAGGGGAGGGAACTTCATGGAGGTCCCCCACGGTCTGAGTGAGGAACTGGCGGTTTTAGAGGCACAGCGGTGCCTCGACTGTCCAAAGCAGCCCTGCGTTGAAGGGTGCCCCGTGAACGTCAAGATTCCCGAGTTCATATCCCTGATCGCCGAAGGGAAGTTCGTGGAGGCCGCCTGGAAGCTCAAGGAGACCAACGCCCTGCCGGCGGTTTGCGGACGGGTCTGTCCCCAGGAGAGCCAGTGCGAGTCCATGTGCATCAGGGGCAGGAAGGGCGAGCCGGTGGCCATCGGCAACCTGGAACGTTTCGCCGCCGATCACGAAAGGAATTCCGGTAAGATAGAGATACCAAAAAAGGAACCTGACACGAAAAAGAAGGTGGCGGTGGTGGGCAGCGGGCCCGCCGGTCTGACCGTTGCGGGCGATCTGATAAAGAAGGGTCACGAGGTCCACATATTCGAGGCCCTCCACGCGCCCGGGGGCGTGCTGGTCTACGGCATACCCGAGTTCAGGCTGCCCAAGGAGATAGTGTACGCTGAGGTGGATTACCTCAGGAACCTGGGATGCAAGCTGCACCTTAACCGGGTTGTTGGTCCCGCCAGGAGCGTCAAGGAGCTCAAAGAAGAGGACGGGTTCGACGCTGTATACCTGGGCCTGGGCGCCGGGCTTCCCTGGTTTATGCAAATACCCGGCGAGAACCTGACCGGAGTGTATTCAGCCAACGAGTACCTCACCAGATCCAACCTGATGAAGGCCTACGAGTTCCCGAAATACGATACGCCCATCGTCCGGGGAAACAAGGTGGTGGTTGTGGGAGGCGGCAACGTGGCCATGGATTCTGTCCGGACGGCCCTTCGCCTGGGCGCCGAGCGGGCCATGATAGTCTACCGCCGCAGCATGGAGGAGCTGCCAGCCAGGGCGGCGGAGGTCCACCATGCCAAGGAGGAAGGCATAGATTTCAACCTGCTGGTCAATCCCATCGAGATACTGGGCGACGGTGAGGGCCGGGTAAGGGCCGTGCGGTGCATCCGCATGGAACTGGGCGAGCCGGACAGCTCCGGCAGGCGCAGGCCCGTCCCCGTGGAAGGGTCCGAGTTCGAGCTGGAATGCGACACCGTGGTGATAGCCATCGGTACCAGCCCCAACCCCGTGCTGACCTCCACCATGCCCGAGCTGGAGCTGAACCACAGGGGGAACATAGTGGCGGATGACAACGGCCGCACCAGTGTCGAGGGCGTTTGGGCAGGCGGAGACATAGTCACGGGCTCTGCAACGGTGATAGCAGCCATGGGGGCCGGGAGGGTGTCTGCAGACGACATCCACCGGTACCTTTCAGAGGCCCCGTCCGATTGGAAATAGACAGTTTAGGGGGCGCACGGACCCGGTACGGTCTCTTCCCAGGCAATCTCCATCACTGCTTTGCATTTTCCACCAGATACTTGATCTGGCACGCGTGTTCCACTATACAGAGCCAGATGTAGGCCTGTCGGACCGATTCGGCGGCGCAGAACACCCCGTGACCCCGGGCAACCCCGGCTGGATATTCCCTGAGCTTTTCGGTTAGGTTGCGGGCAAGCTCCTCACTGCCGGGCTCCCCGTCCACGATCGGAATTGTGGGAACGAAGTGTGTCCCCTCCATGTCCACGGAACCTATCTCGTGTTCATTGATCATGGAGAGGGCCACGGCGTAAACCGGGTGACCGTGGACTATGGCCCGGTGTGGGGTCTCGTTGTAGATCAGCCTGTGAACCCGGGTCTCCAGGGAGGCCACCTCGTCATTGGGGTCCTCCCCGTGCAGGGTCACTTTTATGATATCATCATCTTCCAGCAGGTCCAGCATGGAACAGGACCGGGTGATGTGGATATGTTGTCCATCATTAACGGAGATGTTCCCGAACCGGGACGAGACCAGCCCTTCTCGGACCATCTTCCGTCCGTAAAGTTTGATATCCCTAAGCTGCCCCTCAATTCTCCCCATCGTTCCTCCCTCGATGTTACCATCTTTGGCCATGATCGCCCCAAATCCCTGCAATTTCCTTAAAGCCTTCCCCGAAGCCTTCGGATATGTGAATTTCAAAACGGTTATTAGGAACGAGCCTCTGGGGGAAGGTCAATGGGGCTTGACGAGCACATGTTCGGACCGCCGCCTGGCGAGGACTTTCCCGATGATGCAGATGATGATGAGGTCCATCCCCGAACGGTATTGCATGACACCGAGGATGACGGTGATTTCGATCCCTGGCCCCGACCCTGGGGGCTAAGCCAGAGCGGTTCCCTGATGGCTTTTTTGGTAGGGTCTGTGTTTGCCATGGCGCTGCTGGTGGGCGTCAACCGGTTGGCGGATGATAATGCCACCCTGGCCATCACCCGTATGGCCGGTCTTCTGATCGCCCTGGGGCTCACTCTGCCCATGCTGATATCCTTCCGGGGCACCAGATACTGGAAGGTGATGCTGATCGGTTTTCTGGTGGTATCCGTATCGGCGGTGATGTCGTTGGCCGTGCCCGGTGACTTCGTCACCCCGGAATGCAAGCTGTCCTATTCCAAATCGGACATGGAACGGTTGGGCAGAACGCCTGACGAACTCACTGACCTTCTGCAGAACCGGTCCGAAGATGACCACCTGTTGATACTGAAGGTTGAAGGGGCGGAGAATCCGGTTCGTGTTCACGTGGATGAGAACGGTGACTTCCTGAACCTCACCCTCAACCACCGGGGGCGGGGCGGCAGGGACGGGGAGAACCATTTCAGGACCAATTCCAAAGATTACTACCAGTACGATATCGACCTGGTGAAAACCCAGGAGTACATTGTCCGAAGGGTCCGCAACAAGCTGGCGTTGAGCCCGGTTGAGGTTGATCGGGTGGACGTGGTCTACCCCTGGGACACAGGCTAGTTCTTCGAGCCAGCCTTTCCTCCCGGGCGGAACCCGGAGGGCGTATTTGGTCTTTGATGCCAACCCATACCCCAGGGCGCGTTTCAGGTGCCGCGGTTATTTTTTCAGGTCAGCCATCGATTTAGGTGATTTCCCCAAGAACCAACGAACGGGGCGGGTAGGATTACACCGAGTTTTCGGGTTTGGGTGTTGGTCTTTCCCATTCGTCCAGGTATCCGTACACCGATCGGTAGAAGAAAACGGCGGTCACCGCCGCGGCTATCTCCACCGCTATGAACACCCCACCGTCCAGGGGTCGGATGCCAGCGGCCGAGTAAGTGAACATCCTGGCAACCGTGACCTGGGGGTTGGCAAACATGGTGGACGATGTGGTCATGAGCATCCCTCCCACCAGCATCCCGATGCCCAAAGAGAGGAACCGGCTTCGGTGCCTGACCAGAAAGAACACAGCCATCACCAGGATGAATGTGCCGAAGAACTCGGCTATGTACGCCCCCTCTGAACGGACGACATCCGACACCTGCAGCATCTCTGCTCCATGGTGGATGTACATTGCATGGACGGCCAGCATGCCAGTAAAACCCCCGGTGAACTGGGCCGATATGTACTTCATGCCATCCATGGCCGACATCTTCCTGTCCATCACGATGGCTATGGTCACCGCCGGGTTGAACTGGGCACCGCTGACGGGCAGGAATATCTCGATGAGCAAGAACAGCACAAAACCCACAGCCAACGCATCGGCGATCACCGCCAGGGCCAGGGTGGTCCCCGGATCCGCACCCACAATGACATTGTTGAAGAGGATGATGGGACCGATTGCTGCCATCACCAGGAAGAGCGATCCCACAAATTCGCAGAGCAGTTTTGATCTCATGGGGGGTTCGATCTGTCTCTTCATTTGTCCCCCCCTCCGGTTAATAATTGAGAATGCCACTCATCTACCATTGTCTGCGCCAGTATACCTTTCATCGGATCACACCCGGTTGTGTTTTCGCTGGTTGTTTCATCAATTATTGATCCATCTCAAAGAAGCCCTCATTTCACATCGCACCCGCATCCCACACCACATTCCCTTTCCACATTACTCGCCACCCGACGGATGTTTTCCAGGACATCAATGATCTCCTGGTTGCTGATTGAGTAGAATACCTGTTTTCCCACCCTTCGGGTTTTTACAAGACCGCATTTTCTCAGTGACCTGAGATGAAAGGATACCAGGGTCTGCTCGAGTCCCGTCATTGACACGATGTCCCCCACGGATAGCTCGCCGCCACTCAGGGAGTGAAGTATCTGCCTTCTGTTGTTGTCAACTATACATTTCAAAAATCCCTCGGATGTCATTTTTACACAACCACGGATGCCAGAAATATGAACGACCGTTCATATGAGTCACGATACATATATCTTCCGCATGTAAAATAAATAGTCTCAATATTTTCCAGGGAGGGCCGACTGTGCCCAACCCGTATAGCTCAAAAAGAACCCGAAAAAAAAAAACGATCCCGCTTGAGCCCCAGTTTGTAAATCATAGTGAGCCCTGACCGATTTTTTTTGCAAACGCGCCAAAAACACCAGCGCCAACTGGAAGGCGTTCTTCCAGGATGGGTTGAATATGATCGATTAGGGATTGTGGTCGGACAGGGACAAGCACACCTTCATCGTGCCCAAAACTGGTCAGGGGATGTATTTCGTCCAGGGATATCAAATTGAGTATTCAATGCGGGGATGAAATCGCATCCCACCCTGTCTTTGGCAATCAGGTTTCATACTATAGTTACTGGTTTTGGGGGGTGGTTTGTGGTAGTGACTTGTTGTGGTAGTGACTTGTTGTGGTAGTGACTTGTTGTGGTAGTGACTTGTTGTGGCAGTGGGTTGTGATAGTGGGTTGTGATAGTGGGTTGTGATAGTGGGTTGTTGTGGTGGTGACTTGAGATGGTAAGGTAGGTAGTTGTGCTTGAATTGAGTTGACATGTGATGTAGTCTCTCCAACCTGATGAAAAAGTATGACATATCTACATAAGTTCGAGCTTTGTGCCAAAACCCACATTTCGCACCCCTAGGCTAATGATCCAATCTTTTTACCAATAGGCCATTCTCCCTTGGAAATATCGACGTTGAATCCAGACAATTCAATGACGCGGATCAGACTGTGCGGGCGGAATGTAAAAATTACTGGCACACCTCCAGATCAGAAGGAAGAAGGGCTGAACCCGTTTAGGCGGAGAAGGAATCCTGCCAGGGGGCCAAGTCAGGTCCGCTCCCGCTTTTTACCATCTCCCGCCACGCCTCATCGGTCAACCGGTCTTCCATGGGATGCTTGAACTCGTAATGGGAGAACACCGCCCCCAGGAATGCGTGGGTCCGTCCATCGATGTCGGCCATGACTATCAAAGGACGCAGTTTTCCAACACCCTCCTCCAGTACCCTTTCTTCATATGTCTGGGTGTGCACGTCAGCCACCAGACTCGTCCGGATGGAGGTTTCATTCAGCCCGTCAGTGATCTCGTTGAGCTTTATCCCGAAACCCTGGATGATATCCTGGTCTTCCTCGTCCATTTCCCGGCCGTTGAGAATCTTGCGGGAGATATCTTCCAGGCGGGCTGCCAATGACCCGTAACGCGCCAGCCTTTCTTCGTACCCCTCGGGCAAAACCTGCATTTTTTTCAGACCATCTTCCATGGACTTCACCAGCATGGCGGTGCGGTTGTAGAATATGGGCACCGGTTCAACGTATCCTGAAACAACAAAATCACCGTCGCCGCTCCGTTGAACCCCCGTGAATGATTGTTTTCCGTAGAGGATGGTGTCATGGCGCAGCTCGGTCCATCCTCCCAGGGCGGTGTTGAGCTTCTCGTCACGCCAGGCCCTGGTCCTCATGAAATGAGGATACGACGAGTTCTTGGAGAAGTTCTCTCCCAGGGTCACGAGCGAGTCCAGGGTGCCCCAGTAGAGGTTCTGGCTCCAGTTTTTAGCAGACACGTTCTCGAACTCCTGCTGCAGGTTCCGGTGGATCGCCGAGTAGTTGGTGTACTCGGTGTCCCCCTCCCGCTCCAATATCTCGGCGGCCCGATCGTCACCCAGAACGGAGAACACCTCCAGTCCCCGGGGGTATCCCTTGCAGGGGGGTCCTTGGCCCTGGGAAACGGTGAACGGTTCACCGTCCCCGGTGTAAAGAAGCATTCCTTCCCCATTCTCGTTTTTGTGATAGGTTAGCTTCTGGAAGATATACGAGTCCGGTATGAACCGCTGACCCAGCAGTCGCATGCCCGCCGGAACCTCCAACGTAGGCTCCTCCAGCACATACTGTGAATTGATCCGGGACCATGACCGTTGCCGGACCTGCCCGGAGAACAGCTGAATGGCGTTATCGTCACTTACGCTGTCGTAGTCAGGGGGCAGCTGTCCGAACAGGCCATCGGAAATGTTGCAGTATTCCACCGGACCCATATCATCCGATCTTCCCACGAAGAGTTCCGTCACGTCACGTATGAGCGTCCAGGCGGTTGAGGAAACCGTGGACTTGATCAGCATGTCGCTCATTATGATACCGCTTCGGGTGAGCTCGTCGTTGATGGATGCAAGGTGGATGCGTCCAAACCACATGGAACATCGGAAATACCTTTCCAGGGATTCTGATCGTGTGTAATGTCCCCGGGGAACATACTGGGAATAGTCCTCCACGTACTCCCAGGACCAGTTCACCAAAGAACCGGCCGCAAAGCCGGACCTTCCATCAAATATCGGGCTGTATTCGAACCCTTCTGCACGTTCCATCAGATCAAGCTCGCGGCTCACGTTTTCCTCCACGTAATCGGGTACCGTGGCGGTGGGATCCAGGCACCGGGCCGCAACGGAGAAGAATGCCACGTTGTTCCAGACGGCCTCCCTGACCTTGCCGGAACTTTCCAAATAAAGTTTGTTCGACCGATCCAGCATGTCGTCGGTCAAATTCCGCAGGGCGGGGATCAGGTGGTCTTCTTCAACACTCACGAGAAGATCTTCGAAAAGAACGTGGGTGGTGTGTACAATGGAATCGGCGGTCACGATCATTGGGATGTTGTCGTGCTTCAAATCGATGTAGAACTGGCCAAAGTTATCGCCGACTTCCTGATCGTTCAGGACCACGAACGCGTTCTTTGAAAGCAGGGATTCCTGCTGGGGAGACATATCCAGCCGGTCCTCGATGCGGGAGTATCCCAGGGCTCTCTCGGGGTCCAGGTCCAGATCATCAACGTATTTGCCGGGAGGGGATTGGGTAAACTGGGAATCCGGTGGGATCTGAAGATAGAGAATGCTGGTGACGGATATCAGGATCAGCACCGCAACTATCATCACCGCGGCCAGGGCCGGGTTCATCTTCATGATCAATAATTGGCCCGATATATATTAAAGGGACGCTATCTCAAAGGATACTTGAAACCTTTTTGGCGATGTGCTCCAGCTGAACCCTGTCATCAGTTGTGAAGGGATCAGTGTCGTGTGAATCTATGTCTATCTCGCCCAGGACGCTGCCGTCCCTCATGATGGGGACCACGATCTCGGAGCGAACGAAAGGCGAGCATGACAGGTAGTTGTCCTCTTTGGACACATCCTGGATGATGAAGGTTTCCTTCCGCTCCGCTGCCTGGCCGCAAATGCCCCGGCCGAAGGGGATCTCAACATGGTCCGTGGGATCGCCCACATACGGCCCCAGGACCAGCATCCTGTCCCGGTTGGGATCGGTCAGGTAGAACCCCACCCAGTGGTAGTGGGGAACGTACAGTTCAAGCACCTTGCACACCGACAGCAGCTTTTCATCGGTGTTACCGTCGTCACTGATCATTCCGTCTATGCGGGAATGGATTTTGTCCCAGGGAACGTCGGTCACTTCTCCTCCCCCCCTTCAACCAGTTCGTCCCACTGCTTGAGGGCCCTTCGCAGGTGCGGTATGGTAATGGACCCGCCAACAACCAGTCCCACGTTCAACGCGTCCACAAGCTCTTCGCTGGTCACCCCCTCGTCATGGCAGCGTATCAGATGGTACGTGACACAATCGTCGCAGCGAAGCACCATGGAGGATACCAGACCCAGGAGTTCCTTGGTCTTCGCATCCAGGGCCCCCTCCCGATAGACTGCCGTGTCCAGGTTGTAGAATCGCTTGGTCCCCTGGTTGGCGTACTTCATCACTATGCGGTTGTACTCCTCCCTGCGCCGGGAGAATTCATCAGAGCTAATCATAGTCATACCATCCTCGATGGTGATCCAATTGATCATATCATAAAACTAGTAAGACCTATAAAAGATTTGAACCCCTGGTGAGGATTCATACAACACATCTCAGCGAAGATGTGTACGAACCAGCGGTAATGACCAAAGGTCATTACCGAAGGGTTCAATATCCCCTCCTCTAAGGATAATAAAAGAAAAGCGCAGATCATCGGTAATTGACACAGGTCAATTACCTCGACTTTGGGAATTCTCAATAATAGTTGTTGATGATCAAATCCCCAAAGGGAAACCTCTGCTCTTGGAAAAAAAGAAAAGCGCAGATCATCGGTAATTGACACAGGTCAATTACCTCGACTTTGGGAATTCTCAATAATAGTTGTTGATGATCAAATCCCCAAAGGGAAACCTCTGCTCTTGGAAAAAAAGAAAAGC
>Ga0272441_10003795_pt1 | contig 28262 bp, 32 predicted proteins | sample SSMProp6N_FD_193582 | JGI IMG/M metagenome (GOLD analysis project Ga0272441, IMG submission 193582) | Marine sediment archaeal communities from Little Sippewissett salt marsh, Falmouth, MA, United States - SSM-Prop-6N | ecosystem: Environmental > Aquatic > Marine > Wetlands > Sediment ... | reverse complement strand
ATAGAAGTGGTAATAGAGCTGGCAGCGGATCTGCCTCTCATCATGGCCGATCACAATAGGCTAGAACAGGTTTTTATCAACCTGGTGACAAATGCAAAAGATGCACTGGACGAGAAGGAACTCCAGGAAAAACGAGAGGAATGGACCAAACGATTGACCATTCGATCATATGAGACCGACGGTACCGTCGTTGTGACCGTTTCCGATAACGGTATTGGAATTCTGGAGCACAATAAAGAGAAGATCTTTGAACCCTTTTTTACAACGAAAGATGTGGGCAAGGGGACAGGTTTGGGTATGAGCATCAGTTACGGTATCATTCAGGACTTCGGCGGAACAATTGAGGTGGACAGTCACGTCGATAAAGGCACGACATTCACGGTGAAATTTTCCGCTGTACAACCTGCAGGTGACTCCCATGGTAGGTGAGAGAATATTATTAGTGGATGATGAAGAGGCGATCGTTCGTGTCCTGACCATATCGCTGAAAAGTGACGGGTATAACGTGATACCGGCCTACAGTGGTGAAGAGGGACTGGGGCTGTATCAACGTGAACGTCCTTCGATTGTCCTCACCGATCTCAAGATGCCCGGTATGGATGGATTGGAACTGTTGCAACGGATCAAAAATATGAACCTGGACACAGAGGTAATTGTCATTACGGGCCACGGAGATATGGACTCGGCAATCGAGGCTCTCAGACTTGGAGCGTCTGACTTTATCAACAAACCGATAAGGGACGAGGCCCTCGCGGTGGCATTGAAAAGAGCGAAAGAAAAAATCGCAATGAAAAATCAACTGAAGGCCTACACCACCGATCTCGAACATATGTGTCAGATTGCAACAGAAGAGGTGCGGCGGAAATCGGATTTTCAGGATAAGTTGATCACAAGCTCAAACGATGGAATCGTGGCAACGGATGAAAACGGGGAAATAGTGACCTTTAACCCAGGTGCGGAAGCGATATTCGGGTACTCGCGCCTGGAAGTCGTCAGAAAAGTGACGTATGATGAATTATATCCTGATACTATTGCTGAAGAATTTAAGAGCGGATTCAGGCGAAAACGGGATAAAAGGGGCTGGGGCTGGCAAGAGGTGACGATAACGGGCAAAGATGGGGCAAAGGTGCCGGTACGTTTTTCGGGAACCCTCCTCTACGAAAAAGACGCGGTCATTGGAAGTGTCGGATTTTTTCAGGACCTCAGAGAGATAAAACGCCTTCAACAGGAGCTTGTAAATTCCGAGAGGTTGGCTGCAATTGGGCAGACAGTCGCGCGCCTCGCACACTATATCAAAAACATCCTGGCCGGTCTTAAAGGGGGAACGTATATTGTAAATATAGGTCTTGACAAAAATGATACGGATAAGCTAAGAACCGGTTGGGATATGGTCCAGCGTAATATCGGGCGTGTATCCTATCTCGTTATGGATCTTTTGACATACTCGAAGGAGCGTGAGCCGGATTATCAGTATTGCTGCCCGAATGACATCGCAGAGGACGTTTGCGAGCTTATAGAAACGAAAGCAATACAGAATCGTATTGAGCTCATCCGGGATTTCGATCCGACGATTGGTACTATATGTGTGGATCCCGACGCCATTCATCGCTGTCTGTTGAATCTCGTATCCAATGCGGTTGATGCCTGTATATTCGATCTTAATCTGGAGAAAGGATGGCGGGTTCGGGTAAGAACGGAACGTGCTGCCGATCACGGTATAACTTTTGAGGTATCGGACAACGGCAGTGGAATGAGTAACGAGGTAAAAGAGAAACTCTTCGCGGCTTTCTTTAGTACTAAAGGTGGTAAAGGTACGGGTTTGGGTCTGCTTGTAACCCAGAAACTCGTTCATGAGCACGGCGGTAGAATCGAAGTTGAATCCGAAGTGGGTGCGGGGTCAACCTTTACCATGTATTTCCCGTATAGGAAGGCCGAATAGGAAGGCCGAAAAAGAAGAACTTCAATTTTAGCCGCCACATGAGGAAATAAGTCTGAAGGGGGTTTATCATGCCGAAAAAGGTACTTGCCGTTGATGACGATCCTGATATCATTGCATTCGTAAAAACAGTTTTAGAAGAGAATGGATACATTCCATTGATTGCGAGGAATGGGGAAGCCGGTTTGGCGATGGTTCAGCAAGAAACGCCTGCTCTGGTGATTCTCGATGTGCTTATGCCAAAACAGAGCGGAATCAGGATGTACAGGGAAATGAAACAGGATGAATCGATGAAGGATGTTCCTGTTGTGATACTTTCCGGGATTGCCAAGAGAACCTTTCTTCGTTCACAGGAAGCATTAACCGAATTTGGCGATGCAGTGGTACCTGAACCGGACGCCTATATCGAAAAACCAGTAGAGCCGGAAGAACTGGCCGATACTGTCAGACAGCTGATCGGTTGATTCGCGAGAGGCATCCGGTGGAATGAATCAAAATGAACGTGGAGCGTATGAGTCGTTATTATGGAAAGAGAACGTAATATGAAAAAAATGCTCTTTGTCACCCAGTTTGAAGAACTGTGGTTTGATGCGTTGCAGTCACTGATGGATCTGAGAATCGCCGGATTCAATCATGTCGTGTTTCTCCATGTGATCGAACGGGATAAGGTGGCCATGCGTCGAGGGAAAGGGTACCTCAAAGATGAGGAAGTCCGTCTGCGTGAGATGGCTAACGTTCGTTTTATTGATTGGGCTGAAAACCTCTTTGAGCAGGGGATGGAAGTTGGTGCCTACATCGTTGTAGGAGATATTCTCCCCAAAGTCATATCGACGGCCCAGGAAGAAGCGGTAGATCTTATCGTTACCGGGCGACACAGGAAGCCGAAACTTGAGGAGCTATATGCGGGATCGGAAACATTGGAGCTTCTCAGAAGAACATCGACCCCGGTTCTTATTCACAAGTATATGCTGCCATCCGGAAAAATAAACGAAAAGCCTTTTGAACGACCGCTCCTTGCACTTGACTGGTCTCCTGCAAGCACCGCTGCGGTTGATTATCTTTTGGGCTTTAAAGATGTAATAAAGAAAGTTGTTGCAATTCACGTCGCAAGTGAGAAGTCTTTCAAGGGTGATTCTGCCATGGAAATCCAGGCTGTTCGAAAAGAGAACAGAAAAAAACTTGAAGGAGTATGTGATCTATTTCGTGACATCGGTATAGAGGCGGACTCGCATCTATATATCGGAAACACATGTGAGCAGATAGAGAAAGCTGCCCAGGAACGGGAAGCGACAATGGTCGTCGGGGGTACAACGGGGAAGAGACCACTAAAGGAGATCTTTTTAGGGAGCACGGCAAGAAAGCTGGCGGAGCGTTCGGCTTTTCCCACCTTACTCATTCCCGCAGGTATTCAGCCCTCAGAAAGCTAAATACTGTGGAGTCAGAAAAAGTAATGAATGTACGTAAATTACTTTACGTGGCTGACACGAATATGTGTGAACTATTGCCGCGGGTTGTCGAAAAACTGATATCTCTGAAACAGAGGGGTCTGGACGAGATTGTTTTTTACCACACCGTGTCGACGGAACATCGAGTACCGGAGTTCACTGATCTGTCCGTAAAGACTAAATTCATTGTGGCGAACAGTATCTCTGGGGAGAATGTGCTGCATGTTACAAAAGAGGAGGATCCCTCTCTTGTTGTCGTCCATGTGGACAAATCCGAAAGTAAGAAATACGCGACACTTATTAAGAGATTGATGATGGAATCCTCTGTGCCGCTGCTCTTTATGAACGGTATCACCGAGGAGAACCTGCCGCGGACCAGTATTTTTGAACGTATAATTTTCGCTACTGATTGGTCAACCCCGTCTGTGAAGGCGTTTGAGTATATTCTCGGCCTGAAGGAATTGATCGAAGTATTGGAAATTGTTCATGTGATACACGAAAAGCTCACCGTGAGAAGTATGCGGAATATGATGCACCGGATTGCCGAGACACGAAAAGGATGTCTCGATGCAGGGATTGACGCCGAATCGCACATATATGCGGGACAGACGGCAGAAGAAATCATCAGAGCTTCTCAGGACTACCGAGCGACTCTGATCGTTATCGGGGCAAAACCTCCGAAATCACAATGGAAAGAACTATTCAGACCGCATACGACAGTGGAGGTTACGAACGTGGCTACGGTTCCAATTCTCATTATACCGTAGATGATAGTGAAAGCACTAGGGGGGAGAGTCTGACATAATGGAAGTTACCCTTCTCATACAGGCAGCCGATGAATCATTCAGCCTCATGGAATCTGCTCGTATTCAGGCTGTGGATCTGCTGAATTCTGCCGTTCGATTAACATCCGAGACGAGATCCGTCGAGGAGCGTAAAATCGAGGCAATGTTCAGAGGGGCCAAGGATGCGCGAGCAGGACTTCAGAATTTTGTTGCAACTTTTGCAATGTTGTTCGGATTCTGGGCTTTGCTTTCGGGCAAGTTCGATACGTTCCATCTCTCCCTCGGGGCTATCTGTACGTTTGTCATTGCCTACTTGTCACACGACCTGCTCTTCGCAAACGTGCGGGTGGGAGATATACGCCTGATTGTCGGGAGATTTTTTGCCTACCTGCCGTGGCTCTTATACCAGATTGTTACGGCAAATATCCACGTGGCGTATCTTGCCCTGTCTCCCAGAATGCCCATTGAGCCCGAGATCATAAGGTTCAAATCGAAACTGGAAAGTGATATCTCGTATGTGGCCCTTGCCAATTCAATAACCCTGACACCGGGAACAATAACCATGGATATAAATGAAGGTGAATTCGTGGTTCACGCCCTTTCCAGAAAGGTTGCCGACGACCTCAACACGGGAGAAATGGAAGACAGGGTTGCACACATATTTATGGAGGCTGATCATATTTACATTCAGGACGTCCTGGATGTTGCCCGAATATTCGGTGAGATGAGAGGTGCCGCATAGGCGTTGTAAAAAAGGTGGGCCAGGCATAATGGTATTTCGAAAAGATGATATTATCGTCAATACAATTTCAAGAATCCTCATACCCTTCATTCAACTGTATGCCCTCTATGTGATCATGCATGGTCATTACAGTCCGGGAGGAGGTTTCCAGGGCGGCGTTATTCTCGGTGCGAGCCTGGTATTGTTTCTCCTGACCAGAAGCTACGACGAGGCAAAAGACAGGATTCCGGAAAGTGTAATCACGATATTGAGCAGTACTGGTGTGTTAATATATTCCGGGATCGGCCTTCTGTGTCTCTTTTTCGCGGGGAATTACCTTGATTACGGGCAATTAGCGGCGCTTTTGCATGTAAATCCTGTCCACGCGAGATCACTCGGTATTTTGGGAGTCGAGCTCGGCGTCGGTTTCGCCGTTATGGCCGTCATGTACTCCATCTTTCTGGATATTTCCACGGGTGGTATACTGCCTGAAGATGAGGAAGAGGAATGAGCTATTACGCGTTGTCTGGGAATCGTTAATCATAAGACTGTTTTGTCGTGTAATGTCCGTATAGTCAATGTCGGATCTATCAAAACAGGCTCGATCACGTACAGCGTATCGTAACATATACATGTTGAGGTTTCTATGAATGGGTTTTTACTAGGCGTAGGATTAGTTCTGTGCTTTCTCGTTTTCCTCGTGCTCTATCGCGTGGTTTTCGGCCCGGGTGTGTTTAACAGGGTTGCGGCTATCTCGGCAGTTGGTACGAAGACATTGATTATTCTGCTCATCGTAGGATTTCTCTACAGGAGAGTAGAGATGTTTATCGATATTAGCATGGTCTATGCACTCCTGAACTTCATCGGGTGCATCGCCGTTGCAAAATACCTGGAGATGTAAGAGTAGACATGGTGTTAGACGTATTAGCAGTAATTTTCATTGTCGGCGGGGTGTTTTTCTTCGCAACGGCGACGATCGGGCTTCTTCGCTTCCCCGATTTTTTCAGTCGGCTCCACGCCACAGGAAAGGGCGATACACTGGCCGTGACATTGTCGCTCCTGGGACTCGCGCTTCATGAGGGAATATCTCTCACAGGGCTCAAGATTGTATTTATCGCTGTCTTTATGTTTCTGGCACAGCCGACGGCAACGCACGCAATTTCTCGTGCAGGGATTAAATCAGGCCTTCAATACTGGAAGAGAAAGGGCGATAAGGAATGACAGTACCGTTTGATCTTATCCTGCAGGTATTTGTCGTCATATGTGCGATTGCTGCAATAACGGTGAAGGATCTCTTAAGTGCCGTCATGGTGCTTGGAGCCTATAGTTTTTTCATGTGTCTCATGTGGGCGCAGATGGGAGCGGTTGATGTTGCTTTTACAGAGGCTTCGGTAAGTGCAGGTATCGGTACGATTCTTTTCATAGCCGCGGTGATGAAGACAACAAGGAGGTCGAAGGATTGAGATTCATCAGTTTTATTGCCACCGTGCTCACAGGCGCGCTTCTTATTTATGGCACTCTGGATATGCCCGGCTGGGGGGACCCTGAATCTCCGGCGAGTCGTCACGTATCACCGCGATACATTACCAAGACAGAAGTGGAAACGGCAACTCCTAATATGGTGACATCGGTGCTTGCCGATTATCGCGGGTATGACACACTCGGTGAAACTACGGTTATCTTTACCGCGGGAGTGTCGTGTGCGTTGCTCCTCAGGAGACGAAAGAAACGGGTACAGTGACCATTACACTGAGTGAAGGACTGGTAGAATGGATTTCATAGTAAGCAAATACAATTACTGGATATACATCATACTGATGATGATCGGCTTCTATGCCATGATCGCCAAAAGGAATCTCGTGAAAAAGATCATAGGCATGAATATATTTCAAACGGCAATCATTCTCTTTTTTGTCTCTACGGCGTTTAAAAAAGGCGGAGCGACTCTACCGATTCTGACAGGGGGGCACGGCCATGCTGCCGCTGAGCATGCAATTGAGGTGGCCAACTATATCAACCCCTTGCCGCATGTCTTGATGCTTACCGCCATCGTCGTTATGGTGGCAACGCTGGGGGTGGCACTCGCAATTGTCATTATGATTTACCGAAAGTACCGAACACTGAATGAAGATGAAATAATAAAGGCACTGAAATGATGGAACAGATCCCGGTTCTCATAGTTATTATACCGCTGATGTGTGCTCTCATAACTCCCCTCGTGGGGTTGTTACGGAAGAATTTCTGTTATCCGTGGGTAATCTTATCCCTCGCCGTTTCTACCACCTGTTCGGTCATGACATTGAATACGGTGCTTCACCACGGCGTGATTCACTATTATCTTGGTAATTGGCACCCTCCCTGGGGGATCGAATACGTAATTGATCATCTCAATGCGATGATGCTTGTGCTGGTTTCAGCTACGGCACTGCTCGTGTCAATTTATTCGAAAAAGAGTGTCGAGCAGGAGCTCCCTGACAAAGTGGTATACTTCTACACGGTATTTCTCCTGCAGGTGACCGGGTTTCTCGGGATTGTGATAACCGGCGATGTGTTCAATCTTTACGTATTTCTGGAAATTGCCTCTCTGGCCGGTTATGCCCTGATAGCTATCGGAGAAGAAGGAGCCCCCCTGGCGAGTTTCAGGTATGTTGTTCTCGGCACGGTGGGTGCATGTTTTTACCTTCTGGCAGTAGGGTATCTCTATGTGGCCACCGGTTCCCTGAATATGGGCGATCTGGCGGAGATACTGCCTGCCATGTATGGATCGAAAGTGATTTTAGTTGCCTTTGCCTTCTTTTTAGTCGGTATTGCCCTGAAGATGGCACTGTTTCCTCTTCATGTGTGGCTTCCGGATGCATACACGAAGGCGCCGTCGACCGCGAGCGCACTGCTTGCCCCCCTCATGACAAAAGTTGCAATCTACGTCATGCTGAGAATTATGTTTACCGTTTTTAAACCATCCTTCTCCATCGAGTATCTTCCCATAGCAAAGATACTGCTGTGGGTCGGTATTATTGCCATTTTTGCGGGAGCTCTCATGGCGCTGGCCCAGGTTGACTTCAAGAGGATGCTTTGTTACATCATCGTTGCTGAAGTCGGATATATGGTCGGCGGTGTGGGGGTTGCAAATGCCGTTGCCATTAAAGGAACTATTCTGCATATATTGAATGACGTCGTTATGACACTCGGATTATTTACCGTCGCCGGTATTATTACGTACAAAATGAAGCAGCACAACCTTTCCGATTTCAAGGCCCTCTTTAAAAGAATGCCCCTTACCATGGTTGCATTTGTTACGGTGGCCCTGTCGATTATCGGTGTGCCTCCGACATGCGGCTTTTTCAGCAAGTGGTATCTCATTCAGGGGGCGATTTTGGCTGACAGCTGGGCATTTGTTGTCGCCCTCCTCTTTTCAAGTTTAGTCAATGTCGTTTTATTTTTCAGAATATTCGAAGTGGGCTATGAATTTCATTCGACTGGTGCAGCCCATGGCGACGGTCACGGTCACGGAGAGACCGCGGTGATTGAGGAAGCCCCTCTCAGCATGTTGGTGCCGACGCTCATCGTGGCTGCTTTCATAGTCCTCATCGGGCTTTATAATCAGCCAATTATACTCAATATCATTCAGTTTGCGGTCCCAAAGATTTAATCTTCTAACCGTATGAAATCCCAGAAGAACTGTTCAGGTCTCTCTGAGAAAACAGCAGATATTATTTTTGGCGAGCCCTGTTTTTCTGGATATCGATATGTGTGAGACATTCTATGATAACAGGTATATAACACCATGATCCGGTGAAGTGCCATATGCGGAAGATATGGAAACGAATTACAGGATACTTTTTTATCATTCTCGGCATAGTGGGACTTTTTCTTCCCGTGCTTCAGGGCATTTTCTTCATTATTATTGGCCTGTTGCTCCTTGCCCCGGAGAGTCCCGTTGTGCAGCGTATGGTAAACACACTGCTCGAGAAATATCCCGACCTTGCAAAGAAGGTCAGGAGACAAACAAAAAAGAATTATAAGTAACGCGCGTGCCGATGAAAGAAATACCGTTGCTGGGAGCGCATGTGTCGATCGCCGGCGGTCTCGAAAAGGCGCTCATGCGAGGGCACGAGCTGGGGTGTACAGCCGTTCAGATATTTACGAAAAATGCAAACCGGTGGAAGGAACGGCATGTAGACGATGAAGAGATAGGACGGTTTGAAGCTACCAAAAAGGAGACAGGTCTCAGGTGTGTCATTTCACATAGCAGCTACCTTATCAATCTTGCATCCCACAACCGTGATTTCTACGGGAAATCAATCGAGGCCATGGTGAATGAGGTACGCCGGTGCGATGCCCTCGGTATTACCTGCATTGTCCTTCACCCAGGCTCACACAGGGGGTGGGGCGAGAGGGTCGGCGTCCGTACCATTGCAGCGGCCCTGAATGAGGTCCATGCACAGACGGAGAGACGTCGCGGCATGATAGCTCTCGAAACCACTGCAGGTCAGGGGACTGCAGTGGGATACAGGTTAGAGCAGATTGCCCGTATCATGGATAAGGTCCACGATGCATCGAGGATCGCATTGTGTCTTGATACGTGCCATGTGTTCGCAGCAGGGTATGACTTTCGAACGGATGAGACTTATGAGAAGCTCTTGCATGATATCGATGCGGTTATCGGAATGGACAAACTCGCGGTCATACACGTGAATGATTCAAAGACTCCGTGCGGGAGCCGTGTAGACCAGACCGCCATGAAGATATCGGAAAGGGGTTCATCGGAGAGGAACCCTTCCGATGGATTATGGAGGATGAACGGCTTCGATATATTCCGAAAATCATCGAGACGCCGGGATTGGGGAAGGATCTGGCGCGAGATCGCGAAAACCTGAATGTGTTAAGGAACTTTTTCGTCGAGAAGAGGGCGTGATCGGTAATGAGCTGCAATCGGTTACAAAATATGCCGCTCTCGAGAGTACGGCGACGTGAGCCGTGTATCGTGCAATGCATTTGTAAAAAAGTAAGCCCCGGTAATAAAATGTTGACTCATCGATTCGAGTCAACTAGTATCGGAAATCAGTCACCGGGATCTGTACAGAGAATATCCGAGGAGATATGAGAATGAAGAGATTATATGTTGTTACCCTCTGCCTTTCTATCATGGTTCTGAGTATCGGGCAGGTATGGGCGAAAGAACTGAACACGATTGCCGTTCTTCCCTTTTCGGTTCACAGTGCCGACAATATCGACTATGTAAAAAGCGGCATATGGGACATGTTGATTTCGAGGCTTTCAGCGAGCAGCGAGATCAATGTTACCAGAAAAGATGCCGTCAAAGAAATGATGAAAAAGACGGGGAAGGCCGAATTAACGATTGCTGATGTATACGGAATAGGCAAGACGTTGGATGTCGACTTCGTTGTGTGGGGCAGTATCACAAAGATAGGCAACAGCGTGAGTCTGGATGGAAAGCTCCTCGATGTCGCTGCCTATAAATCTCCTGTCGGTGTTTTTGAGCAATGTCAGGGATTGGATGAAGTGATACCGAAGATCAATGAATTTGCCAAAAAGATCAATTATCATCTTCTTGGCACCGTGCCGCCGTCTATCAGCGGTACCACGGCCCCCGTACCTCCGGCTGCCGTGCCGGCGCTGGGACCTCAGAGGCCGGTTCGCGATACAAAAGCGGTGGAGGCCCTGCGGACACCGGAAGGCACCTATACGGCGGTAATAAATCCCGATTTTATTCAGGGGGCGACGCCGCTTAATAGGGAGGGATTCTGGATGTCCCGGAAGTATCCCCTGCAGTTCAAGGGGATGGATGTGGGCGATGTGAATAACGATGGATTGAACGAAATCATAACAATCACACAAACTGAAGTGGTGGTGTATCAGAAGAAGGGTAAGGACCTTAATGTCCTCGGCAGACACTCAGGAGAGTCATACGATAACTACATATCGGTCGATGTGGCAGATATAAACGGAAACGGGGTAAAAGAGATTATTGTCACAAATGTGATAAATGCGGTTCTCAGGTCTTTCGTCCTTGAGTATCAGGATAAAAAGCTGGTCGCAATAGCATCGAATTTGCCGTGGTTCCTGCGTGTTATTACCACAGCGGACAATCCTCTCCTGATCGGACAGACGATAGGGATCGAAAAACCGTTTCAAAATCCGATTTACGAGATTGTCTGGGAAAACGACGGGTATGAAAAAGGAAAACGAATGCTCATTCCCGAGGAGCTGTCCGTGTACGGTCTGACTGTCGACAGTATCGATGGAACGGTGCACGAAAGAGTTATAGCGCTTGACGAGTTTGATCATCTGAAAATAATCGAAAGGACAAAAAAAATACTTTCGAAGATCGAAGTCTTCGGTGGAAGTGACGAACTGCTCTGGAAGAGCGATGAGGTATTCGGAGGGAGCAACAATCACTTTGAGTATGGAACACAAGATGCAGAACGATCAGCGGAGTGGGCCGACGATAAGCAGACAAAGACGTATGTCAATGTGAGAATCCTCACGTACGACCTCAATAAAAACGGCAAAAGGGAGATTGTCATCGTAAAGAACATGGCGGCCTCGGGGCGGTACTTCAAGAATGTACGGGCATTTACCAAGAGCGAGATATATGACCTCGAGTGGGATGGTCTCGGATTTGTACAGAATTGGAAGACCAGAAAGATTCAAGGATACGTTGCCGACTATCAGTTCAAGGATTATGACAACGACGGAGAGAACGAAATCGTCCTTGCCGTTGTCCTGGCGTCGGCTGGCGGACTGACAAAAAAGAGCATAGTAATCGCCTACGACTTGGCACCCCATTGATCTTGACATGCAGATAAATATAGTGTATGTATCTGCGTCTTTTCATATTATACACGGCGGTGTAGCTCAGTCGGTTAGAGCATACGGCTCATATCCGTAGTGTCCGGGGTTCAAATCCCTGCACCGCCACCAAAAGAAGATAAGCCCGGGAGTTGATTCCGGGCTTTTTGGGTTTTGGCGTGTAAGACCGTGATTGTGTATGTGACGATTGGGCGTGATATGAGCGTCGTGGGGAAGTGATAGGTCTGTTTCGATACAAATCGCATGTAACGTGCCGTGGTGTCTGGAAGGCATGCGAACAATGAAGTGAAAAGGTGCCGGGTTTTGGAACAACGCACACGCGAAAAGCACAGAACGATCGATGTCGTTCTCTTCGATTTCGGGGGTGTTCTGGCTGAAGAGGGGTTTGTCAACGGCCTGCGGGCTATCGCCATGATAAACGGTCTCAATCCGGCCGACATCGTCAGGCTGGGCTTTACGTGTGTTTATGAAACCGGGTATGTCCTTGGGCACTCTAATGAACATGTCTTCTGGCAGCTCATGAGGGAGAGAACGGGAATTGTGCAGGATGATTCTTCTCTCCGTCGGGAGATCCTCACCCGTTTCAAGTTAAGAATGTGGATGATCGAAGTGGTGAAAGAACTCAGGCTGTCCAATGTCCGTACCGGCATTTTGAGTGATCAGACAAACTGGATCGACGAGCTCAACGAACACTATGATTTTTTCAAGTGGTTTGATTTCATCTTCACAAGCTACCATATCGGTAAAAGCAAGAGAGATGTGAAAATCTTTGATGATGTGGTCGGGCGAATGGACACTACGGCCAATCGTGTCCTCTTCATCGACGATTACGAGGACAACTGCAAAAGGGCTCGTGAAAGAGCCCTCAATAGCATTCACTATACCGATAGTGTCCAGTTTTTATATGACCTGACGGTCTACTGTCCTCTTCTTGATGTGTCTCTTTACAAAATCTTCACGTAACCACATCACTCACTGGAGGTGGCATTTTTTTATGTCCCACCGTCAGAAGAGAAATACCGACGCAAGGATAAACAGGAATGCGATTGCGACAAGTACGGGAACACCTGCAGGGACAAGTGTGGTCGTCTCCGGTCGCGCAACTGCGGATGACTGTGAAGAGGTACGTCTACTCCTGCCGTATTGGTGCACTATGCTGGAAATGGGCTCTTTGCTGAAACGGGCCAGTTTTGAGGGAAGGGTTCTGATAAAGATAAAATCCATGCCGCCGGCGATGCTGCTTGCAATGGTGGTTGTCACAGATACGGCGAGTTTTGTTCCTTTTCGGTAGATCCAGTCGGAATCCAGGTTGATGGCTCTCATCTCTGAAGGATAGATTCCCGAGAGGATAAGGAGGGTGAACGCCAGAGCCGAGAAAAACAGAAGCTGCGTTTGGGCCATGACATGTGATCCCGTGTAGGGGTGGTATACGACATCGGTGAACGGGAGAAGCTGATAGACCGAATACTGCGGGAACGTGCCGATAAATATACACAGAAACGCCGCGATTCCCATGGCAATCAGCATGTTGAGGGGTGCTTCTTTTGTCCGAATCCCCGCGTCGTGTGAAAAGAACGCAAAGAACGGTATCTTGATACCCGCGTGGTGAAATACCCCGGCTGAGGCGAACAGAAGCATAAACCAGACAATTCGCAGGTCTCCGATGGAGGCGGCACTCATGACCATCGATTTGCTCACGAAACCGCTGAAGAGGGGAAATGCGGAGATCGAAGCGGCACCCACGATACAGCATACACATGTAAATGGCATCGATTTGTAGAGGCCGCCGAGATCGGTGGCGTTTACCTTGCCGGTTCGGTACATCACCGCTCCTACCGACATGAACAGCAGTGCCTTGAAAAGAATGTCGTTAAAGGCATGTGATACGGCACCGTTGATGGCCAGGTGCGTTCCGATACCGATACCGCAGACCATGAAACCAACCTGATTAATAAGGCTGTAGGCCAGAACTCGCCTGAGGTCATTTTCAATGACCGCGTAAAAGATGGGAAACATCGTCATGAATGCTCCGATCCAGATAAGCATCGATGTTCCCGGATAAGCGCGCGCCAATACATACACAGCCGTCTTTGTGGTAAACGCGCTCAGATAAATCACCCCCGTTATGGTTGCCTCGGGATATGCATCGCTCAACCACGGGTGGAGCAAGGGCCACGCGCAGTTGATGCCGAAGCCGATAAAGATGAGGTATGATGCAAGTCTTCCGCTTTCGAGTCCAATGTAGGTGAACTCGATTGAGCCCGTATCATGAACATGAAGCAGAATTCCCGCCAGCAGGATGAGACCTCCCACAATGTGATAGAGGGCGTATCTGAATCCGGCATCGAGTGATTTCTGATTCTTCCGTGACCAGATGAGAAAGACCGATCCCACCGTCAGCATCTCCCAGAAAATGAAAAGAGAAAAGAGGTCGCCTGCGAAGGTCACGCCAATAGCGGCACCCCCATAGATAAATCCTGCGATATGCTGCAAGTCGTCTTTGACATGGAGGGCATAAATGCCCGCGATCAGTGAGATAAGGTGAAAGATGTAGCCGAAGAGGAGACTGAGTCTGTCAACTTTGGCAAAGACGAGGTTGTAGTCCAGAAAGTTCACAATGAAGTGACTGCCCGACGGTATGTGTAGCAGATTGATCAAACTGATTACGGGAAGCAGGAGCATATAGGCACGTTTTATCGTGCCGTTTTTTATGAGTGGTATGAGCAGAGCACCGACTATGAATATCAGCCCGGGAGGTATCGTATTACTCATAATAGTCCTCCCGCCTCTTGACAAGGGGCCGCAGTATGTATTTGGCGGCTAACACAAGAACAACGCATGCCACGAAGCCATACATTGCGAAAAATTCGGGCCATGCTTCCCATGCGAAATCGGCGTGTTTATGTATGAAAAAATCGCCGATAAGGAGAAGTACGAGAACACTGTAAAAGGTTCTCAGAAGCCTTGTCACGTTTTTGGGCTTGTCGAACAGATGTTCCTTTTCGTTTTTCATGACAAAGTTTTCCCTCAACTTTTTTTCTCTTCAGCCATTGTTGAATGGTTCGTCAATAGTAAATTCAAAGCGTATTAATGAGAATAATCAACAGGTAAAGCGAAGCAACGGTGATGGCAATGAAAAATATTTTTTTATATCCCGGTACTGCCTCATGGCCCAATTCCATTTTTTCTTCTTCCACATGTATAGTTCCCTGGTTGTTCGTATGCTGATCGGATTGCATACAGAAGACCTCCGATTTTTCAAATTCGGTTGTTGTCTGTGTTCTCAAGAGGCTTTATCAGGAAGTATTTCAGACACGCAGGGAAAGGACAGCCGCAAAGTTCGTTCATCCCCGTTGAAACAGCTTCCCTCATTCAACGTGAAACATATATTCCTCTTAGTCACTGCACATGTCGATGAAAACTGGCACCCCTGATACAGATTGTTCACTCGACGGCAGCATACTCAATAATCCAACTGGTTCTGAATGTCAAAGAAAAAAACCGGGGGGGTGGAAAATGTTTCTGCAAAGACAGGATGCTCGAGGGAACATCCAAAATTCCGGCTCGTTATAGCTGCGAGAGGCTGTCGGCTATGGCCATTCCATGTCTTGTCGGATACAACCGACCATTGGCGACTTCGACAAACCCCTCTTCCATGAGCCTGCGGACGATATGTTTCTTTTCTAATAAAATATCATAGTTGTAGCGTGCGTAAAAATCGTTCACATTAATTCCCGACTTCGTTCGTAACCCGAGGGAAAAAGCCTCAAGCCTCAGTTGTTCCGTCGTCAAGCGTTCAGTTTCCGCAACAGGTCGCCTCCCTCGTGCCGTGTCAGTGCAATACCGGGATAACGAGCGATGGTTCCACCAGCGTCTGTTCCCGGCAAATGAATGAGCAGCCGGCCCGAGACCGAGATAGGGTGCGTGATACCAGTATTTCTGATTGTGCCGGGACAAGACCTTCATATTTTTGGCGAAATTTGATATCTCGTAATGAATATATCCAGCTTTTTCAAGGACTTCCGATGTGGTGATAAACAGGGCATACTGGTGTTCTTGACCGGGAAGGGATATCGTTCCGGTGCGCTGTTGTCTGCCCAGAGGTGTCTCGGGTGCGACGGTAAGCTCGTAGCATGACAGATGTTCCGGTGTGTAGATAAGGGTCTCATCGAGTGTGTCCTTCCACTGATCAATGCTTTGACCGGGAATACCGTATATCAGATCGGTGCCGATATTTGTAAAACCTGCCCGTCTAGCGTTTTCTAGGGCAGATCGTGCCTCCCGGGCCGTGTGCCGACGTCCGAGAAATGTGAGTACCCGTTTGTCAAAGGATTGCACGCCGATAGAGAGGCGGTTAACCCCCATCGCAATGAGTGATGTCGGAACGTTTGTAGTCAGATCCGTCGGGTTGGCTTCAAGGGTGATTTCCGTGTCCGATGATAGTATGAAGTTCTTCTGCACGGTATTCAGGATTTTTTCGATGTGATGCAGGGAGAGAATCGAAGGGGTACCGCCACCGAGATATACGGTGTCGAACGTGCCGAAGGTGTCACGATACATGTTCATTTCTTCGAACAGTGATTTGAGGTAATCGGGGATAGCGCTGACAGACGTAACGGAGTAGAAACTGCAGTACCCGCATTTTGAATGACAGAAGGGGACGTGGATATACAGCCCAGGCTTTTCGGATATGTGGGAATTTTGTATCAAACGATTACTCCGAATCGGATTTGAGCACTGCCACAAAGGCACTCTGGGGAATAGCCACCGATCCGACCATCTTCATTCTCTTTTTCCCCTTTTTCTGTTTTTCCAGAAGCTTTCGTTTTCTCGTGATATCCCCACCGTAACATTTAGCGGTGACGTCCTTTCTGAAGGGCGATATGGTTGTCCGTGAGACGATCTGTCCTCCAATGGCCCCCTGGATGGCAATTTTGAACATCTGACGAGGGATTTCTTCCTTCAATCTTTCGCATGCCCGCAGACCACGGGAACGGGCATGATCACGATGGACGACTTGTGCCAATGCGTCAACCTTGTCACCGTTGACCAGAATGTCTAAGAGCGCGAGGGGGCTTTCACGATAATCGATCATGTCGTAATCAAAAGAGCCATATCCCTGGGAGATTGTCTTCAGGCGATCGTAAAAATCATAGATAACCTCCGACAGCGGCATTTCGAACATGAGTTCCACTCTCCCCGGGCTTGGATAGTGAAGGGTGGAGTTATCTCCCCGCTTTTCCCGGCAGAGTTTCATGACGACCCCCAGATATCGCTCGGGGAACATCATAGTGGCTCGTATGTACGGTTCTTCGGATTTTTCGATGGTGATGGGATCAGGATAGTTGGCAGGGTTATCGATGTCCACTGTCTCACCGTTGTTCAGGGTAAAACGATATCTGACACTGGGAACGGACAGAATGATCGACAGGTTGTATTCTCGCTCAATCCTTTCCTGAACGATGTCGAGGTGGAGCAGGCCGAGAAACCCACATCGAAATCCCTGGCCGAGGGCGACGGACGAATCTTTCTGATAGGTAAAAGAGGCATCGTTGAGTTTATACTTCTCGAGGGCGATGGCAAGCTCTTCATAATCGTCGGATGCAATGGGATAGATGGAGGCAAAGACGACCGGTTTTGCTTCCTTAAACCCGGGAAGGGGTGCCGTGCAGGGTTCGGTGTCCAGGGTAATCGTGTCACCGATTTTCACATCCGATACGGTTTTTACACCGGCAATTATGTAGCCCACGTCGCCTGCGGACAGGTGATCTTTCTTCTGGCGGGAGAGCAGAAATTGACCCACCTCTTCCACTCTGTACGTCGTTTCGTTGTGCATGAAACGAATGATATCCCCGCTTGTCACCCCGCCGTCAAAGATGCGGCACGAAATGATGGTCCCGCGATAGGGATCATAGGCCGCGTCAAAAATAAGCGAGGCAAGGGGTGCACTCGGATCTCCCTTCGGCGGGGGGATCTGTCGAACGATTGCTTCAAGGATCTCTTCGATACCGGTTCCCGCTTTTGCCGAGCAAGTGAGGCTGCTGTAAGGATCCAGGCCAAGTTCGGAGTCAATTTCCTCCATGGTTCTCGTAATGTCGGCAGTGGGAAGATCAATTTTATTGATAATAGGGATTATTTCCAGATTGTGTTCCATGGCAAGGTAGAGGTTGGCGACCGTTTGCGCCTGAACTCCCTGAGAAGCATCAATGAGCAGGAGAACCCCTTCGCACGATGCGAGAGAACGGGAGACTTCATATGAGAAGTCGACATGACCCGGCGTATCGATGAGATTGAGAACATAATCGTTGTTGTCCTTGCCGTGGTAGGGGAGGGTAACTCCCTGACTTTTAATGGTGATTCCCCGTTCTCGTTCGATATCCATGGTGTCGAGGATTTGATCCTTAAACGAGCGATCGTCAATGATGCCGGTATGCTGAATAAGCCGATCGGCAAGCGTCGATTTCCCATGGTCTATATGGGCGATGATGCTGAAGTTTCGAATTGCGTTCATTGTTACCTTTTATACGTGCGTGAGAACTCTGTATTTTGGGGGATTCCGGTCTGCTGTATACCGCCTGATATGAACCCCCCCATATGGGAGATTATATCACAGACCTCAGAATAATATTGTAGTATCCCCTGCTGATAAAAAAGCCCTCCTCAGGCAGCAGGAAGGCTTTTTGTGTTATGTCATGTTGAATATATCTATCCTAATTTTCCCAACAGTTCTTCCGAGACTTCTTTGACCCCGGGAAGACCGTCGACTCCGATGACCGTGACCCGTTCTTTAAAATAGTTAATGCCCGCCATGGTTCCCGTTTCGGTATCGTAGTATATGTTGTGCCGCTTATCGATGGCCCCTTCATCCTGGTCATCCGCACGGGCACTCAAATCGCCGCCGCAGACCCGGCATACAAATGTGCCGTCTTTTTCTTCGGGCTTGATTGCATCGATAAAGATGTTGTTCGGATGATTGTTGTCGTTTGCACAGAGTCGCCTGCCCATGATTCGATTCTTCGAGGTCTGCCTGTCAAGCTCGATTTCGATGACGAAGTCGAGATTCATATTCGCATCCTGGAGGGCCGTATACATGGCTTTCGCCTGCGCCAGATTTCTGGGGAAACCATCCAAAAGCCAGCCTTCCTTGCAGTCGTCTTCCTTGAGTCTGTTCAATATCATCGGGATGGTAATCTCATCGGGAACCAGCTCTCCCTTGTCGATGAACCCCTTCGCTTTCTGCCCGAGTTCGGTGCCCTTTGAAATGTTTTCTCTGAAAATCACCCCTGTTTCGATATGGGGAACACCAAATTTTTTTTGAACGATTGCACCCTGTGTTCCTTTACCACTTCCGTTCGGTCCAAAAATCAAGATATTCATACTCTTAGACTCCTTTCCGAGAGGTATTGTTTCGTGAGAGTGGCACCTATATATGTGATTATGGTGTTTATGGCAAGGATAAAATTAGCGTTTTTCGGCGACGGCTCGTACCTTGGCCGTCAGATTTACCAGGTAGGATTGGTCGTCCTGAAGAACGAGCTGTTGCTCTTCAAAATCTTTTTTGAAGATAGCCTGCACTACGGCGTCCCGGTCGTTATTGTGCCGTGCCAGGTAGATCTCAATCCGCTGCCTGAGGGCCTCCGTGCTTTTGATCGATTTCTGTATGTGTGCTTTCGCATCTTCCCCGGTCAGTATGTGGATATGCGGCAGGAGAATCAGCTCGATGTCGAGGCGGCTGAGTTTCTCGAGGGATGCAATGTACTCATCGTAACTCGAAAGAAACTCCGGCTGCACATCATTACGGGCATCGTATACCCCCGTTGCCTCGCCGGGTATCAGGGCCTTGAGCCTTGGAATATAGAAAGAGACGGCGTCACGCGTATGGCCCGGCGTTGCGATGACTCTGACCACCCAGCCGTCACCGAGTGTGAGTTCATCACCGTCTTCGAGGGTGATATCGATCTCGAAAGAATCAAACGAGATATTGTCCGGAATCCTCTCCTCGAATCGGTGTTCGATATTTTCGCTCAGGCGTTGAATAAGTTTGATTGCATTCGGTTTTTTCAGGTTTTCTTTCGCAAGACTGCTGGCAGCAATTTTTACCCCCTCGATGTTTCTCTTCATATAGGGAACTGCGCCGCAGTGGTCAAAGTGCGAATGGGTGAGAAAGATATAACCGAGCCTGTGTGCGTCACCGAGATGGTGTGTGAGATCCTGAAGATATTTCGGCCCGGCAATCGTCATTCCGGCATCGAAAATAACAGGGGGGTCGCTCAACAGGAGAAACGACGGGATGAAATGGTACCCGATGGAATAGAGCCCCTGGCATATTTTTCCCGATTTTTCCAGTATCATACGCGGACCGTGGTGTGACGGAGACGAATTCTCTATGTATATGACAGGCTACCCGAAAACGCGGGTCTAGTCAATGTCAAGGGCAGCGAAATCCTCTCGCTTTGGATGAAATACATCGATCAGTGTGCAATCCGTCAGCGTCTTTCCCGAATGCATGGCATCCGAGGGGATAATAATGGATGCGGGAGCTTTTACACGCCCCGTTTTGCCTTCGATGGTAAATTCTATTTCGCCTTCCATAACATTCAGGATCTGTTCGTGGGGGTGGGCGTGTTCAGGGAGCACGGAATGTGCCTTAAATGTCCAGAAGGCGAGTGTCATATTGTCCGAATAAACGAACTTGACCTTACCGCCGGGGACCAGCCCCCGTGCCGTCATGTTGCCGAGGTTGAATACCTTCATAACGCGTCCTTTCTGTCAAGCTGTCAGTACATCTGCTGTTTTGTAAAGGATGCTGTTGGTTATGTCAAGACAGTATTGCGATGTGGTGGTACATTTAGAGTTCACTTCAGAGATGATCGATAGACGATTTATATTAACCGATGTTCACACAACTGCTTTTCCACCATCGATTACAATACATGGTAATAACGTGTCAGCTTTTCAGGCTTCATGCCGAAAAGATACAGCGTTATGAGGAACCAGTTTCGCAGGGTGCCGCGCACAATTCCCTCCTTTTCCCACCTGCGCGGAGAGGTTGATACCCGTTTTCGTATAATGTGGATCTTTCCTTTCTCTCGCTTGATACGTTGCATGAGATCGACATCTTCCATGATTGGAATATTGGTGAAACCTCCTAACCGGATGAAGTATGGCCGTCGTATGAACAGCGCCTGATCGCCGTAGGGCAACCGTGTGAGGCGAGAGCGCAATGAAGCGACTCGGTCGATAAGTCTATAGGCGAACCCACCGGCATCGATGCCGAGGTCAAACGCCCCACCGACGACGGCATCATCTTCAAGGACGGATGAGATGCAGTCAAAAGCACCGGCGGGGAGCATGGTATCTGCGTGAAGAAATAAAAGAACCTCTCCTGCGGCCCGGGACGCTCCCCGGTTCATCTGACACCCTCGCCCCTTTTCAGCGACGAGTTTCTTGACAGTTTGCCCCTCTATTGTGCGTACCGTACACCCTGCAGGATCACCGTCTACCACGAGTACCTCGACTGCGTGATCGCCGGCGGTGGCAGTAACATGCCGAATCGCCTCATTTATTGTCGCGGCTTCGTCCAAAACGGGAATGATGATGGAAAATTCTGCCGTTTTCATAAGTAACTGTTCTGTCTCAGAGATGATGTTTTACGAATCCAATCTCGCGAAGATATGCCATTGTCTTCGATTCGGTAAAGCCCGTGTTGTTGCTGCGGACAATGAGATCGCGCAGGCCTTCAGCATCGTCGATATCTCTCCACACAGGGAGTGTATAAACGGTATATCCGTTCCGGAGAAGTGTTCCCATGGTATCTCTAAAAACCGTATCGGTTCCCCACGCCATGCGGTGAAATACGCTGGCACAGAACGTGTTTCTTCGAAAGCCGATCAGGTAGTACCCTCCATCACAGGCCGGACCGAGAACGGCATCATGAACTGTAAGGGACTGGAGTGCCTCTTCAACGATTTCAAGGGGAAGGTCGGGAATATCACTTCCCATTAAAATTGCGGTTTCATGGGAGTCGTCCGAGAAGCATTGCAGGAATGCGTTCTTCATTCGCGCTCCAAGATCATGCCCCTCCTGTGAAAAATACGAGTACCTACTGCCCAGGAGATGTACGATCTCGCGCTTTTTATCTCCGGGATGATAGACAATGTGCAGGGGGTCGTTTCCCTTAGAGAGGGTATCAAGGATATCCTCGATAAAATGTCGATAGAGGTGGGATGCCGTATCGTCACCCAAGTGGTGGGAAAGGCGAGATTTAACCTTTCCCTTTTCGGGGTATCGTACAAATAGCATGATGTGTCGTCTCTTCGTCATGGTATGAACTATTCCTCTGCGAGGAATCACTATCAGGATTATATACGATTATTCGCCGGATGCGAAGAGCATTCTCTCGGGCGGACGAGAGGGTGCAACACGACGAATCATGTGTGCCGGCAATAGTGTTATGCGAACATCAGAGGTAGCGCTTGTTTTCTTGACTAATCATACAAAGTTCGATATTTTTATTATATTGTAGAATTGGTAGTTTTCTATATTCCCATTGTGTACCAGTTCGACTCATCCGAGTTTGTCAATTCCGGTACGATAGAAGTATACTCTACAGGGGAAACCGGAGCAAAATCACAGTGATCGTTGCGTAACCTTATATGAACATAACCTACGGTAAAAAAGATACATACAAAACATCGGTAATGGCATTTCTTATTACCGGTGTTTTTGGCCTTCTTCTTTATTTTCATGTCTACCTTAAAACAGGGATTATCTTTACCCATTTTTTTTATATTCCTGTGGTCCTCGCCGCCTTCTGGTGGCAGCGGCGGGGAATTTTGGTTGCCGCGGGTCTTGGAGTGCTCATTGTCGTTAGCAGTCTTCTCTTTCTCCATGGCGATCTTGCCAACAATGTCGTTCGTGCACTTATGTTTGTGATGGTGGGGTTTGTCGTATCTCTGCTCAGTGAGGTGATAGGTCAGAAAGAAGAGGAACTGAAAAAGAGCGAAACACTGTACAGGACCCTGTTTGAAAATATCGGTGATGGGGTTGCAATATATAAAGCAGTCAACAATGGCGATGACTTCGTGTTTGTGGACTTAAACAGCGCGGCTGAGGCGATAGACGCTATTCCGAGAGATGAGGCGATAGGACGGAGCATTCTCGATATTTTCCCGAACATCAGGCAGTTCGGTCTTTTTGATGTATTCCGCCGGGTCTGGATGACGGGGCAGTCCGAGAGCCTCTCGGTTTCGCATTACGAAGATGAAAGGATACAGGGCTGGAGGGAAAATTTTGTCAGCAAGCTGCAATCCGGCGAGATAGTGGCGGTGTATCGTGATGAGAGTGAGCGCCGGCGTGCCGAAGAGAAGATTCAGCATCTCAATGCGGTATTGCGTGCCGTACGCAATGTCAATAAGCTCATTACAAAAGAAAATAATCCCGATGAACTCATACATGGCGCATGTGAAAATCTTGTAGAAACAAGAGGATATTCGAGCGCATGGGTCGTGCTCACTGATGAATCGGGCAGACCTGTAAAGTCGGCAGAGAGTGGAGTGGGTGACACTTTTTCAGCTATGCTTGAGAACCTGCGAGAGGGAGAACTCATAACGTGCGTAAATTGCACACTCCAGCACCCCGGCATTATCATACTTGATGATCCTCTCAACCAGTGTGCCGATTGCCCCCTTTCGTCACATTACGGAACAAAAGGGGTAATGGCGGTGAGATTGGAACATGGCGGTATAGTCTATGGCGTGTTGTGTGTGTCCATTCCGAAACATTTCACAGAAGACGAAGAAGAGCAGTCTCTTTTTGAAGAGGTTGCGGATGATATTGCGTTTGCCCTTCACAGTATTGAAATGGAAACAGAGCGCAAGGTAATGGAAGAAGCGCTTCATCGGCGAACATATGATCTTGAACAAAGTAACCAGGATCTGGAAAAGTTTGCCTACGTTGCCTCACATGACCTTCAGGAACCGTTGCGAATGGTATCAAGTTATGTCCAGCTTCTTTCCCGACGGTATAGGGAAAAACTGGATTCTGACGCCGATGAATTTATCGGTTATGCCGTTGATGGGGCCAAGCGAATGCAGATATTGATAAACGATCTCCTTTCCTATTCAAGGATCGGAACCAGGGGCAACTCGTTTCAGGTGACGAATTCCGAGGAAGCCCTCGGTTGCGCCCTTGTTAATCTGAGATCTCTGGTAGAGGAAAGCGGTACGATTGTTACCCATGAGGATCTGCCGATGATTATGGCGGATAAAACGCAGTTGGGCCAAGTGTTCCAGAATCTGATTCACAATGCCATTAAATTCAGAGGCGATGACACGCCGCGTGTTCATGTTGTGGCGGAAAAGAACAGCGATGAGTGGATATTCTCGGTGCGCGATAATGGTATCGGTATTGATCCAAAATATTGCGACCGTATTTTCGAGATATTTCAACGATTACACGGGCGAAATGAGTATGCCGGCACGGGAATAGGGCTTGCGGTGTGTAAAAAAATTGTTGAACGGCACGGCGGCCGAATATGGGTTGACTCAGAGGCGGATACAGGATCGATCTTCTACTTTACAATGCCCACGGTTGATGACATCGGTTATGTGACGGTATAACTGCAATACAACGACAGCTAAGGAGGAGAAATGATACAGAGAACCCTGTTAGAGAGGTCGCGAATACCGGCAAGCCGTTTTATCGAAATCTTGCTGGTGGAGGATAATCCCGGCGATGTGCGACTTACGATGGAGGCCCTCAAAGAAGGAAAGGTAATCAACAATCTGACCGTTGTTGCGGACGGTCAGGAAGCGATGGACTTTCTCCAGAGAGCGGGAACATTCGAAGACGCCCCGCGTCCCGATCTCATACTTCTCGATTTGAATCTGCCGCGGAAAGATGGACGTGAAGTACTCGAGGAAATCAAGTCACACAAGGATTTGAAGAGAATACCCGTTGTCGTGTTGACCACATCACAGGCGGAGCAGGATATCGTGAAATCGTACGATCTTGGGGTCAATTGCTATATTACAAAACCGGTTGATCTCGATCAATTTATCAATGTGGTGAAATCCATTGAGCAATTCTGGTTAACCGTTGTAACACTACCGCTGGAGTAAGTCATGGAACATCGGATTATAAACGTGCTGCTCGTAGAAGACAATCCTGGAGATGCTCGGTTGATTCGCGAAATGTTAAGCGAAAGCAGGGGTGTCAGTTACCGGGTTTGCTGGGTTGAACAGCTGGCAACTACTCTTGAACACCTTTTTTCTGACCAACACACCGACATTATACTTCTCGATTTGTTATTGCCCGATAGCGAAGGGCTTGAAACATTTTCTACGATACATGAGAAAACAAAGAAAATACCGATTGTTGTGCTCACCGGTCTTGATGATGAGGAACTTGCTCTGCAGGCGCTTCGGCTGGGTGCGCAGGATTATCTGGTCAAGGGAATTCTGGAAAAGGACCTGCTGCAGCGAGCCATTCGTTATGCCATAGCGCGGAATCGGGTTGAGGAGGCCCTGCGCGAAAGTGAAGCGTTCAGCTCGAATCTCCTGCTCAATGCACCAAATCCAATCATCGTTATCGAAGCGGATACATCGGTCAGATACGTCAACCCCGCGTTTGAAAAGGTGACCGGTTTTTACTCTTCCGAGGTTGTCGGTGCGAGAATGCCCTATCCATGGTGGACGACAGAGTCGATACCTCAGGTGTCAAAGGACTTTGAACGGGCGATACAGACTGGTGCCCGCCGGCTCGAGGAGTTGTTCCAGAAGAAAAACGGCGAACATTTCTGGGTCGAGATAACGTCGGACGCCATCAGCAACGCTGGCATATTCCAATATTACATTGCGAGCTGGCTCGATGTTACGGAAATCAAGGAAGCAGAGGAGGAGCTGAAGAAACACCGGGACAAGCTCGAAGAGCTCGTTTTGGACCGAACGGCAAAACTGATCAGGGCAAATGAAAAATTGCAGCAGGAAGTTGATGACCGGCGAAAAGCGGAGGAAAAGGTGAAAACCCGCGAACAGGAACTGGAGATCAAGTCGCGGTATCTCGAAGAGGCAAACACCGCCTTGAAAGTATTGCTCAAGCACCGCGAGGAAGACAAGACAGAACTTCAGGAAAATGTGCTGTCGAATGTAAGGGAATTGATTCAGCCCTATATCGAAAAAATGAAAAACTACCAGTTGGTTGCCGATCAGTCAGCCTGTCTGAACGTCATTGAAACCAATCTGAACAATATCGTTTCACCGTTTCTCAGAAATATCACCCTGAATCAGTTTAACCTGACTCCCCGGGAGATTCAGGTTGCCAATCTCGTCAAAGAAGGTAAGACGACAAAAGAAATAGCCGAATTGCTGAATCTATCGACGCGAGCCGTCGAATTTCATCGTGATAATATTAGAAATAAGCTGGGCCTCAAAAACAAGAAATCAAATCTCCGATCAATACTCCTCTCACTTCAAAAATAACAGGATATACCTGATATTAGTCGTGTATATAATTCGTATTGCCTTTCTGCTTCGGTCGGGATAGTGTGTTCACAAGTGAAGTGCATGACTGTAGTGGCGTGATGGTAACATGTTGTTCAGAAGAGGACGGTTTGTTGAAAAAGGAGGTTACATCATGGCATACTTCGAAAACGGCACGGCTGCTGAAGCACTTGATAGGCAGTGCGAGAGTTGTCCCCTCGGCGCCTATCAGTGTCCAGTATACATGGTCAACTCACTCTACAACTTTGATCAAATGCTGGAGGGAAAGGAAGAATTGCGAGACTGTCTGCTCTTTCTAGTGGACGACACCGGCAGGTGCAAGGTGAGACAGTTGGTGGAGGCATCGTGTGAAAAGAGTGAAGATCGACGGAAGACCTTACACCAGTATGCATTTGTGCTGAAACAGTTCGAGAAGAGGGTGGTTGCCGTATAGCTGACTCTGCTGTCGTACGGTGAAAACAAACTGTTTTGGTGAGGGGGAAATTATTGTGCACGTTTTTTGTGCACTATGACGTGTTGCACTAGGCAACGGCACGTCATTTTTTATCCTTACATCACTCATGGACCGAGATGAAATCGGCTTTTTCGGTTGGTATGAACCAATCTGGCTTACGGGGATGGATATAAAAGGGAGTGTTTCGAAATGTCATCTTTACATAGTGATCGATGGATGAGCAGCGTTCCTTCATCGTGTACCTCCTCAGTCCCGTTTCTGTGTATATGAGTAGTAGCAGCAGGTGCATTCTGCAGCTGTGAATATGCCGGATATGAGGCACCCCGAAATCGTTTCACTCGTGTCAGGGGATGCTCAGCGGTTCAAGTTCCAGTCATACTGGAGATAGTCGATTTCGAGTTCTGTCCGGTGTTGTCTTAGGAAATTCCGAGCCTCGTCACCACTGAGATAATCATAGAGAAAGTCGACGATTCCCTGTATTCCACCGAAATCGTGTTCATACCAGCGGAATATTTCCGACACGTATAGTTTTCCTTTTTCGGGGAGAACGATAACTTCGGAAGAATTGATGAAGCTCCTGGCAGCTTCCTCGAGCTGATCGTAGATGTGGTCTGTTTCGTAAAAGTCAATGGGGGCACATGATCGTGAACCACACACCAGTGCAAAGTGTATCCGGGGGTCAATCGGTTGGACCGTATATTTTCGCCGGGGATCTCTGCGTCCGAAGAGTTTGAAGGGATAAAACCAGGGTTCCACATTGACACGGAGCACTCCGTGTTCAATGTCATCGGCGGAGAATACATACGGTCCAATAGCATACTTCACACTGCGGAAAAATTCAGGGATTTCACGGACCGATTTTTTTACACCGAGCGATACAATGGCATCCACGACAATGGTGTTATAGAGGTTGATCCAGAATGCCATTTTTTCCTTTCGACCCGTGAGGAGGGAGAGGTCGAAGTGTTTCAGCCCGTTTGTGAGCACCCTGTATTGTTGAAACTCGGCTGAGCCTTTCAGCCGTTTGTAATCCACCAGTTCTCGCTTTGTGTCGTAGTACAGATCTCGTAAAGTGCGGATAGAGTGCATCAAGGCCTGGGATATCGTATCTGTCTCAACCTCCGGCAGTTTACTGCCGTTGTTGAGAACCGTTTCTTCCGGTACAAAGCTCTTTATATATCGCACGATTCTGCTGGGCGTCTCATCGTGTGCGTAAAATTCCTGGACAAGATCTATGAAAAGCGCTGCAGTCCAGCTGAACTTGTCGCTTCCGTATCCCGTTCCCTCGAAGGAGTCGAAATATTCGTGGAATCCAAATCGGATCGGCAGTTGTACCAAATCCTTTTGCAAAGAGTCGGCTTTGAGCGTGTAGCCGTATTGGTGCAGTCCCTGGGCGAGCATCCAGTTTATGTTGATCCATATCGGATCACGCCAGTAATTAGTTCTTTCGAACCCTGCCTTGAGATATTGTCAAATCTTGTGGGTCGGGAAACGCCCCCTCCGGTCATTTCCTATGCCGCTTCCTGTAGTTCTCCGTCAATAAAAATTCTTTTTTCTAATACACGGGGAATCAAATTGTAGCCCTT
>Ga0272441_10003794_pt1 | contig 28264 bp, 22 predicted proteins | sample SSMProp6N_FD_193582 | JGI IMG/M metagenome (GOLD analysis project Ga0272441, IMG submission 193582) | Marine sediment archaeal communities from Little Sippewissett salt marsh, Falmouth, MA, United States - SSM-Prop-6N | ecosystem: Environmental > Aquatic > Marine > Wetlands > Sediment ... | reverse complement strand
GCACTCCCCAAATAGACAGGCGAGACGCCTGTCCTACGAGTGGGCGAAATATTCGCTTTTTGTTATTCTTTTTTTAACTAGCAAACCAGGTAACCAGCTAACAAAGTTTTCAGTTATTAGTTTTCAAACATATAGACGAGGTAACTAACCGACCAGAAGATTGTTTTACAGCTTTAATCTTCTTGGTATTTTATTTCTTAATTCACAACTTGAAACTTGTAACATCATTTCCTTAAATAGACAGCGAGAAGCCTTGTCCTACGGGAATAGGATAGTATATAGTATATAGTATTTGGTATTTAGTTTTCAGATCGGTGGACTGGCAGACTGGCCGACCGGATGACTGGTTCAGCACGCATCTATGCCTAAACGTTCTACGCTCTACGCTAATATTCCCGCACTTCCTTCCCGCATCTTCACTATTCACTATTCTCTAACGACTAATGTAATCCCCCTTAAAAGTCATAATATTATACACTAATTCCTCAAGGACGATTGACGGTGCTTTTCCGCTTTCCTTTAATTCAATATCTGCAAGCATGATTAAATTATAAGCATTAAATAGTTGTTTAAAAGAATATTTTTTTGATTGAATAATGAGTTTTTTTATTATAAAATCTGGTAATCTCAATTTTTTCTTTATTAAATTAAAATCCGTTTTTTCCTCTCCCATAAGTTTTACTTGAAAAATCAGTTTTACCTGTCGATGAATCATGGACAATATTGACAAATAATGCATGCTTCCGGTGTTCAATTTTACAATCCCTTCTATAGCACTTTGAACCTTCTTTTCTCCCATACTATCAAGCATTGAAAAGATATTTTCAGATTCTGAATTACCGATGGCACCGATTAAATTTTCCTTGGTAATAATCTTTTTTCCCCGGGTAAAGATATCTATTTTTTCCATTTCGTTAAATATCTTGCTTAAATTATTATCAGTCATTGATTTTAAATAAAATAATGCATCTTCATGTATGGTCTTTCCGCTCCTTTTAAACCTTGCTTTAACCCATAAATCAATTGTCCTTCTATTTACTGGTTCAAAATTAACACAATCACCTTTTTCATTTACAATATCCTTCATATTCTTATCTGGTTTTTCATCATCGTAAATAATGTAAAAACCAATCGTTTTGTCTTCCTGTTTCCATGTGTCTAAAAAATGTACCAATTTTTCCCTGTTTGATTTATTTAATTTCCCAGCCCTTTTGAGCACCACTGTTTTTACAGGGCTGAAAAAAGAAATGGTTTGTAATTCTTCAATAACATCAGATATTTTTGTTTTGTCTCCATAAAATGTTTTACAGTTCAATTCCTTTGTTGAACCTTCCACTTTTTTTTCTATGATTTTATTTAAAATATTTTCCTTGAGATAATTTTCTTTACCAAAAAATAGATAAAGATTTTTTAATTCAGTTTTATTAAAAGTATTGACAATTTCATTATAACTCAATATTTTTTTTATGGTCATTTTATTCTCTCCTTAGCAATTCCACCTTGTAGCAATTCCCATTGGAACTTATAATAATTGTTCCATTTATATCTGTTCTGTAAACCCTGGTCCCTTTTTCTTTTAAAGTTTTTACAATTCTATCAGAAGGATGACCAAAATTGTTTTTTCCGGTAGATATTACAGCAATTAAAGGATTCACCATTTCTAAAAAATTCTTATTTGAAGATGTATCACTTCCGTGATGTGCAACCTTTAATACATCAGATTTTAATAAGTAGCTTTCTTTTGATATATTTTTCTCCGCTTCCTTTTCAATATCTCCGGTAAATAGAAAACTGCTATTTTTATAATTTAATTTTAGCACAATTGAATTATTGTTGTAATCCTTATCATCATTTATCTTTTTTTTCTTTTTTTCCGGATTCAATATTTGCATTTCAGTAAATGGATTTATTTTAAATAAATCTCCGGCTACTGTATGATGATAAGGAATTTCTCTTTCTTCAATAATCGATAAAAATTCTTTATACTCCGGAATATTGCAATCAATTCTATTATCTAAAACCATTCTAACATCAAATTCTTTTAAGACAGGCAACAATCCCTCCAGATGGTCCATATGTGGATGGGATAAGACTAGCGCATCAATCCTTTGAACTCCCTTCCTGCGCAAATAAGGAATTACTATTTTCTTTCCAACATCAAAATCATTCCCTGGCGTTCCACCACCATCTATTAAAATATTTATATTTTTTGGTATCTGTATAAATGCGCAGTCACCTTCTCCAACATTTATAAAATGAACTACAACTTCATTCCCCGTATAAAAAATATTGACAATCATTATTACTGCTATCATCATCAATATTACTATGATTATCTTCCCTTTTTTTCTTACCTCGATATGATAGGATGAAAACAATTCAACGAATACAATCACACAGCTATAATATAGGATCATTGAAACAATTGATGGCTGCCCTGTATAAATAAATGAAAACGGTAGTGAAGAAAACATCCTTACTAAAAAAATAATTATCTGTAAAAGCACATTGATGAAAAATGCAAACATAACAGAAAGATGAATGCTGATAAGACCGACTAATGAGGCTATAAAACCAAGTATGATGACAGCTCCAGCCAAGGGTACAATCAATAGATTTGAACAAATAGCAATAATGGAGACTTTATTAAAAAAATATGCGGATAAAGGTAAAATGCCGAGCCAGGCCGATACTGATATAGCTAATCCATTATCCAACCATTTTATACCACTTGAGATTAGTTTTTTCATGACCGGAACTAAATATATAACAAAAAAGGTAACAACAAAGGATAATAAAAAGCCGGAATCATACAAAGAAAGTGGTTGAAAGAACAGAATCAATAATGCAGCAAAAAATAGAGAATATACAGCATTGCTCTTTCTATTTATCATCTTCCCGATAATTAATATTGAAAGCATGATGGTTGCTCTAATCACCGAGGGACGATATCCGGTCACACTTGCATAAAATATCATAAGAGAAATTACAAAATAATATTTTACATTTTTCGGTAGCCTCAACAATCCGAAAATAGATAACAAAAAACCGGCAACAATACCTACATGTAAACCTGAAACAGCTAAAATATGCATAACACCTGAATTAATGAAAATATCCTTTAATTCATCCGGAACCAAAGATTTTTCACCCAGCATCATTCCTTTAACCAATCCGTTGTAAGGTTTCGGTAAAACATCATCCATGATTCTTTTTATATTTTCCCGTATATTAAAGGATAGCATAAGAAAAATATTTTCATGGAAATTTTTTGATATTTCAACACTTTGATCTGACCAGATATTCATTGTGACAAAAATATTTTTTTGCAACAAATATAATCCGTAATTAAAATCTCCAAAATTATAAGGTTGTCCCGGATTTTTTAGTTTTCCGGTCATTTTTATAGTATCACCATATGTATAGTCTTTTTCTATTTTATAAATATCCAGAAGGATGATACCATTCGTCTTATAATTACTATTTTGCACCTTAACTAAATCTGCCCGGACTTTTAGCGATATTTTTTTGCTATATGGATAATCGCACCGATCTAAAATCTTTCCGGTTACTGTTACCGAATCTTCACTTATAAATTTAGAAATATGCCTATTCCCGTGTGGTATTGAATGGTAGGAGCTATTATAAAAACCGATGAAAAAAACAACTATAAATATTAAGGCTGCAGTTGCGGGTGTTTTTACATAATAACTGAGGATGATAATAATGAAAATTATACAGAGAGTATAAAATATAAAAATATATTCCGTTTCAACAAAACGGCTAAAGAGGATTCCCAGAATATAAAATGTGAGTAAAACCGGCAATGGTCTAATTTTGCTTAGAATCTCATTAACATCAATATCCCTTAGTGTACGCAAATTAAGTCTTTTATTCCTTCATATTTTTTATCTCCGATGCCTGAGACTTCTTTTAAGCAATCTATTGATTTAAAAAATCCATTATGGTCACGGTAGATTACAATTCTTTCGGATAAGACGGGACCAATCCCAGGTAGTGTCTGCAAATTGACTGCATCGGCAATATTGATATTGATTTTATTTGTTGATTGATCTGTGGGATTATTTGTATAATTTGTTTTTTGATAAATCAGATTTACATCTTTGACCTGTTGTCCGGGTATTTCCGGTTGGATATGGGGGACAATGATTTTTTGACCATCATATATAAAAGCAGCTAAATTGATTATATCAATATTCGCATCTTGAGTTTCTCCTCCGGCCATATTTATCGCGTCAATAATTCTATCTTTGTCTTTTAATTCATAAACTCCCGGATGCTTCACTGCTCCGGCAATGTGAATGATGACTGGTAATTCCTCTTGTGGTATTAGCTCATTCTGAGACTGCTGTTCTTGTGCGCTTATTTGTTCTATTGGTTGATCGCCAACTTGATTTTTATATAATATAATCCCTAAGCCGGATATAATGAAAAATAGCAATACAATAATAGTAATTTTTTCCTGATTGGAAAGATTCATTTTTTATTTCTCCTATAACGATAATTGTTTCATAAACATATTTTAAACATTACAAGAATTCTTGTTACTTCTTTCCCTTTTCCTGAAAATATTCCTTTGCTTCACCTACTGTATGAAGAGAACCGGTAATACAAATAAGGTCTTCTTTTTCCGCTTTATTGATTGCCAATTCAATAGCATGTGAAATATCATTTTCTATTAGAATATTATTTTTACATTTTAATTTAATTGTTTCCCTAAATAACAATTCGGAATCAGTAGCCCTAGGACTTTTCGCCATACTTAAAATGATAAAATCACTTAAAGGAGCAATGATTTTAATCATTTTTTTATAATCTTTATCTGAGAAAATAGCGAGCAACAGGATCAATTTATTGTATTTGAATATATCATTGATCGCATTTTTTACAACTTCAATTCCACTTGGATTATGTGCTCCATCCATCAATATGGTTGGTGCTTTCCTTATAATTTCCAGTCTTCCTTCCCATCTGGATTCTGCCAGGCCTTTTTTAATCGCCTCTTCAGAAACATTAATCCCCCGATATGTTAAGGCTTGTACTGCAGTAATAGCCAGGGATACATTTTCTGCCTGATGTTTACCGAGTAAAATAGTTTGAATATCTTGATAATCTTCATTGATACCGTAATAATCGAGAACCAGACCGTTCAAATCGTTATTTTTTATATTATATCTAAAATCTTTTTCAAGTGAAAATATTTTGGCGTTTTTTTTCTCCGACACTTCCTCAATGGCTAATGTTGCTTCCGTAAATTGTCGGGCATTGATAACTAATCCATCTCTTTTTATAATACCCGCTTTCTCTATGGCAATTTCCCTGATAGTATTTCCCAATTTATCCATATGATCAAAATCTAAATGGGTAATCACTGAAATCAATGGATTGCATATATTTGTAGCATCTAATCTTCCGCCAAGTCCGACTTCTAATATTAAAAAATCCACTTTCTCTTCGAAGAAATATAAAAATGCCATGGCTGTGATTACTTCAAAAAAAGTGGGATGCTGACAATTAGCTCTTTCCTCAGTTAGTCGTACATGGGGTTTTATTTTTTCTACCAGGTTGCATAATTTTTCCTTGGATATTTGCCGGTTGTTTATCTTAATCCGTTCAGTGAATTCTACAAGGTGGGGCGAAGTGAAAAGACCAACTTTATATCCTTCTTTCTGTAGAATCATACTGATGATTGATGCGGTGGAACCTTTCCCATTGGTTCCACCGACGTGAATAACCTTTAGTTTGGTATGTGGATTGCCCAAAGAATCCATTAATCCTCTGATATTATTCAATCCTAATTTTATTCCAAATTTCGTTAGATTATATATATAATCTAATGCCTGATCGTAGGTAATCATATCTACCTCAGGCTTTTTAAATTGTTTTCAAGTCTATCGCGTATTCCCTGTAATTCATCTACTTTTTTCTTTTCTTTTTGAATAATATCTTCAGGTGCTTTCTTTAAAAAATCCTTGTTATTTAATTTTCTCGATGAAGCACTTAATTCATTGATATTTTTTTTCAATCTTTTTTCCAGTCTTTTTATTTCTGCATCAAAATCAATAATTTCTTTTAAAGGAATAAATATTTCGATACCTTTTAAAACACCCGTTGCTGAAAATTCCGGTTTTTCGATGTATTTACCTAACGTCAATGATTTTGTCTTAATAAGGCTCTTAATATAATAGATGTTTTCATTGACTAATTTCAATTGTTCATCATCACCTATACTCAGGAATAAATCAACTTCTTTGCCATAGGGAATATTCATATCTGATTTTATATTTCTTATTGTCTTGATGATGTTCATGATTTTCTGTATCTTTTTTTCGGCATCATCACCATACTGCATCTTATTTCCCTTTGGCCATGGTGCAACCATGATACTTTCACCTTCATGAGGAAGTTTCTGCCATATTTCCTCGGTGATAAACGGTATAAATGGATGCAGGAGTCTTAGTGTATTTTCCAAGGTATACCATAATACGTATTGTGCCGATAACTTCTCCTCTCCGGTACCTTTATCGTATAACTTTGGTTTGATGAATTCTACATACCAATCACAAAATTCATTCCATACAAATTCATATATTGTCCTTACTGCTTCTCCGTAGTTAAATATTTCCAAAAGATCAGTCGTTGTCTTAATCGTTTTATTCAAGCGTGAAAGTATCCATTTATCTGCTGATGATAATTGCAATTTTTCAGGTTTTATTTTTTCCAATTCAAAACCATTCAGATTACTCAAGGTAAATCTTGAAACATTCCAGATCTTATTGGTAAAATTACGGAATCCTTTTATACGTTCCTCAGAAAGACATATAGAATTACCTTGAATGGTCAAAGAAGCCAGGGTGATTCTTAGTGCATCTGCTCCGAATTTATCAACAATGGTTAAAGGGTCAATCACATTCCCTCTTGACTTACTCATTTTCTTTCCTTCGGCATCTTTAATCAGTGGATTTATAAAGACCTGTTTAAATGGTACATTCTCTCCGAATTTTAATCCCATCATTATCATTCTTGCTACCCAGAAGAAAATAATATCAAAACCAGTGACCAAAGTTGATGTCGGATAATATTTTAATAAATCTTCTGTATTTTCCGGCCATCCCAGAGTCGAAAAAGGCCATAATCCAGAGCTGAACCAGGTATCCAGAACATCCGAGTCCTGTTTAAGGTTTTTGCTTCCGCATTTTTCACATTTTACCGGATCAATTTCGGATACATTTAAAGCACCGCAATCCTGGCAATACCAAACCGGTATCCTATGTCCCCACCATAATTGACGTGAAATACACCAGTCCCGGATATTATTCATCCACTCATAGTAAACTTTGGTCCATCTCTCTGGTGTAAACTTTACCTTGCCTTCTTCTACTACTTTAATTGCTGGTTCTGCAAGTTCTTTTATCCTGACAAACCATTGTTTTGAAAGATAAGGTTCAATGACTGTATCGCAACGATAACAATGACCAATAGAATGGGTATATGCTTCAACCTTCTTAAGATATTTTTTCTCTTTTAATTCTTCCAATAATTGTTTTCTGCATTCCAAGGCATTCAGTCCCTGGAATTTTCCAGCATTTTTATTTAAAGTACCGTCATTGTTCAAAAGATTGATTTCTTCCAGTTGATGTCTTTTGCCTAATTCGAAATCATTTAAATCATGTGCCGGAGTTATTTTTACTGCACCGGTCCCAAATTCAGGATCAACATATTCATCCGCTACAATAGTAAGTTCCCTTTCTACTACCGGTAATATTGCAGTTTTTCCAATATACTTTTTATATCTTTTATCATTCGGGTTTACGGCAATCGCTGTATCTCCCAGCATAGTTTCAGGACGGGTTGTTGCAACCGTGATAAAACCTTCTGAGTCCCTGAGCGGATAGTTAATATAATAAAGTGCAGCATCTTCTTCTCTTGATTCTACTTCAATATCCGCAATAGCTGTCTGGCACCTGGGGCACCAATTGACCACGTAATTCTCACGATAAATCAATCCTTCCTTATAAAGTTGAACAAATACTTTTCTAACTGCTTTTGACAATCCTTCATCAAATGTAAAGCGAAGTCTTGACCAGTCACAGGAAAAACCCAGTTTTTTTAATTGTTCGACAATATTGTTTCCGTATTTTTCCTTCCATTCCCAAACTCTTTCCAGGAATTTCTCTCTACCTAAATCCTCTTTGGTCTTACCATTTTTAGCAATCTCTCTTTCAACAACATTTTGGGTGGCAATTCCGGCATGATCTGTTCCCGGTAACCATAAAGTATTAAATCCTTCCATTCGCTTCCATCTTATGAGGATATCTTGCAGGGTATTGTTCAATGCATGTCCAATATGAAGGGATCCGGTCACATTTGGTGGCGGAATTACAATTGAATAGACTTTGCTTTCTTTCTCATTATTATCAGGTTGAAAGTATCCTTTATTCAACCAAAAATCATACCATTTTTTTTCTGTTTCTTTGGGATTATATACGGTTAACATGTCATTTTGATCCATGTGCATATTCACATTCCTCCGTTTAAATAATAAAGACTCCATAACTTCCTAAAGGACGAAAGGAGCCTTTTCGCGGTACCACCTAAATTTTTATATAATAAACATATCTTTAAAACATTTAATATATAAACGCTTCTAACAGTTATATCGTAACTAACGGTTGATCCTACTTAATTTCAAATCAACTGCCCGGGGATGACTTTCGAAAGCAAACTTTACTTTCTACTCTTCCCCGAATTGCTATACCAGGATTATAGATATAATCATACTATAGAGATTTCAGACTGTCAATGACAACCTTGATACCTCTATACCTGACATCAAAGTTGTCATCTTATTTTAAAATGGTTTTTTGGTGAGTGCTACCACTAAAACTTCATCGATATTACTCACTGTAACAAATTTTATTTTTCGTTTTATATTATTCGGAATATCATCAATATGTTTCAAATTATCATTCGGTATAATAATGGTCTTTATACCCGATTGGTATGCAGCCAATATTTTTTCTTTTAATCCACCTACAGGTAAGACTCTTCCCCTTAATGTTATTTCGCCGGTCATCGCCACATCTTTTCTAATCGGTATCTCGGTCAGGGAAGAAATCAATGAAGTTGCCATGGTAATGCCGGCAGATGGTCCGTCTTTCGGTATTGCGCCTTCAGGAACATGAACATGTATATCACAATTTTCATAAAAATTGTTTTTTATCTTGAATTTTTTAGATTTCGCCCTAACATAAGTCAATGCTGCTTTACCCGATTCCTGCATGACTTCACCTAATTGTCCGGTTAAAATAAGTTTACCCTTACCCGGAACAACCATGGTTTCTACGGGTAGTATTTCCCCACCGGCTTCCGTCCAGGCCAATCCGGTTGCCAGTCCGACCATATCTTCTTTTTCTGAATAATCATTTTCATACTTCTGAATTCCCAAATAAGCAGATAAGTTCTTGCAAGTGACCTTTACTTTCCTTTTCTTTTCGCCATATGCCATCTTTAGTGCTATCTTTCGACAAATGGATGCAATCTCCTTCTCTAAACCTCTTACCCCGGCTTCACGTGTATATTTCTGGATGATTTTCATCAAGCATGCCTCCGAAATATCAACTTTGTTTTTATTAAATCCATGATATTCCAGTTGTTTTGGAAGTAAATAATTCCGGGTTATTTTTACTTTCTCAAATTCAGTATATCCCGGAATATTTATAATTTCCATTCTATCCCTAAGTGAATGCGGTATGTCATATTCTGAATTTGCAGTGGTGATGAAAAATACATCTGATAAATCAAAAGGAACTTCCAGGTAATGATCACAAAATGTGCTATTTTGCTCTGGATCTAAAACTTCCAATAGAGCAGATGCCGGGTCACCACGAAAATCCATACTGAGTTTGTCAATTTCATCCAGGCAGAATAGCGGATTATTTGATTTCGCATGAATGATATTTTGAATAATCCTTCCCGGCATAGAGCCTATATATGTCTTACGGTGACCTCTGATTTCCGCTTCATCCCTAACTCCACCAAGTGAGACTCGAACAAATTTTCTTCCCATTGCGCGTGCAATTGATTTGGTTAAAGATGTCTTCCCTACTCCCGGAGGACCAACAAAACAGAGAATAGCTCCTTTACGATGATTGCTGATCTTTTGAACAGCCAAATATTCCAATATTCTTTCCTTGATTTCCAATAGCCCATAATGGTCTTCATCTAATATCTTTTTTGTTTTCCTTATATTCAAATTCACTTTCTCTTTTATGTTCCAGGGAAGGGAAAGAGCATATTCCAGGTAATTAAGAATCACGCCACTTTCCGCAGAAAGAAAAGGCGTTTTTTCTAATCTATCAACCTCTTTTATTAACTTTTCCTCAATTGTTTTTTGCAAATGAAGAGAGGCTATTTTCTCCCTGAATTCATCAACTTCAGAAATCTTATTGTCCTTTTTTCCTAATTCTTTTTCTATTTCCTTTAATTGCTCTTTAAGATAGTAGTCCTTCTGAAATTTTTCCAGATTATCTTCAACTTTATCCTTTATCTGATTTTCTATGGTTAATATATTTACTTCTCTTTTAATAATTTTTACTAATTTTTCAAGCCTTTCCACCGGATCGATGACTTCAAGTAATTCCTGTTTTGCTTCTAAATCAATGTTTAAATTTGAAGACATTAAATCGGCCAATTTGTCTGGCCTTTTAATGTTATCCATGGAAAACATAAATTCAGATGGCAATTTACTGTTTAATTTTAAATAGGATTCAAAATTTTTGATAGCAAAGCGCATTAATGCTTCAATCTTCAGATTTTTAGCATATTTTGTTTTGAATTTTTCTACACTTACTTTCAGATATTCTCTTTCTTCTTCCTTACTAAGTATTATTGCCCTATCCAACCCTTCAACCATTACTTTAATGGTATCATCAGGTAATTTATATATTTGTATAATCCTTGATATGGTACCAATATTATAAAGGTCATCCATTTTCGGATACTCTACCTCAGTGTCCCTTTGCGATACAATAAAAATATTATTTCTGTTGCTAATCGCTTCTTCCATGGCTTTTATGGATTTTTCTTTTGCAATATAGATTGGAATAACCATATGAGGAAATACTACTGTATTTTTTAATGGCAATACAGGTAATATGATTTTACTTAAATTATTTAGTTTTTTGTTTTTGCTTTCCATTTAGAAAACGTTTCTCCCTTTTTTCAATTGGGAAGTTTATATCTTTCAATTATATATTAAACATTCCCGTATTCATCAAATCATTCATTTTTCCAACAAGGAAAAATGAATGATCATTACTTATAATTTTAACTTTGCCAGCTATCTCCCATCCAGTGTCATGATGCATTCAAAAAATGATCATCCAGTAAAGCACATCCATTAATTCGTTATTGCGAATAGCTTGGATCAACAAAGTAATATCATGCGGAATCTAATATTCCTGTTCCCCGCGTTAGCCTTAAGAATAATTAAGGATGAGGTATATTTGCTATAACCAGTCATAAAATGATCCAGTAAGCGATTTATTACTCAATATCATTCATGGTTATTCACTATCAGCAAAATTACGCAGTTTCTTTCTTAATCTTTGGCTCAAACCTATCTATTTTTGGAAATTCTTTTTTCTGTATGACTTCTTTGGTTATAGTGCAACTTTTTACATTCTTTTCAGAAGGTATTTGATACATGACATCAAGTATTGCATCTTCCATGATTGACCTTAATCCACGTGCACCTATATTCCGTTTCATACTTTCACTGACTATTTCTTCCAATGCTTTTTGAGTGAAACGCAATTCCACGCCTTCCAGTTTAAATATTTTTTTATACTGTTTTATAATCGCATTTTCAGGATCAGTTAATATTTTAATCAAATCACTGCTTTCCAATGTTTTCAAGGTAGAAACGATGTGCAACCTGCCAACCAATTCCGGAATTAATCCGAACCTAACCAAATCTTCAGGTAACACATGTTCAATCATTTGGTACGATTTTTCGGTATTCTTCGTACTTCGAATATCTGCTTTAAATCCAATATTATTTTTTCCAATTCTACTGCCTATTATTTTATCCAGTCCTTCAAATGTCCCCCCACAAATAAATAATATTTCAGTTGTATCGATCTGTATATTCTTTTCCTGCGGATGTTTTCTTCCTCCGGAAGGAGGTACACTTGATACTGTACCCTCGATAATCTTCAATAAAGCCTGTTGTACTCCTTCACCGGAAACATCCCGGGTAATGGAAGTATTTTCCGATTTTCGGGCAATCTTGTCAATTTCATCAATATAGATGATTCCCTTCTGAGCTCTTGATACATCATTATCCGTAATTCTTAAAAGTTTTAATAAGATATTTTCGACATCATCGCCCACATACCCAGCTTCTGTCAGTGTAGTTGCATCAGCAATTGCAAATGGAACCTGTAATTTTTTAGCAAGTGTTCTTGCTATTAAGGTTTTACCACAGCCAGTTGGACCGATTAATAGGATATTACTTTTTTCCAGCTCTATTTTTTCTTCATTTTTATTTTTTCTATTTCTCTTTTTATCGTTAATTAGTTTATGGTTACTCTTAATTCTTTTATAATGATTGTATACTGCTACTGAGAGAATTTTCTTTGTTCTTTGATGCCCTATTATGTACCTGTCTAAAAATTCTTTGATTTCTTTCGGAGAAGGAATCTCTTTTATTTCAAATTTGTTATTTACTTTTTTTCTTTCTTCAATCAGAATGTCGTAGCAAACCTTGATGCATTCATTGCATATACTGACACCCGGACCTGATATTATTTTTTTAACTTCATTTTGATTTTTTCCGCAAAATGAACAATTCATTCGTTTTTCCTCACTTCTATCTTTTTCCGTATTCGGCAAATGTTGATATTTACAAATTCTTTTTCTTTCTGTAAAGTTTTGTCTATTTATAGTAAATCCCTATATAAAAGTTTTAATTGGCTTTTATATAGGGTATTTATCATATTCATTCAATCTCGTACCTTCATGTTTAATTTTTTACCAATTAAAGAGGTTCTACTTGAGTGCTTCTTCCCGATTTTTCATAACCTCATCAACAATACCATAGGCTTTTGATTCCTCAGCAGTTAAATAATAATCTCTTTCAGTATCTTTTTCAACTTTTTCATAGGGTTGCCCTGTATGCAAGGTGATAATATCGTTAATTGTCTTTTTAATTCTCTTTAATTCCTTTGTTTGAATCTCGATATCTGTAACCTGGCCCTGTGCACCGCCTAATGGTTGATGAATCATGATTCTTGAATTCGGTAATGCAAATCTTTTACCTTTTTTTCCGGCAGTTAATATAAGAGCTGCTCCACTAGCAGCCATTCCCATACATATCGTAGAAACATCAGATTTAATATATTGTATGGTATCATAAATGGCGATGGTTGAACTGACCGAACCGCCCGGGCTATTGATATAGATATAAATATCTTTTTCAGGCTCACTCGCTTCTAAAAACAACAATTGAGCAATAATCGTATTAGCGGTATTATCATCGATTTCCGTACCTAAAAAAATAATTCTATCCTTCAATAAACGGGAATAGATATCATAGGATCTCTCTCCTCGAGGCGTCTGTTCAACTACAATAGGGACTAAAGTCATTTTGATTATTCCTCCTTCTTTGAAGTTTCTGTCTTTACATCTGTTTTTTTAGTATTTTTTTTCACTTTATTTTTCTTATTAATTTGCTTGCTTAAATAATTAAATATTTTTTCTCTTTTTATAGTTTCTTTTATGCCTTCAATATTATTATTCTTTTTAAAAGTAGCTTCAACCTTAATCGGGTCCTGTTTGATATCTTTAGCAATTTCTACTATTTTTTCTTTTACTTCTTCATCATTGGCAGATATATCTTGAATTTTGGCAATTTTGTCTACAATAAGTTCCTGTTTTACCCTTCTTTCTGCCACCATCTTGTACTCTTCTCTTAATTTGCTCTCATCTGTTTTAATGCTTTTCAGGTAATCATCCAATGTAGCATTACTTCTTTTTAAATCATCTTCCAATGACTTTATCATAAAATCAATTTCACGATTGATTAAAATATCCGGTATATTCACTTCGCACGCGTCTGTTACTTTATTGAGCAAATCTTTTTCAAAATTATTTTTACTGATATTTTCAGCTCTTTTTTCTAAATTATTTTTGACAGAATCCTTAAATTCATTCAAATCTTTAAAATCACCTAATTTTTGAGCTAATTCATCGTTAATTTCAGGAAGCTCTTTTTCTTTAATCTCAAGGACCTTTATTTTATGGACAATTTCCTTTCCGGCCATTTCCTTTTCTTTTGAATCATCCGGTACTTTGATAATGACGTCTTTTTCTTCACCCGCAGAACTTCCAATTAATTGCTTACTGATTTCCGGTGTCATGCTTTTTCCCAATTCAATCAACTGTTTACTCATCTTACTATTTTCCAACGGTTTCCCTTCAGTAAAACTTTCTGAATCTACCACTAAAAAATCTCCGGCCTTAGCCTTTCTGCCTTCAACTAAATTAAATTTCGCCTGACCTTCCTGCATTCTGGAAATTTCAGCATCAACATCTTTTTCAAGAATATTTACTTTCTCTTTTTTCACTTCAATTTCATCAAGTGAACCAATTTTGACTTCCGGCTTTACTTTCACTTTCACTTCATAGATCAAAGGTTTTTCTTCTTCGATTTGTATGATTTTTATATTCGGTCGGTCAATCGGTTCTATCTTAGATTGCAGTATGGCATCATAATAGGTTTTTTCGATTAATTCTTCTGCAGTTTTTTCGAAAAAATACTCCTTACCAAAATGCATTTCCAAAATATTCCGTGGAATTTTCCCTTTTCTGAATCCGGGTATTTTTACTTTATAAGATATGTCATTAAACGTTTTTTTAAGTTCTTCCTTAACTTCTGTATTTTGAACTTCTACTTCTAAAGTCACTTCATCATTTTCTTTGCTCTTTATATTGTACTTTAACACCTAACAAACCTCCATAAGTTCCAGTTATTCAAACATCTAAATAAAGCCGCAAGTATTTTGCGGCTGTTTCGACTTATTATTAAATTCGTATTTTAAATTAGTGCTTTTTTACTACAAAACATGGTGCGAAGGGCGGGACTCGAACCCGCACGGTTTAACCCACTGGATCCTAAATCCAGCGTGTCTACCAATTCCACCACCCTCGCAATAAATGGTAGGCCGTACAGGATTCGAACCTGTGACACCCTGATTAAAAGTCAGGTGCTCTGCCAACTGAGCTAACGGCCCACAACTCATTCACTAAAGTTGTTCTATCTTAAACTATTTTATTTAAAATTTCAAATTATTTTTGGCGCGCTCGGAGGGACTCGAACCCCCAACCATCGGATCCGAAGTCCGCAGCTCTATCCAATTGGGCTACGAGCGCAATTCCAACTTGATTGGGGTGAGCGAGGGGATTTGAACCCCCGACCTCTGGAGCCACAATCCAGGGCTCTAACCAGTCTGAGCTACGCCCACCATAATTATTTATAAATGGCACGCCTGGAGGGAATCGAACCCCCAACCTACGGATTAGAAGTCCGTTGCTCTATCCTATTGAGCTACAGGCGCGGATACTTCATTTGGAGCGGGAAACGGGTCTCGAACCCGCGACAACTAGCTTGGAAGGCTAGTGCTCTACCAACTGAGCTATTCCCGCAAAGTCGGGGCGAGAGGATTTGAACCTCCGACCCCCTGCTCCCAAAGCAGGTGCGCTGCCAAACTGCGCTACACCCCGAAACAAGAGATATTATATAGTAAATATTTTTATAAGTCAATTGAATACAATAAATTTTTATCAATTAATTATTGCAATATTTAACGAATTGATCAGCAAATTATTTATATAGTTATGTTAATGTATTGATGGATATTGTAAAGTGTTTATAGAAGTTTATGGTATAAGCATGAAGAATAATTTATTTTGAATTATCCTGTTATAAACACATTACAAATCAACCTTTTAAAATATATTGAGCACTAAATCATATGTTGATACTTTACTTATGCAAGGATGTTCAGCTAGTAATATTCAACACTTTTATATAAAAAATACAGAATATTTTTTTCTGAGACTATCGAGCTATCTCCTCGATTATTTTCACCATTTTCTTCAACGCTTTACCTCGATGGCTTATTTTATTTTTTACATCACTTTCCAGTTCGGCAAATGTCTTATTATATTCCGGAACATAAAAAATTGGATTATATCCAAAACCATAATGACCCTTGGGTTGAAAAGATATTTCTCCATGACATTCTTCTCTTATGAGATGTCGTTTTCCGTCGGGAGCAATTAATACCAGGGCACAGACAAACTTTGCTCCTCTCTTTGATTTCGGGACTCCCTTCAACAGATTTAAAACTTTCAGATTCTTTTCTTTATCAGTTTTACCCCATCTTGAAGAAAATAATCCCGGCCGACCGGCCAGATAGTCGATTTCCAAACCTGAATCATCAGCCATGCACATTAAATTTGTAAATGAGAATCCTTCTTTTGCTTTTTTTAAAGCATTTTCTTCATAGGTTTTTCCATCTTCTATGGTTTCAGGAAATTTAGGATAATCGTCCATAGAAAGAATATTTATATCTATATCCTTCAAATATTCCTGTATTTCATTTATCTTACCTTTGTTTTTCGTTGCTAAAAATATTTTCAACATATTGTTATATTAATAAGCTCTTTTCAATTTCGATAATATCCTTTATCCCGTATTCTGCAAGTTTCACTAATTCCTGCATGTTATTTTTTGAAAATGGCTTCCCTTCTGCTGTTCCTTGAATTTCAACCACTTCACCTTTCTCGGTCATCACCATATTCATATCTACCTGGGCATTTGAATCTTCTTTAAAATCCAAATCCAATACCATTTCACCATCAACGATTCCCGCGCTGATTGCACCGATAAAATCCGTAATCGGAATTTCTTCGATTTTTCCTTCAGATTTCAAATAAGAACATGCATCATAAAGAGCTATAAAAGAACCAATAATGGCGGCAGTTCTTGTGCCCCCATCAGCCTGAACAACATCACAGTCAATCCAAATGGTTCTTTCTTCTAATCTAAATAAATCTACGACAGACCGCAATGATCTCCCAATTAATCTTTGTATTTCCGATGCACGGCCATTGATTTTCCCTTTAATCGAATCCCGGATATTTCTGACCTGGTTGGCACGGGGAATCATAGAATATTCTGCAGAAATCCATCCTTTTTTTGCACCTCTCAAGAACAGTGGCACTTTTTCTTCGACAGATGCAGTGCAAATTATTTTGGTATCTCCCATCTGCATCAAGGTAGAACCTTCAGCATATTTTATATAATTCCTGGTAATCTTAATTTTTCTTATTTCATTAAATTTTCTGTTTTTGGACCTTAGCATGTTTTCTCCTTCATATTATTAACAACTTCAAGTTTCTTACATTTACTACCAGCATATTCATTTATACGTGATAAAATAATAAATAAACATCTATCTAAAAAGTGATTAAATTAAATTATGATGACTATTTTTATGATATTTTATTTTATTCTTTTATTTTTGCCGGGAAAATATATAATCAGCTAGATGATACAAAAAGTCAGCACGCTCATCAAACATTTTTAATGCATCCTTTGCATCCTGTATCAATTTAGCTGTATCCTCTTTAGCTTTTTTCAAACCAACTATTCCCGGGTAAGTCATTTTTTCTTCATTTCTCTGATCTTGCAATAAATCCAGGATATCATCTGTTATTTGAAAAGCTAAACCTATGCATTCTCCATATTTTGTTAAAGCATTGATTTCTCTTTTTTTTGCTTCAGCCATAATGGCACCGGCTCTAATGGCTGCACATATCAATGCTGCTGTCTTTTGCCTATATAATTTGCATAAATAGTTTATTTTGTCAGACGGTTCTTCATGAATGACATCTTTTACCTGACCACCCAACATATTCCTGGTATCAACACACCTGGTCAATTCATCGAACAAAGCAATAATGGTACTTTTCTTTACATCTTTGTGTTCTAAATTTTTTAACACAGTCCTATATGCATGAACCAGCAAAGCATCACCGGCAAGCAAAGCAATATCTTCACCATATACTTTGTGACAACTTGGTTTACCACGCCTGAAATCATCATTATCGATACAAGGTAAATCATCATGAATCAGGGAAAAAGTATGAATCAATTCTAAACTGCAGGCAGTGTAGAGAACTTTTTTATTTTCCATTCCAAACATCTCTGCTGTTGCAAGGGTAAGTATTGGACGTAACCTTTTCCCTCCGCTGAATACACTGTATCTCATAGCTTTATGGATGACCGGTGGATCTTCCTCTTCCGGAAGCAGGATATCATCCAGTTTCGCTTCAATAATTGCTTTTTTGTCCTTTATATAATTTTCAAAATTCATATACTCAGTTTTCCTTTTCATTCAATGTAAAAGATTTAAGAGAGAATTTGCCATCTTCCTTAATAACCAGTTCTTCAATTTTCTTTTTTGTATTATCTAATTTTTCAAGACACATTTTAGAGATATTCATACCTTCCTGGTATAATTTCACCGACTCATCCAGTGATAATTCACCTTCCTCCAGGTTTTTCACGATGTTTTCAAGTTTAACCAGTTGTTCTTCAAAGGTAATTTTTTCGTCAATCTTTGTCTTTTTCATGTTTTTTTCTCCTCTTTTTTATCAACCTTTGCTATTAACTTACCATCACTGATAATCACTTCAAAATGATCATTTGTTTCGATATCTTTTAGTTTGCTTATTATCTGATAACCTGGTATTTTCCTGCAAATACTATAGCCTCTTTTTATGACTGCCCAGGGATTCAAAGAATCCAATCTTTGTAAATCCTTTTTTATCTTTTCTTCATTTATTTTAATCAGGTTATTCAATATATTGCTCGCTTTATAGATGAATTCGTCAATATATTGGTAGTACTGATTTATTTTGTTTTCCGGATTTAAATATACCAGGTTTTTTTTGAAATATTTAAGTCTTTCCATTTTTTTCTCGTAATTTCTTACAATGGCAAATTTTAATTTATCCCGCAAAACTTGAATACTGTCTGACATCTGTTCCTTGTCCGGCACATTCATCTCAGCTGCAGCTGAAGGGGTTGGAGATCTTAAATCAGCCGTAAAATCTGATATTGTGAAATCCGTTTCGTGTCCAACTGCAGATACAACGGGAATTTTTGATTTAAAAATACTTCTGGCAACAATCTCTTCATTAAATGCCCATAATTCTTCAATGGAACCTCCCCCTCGTCCTATAATAATAAAATCAATCTCATCATGAAAGTTTGTATTTAAAAAGTCTATTTTTCCTGCAATATCTTCTGCAGCATTGATACCCTGTACTAAAGCAGGTACAACGATTATTTGGATATTAGGAAATCTTCGAGTAGAAATGGAGATGATATCTCTGACAGCTGCACCAGTTGGAGATGTGATGACAGCGAATTTTTTTTTGTTAAAAGGGATGGTCTTTTTGTAGTCTTCTAAAAATAATCCTTCATCTTTTAAGGAATTTTTTAATTTTTCAAATGCCAGGTACAATTCCCCTTTTCCTGCTTCTAATATTTCCTTTGCATATAACTGGTATTCCCCTCTTTTTTCATATACGTTTATACTACCTCTAATTTTTACTTTCATTCCATCGCGCGGATTAAATTTTAAATAAAGACTATTTCCGCGAAACATGACGCATCTTATCTGGCTATTTTCATCCTTTAATACAAAGTAGAGGTGTCCCGAGGAGTGTTTCTTGAAGTTAGAGATTTCTCCAAGAATCCATACATCCTGTAAGATCTCATCACTATTAAAAATATTCTTTATATATTTCGTTATTTTCGAAACTGAATATATATTTTCCAAAGTGTTCCTAATCATATTTCCTCTTTTTTCTGGGATTCTTTTTTGTTAATTTTACCTAAAACACCATTAACAAAACTAAACGAACTTTTTGTTCCGTATTTTTTTGAAAGTTCAACTGCTTCATTTATTGAAACACTTTTCGGAATATCATCCAGTAAAATAATTTCACATATGGCAATTCTTAATATATTTCTATCGATATTAGTAATTCTTTCCAAAGACCAATTGTCTGTATACTTTTTTATTGTCATATCAATGTCCGTAATATTTTCTTCCACGCCTTTAATCAATTGCAAACAAAAATCTTTTACTTCATCCGTATATTTCTCTTCTTCAAAGGTATATTTCATTACATCTTGCAGATTAGAATGAGCTAAATCTATTTGAAATAATATTTTTAATGCTAGTTCTCTCGAAAGTCTTCTACCGCCCATTATGCCTCCTAATTACAACCTATAATCATTTCAATAGGCCTTAAGCTATTAAGCTATACACCAATATTTAATTTTATAAATCTTATAATAACTTAAAATACCCTTACAAAAAGATTAGAAGCAATCAATTCTTCTTTACTTTGCATCTTTTTAGAAAATTGTATTCCTTGCACATGTATATTTATGACAACATTTTCGACTTCTATTTCTTGCTTTAACAGCTCTTTGATTTTATTTTGTATTTCCCATGCAATATCAGGAATTCTAACTCCATGCTTAAGAATAATAAATAAATCAATGATAACCAAACCCTTTTTAATCTCAATTTTTAAGGATTGTTCACTTTTTTTATGGTTATTTTCCTTACCTCTAAATATATCAGCAAGCTCTTTCATGATTGTCTTTTTACTTCCGACCAATCCTTTTATATCTGCAATATGTATTCTGATAAGATTTTTTATAGTGTCTTTTGGAACATTTACTTTACCGTATTCTGTTTTGATTGTTTCCATTTATTAAACACCTTCTATCTTCCTGCGCTCTTCAAATAGACAGGCGAGACGCCTGTCCTACGAGTGGGTGAAATATTCGCTTTTTGTTATTCTTTTTTTAACTAGCGAACCAGGTAACCAGCTAACAAAGTTTTCAGTTGTTAGTTTTCAAACATATAGACCAGGTAACTAACCGACCAGAAGATTGTTTTACAGCTTTATTCTTCTTGGTATTTTATTTCTTAACCCGCAACTCGAAACTTGTAACATCATTTCCTTAAATAGACAGGCGAGACGCCTGTCCTAAGGGGTGGACAGTTTTCGGTTTTCAGTTGTTAGTTACAATATTCATAATGAAAGGATAAATACCTCTAATCCAGATGTTATTTTTTCCCGCAATTATTCCCACATCTTTACTAAATACCAACGACCAAATACTATTTTAAACTCTTTCCATATATTTCTTTTCCCGGGTATCAACTTTTATCACGTCACCTTCTTTCACAAATAAGGGAACCTGTACAACTGCTCCGGTTTCCAGCGTAGCAGGCTTTAAAGCACCCGAAACAGTATTCCCTTTTACCCCGGGTACTGTATCAACTACTTTTAAATTCATAAAGAAAGGTAGTTCTGCACCGATAACTGCACCTTTGCAAAAAATGATTTCTACATCATTTCCTTCTTTAAGAAAATCTTTCATATCCTCTAATCCTTCTTCAGGTAGTGAAATCTGTTCATAATTATCTTTATTCATAAAATAGTATAAGCTACCATCATTATACAAGTATTGCATTGTATTTCTGTCAATAATAGCTTGTTCCATTTTTTCACCTGCCCGAAAAGTCTTATCAACAACCAATCCGGTTTTTACATTTTTTAATTTTGTTCTTACAAAAGCTCCGCCCTTACCGGGTTTTACATGAAGAAAGTCAACAATACTATATATGTCACCTTTTAATTCTATGGTTAATCCTCTTTTGAAATCACTTGTAGAAATCAATACAAAGCCTCCTGTTTATTATCTTTTTTTCCCGTTTAATCAGCAAATTTTTCACACAGTTCCCTTACTTCCTTATTCACTACACGAATGACATCCTGGTTCTCTACATCATTGATGACCTTATTGATCAAGTCTGCAATGATTATCATTTCTTTTTCTTTCATCCCTCTAGTGGTTACAGCAGGAGTTCCGATTCTGATACCGCTAGTTACAAACGGGCTTTGTGGGTCAAACGGAATGGTATTTTTATTCACCGTAATGCCGGCATCTTCCAATGCACGGTCTGCCTGTTTACCGGTTATTCCCTTATTTCTTAAATCCAATAACATGAGATGATTATCAGTACCATCCGATACCAGTTTTACCCCTAATTCTTTAAATCTCTCGGCCATGGCATTTGCATTCTTGATTATTTGCTTTTGATAAGTCATGAATTCTTCGGTCATTGCTTCCTTAAAACATATCGCTTTGGCTGCAATAACATGCATCAACGGACCGCCTTGTATTCCCGGAAATATGGTTTTATTAATTTTTTTAGCAAATTCCTGCTTACACATGATCATTCCGCCACGAGGACCTCTTAATGTTTTATGAGTTGTTGTAGTCACAAAGTGACAATGTGGTATCGGTGACTGATGCAATCCTGCAACAATCAAACCTGCAATGTGAGCAATATCGGCCATTAAATAGGCACCAACTTCATCTGCAATTGACCTGAAAGCAGCAAAATCTATCTCTCTGGGATAGGCGCTTGCACCACAGACTATCATCTTTGGCTTACTTTCTATTGCAAGTTTTTTTAGGTCATCATAATTAATCTGTTCTGTATCTTTATCTACACCATAAGGAACAATATTATAGAATATTCCGGAAAAATTAACAGGACTTCCATGAGTTAGATGACCGCCATGCGATAGGTTCATTGCCAGAATGGTATCTCCCGGTTCCAAAACACTAAAATACACACCCATATTCGCTTGTGAACCGGAATGTGGTTGAACATTTGCATGTTCAGCATTAAATATTTTTTTTGCCCTATCGATTGCAAGATTTTCCACCATGTCAATGTATTTACATCCGCCGTAATATTTCTTTCCGGGATATCCTTCTGCATATTTATTGGTTAATACCGAACCTTGTGCCTCTCTTACTTCTTCTGATACGAAATTTTCTGAAGCAATTAATTCCAAGTTATATTTTTGTCTTTCTTCTTCTTTTTTAATAACTTCATAAACTTCTGGATCTACTTTTTTCAAATTGCTCATACTGGAACTCCTTTAGATATTTTTTTAATTAATGTAAAATTCTATATTGCATGTTCTTTTTCTTGTAAATCTTTAACAAAATACTCAATTCTTTAAATATATTAAAGCTATTTAATCATGCATTTTGTCAATTTTTTTAGATCGAATCATTTTAAGTAATCTAATCATTATTTGCACAAATATTAATATGATTCTTCGCTTTAAATATTCATTTCTTTAGGAAACCAGGTAAGTACTTCATATCCGTCTTCAGTTACCAGCACTGTATCTTCTATTCTTACTCCACCGACATTTGGAAGATAGATACCGGGTTCAATGGTAATAATCATTCCAGGCATTAACACTGTTTCATCATTAGTCGATACCCTGGGTGATTCATGAATATCCAGCCCGACTCCATGCCCTAATCCATGGCCAAAATATTGCCCATACCCTTTTTCCTTAATGATATCCCTGGCAATTTTGTCCAATTCACTACATTTTAATCCTGGTTTGACTGATTCAAGTGCTGTTTTTTGGGCGTCAAATACAATATTATAAATTTCCTTTTGTTTATTATTTTCCTTACCGATCACGAAAGTTCGAGTCATATCAGAGTTGTATTTTTGATAATTTGAACCAGTATCAATGGTAATCAATTCACCTTCGTTTATTTTTTTCTCGGAAGGTTTTCCATGTGGAAGCGAAGTTCTTTCTCCTGAAACCACGATTGCTTCGAAAGCTTCTCCCAAAGCACCCTTTTTCCTCATAGTATAAGCTAACTCGTTCGCAATATCAAGCTCCCGCATTCCCGGCTCTATGATATCCGAAATCTCCTTTAAAGTTTCGGTTGTAATCTGACAGGCTTTATGTATTTTTATAATTTCATCTTTATCTTTTATAATCCTTAATTTTTCAACTGCTTTTTTGCCGTCAACCAACTCTACAGAAAAGAAATCATTATACTCTTTGTAGTTAAGATAACTTACAAAATCTCCTTCTACTGCAAGTCTTTTGATTTTATATTTTTCAATATTTTGATTTAATGCTTTTAATCTTGCTTGCTTTTGAGCAGCTTCATCAGTAATAATTTCAAAATCCTTACTTTCTTTTTTTGCCTGCTCAGTATACCTTGAATCAGTAAAAATGATATTTGCATCAGGTGTTATCAATGCTATGCCTTCTCCATCAAAACCGGTCAAATAATATAGATTTTTTAAATTTGATATCATAAAGGCATTAATATCAGTAACTTTTTTTTTGAATACCTCTTCCCTGAATTTCATCAAACGTGAATTTATCAATTTAACAATCCTCCGCTTTTTTATATAATTCATCATTCAAATATTTTTTGAATCCATCAATGATTTATGGTAGAAAATTAATTATTTCAATACCATTATACAGCTGTTTCAATTTTAATTCGTTACAAAACGCTAATTTTCTAGACTATTTCTCCATACAAATCATACTCTGTACTTCGAATAATCTTTACTTTTACAAAATCACCTGGCGTAAATTTTCTAGTATTTATAAAAACCTTTCCATCGATTTCCGGAGCATCATTTATCGTCCGCCCAATTGTTGGGTATATCTCTCGGGAATTCTCCGAGACTTCATCAATCAACACTTCCAATGTCTTCCCTATATAGGATTGGTTTTTCTCTTTTGATATCTGTTGTTGTGCCAACATAAGTGTTTCGATTCTTCTTTTTTTTACCTTTAAAGAAACCTGTGGTTTAAAATTGTATGCCGGAGTACCTTTTTCCCTTGAGTAGATAAAAGCACCCAGTTTATCAAATTTTATTTCTTTGATGTAACTCAACAACTCATTAAATGCTTTTTCAGTTTCTCCCGGAAAACCAACAATACAGGTTGTTCGCAAGTTTAAATATGGAATCCTTTTTCTGGATTTATCAATAATCTCCCTTATCTCATACCGTTTTATTTTTCGATTCATTTTGATGAGTATTTTATCATTGATATGCTGTAAAGGGATGTCCAAATATGGACATATTTTTGGATTGGATGCCATAACTTCTATAAGCTCGTCAAAATAATGTGCAGGATGTGTATAGAGTACCCTTATCCATTTTACATGGTCGATCTTTAAAATGGAAAGTCTTTTTAACAACTCCGCCAGCTTATATTCTCCGTAAATATCATACCCGTAAAGTGTAGTATCCTGGGCAATAAGAATGATTTCCCGAAGTTGTTTATTTTCTGATATTTTTTTTACTTCATCGATAATATCTTCAATTTTCCTGCTACGATAGGGTCCCCTTAATTCCGGTATCATGCAATAGGTACATCGATTATCACACCCTTCCGCAATTTTAACATATGCATAGTGTTGAGGGGTAAGAAGGATTCTAGGAGTTTTATGATTATAGAGATAGTTGGGAACTGAACCAACTTCACATACTTTATTTTTCTGAAGAACTTTTCGGATAATTCTATCAATCTTCGGAAACTCAGATACACCAATAAAAGCATCGACTTCCGGAAGCTCCTTGTCTATATTTTCTTTGATATATCTTTGTGGAAAACAACCCGTAACAATGATATGTTTTATCTTTCCGTCATTTTTCAATTTGACCAGATTCATTATTTCAGCAATAGATTCCTCTACTGCTTCTTCAATAAAACTACAGGTATTGATAATAGCAATATCAGAATTCTCAATATCTCCGGATACTGAATATCCTTTTTCCAGTAACTTTCCACACATGACTTCAGTATCAACCAGATTTTTCGGACATCCTAAGGATTTAATGCCAATGTTCATTAGATATATTTAATCCTTTCTTATCTTAAAACGATAGATATTACACCATTTTTAGGATTAATCTATTTTAATATTCAACAAATAAGCTAGATAACTATTTAAATTGATGATCTTTATCTTAATCCAGTAACCCTTTACAGTTTACTGTTCTCATATAGGATCCTTCAACAATCATATAATATTTATTTCAACATCTCAATTCTTATTTTTAATTAATGATTGATGAAATGAATTTCCAAAATTACTGCTCTATTCTTTACTAATTAGGATTAGTTTAATGCACATTATGTTAATAGAGTTAAATTTTTCCCATAAGTTCAATCATTGCAATACTCTTATTTCCATGCCCTATTTTTCAACCATTTTTTCCTATCTGAAAAATCTGAATTTATTCTTACTCTCAATATCTATAGCCTTCACATGTTCTTCCACAACTTCATCCGGACTAAATTTGACTAAACCCGTTAGACATAAAGCTCCAATAACAAAATCTTCAGCCAAACCTAAAATAGGAATTAAAAAATCAGGAATGATGTCATAGGGAGATAATACATATAAAATTGCTCCGTAAACAAATATTTTCAAATAAAAGGGGACTCTTTTATCTTTCATTAATCTTGTAGATAATTTTATGAAATTTGGAATGTGATAGATTAACCTTGCAAGATTGAATTGCTTCTTTATCTTACTATGAGTATTTTTATTATTAGGCATTATTTTACTCCATTTATTTCCTACGCTTATATGCCTATTTTATCAAAATATTTCGTTTTTCCATAACAATCTTTTTCAAAAAAACTGATTCAACCCACTTAACATTTCTCTATAGAAACTTATTTAAAACAATCAATGGATTGATAATTTCTTATTGATTTTATCATAGCAAACTTATTTCAGTCAATTAATTCAATTTTTATAAAACTGATTCTCTCTTATAAAAAAATTATACCCCGAAAATTTCTCCGAGGTATAATTTTTATTTATTAATTTAGGGGATGGCATTTACATTTTAAATGCTTTTTACCATGATCCACGGTAACGTGAAAAATGGTCGGTTTCTATAATTCCATCAATACATGTCAGTTCTATCCATTCTCCTTGTTTGAAGGTGAAAACCGTTGTAACGCCCAACTCTGCTGCATCTGCAAAAAAAACTGTAAATGGTGCATTGACTTCGATTTCCGGACCAAATTGGTATTCACCTTCCCCAAGATAAATAATGTGAATTTTTGTATCTTTCTGTAAGATATTAGCGCCAAAAGTGATAGTTACATCTTTGAGTGAAATAACTCCGCCATCGCTTGCAATTATCCATTCTTGAACTTTTTCTTTTTTCGCAGCTATTCCAAAAGTAGTCATAGCAGCAAAAATTAATACTACGACAAAGAGAATAGATAAAAGTTTTAAACTTTTACTTTTTATCATTTAGCATTCCTCCTTCGGTAGCCCAGCCGTCTTAACCATATCTGGTTTTAGACCTGTGACTTTGCGTCTCAATCTTTCAATTGATTTGCTATTATCGGGAGTTTATTATGATTTTAAACTCCTTAGCCATCCCCTTTTATATTATATATTAAATTTTTGCAAATGCAAATAACCAACAAATCTAGTTTTTAATATTTTTTAAAGTATCCCTCTAAAGTGTACACTGACAAGAAACCAGAATTTAAATACATCAAATAATAATTAAATTGTAATCATCGATATAATTTAATAATTTTTTAAAAATGGATTGTAAGGAAAATGGGTATAGTGTATTGTTTTGTTAAAATATGACCGAGCAAAATATAAAATAAGCTACCCCCCACAATTCAAAGTAGAGGATAGCTTATTTTAATTCTAGTTACACTATTTTACATTTTTTTATAGTTCCCGTTTAACTATAATCCGGTATGTATCCATTTCTATTCCTTCTCCAACATATAGATATAATACATTGTATGCAGGCGGATTACATACTGTAAATTTCTTTGATGGTACTACATCAGCAGTCGGATATTCTGCATTACTAATTGCTTCTGCTGGAGGAATTGGTTCAAATATCCCACCATTACAGCCTTCGTTTTTCCATTGGTAATGTACGAATCCTTCACAATTTCCTGTAAGCAATGGAATAAATGTAAGATTATTATCCTCATTTACCAGGACCAATTCATACTCATATAAATGAATTCCTAATGGTACAAAATCATTCATATCTATTATATGACCATTTGGTATTTTATTTGTAAAAATTGTAAGGTCTGCAAGTTCACAAGGTTCACAATCCTCAGCATTCAAGGTCACTTTAAAGCTGCCTGGAGTAGTCGTACAGCCATCATCAACTTCTATGGTCACTGTATAAGTGGTATCTTCCCGACTGTCAAT
>Ga0272441_10003793_pt1 | contig 28265 bp, 22 predicted proteins | sample SSMProp6N_FD_193582 | JGI IMG/M metagenome (GOLD analysis project Ga0272441, IMG submission 193582) | Marine sediment archaeal communities from Little Sippewissett salt marsh, Falmouth, MA, United States - SSM-Prop-6N | ecosystem: Environmental > Aquatic > Marine > Wetlands > Sediment ... | reverse complement strand
GATTCGACATCATCTTTTTCTGGGTGGCCAGAATGATGATGATGGGACTCTACGTCATGAAAGAGGTTCCCTTTGAACACGTATATCTTCACGCCCTGGTGAGAGACGAAAAGGGAGAGAAGATGAGTAAATCAAAGGGGAACAGCATAGACCCACTGAGCATGATCGACAAATATGGTGCCGATGCCTTCCGTTTCACGCTGGCCGCATTCACCGCTCAGGGGCGTGATATCAAGATGTCGGAACGGCGGATCGACGGATACCGGCACTTCATAAACAAAATCTGGAATGCCGCCCGATTCTCCCTCATCAACCTGGAAGATTTCGACGGGGGAGACGGTGACCTGCAGGGCGATGATTATTCCCTCGGTGACCGGTGGATCATGTCACGTCTCAACCAGGTAACGGTGGATGTGACGAACAGCATCGATGAATACAAGTTCAATGAAGCGGCGGGCAAGGTATACCAGTTCGTCTGGCACGAGTTGTGTGACTGGTACCTCGAAATGATAAAACCCGTGCTCTACGGCACCGGTGCGCCGAAACAGCGAAAGGCCGCCCAGCAGACACTGTCTGCGGTACTGACCAGTACTCTGCAGATACTGCACCCCTTTATTCCCTTCGTCACGGAGGAGATATGGCAGATCATGACCAAGGATGGAGGGTCCATCATGCAGAGCTCCTTCCCCGTTGAAAGGGAAGAACTGAAGGATGAAGACGCGGAAAGGCAGATGGATCTGATCATGTCAGTTATCGGTACCATCAGAAACATACGGGGCGTCATGCACATACCGCCCAATAAGAAACTGAGGGTGTTACTCTCCATCACCGATGACGACATCATTGCCGAAATCGAGGAGGGAAGGGGCTACATATCCGACCTGGCCACACTTGCGGAACTGACCATCGCGGGAGCGGTAGAAGAACCGAAGGGCGTGGCCACGGGCGTTGCGGGTCCCGTGAACATATTCGTCTATCTCGAGGGGATCATAGATGTCGTTGTGGAAGAGAAACGACTGGAAAAGGAACTTGCGAAGATAGAAAAGGATATCAACATCCTGGGTAAGAAGCTGAGCAACCCCGATTTCATGGAAAAGGCGTCGCCGGAGATCATCGAAAAGGAAGAGACGAGATTCGAGGAATCGAAGGAAACGAGGGTGACACTGGAAGAGGCCCTCACCAGGGTCAGGGCGATAAAGGAGTAGTCATGGTGATCGAGAAACTTCGACTGAGACAGATCATCGGGGATTTCCTGAAAGAAGACATCGGGTCGGGTGACATCACGACACAGACCGTTGTCTCGCGAGACAGGAAAGGAACGGCACGGGCAGTCGTCAAGGAAGACATCGTCATCGCCGGAATAGAGGTCTTTGGCGAGGTCTTTCACTGTATGAGCGGTGATATGGTCTGCACATACACCATCGATGACGGGGAACTGGCTGCGAAGGGTCAGGTCATAGCCGAAATAAGGGGGGCGCTCTGTCATATCCTCACCGCCGAGCGGGTTGCACTCAACATACTGCAGCGCATGTGCGGCATCGCCGCGCTGACACGGCGCTATGTCGACGCGGTAGAGGGGACAGTGGCGACCATACTGGATACGAGAAAGACGACGCCCGGTCTGCGGGATCTGGAAAAGTACGCCGTCACCGTGGGCGGGGGACGGAACCACCGGACCGGTCTCTCCGGCGGTGTCCTGATCAAGGAAAATCACATCACCGCGGCGGGGGGTATTACCACCGCCGTGGACCGTGCGCGCCACCGTGTCCCCGTGACGGTAAAAATTGAGGTAGAGGTGAAGAATCTCGAAGAGGTCAGGGAGGCAATCGCCACTCCCTGCGATATTATCATGCTCGACAACATGACCACCGATGAGATGCGGCAGGCTGTTTCCATCATAGCAGGCAAGGTAAAAGTCGAGGCATCGGGAAACGTCACACTGGCAACGGTGAGAGAGATCGCCGAAACGGGGGTGGATTATATCTCCGTAGGTGCGTTGACCCATTCCGCACCGGCCGCCGATATATCGCTTATCCTATCGTGATATACCATGGATCTCAGTGAACAGGCCATAAGATCCCGTCTCTCAGGGACACTGATAGGCAGGCAGATCCACTATTTTCAGAAACTGGATTCGACAAACACCTGCGCCGCTCAACTGGCGGAACGGGGGGCGGTGGAGGGAGAAGTCGTTATTGCCGATCGTCAGACCCGGGGGAGGGGGCGCATGGACCGGCTGTGGCATTCGCCGCCGGGTCGGAACATCTTTACCTCCATCATACTGCGACCGCAGATGGAGCCGGAGACGGCATCGGTCATCACACTGACGGCGGGTGTTGCCGTGGCGGATGCGATATCCCCCATGTGTCAAGGCAGGGTTCGTTTGAAATGGCCCAATGACGTACTCATCGGCGGCAGGAAGGCATGCGGCATCCTGACTGAGATGAAGACCAGGGGAAAGGCGATCCATTATGTTATCGTCGGTATCGGCATCAATGTCAACATGGAGAGAGGGGACTTTCCCGGAGAACTGCAGAGAACCGCCACATCACTGAAGGAAGAGACAGCGGAAACCGTATCACGGCAGGACGTGGCCGTTCATCTGTACCGGTCCTTCGAGTCGTGGTATCATATCCTCATGACTGAGGGGTTCGAAAGGGTTCGAACGAGATGGATGCGCTATGCGAACCTCATGGGAAGGGACATAGAAGTGAAACAGAAACAGGTCACGCAACGCGGGAGGATCGTGGGACTGGACGACCGGGGGGCACTGATCCTCTGCGACGCAGACAACAGGAGACGCCGCGTCCTGTCGGGCGACATCACGGTGATTGGAGATGAGATATGCTGTTAGTGATAGATGTGGGAAATTCGAATACCGTTATCGGGCTCTATGACGGTGACAGGCTGCTGCACGACTGGCGTGTAAGGACCGTGGTCCATCACACCATTGACGAGTACGGTATGCTGATCCTGAACCTCTACAAGACGGTGAACGTGAATTCAAAGAAGATAGAGGATATCATCATTTCCTGCGTCGTGCCCACCATGCTGAATGTCCTCGAACCGCTGTGCATGAAATATTTTGAAATACAACCCCTTATCGTCGGTCCCGGGATAAAGACGGGGATGCCCATATACTACGATAATCCCAAGGATGTGGGAGCCGACAGGATCGTCAATGCAGTGGCGGCCTATGAAAAATACCGGAGTCCCCTGATCATCGTCGATTTCGGGACGGCCACTACCTTTGACTATGTCTCCGCAAAGGGTGAATACATGGGGGGCTGCATCGCTCCCGGGATCGTCATTTCGACGGAGGCACTCTTCGAGCGGGCATCAAAACTCCCCCGCGTTGAGCTCAGCAGGCCGGAAAAACTCATTGCCCGTGATACAGTGAGCAGCATGCAGGCGGGAATCATGTGGGGATATGCCGGTCTCGTAGACGGAATTGTCAAGCGCATCAAGAAAGAGATCAAGGTCGACGCCACGGTCATCGCCACCGGCGGGCTGGCCAATGTCATCGCCACAGAGACGGAGACCATCGACCGTGTCGAAGAGATGCTCACACTGGAGGGGCTGAAGATCATCTACTCGCGGAACCGGTAGGTGTGTCTGAGATAGTGTAAACACCGTGACAACCAATCACAGGTCCTGCCGACAGGAGCGTTAAAGGGGACAACAGCTGTTCCGGAAAAGACAAAGAGACAGCTTTACTGACATCGTTGACCAAGGCGGCCACAATCTGACAGTGATATAACGATGAATGATAGACCTGATATACAACAATTGTTCCCTCCCTGTGTCATCAGCGAATGTTTCCCCATACAAGATGAACTGCATGCGCTGTACCCGGAGGAAGAGGTAATTGTGCGTAAAGCTGTCGAAAAACGAAGACGGGAATTCAGTACGGGGCGGGCCTGCGCGCGGAGAGCACTGGCACGTCTCGGTTTTAGGAATTGCGTCCTTACGAGACGTGCAGACGGCACCGCTGCGTGGCCCGGAGAGGTTGTCGGTACGATTTCACACAGTGATGTCTGGTGCGGATCTGCAGTGGCGAGGCAGTCTGATAGTGAGGGGATCGGACTCGATATCGAAACGATCAAAGGGATTAACCCCCAGGTTACGAGAAGGATTCTCACACAATCCGAGCTGGCATGGCTGTCAGGGTACCCGGAGGACGAGAGACAGACGTGGTCCGCGGTGCTGTTCAGTGCCAAGGAATCGGTCTATAAATGTCTCTTCTCATATCTGAATTCAGGGATACAATATCACGACGCCCGCATTATGCCAGCTGGCGACGGATTGACGTTCACCGTAACATGTTCAGAGCCTATTGCCGAAAGGATGTCTGCACACCTGCCACTGGCAGGGCGATACTTTTTTCATGAAGGGACTGTGTTTACAGGAGTCGATTTGCCTGCTCGAAAGGCACGGCGAAACAGGGAGGGGCCATTTGGGTAAGGGCGCGGACCGATAGGGCCGTGTCACGCGATTTTGAACTGAACAGCGAGCGCATACCCCGCTGCTTGAGGCGGGGTGAGCGAGCGAATATAACATAAACAATTTCCTTATCAGTCGGAGATTCCCCGCAACTTGTTGCAGGGAACTTCAACTATCGAAAAACCGAACTAAACGGATGGTATGCAGGAGATATTCGTATGATGAAGTACGCCTTTTTGTTCCCCGGTCAGGGGTCTCAGTATGTCGGTATGGGAAAGAATCTTCGCGATAATTTTACCGTTGCCGCCGATGTCTTTGAAATGGCCGACGACGCACTGAAGGAGAAGCTGTCGGATCTCTGCTTTCATGGACCCGCTGATGATCTCAATCTGACCATGAATACGCAGCCTGCCATTCTGGCTGTCAGTGTTGCGGCGTTGCGGGTTGTACAGCAGGAAAGCGGGATTGCCCCTGTCATGGTGGGAGGGCATAGCCTCGGTGAGTTCAGTGCGCTGGTGGCTGCCGGTGTCCTGCAATTTGCCGATGCACTGAGACTGGTACGGAAGAGGGGAACATTCATGCAGGAGGCGGTGCCGTTGGGGATCGGGGGCATGGCAGCGATCCTTGGAATGGACGCGGCAGTGGTGGAGAGAATCTGCAATGAACGTGCCCAGGGGCAGATTGTAGCACCTGCCAATTACAATTCTCCGGGACAGGTTGTTATTTCCGGACATGTGGAAGCGGTTACGAGAGTTGCAGAGACAGCGGTGACTGAAGGGGCCAAGATGACGAAGATCCTGCCGGTCAGTGCACCCTTTCACAGCGTGCTCATGGAAAAGGCCGCACGGCGATTTGCAGCGGTTCTCGATCCGATTGAACTGGGTGATATGGATATCCCCGTTTTATCGAATGTCACGGCAGATTTTTACCCCTCAAAGAGTGATGTCAAGACGCTCCTTACGGAACAACTGACCCATCCGGTCCGCTGGCACGAGGAAATGGACCGGATGCTGGAATGTGATATTGACGGCATCCTCGAATTGGGACCGGGAAAGGTACTTCGTGGAATTATGAGAAGAATCTCTCAGCGTGTTCCCATGAAACACATCGAAAACTGTGACACGCTCAAGATAGCCCTGTCAGGAATGAGCACAGGCACCTGAGATGTAAGGGGGGTGATCGAAGGTCTCGTGCGAACACAACAAAAAACCGGCATATACCAGCCGGTTTCTTGTTGTGTGAAGAATAGAAGCATCAGGCCAGCAACCGTTCCATCAGCGTCACCACATCGTTGAAGGTTTTCAATTCATCGGTATCGTCCTCATCCAGCGTGAGGTCCCATTTTTCTTCAATCATAAAAAACAATTCGAGCAGTCCCGAAGAATTGAGGCCCAGATCGACGAAGGAGGCCTCGGGGATAATTTCCGCCTCCGGGTTTGCCAGTGCCTTTCTTACAAAAGAAGAAAGTGTATCAATCAGTTCATCCCTGTTCATGGTGTGTCTCCTTTAGATAATTGTGGTTTTATACTGCTAACAGCAGATATAGTTTGAAGATCGTCGCACCTCTCTTCATGGCTGGTGCAGTTTTTATTTTCCATAACGGTCCCAGTGGGCCTTGAACAGTTTCTCTTCATCGAAGGGATTATCGGGAATGGGCCGGGAAACCCACGTGTAGTTGACCATATTTTTCCATGTGACATTGTCTGTTGTGCTGTTGTTTCCCCAGGTGCCGCAGGCCAGGGTCATCGTCCAGGGCATACCATTGGTTGTTGAACCGCTGTTTCCAAGGCACTGCGGCTGGTTGACCAGGAGTCGACTGACCTGGGCATGTTCTGCGAGCTCTCGAATGTGTTCCTCATTGTTCGAATGAATGCCGCAGCAGTGACCGATGCCGCGAATGGCATGAATTTTCTTGAGATACTCGATGGCCTCACTGAACTTCCTGTATTTCCACAGGGTCATGACCGTTGACAGCTTCTCGTCGGCAAATTTGTCTTGTTCAACGGGATCTTCACCCCGTACCATGAGGAAGGTGGTATCGTCAGGGACATCGAGACCGGCGATCTTGTTTGCAATCCTCAGCGTGGGACGTGCCACTACCTTCTGATTTATATGGACGCCATCGGGCCAGAGAGTCTCTTTCAGCCGGGACTTTTCATCGGTATTACAGAGATACCCGCCATGGGATTTAAGGGCATCGATAGTCTGATCCCAGAGGGACTCATGAATGACACAGTTGTTTTCGGCGGAACAGGACGTCGCGTTATCGAATGTCTTGCTCATGAATATTTTCTTGGCAGCATCGGCAATATCGGCAGTCTCATCGACAATCATGACAGAATTGCCCGCACCGACGCCGAATGCCGGTTTGCCGCTCGAATAGGCGGCGATGACCGACTGTGTGCCTCCCGTGGATATAACGACATCACAGATCTTCATCATCGCCTGAATATCTTCGATGAAGGGGCGTTCCATGACCTGCAGCAGGTCTTCGGGGGCGCCGACCCGTTTCAACCCCGCTCGCATATACTCAATAACCTTGGTGCTGCAGCGGCGGGCGATCATGTGCGGAGCGAATATCATCGCATTACGTGTCTTCAGTGAAAAGACGCCTTTAACGGCCGGAGTTGCCGTCGGGTTTGTACAGGGTGTCGGTGCGAAGATCACGCCCATGGGTTTGATAACCTTGAAAATTCCCTTCTCGGGATCTTCGTCGACAACACCGCAGGTCCTCGCGCCTTCCATGTCACGCAAGGCGCCGAGCACCTTGTTGCGGTGTTTTGCATATTTATGCTCGTAGACGCCCATTTTTGTCTCTTTTGCGGCCAGTTCGGCACATTCCTTCGCATGTTCCGGTTTGATGGCCTCCCATGCCGCGGCCGATACCATCTCGTCAACCTTTTCCTGGGACCAGTGTTCCACAATTCTCTGCGCTGTTCGCGCCCGATCGAGCATTGTCTCTAATTCTGCGTTCATAATTCATTCATCTCCATGTATAGTATAGTGTAATACAACATGATATGGTGTATGCTGATTCAATCCACTATGATGGTATAGTAATTCGTAACTGAAACGAACAACCCCGGGACACTATGAAGGCGGCCTCATGAGGCCTGTATGAAAGAACATATATCTGCAGGCTTCAGGACGACAGGAGTCACCATGGTGACTCTCTCACTGCCCTGCAGAACCCCAGTCATATCGTCTCTTCATGAACTCGAGGATGATTGATGTATCCGTTCGAATGACACCATCTATTTTGTTGATCTTGTTGTAAATGAGGTCATTGAGTTCATCGATGGATTTCACAACGAACTCTGTATAAATGTCCACACTTCCCGTCGTCTTGACAACATACCATACCGGCACCAGCTTATTCAGTTCCTCGGCAACAGTATCCAGTTTCTTGCTGTCAACAGAAATGCCGATGATCCCCGTGACCTCAAAACCAAGTTTTATGGGATTGCTGACGGCGACAATCTGAATAAAGCCCTCATTGAGAAGACGTTTGAGTCTGGTACGTGCAGTGGCCTCTGAAATGCCCAAGTCTCTGGCGATTGCGGAATTCGATAGTCTGCCATCCTGTTGTAAAAGTTCGATAATTTTGCAATCGATTTGATCAATGGTAGTTTTGGTCCTTCGCATGACGGCACCCTGCTTCCTCAATGTCATATGTTCAAAAGGTCTGAAGTAATTAACTATGCTTTATAGCACATATCGTATATATTCGAAAATAGCAAGAAATTCTTCAATAAATAACGAATATGTACAATACAGATAGCCAAATATGTTGTATTCAGTTAAATAAAGGCAAATATTTGTTGACATAAAGGGATGTTTGGTGTATTGCAGTGATCAGTGTAAAATAAACGCGTAGTGTTGTTGTGCGGTGTGATTTTGCCGGCATGCAATAACTGATTAAGCATAAACAATGTCACTACACCAACACAGGGGGAAGCCCCTGTGAGGAGTATATTCTGAAAGACCATCCAATGGTTAACAGGTATTGGAGTGGGGTTTACATGTGTAGCAACAGGAAAGACAAGGAGGTAATGAGCATAGAGTTTAAGCAATAAAGGAAGAACGAAGCATAGATCCATTGGATTTGTAGAGTCAAGATGCCGCAAGCTGTGCGGCGGTCAATGGTTTATAACAGCTGTACGAGAACCCGGTTTTCAAGCCTCCGGATTAAACGGAGGTATCTGAGTTGAAGTTGCATGAGGAGGCTGTTGTACATGAAACCACCTGAACTCCCTACCTGTCATCATCAACCGAAGCCCTACAAGGGCCCGTCATTTGAAGATGTGTCGGAGATGCGGAAACGCTATCTGACACCATCCCTGATTACATTTTACAAAAATCCGCTCATGATCGTAGAAGGATCAATGCAGTATGTGTGGGACGAGAAAGGGCGTCGGTATCTCGATGCCTTTGCGGGCATTGTTACGGTCAGCGTCGGTCACTGTCACCCCTATGTCACACAAAAGGCACGGGAACAATAAGAAATACTTCAGCACACGTCAACAATCTATCTTCACCCAAACATTGCAGAGTACGGAAAGATGCTGGCAGATAAGATGCCGGGCAACTTGAGTGTATGCTATTTCGTAAACTCCGGCGGGGAGGCCAATGATGTGGCACTGACTATGGCCCGTCTGTACACAGGCAACTATGATTTTATCGCACTTCGTAATGCCTTTCACGGCAGCAGTGCCGGTGTAATGGGACTGACTGCACACAGTACCTGGAAATACAATTATCCGCACAGCTTTGGCATTCATCATGCGATTAACGCCGATCCATACCGCGGGCCCTGGGGGTATGATGACCCTATGGCCGGTGTCAAATATGCCGATGATATCAAGAATGTTATAGATCACGCAACGCCGGGCAGGGTAGCCGGTTTTATTGCCGAGTCCATACAAGGTGTGGGGGGGACGGTCGTCTTTCCCGATGGGTACCTGCAAAACGCCTACAAACATGTCCGTGAAGCGGGTGGTGTCTGTATAGCCGATGAAGTGCAGGCAGGGTTCGGACGAACGGGTACACATTACTGGGGTTTTGAAACGCAGGGTGTCATTCCGGATATCGTCGTCATGGCAAAAGGTATCGGTAATGGCGCTCCCCTGGCAGCGGTTGTTACGACACCGGAAATTGCGGCGCCACTGGCAGAACGGGCATACTTTCACACCTTCGGTGGAAACCCGATTTCCTGTGCAATAGGAAAGGCGGTCCTGGAAGTAATCGACAGGGAACATATTCAGCAGAATTGCCTGGAAGTGGGGGCCTATCTCATGACAGGCCTGGAAAGGCTCAAGTCCCGGCACGACGTCATTGGAGATGTGCGCGGCAAGGGACTGATGACGGGACTGGAACTGGTAAAGGATCGTCAAACCAGGGAACCTGCAAGAGATGCTTGTGCCCAGGTGCTGGAACGTACCAAGGAATTGGGCCTGCTCATCGGCAAGGCCGGGTTCTATGGTAATGTGCTGCGCATAAAACCGCCGATGTGCATTACGCGAGAGGATGTCGATTATCTGATCGAGGTACTTGACATAGCATTGGGCGAAATTTAAGCAACTTTCACCAGTGCGTTTTGCATGTACACTGATTGATGGGTTCATGAAAAATCTTCAAAGGCTATCACAACTCACTGTGGATAGAATATATGCAACCATGAGAAAGGGGAATTTAGATGGACGTTAAACGTGTTGCGGTTTTAGGCGCCGGGAATGGTGGGATCACCGCGGCCGCAGATCTAAAACTGCGGGGTTTTGAAGTGACGCTTTTTGATTTGCCTCAATTTTCCAGAAACATTGACCTTTTAAAAGAGAGAGGCGAGCTGCTTCTCAAGGAGGCCGATCAAACCAGTCGTGTCAAGCTGGATGTACTGACCACGGATATCGAAGAGGCCCTGGCGGGTGCCGATGTGGTGCTGCTCACCATCCCGGCAACCTGGGTTGAGTCATTTGCCGAGATTTGTGCCCCCATCATCAGCGAAGAGCAGATCATCATATTTCATGGGGCCGCCTGCGTGGCGCCTCTCAGATTTGTAAAGAAGGCCCGCGAGATGGGTATCGGCACTGACTTTAAGATCGGGGAATTGAGCACACTGGCCTATGGAACTCGTGCCTTCCCTGAAAGGGGCGAGATAGAACTGTCGCTGCGCGTCAAGGAGTTTTATTTCTCGGCCTATCCCGGTGGAAGAACAGACGAGTTAATCGGTGTATGCCGGCAGCTGTATGATACTGCAAAGCCCATCGACAACATCTGGGGCACAACCCTGACGAACGGAAATCCGGAGGTACACCCGGGTTCGTGCATCGTCAATGCCGGGCGCATCGATTATTCCCAGGGAGAATTCTGGTTATACGTAGAGGGCATAACAAAACACACCATGAATGTGGTCATAGAGGTAGGAAGAGAACGGCTGGCGCTCGGTAGCGCGCTGGGATATGAGCTGGAGGACGGTGAAAAGGCACGCTTCAAAAGGGGGTACCTGATGGAGGGTCCCGAAGAAATGTACGTCAAATACAATACCAGTCCCGTATTTTCAAAGATAAAAGGGCCCATGAGTCTGGAATCCCGGTATGTTACCGAGGATATTGCCAACGGTCTGGTCCTGTATTCAAGTCTGGGCAAGGCACTCGGTGTCCCCACGCCAACCACTGACGCGGTAATAACGCTCGGTGGCGTATTGTTGCAACGTGATTTCATGAAAGAGGGAGTCACACTGGAAAAACTCGGTCTCGAGGGGATGAGCAGGGAAGGGCTTATTGAAGCCGTGAGTTTAACTGAATAGCGAGCGCATACCCCGCTGCTTGCGGCGGGGTATGCGAACGAATATATAACAAGCAATTTCCTTGGAAATCGGAGAATCCCCGCAACTTGTTGCGGGGAGATTCAATTACAGAGCGGGTGTATTCCCCGCCGGCTAATGGGGGGCCTTCAATGGAAGAGCAATGCCTATCTTGCGGTGATCGGCGGGTTAATAAAGGAGTATGAAGTTCTTTATAGCGGTGTGAAATTTCCAGCAACCTCTTTGCTTGAAGCTTCAGTTCAGCCACAAGAGAGTGATCGGCACGATACAACAGGGATGGTCTCTGTGCAGAGTCGTGTGAGTTAATCTCCGCTGAGACAAGTCGTCATGATTGCAGGGAGATGTAACAGAAATCAAATCAACAGTAGGAGGATAGGAGATGAAGAGAATTGGTTTGTTGGTTGCGATACTTATGGTTGTGACAGCAGTAGCCGTAACACCTGCCGTTGCAAAAAAATGGACCTGTAAGATTGCCCTGATTCATTCAGAGGACCTCTACAAGGATTCGGGGTATCCCACGGCCGTTGTATTCAAGAACATCGTTGAGGCAGATAGTGGTGGAGACATCGATGTAAAGATCTATCCCAATAACCAGTTGGGGAGTGAAACGGAGGCAATGGAAGGCCTGCAGCTGGGCACGATACAGGTTGCCTGTCCTTCGGCCGGATCTACCACCAAGTTTGCCCCCGAGTTTTTTGCCCTCAATATTCCATTCATGTTCTTCAGCCATCGCGAGGCATGGGCCTTTTACGATAGCGACTTTGTCAAAAACGTATTTGAGAATGTACGGAAGACAAAAGGTGTTCGTTACATAGGACAGACCGACGATGGCGGCGGATTTGTATGTCTGACCAACAGTAAACATCCCGTCAAGACGCCCGACGACATGAAAGACATAAAGATGAGAGATCTTGAACATGAAGGCCGATTGATGTTTTGGCGTTCACTGGGTGTCAGCGCCACTCCTATTCCCTGGGAGGAACTCTACACATCTCTGCAGACCGGTCTCGTTCACGGACAGTCCAATGGTGTGGGCATCATCAGCTGGGCCAAACTGTGGGAAGTGCAGAAATACGCCACCGCCCTCGGTCATTATTACGGCTCTCTGCAGTGGTTCGTCGGAGAGAAATGGTACCAGAGTCTGCCGCCGAAATACCAGAAGGTCATCATAAACGCCATGGATGAAGCCAAATGGGCCGGCCGTGGCATCGTCAGGGTCAAGAACGTCACCGGATATGATGAAGTAGCAAAGGCGGGCATGGAGGTCTATTTCCCCTCGAGTGATGAAAAAGAGGCCTTCCGAAAGATTGGACAGCCTGCCTATATCAAATGGGTCAATAAAAAGCTGGGCAACAATCTGGCCGATCAGGCAATGGCCGAGATCCAGAAGATCAGAAATAATTAGTAAGCGTAACCGTAAGGCATGACTTTGTAAGGTTTCTTTCCAGCCTGCAAAGTCATGCCTTGGACTATCTCTTTTCCATTACCAATGAGGCAAAAAATGGAAACTATGGTTCAGTATTCAAAAAAAATACATCATGGATTGCGAAAAGGCGTAGAGGCTGTTGTGATTATCTTTGCGGCAGCCATGGTTATCGATGTGCTGCTGGGTATTTTTTCTCGACAGTTTATGCGGGATCCCTTTTTCTGGACCGAGGAATTGGGCCGGTTGACAATGATATATTCGGGATGTCTTGCCATCGCGTTGGCACTTCCCCGGGGACTGCATATCGGCATTACCTATGTCCTGAAAAAGGTTTCGCCGCGAACGAGAATTGTCTTTGACATTTTTTCTCGTCTATGCATCGCGTCTTTCCTGATTCTCATCACGATCAAGGGCATAGAAGTATGCCAGGTTCTCTCACTTCAGGTATCGCCGACCATGGGCTACAATATGGTGTGGCTTTTCATTGTTACGCCCATAACCTGCGTTCTACAGTTGATCTTTCTGGCCCTTATGACGATCGAAGATGTGGCCGATGGCTTTGTCGACAAGCACCTGGCCATGCGTGCGCATGACGCAGAATTTTAATATTCACAGGAAGGCAAAAAAAGGAGTACTCTTATGGGTTTTGTACTATTAATTTCGTTTTTTGTCCTTGTCGGGTTTGGAATTCCCATCGGCTATACCCTGGGGCTTGTATCTGTGGGAGGTGCCTTGCTGTTCTGGGATCCCGCTTATCTGCTCGTGCTGGCCAGAAAAATGGTTTCAGGGGTGGACAGTTTCACGATTATGGCAATGCCTCTTTTTATGCTGGGCGGAGCGATCATGAACAAGTCCGGCATTACCGACGGTCTTGTCGAATTTTCAAAAACAATGGTTGGACATATCCGGGGTGGATTGGGTCATGTGACCATCGTGGCCAGCATACTCTTTGCCGGTTTGACCGGTGTGGCAATGGCCGACGTGGCGGCTCTCGGTTCCATCCTCATCCCGGCCATGGAAAGAGACGGCTATACGAAGGCATTTGCCGCGGCCGTGACCTCTGCAGCTTCCGTGATAGGACCCATCATACCGCCCAGTCTCGTCATGATTATTTACGCTCACGTCATGGGTGAATCGGTGGCGGCACTTTTCCTGGGCGGCATAATTCCCGGGCTTGTCATGGGGCTGTGTCTGATGCTTTACATGGGGTACATTGCCAAGAAACGCGGCTATAAAAAATTCGGAGAACGGCCGACGCCAAAGAAGTTTGCCAAGAGCTTCTTGTCCAGTATGCCTGCCCTTGGCGCGCCGCTCATCATTCTGGGTGGCATAATCATGGGTATCTGTACACCCACAGAGGCGGCTGCATTGGTGGTGCTTTACGCCTTTCTTCTCGGATATTTCGTCTATAGAACGGTGAAGATTAAAGATTTGCCGAATATGCTCCTTTCGAGCACCGTGGTGACATCGATCGTCTTTCTGATTATTGGTACGGCATCTCAGCTGGGATTTCTCATCACCGACGTCCATCTGCCGGTGAAGATATCACAGGGATTGCTTTACGTGACACACAATAAATACATCATGCTCATATTCATTAATCTTTTCCTTTTGCTGATGGGTATGATCCTGGAGATAATACCCAATGTCGTTCTGCTCAGTCCGATCCTGGCGCCCCTGGCCGTCAATCTGGGAATTCATCCCATACATTTTGCCTTGATTCTCCTCGTAAATCTCAACATCGGGATGAACACGCCGCCCATGGGAGGGCTGTTGTTCATAACCTCCGCCATAGCGCGTGAAAAGTTCGAAAACGTCTTGAAAGAAACCTGGCCCTTTATGGGTATGCAGATTATCTCACTGATCATCATCACCTATATACCGGAAACGGTTCTGTGGATTCCCCGGATGTTCGGATTTATTCAGTAGTCCTGCGATGTATCACAGGCTACGTGCCCGGGAATGAAAGGTAAAAGGTCAGTCAAACAATAGAGAGGGGTGTGATAGCAAAGAAAACGTGAGGCATCGGTACTATCGGAGATGTCGTCTATACCCTGCCATGCATTGCAGTGAACGTTCGGCCTACTGCCTTCCCCGTTTCCTCCTGCTTATATTCGCGGGGAGGTGTGGGAAGGGGCCGAAATGGTCATGCTTTTCTTGACATACCAGACCACGCTCCTTATAATCGAGCTCACCAAAAAGAGGTCCTTGTCAGTCAATTTCAACAGCAATCCATTGCGATATGGAAGCAGACAATCACAAATTACTGAATATCTTTTCAAAAATTCTATGCCTTGCTACGGCATTCTATCTCTTCTCATACGTCACAGCCGATCCCGATCTCTGGGGCCACCTTAAATTCGGCGCAGACCACTGGCACACGGGATACATGGCCAATGAGGATCCTTATTCATTTACCGCCCACGGACACCGGTGGATAAATCACGAATGGCTGGCGGAATTGCTGTTTTATCTCACCTATCGGTTTTTCGGCGATCCCGGTCTTCTGTTCGGGAAACTGGCAATCGGATTGTCTGTTGTCTGGATTCTGCTCAAAATGTGCGACATGCGGCGGCATCACCCATTATCTCTCGCATTCGGCATGATCCTTGCCATTTATGCCGCCCGGATGGGCTTTATGATCCGGCCGCAGTTGTTCTCATTTCTGTTTTTCGCCGCGTTCCTCTATCTATTGCATCTTTATTTTTTCAAAGACAAAAATCGTCTCTTTTTCCTTCCCCTGTTGATGGCGGCATGGGTAAATCTGCATGGTGGATTCATAATGGGCTGGGCGCTGATCATCGGCGTGACCGGTTGGAAGACCCTGGAACGGATTGCATGCCGAAAACCGGTGCCGCAGCTTGGTCAACTCTGGGTATGGCTCATGGTGGTTAGCATTGCCACGCTGGCCAATCCCTACGGGTACCGTCTTCTGGTCTTTCTGTGTCAGACGCTTTCTGTCCCCCGGGCGATTACCGAATGGGCACCCATCGAGATCTGGAGCCTGTCCCATGTGCGGTTCAAAGTCATGGCGGGGCTGTTCCTCGCGCTTCTGGCCTTCAACTTCCGACGTGTTGAAGGCTGGGAGGTAGCCGCTATTGGTGCGATACTCTTCGCTGCCTTCCGGTATCAGCGTCACACCCCCTTTTTTGCCATGGCGGCGGCACCCTTTGTCGTTCACTGGCTTACTGAAACAGCCGGCGACGTCAAAAATCGGTTACATCAGGCTAGGCTTGGACGTACGGCAAACATCACCATTGCAGTGGCGTTTTTGCTTCTCACTGGTTATCAACTGTACAGCGGCCTGTATATGTATGTGGCCGCACAGGGTCGGATCATTGTCAATCCCGCCGAATATCCTGTCGGGGCGGTCAGGTTTCTGAAAGGCAACAATGTTAAGGGGAATCTGCTGTTGCCCTTCAACTGGGGTGAATATGCCATCTGGCATCTATATCCACTCTGCCGGGTCTCCATTGACGGCCGCTTTCGAACTGCTTATCCGGAAGCTGTTATCAAGGATCACTTCATACATCAGGACGATACCGGCGGCTGGAAATGGCTGATGGAAACATATCCGGCCGACATCATACTCTCACGGCAGTCTCGCTTTTTCAATGATTTGATCGGCAAGACCAGAGAGTGGGTTTACGTGTATTCCGATAGAACGGCGATAGTATTTTTGAGGAGAAATGAAAAAAACGAAGCGATCCTCAAGAGATTTCGAGAGGGAAGGCTGGAGCGACCCAAAGAGACGGTTTCTATCTATTTTCCTTGATTGCGCGGTGTGTGCATCGAACGATGCCGTTCGCATTTCCGGTAATTTCGTCTGTCTAATCAAGAGCGCCGCATATCGTCACGAGAGAAAACAACATCGTGCAGTAATTGCATCCGGATAGTTGGAAGTGTGAATTTTCAAGAAGCATAGTTTTATCATACGAAGATGACAATCGAAAACAGCAATTTGAAAAGTAATTCGAAATCAAGGTACCTTAAAAAATCCTATTCCTCATGTTTATCACGATTTTCGCAGTCATCTGTCACTCCAGTCAAATCGGGAAATAGGTCACCGTTGACGAGTTCAGTCATTTCACATCCGGGATGTATAATCTTCTAACGTGGAGTGGGGCCAGGATTTTCCCGGGTGGAAAAAATACATGGAAAATAATGGTATAGACACTATTAAGTTTGGTTATTCGGGGAGGGTGGATAGGGAAATCTATAGTATTGCTGTGGAAGCGATCGGGCCGCCGTTGTCATTGGTGTCATCACTGTCCATACAGATGGGTGTAAACGGTTATAGATGATATCACCGGGATACATTCAGATCAACGGTGCCACACCGTCGTGGTTGCAAGAGGTATGGGATATTGATCATTCAGTGGTCTTCAGCAGGCCATATTTAAAGATGCAGTAAATGGCGCGTACACCGTCCTTCCAGCCGATCTTTTTGCCTTCTTCGTAGGTGCGGCCTGAGTATGAAATGCCAATTTCGTAAATACGGATGCCGGGAATACGAGCGATTTTCTGCGTGATTTCCGGCTCAAAGCCAAAGCGATTTTCCTCTATCTCGATAGAGTGGATTACGTCACGCCGAAAGACTTTATAACAGGTCTCCATATCACTCAGATTGAGATTGCTGAACATATTACTGAGGGTGGTGAGAAATCGATTGCCGAGATAATGCCAGAAGTAGAGAACTCGGTGGCAATCGCCACCGAAAAACCTGCTGCCGTAGACCACATCAGCCCGGCCGTCGATCAGGGGTGCAAGGAGACGCGGATATTCTTGCGGGTCATATTCCAGATCTGCATCTTGAATAATGATGTAATCACCGGTTGCCCTGCCTATTCCACTTCGCAACGCGGCCCCCTTACCCTGGTTGGTGGGATGATGCACGAGTATATCGATCTGCCGGTGAAGAAGCCCATCGAGGATTTCGACGACACCGTCCGTTGATGCGTCGTTTACCACAATCACCTCAATATGTGGTATCGGGGCTTTCCGCACAGCGTCAAGTACCTTTTCGATGGTAGAGCGTTCGTTGTAACAAGGGATAATGACTGAAAGCGTATAGCTCATGGGATGTGCCTTTCTGCAATAATACAAGGGTGACCAGATTGCTCAGGTGTCCGTAACAGTATGGTGTACCTGATGGGACATGCAAAATGTCTTTTCCCTGCATTATGCCAAAGGTGACCGCTTTTCGAAAAACGATACTGCTGACTACCTTTCTTTTCCGAATTGGCGTAAACAGGGGTCACGATGGTCTCTAATTATCCGCTTGCATAGTGTACATTCGCTAAATATCATAACTTTTTGCACCTAAGAAAGCAATGATTTGTTCTCAAAAACAACAGTTCTCTCTGGTATCTTTTGATCGATCAAGACGTAAGAAATACCGATTACATATCGCAGCGTCGGTTGTTTTCGTAAATTCACACGAAGACATCCACTGTCACCACCAGTTTCCCGACATACTCTCATAGGCCCTAAAAATCTTTTTGCGATAGTGTCACAAATGATGACATTCTCGGGGGAGTTTTGTTTTGCTTTAAAGCAGAGAGGAATGTATGCACACTAGGTATGACCAAGATGCTCAAAATCAAGCATTCAGTCGTTTCTGTCGATACAAAATCTGGTAGTCGAACTATCCTATCAGGCTGACGAACCATCGCGCGATTAATTCAATGCGAGACGAAGAGCATGCAATGCTGTTGAGGACGCGAAAGGCATTCTTGAATCGGCAGCTGTCTCTCGTTTGCAGCTTTATGTATCTCAAGGCAGAAGGATTCATGCGGATCACCAGTCATTCAAAAACATCGAAATGGGATTATGCGCCATATGCCTTCGTCTTTTTGGTGGCAGTGTGTGTCAGGGTCTTCTTTCTCCTATGGATCGATGAGCACATCCTCTTTTTCAAATACCCCTTTTTTGCCGAGAAACTGGCTGGAGGAAAGGAGATCGGTTCAAGAATCGTTGATCTGAGCCCTTTTTATCTATATTTTTTGACCTTTCTCAGAAAGGCATTCGCACTAGACTGGGCAGGAGTCAAACTGATTCAATCTTTTATTGGTTCCTTCAATACGCTTCCGATACTTGCCATAGGGAGCCGCCTGTTTAACCGCACCTCAGGAATTCTTGCCGCGCTTCTCTACGCCCTCTACGCAAATGTGATCATTTTGGAATCAACCCTGGAACCGGCAGTCTTTATTATCCTCATCAATTTACTGATAGTTTATTTCCTGGTCATCGTAAAAGCAAACAACAGATCCGCCTTTCAAATTGGCGGTCTGCTGGTAATGGCAGGTCTTTTTACAGGACTTTCGATTATAACAAAGTCGAACTTCCTCTTATTCCTGCTGTTGGGAATAGGGTGGATTCTGTTTTACCCAATGGGAATGCCGGGCACCGTCAGACGATGGGTTCGGGTAATGGTTTTCTGTGGATCGGCCATACTCGTGATAATGCCGGTGACCCTGAGAAATCATATTGTATTGAACGATTTTATCTTAGTAACAGCCGACGCGGGAAAAGTGTTCTATCATGGAAATGGGAAGGGAGCCACTGCCCTGGAGGGGATCAATCTGCCCGGCTACGGTAGAGAAGCTGGTGGTGACGAGCCGGACTACGACCATGTAATATTCCGCCGACAGCGTCACGAAAGACAATCATGCAATTGGGTTAGATGGTGAACAACTATTGAAAAGATAGTTGAAGTAATCATTACTGTCGAAATTTATGTCTATACCCTGCCATGCATTGCAGTGACCGTTGTGCGTACTGCCTTCCCCGTTCCCTCTTGCGTATCCTCCCGGGGAGTCGTGGGAAGAGGCCGAAGTTGATGTTCATGGGCTGGAAGTGTTTGGCATCGTTTCTTGTGACATGATGGATGAGTGCACCGAGGGCAGTCTCCCGCGGTGGTATCGGCCAATCCTTTCCCGCGAGATGACAGGAGGCGCTCATCCCTGCCATAAGGCCCGATGCCGTCGATTCGATATACCCCTCGACACCGGTGATCTGTCCCGCAAAAAATATGTTCCCTTCCGATTGGAGTTGCAGCGTTTCTTTCAGGAGGGCAGGGGAATTGATGAAGGTGTTGCGATGGATGCTGCCGTACCGGGCAAATTCGGCATGTTCCAGGCCCGGGATGGTCCTGAAGATGCGTCTCTGTTCGGGCCACGTCAGTTTTGTCTGAAATCCCACCATGTTGTAGAGGGTTGCCTCGTTGTTTTCCTGGCGCAGTTGTATCACCGCGTGGGGCCGTTTCCCCGTGCGGGGATCGACCAGACCCACGGGCTTCATGGGACCGAAGGCCAGCGTATCAATGCCTCGTCGCGCCATGACCTCGATGGGGAGGCATCCATCGAAACACTTTTTGTCCTCGAAATCGTGGAGGGCCACCTCCGATCCTTCCATGAGATCGCGCCAGAAGCGCTCATATTCCTCCTTCGAAAAGGGACAATTGAGATAGTCGCCTTCGCCGTCTGCGTACCGGGAGGCCCTGAAGACCCTGTCGAGATCCAGTGAATCGGCGTGCACGATGGGTGAGATGGCGTCGTAGAAATAGAGATAATCGGAGCCCGTTAGGTGGGCGATGCGTTCCGCCATGGCGTCCGATGTCAGCGGACCCGTGGCGATGATAACGGGTGAATCGCCGGGAATGGTCGTCACTTCTTCACGTATGACGTCGATGGCATCGCATGCCGCCAGCCTCTCTTCGATGTAGCGGGAGAAGCGTTCCCTGTCGACGGCGAGTGCACCTCCTGCGGGGACAGCAGTGGCGTCGGCCGCCTCCATGATCAGCGATCCCATGATGCGAAGCTCCTCCTTGAGGAGCCCCGCGGCATTTTCCGGTGATGCGGAACGGAGTGAATTGCTGCAGACCAGTTCGGCAAGGTGTTCGGAGCGGTGGGCGGGAGAAAAGACCACCGGTTTCATCTCGAAGAGGGAGACGTCGACTCCACGCCGTGACAGTTGCCAGGCGGCCTCACAGCCGGCAAGACCGCCACCGATGACCGTTACCTGCCGGGTTTCACCGTCACTCATCGTCTCTGTAACCGCAGTCCTTGACGATGCAGGCCTTGACGGTCCCCTTTCCACGGACATATTTTTCCACGAGGAAGGGGGCCTGACATCGGGGGCATGGCTCCGGGATGGGTCGATTCCAGAGGGCGTATGTGCAGTCGGGATACTTGGAGCATCCGAAGAAAGCCTTTCCCCGCTTTGAACGCCGCTCCGTCAGGTAGCCGTCGCATCCCGGTTCGGGACAGCTGACGCCCGTGCTGATGGGCTTCGTGTTCTTGCATGCAGGGTAGGCGCTGCAGCCGAGGAATCTGCCGAAGCGTCCCTCCTTGATGACCATCTTTTCACCGCACTTGTCACAGACAATATCGGTGACTTCCTCGGTGACCTTGTTGATATCGCCGTTGGCCTCTTCCACGAAGTTACTGGTATTCTTGCAGTCGGGATAATTGGAACAGGCGATGAATCGGCCGTTGCGTCCCCATTTTACCACCATGGGACTGCCGCACTTTTCACAGACGAGATCGGTGGGCCGTTCCTCTGCCTTTATGTTCCTCATCTCCTTCTTGGCCTTGTCGAGGTCGACGGCAAAGGGGGCGTAAAAATCCTTCAGTGTCTCGTATCGATTCATCTTGCCCTCTTCGATGAGGTCGAGCTTGTCTTCCAGAGAGGCGGTGAATGCGACGTCGAGGACATCCTGGAAATTTTCGACGAGAAGATCGTTCACGACGGTTCCCAGTTCGGTAGGGTGAAATCTGCCCCCATCGAGCAGTACATAGGTCCTGCTCTGTATGGTGGTCAGGATCGCGGCGTAGGTGCTCGGCCGTCCGATGCCCTTTTCTTCCAGTTCCTTTACCAGTGTCGCCTCGGAGAACCGTGGAGGCGGCTGCGTGAAGTTCTGTTGCGGATTCAGTGACAGGAGCGTCAGTTCTTCTCCCTCTGAGACGGGCGGCAGGGTCTTGCCGTTTTCATCGCCCTCTGCGGTATCATCCCTTCCTTCGGTATAGACACGGGTAAAACCGGGGAATTTCATGATCGATCCCTGCGTCCGGAAGAGGTACTTGTCGGCGGTGATGTCGATGGTCGTCAGATCAAAGAGGGCCTGGTTCATCTGGCTTGCCACGAAGCGATTCCAGATGAGCTGATAGAGGCGGAACTGATCACCCGTGAGAAACTCCTGTATACTTTTCGGTCCATAGGTCATTGACGCCGGCCTGATCGCCTCGTGGGCGTCCTGGGCCGACTTTGACGACTTGAATACTCTCGCCTTCGCCGGGACATAGTCTTTTCCAAAGTGGTCCTCTATGTACTGCCGAGCCTCATCGACGACCTCCTTGGCAATCCTCACCGAATCGGTCCTCATGTAGGTGATAAGACCGACGGATCCCTCCGTTCCCAGATCTATCCCTTCGTACAATTTCTGAGCGACGCTCATCGTCTTTTTTGCGGAGAAACGGAGTTTCCTCGATGCCTCCTGCTGGAGTTTGCTGGTGGTGAAGGGGGGCGCAGGTGAACGTCTGCTTTCCTTCTTTTCCACAGTACTGACAACAAAGGGGGAGCCGGCGAGATTGTCAAGTATTACTTTAACCTGCTCTTCACTGGTGACCCGTTTCTTTTTCCCCTCTATCTTGAAGAGGCGTGCCTCAAAGGGGGACACCTCGCCGGACTGCAGCAGGGCAGTGAGACTCCAGAACTCTTCAGGGACAAAGGCCTGTATCTCTTTCTCGCGGTCACATATGATCCTGACTGCCACGGACTGGACGCGGCCGGCACTGAGACCGCGTCTCACCTTGTCCCACAGGATGGGGCTGATCTGATATCCCACGAGACGGTCGAGGAGTCTCCTCGTCTGCTGGGCCTCATATTTATTGGTATCCATCGTCTGGGGGTTCCTGACGGCGGTCAGGATGGTGTTTTTTGTCAGATCATTGAAGAGGACACGATGGATCGTCTTTTCTTTTGTCCCAATCTCCTCGACGATATGCCAGGCGATGGCCTCACCTTCACGGTCGGGGTCGGTGGCGAGATATATGTTGTCCACATTCTTGGCGATCTTTTTGAGTTCCGAGATAACCTTTTTCTTCTCCTCTATGACCTGATAGGTGGGCTCAAATCTGTTGTCTATATCGATACCGAGCTTGCTCTTGGGAAGATCCTTGACGTGACCTACCGAGGCCCTGACTGAAAAGTCCGAACCGAGATACTTCTTGATCGTTTTCACTTTCGTTGGAGATTCAACAATGATGAGAGAATCGGGCATAGTTACTCCTTGCGAATGAATAATTTACCTGGCAGTTGCTCTATATAGCCCTTGAGCTCCAGTGTCAAAAGAATATTTAACAGATCGCCTGTTTTTAACCCTGTCATGGCAATGAGGGTGTCGACATGAAGGGGTGTACTGCCGATCTTGTCCAGAAGAGTAGTTTCGGGTGCAGTCAATGGGTCTCCAGCGGTACCGGCTTCACTGGCACGTCCCTCCTTCATCGACGGGGCGACATCGATCTGGGGAAGAATTTCCTCCACTATGTCGGATATGTCTTCACAGAGTTTCGCCCCCTCTCTGATCAGCGCATGGGTGCCTCTCGATCCGGGGGAATCGATACTCCCCGGTATGGCAAAGACTTCACGCCCCTGATCGAGGGCGCACCGTGCCGTTATGAGGGAACCGCTCCGCTCAGTGGCCTCGGCCACGACGACGCCCAGCGACATGCCGCTGATAATCCGGTTCCGTGCCGGGAAGTGCGGCCCCGCCGGTTCGGTGGCGAAGGGTAATTCGGTAATGACGGCACCCTGTGCGGCGATTCTTTCATAGAGCTTCCGATTCTCGGGCGGATATATGACGTCGATACCGGAACCGAGAACGGCAATGGTCCGCCCCTTGCCGGCCAGTGCCCCTCTGTGGGCGGCGGAATCGATACCCCGCGCCATACCGCTGACGATGGTGATTCCCTGCAGGGCCAGTTCACGGCAGAGCCGTTCCGTTATGAACTTCCCGTAGGTACTGGCCAGCCGGGAACCGACGACGGCAAGGAATATCTCATCGGGAGACAGTGAACCCCTCACATAGAGAAGGGGAGGATAGTCATATATGGTGCGCAGGTTCTTCGGATACACGTTGTCCTGCGCGGTGATGATCGCAACACCCTGCCTGTCGGCGAGGGACAATTCCCTGTCGACGCGGGACCAGTCACTGAATTCCCTGATACGGCGGGCAGTCCTCTCGGTGATCGGATACACGCGGGACAACTCCGCATGCGAGGCCCGGAAGACATTTACCGGAGACCCGAATGCGTCAATAAGATTTTTGCATGCCACATTGCCCACGTCAGGTATAAATTTGAGGGCAAGACAGTACCGTGCATCGTCCTCTTTCATACAGAGCGCTTTCATGTTGCATGGGGTTGGCACGACTGTATATACTATGAGCGGTCACTGTCAAGCTTTTTCAAAACAGTACCGTCCTTGACATTCTCAACCACATATACTAGTTTCCCCTGATAAGCAAACAGAGGAGATAACCATAATTCGTGTATTCAGAGGTACATCCATGATCAGCATAGCCCGCCGTGGTCACATTGTGTATATGATACTGTGCCTGGTGATTTTCAGTTCCGCTGTATCCTATGCGGCGAACGTGTCATCACAGAAAAAAGAGGAGCGTCTCCTTTCGGAACCGCAGAAAATAGATTTTGGTATCATCGGCAATTATGAGATCAGGACAGAGAGGGTTACCATCACACATAATGGGCCGCAGGGAAGCAAATGGGTGGCACGGGCTGCCGACCCCTGGCTTACCCTGGATACCAGCGGCGGCGTTCTGGATGGTGAGCCGATGCACCTCACCGTCACAATGAATGCGGGGGCCCTGCAGAGCGGGAAACATGAGTCACAGATCATTGTGGCATCGGCAACAGGGACGCTGTCAATACCGGTCTACGTTCAGTTGTCAGCCAGGAACGAGAGCGAGGCCTCGCGGAAACTGAAATCCCTTGTCATTACAGCGGAGACGGAATTTCTCAGTGCCGGCAAAAAGCTCTTCTTCAGTGCCAGCGGGGAGTATGCCGACGGCTCATTCAAGGACATCACAAAGGACGTCAAATGGATTTCCACGGACAGGCGAATCGGTGATTTCATCGGTCCCGGGGCACTGCAGGGACTCTCTGTCGGCGATATCAGGGTATATGCGGTATCAGGCCGTCTCCGGAGTCCCGAAATCGTCGTCACTGTGGAAGAGCGGGAAGGCCCCATACTGCGGGTGTCACCGACGGAATCAGTGCTGGGAAACATTGAAAAAGACACGAAAAAGGAAATCCCCGTGAAGCTTCGAAAGAGGGGAAGGGACGAAATCACCTGGGAGGCCGTCAGTCTGTCTCCCTGGCTGTCCCTGCGGCGTGATATCTTTTCGGAAACGGATGAGATGTGGGATTATCAGAGCCAGCGGGAACGTATTTCGGGTATCGGGACGGCGGACATCGTGATCACGGTCACGGCGGAAGACCTGGAAGAGGGAGAACACGAGGGTGAGGTGCTGATTAAGTCCAACGGCGGCGAGGAGAAGATATCCATCTCCATGCATGTCGTCACACTGAAATCGCTCTCCATATCTCCCGTTTCCATCAAGATTGGAGCGGGCCAGAAGAGAAAATTCAGGGTCATCGGTATCTGGTCCGACGGGAGCAGGACCGACCTCTCCGGACCATCGGAAGGAGAGTGGGTGATATCCGATCCCCTGATCGGGTCATTCCCTCGAAAGCGGTCGGTATTTCGTGCCGAAGATACAGGGAAGGTGGAACTCTTCCGCATCAGGGGAGATATGGTCAGTAATTCCGCCGTTGTCAACGTAGAAGAATTCATCTCTCAGCCCGTACTGCTGGTCTCTCCGCGGGAGGTGGACCTGGGAGCAATCGGGACAGGCGAGCATGTGCGGGGTGACGTTCTCCTGAAAAATGTGGGATCGGGAAAGATTCACTGGTGGACGGGCGGGCCGGAAGCATGGCAACAGCCGGGCGGCAGGTATCTTGAAGGAACCATTGATACAGACCGCGGATTTGCTCGTCTCTTTGTAGAGACAGAGATCGCAGGGGGTGTGGATGCAACGACTTCAGGGGGGCTCTATCCCGTTACGATCAAGATTGGCCACGACAACAGGTTCATCTCATTCGCACGGGACCTTTCCCCGGGACGGTACCGCGAAGGGCTCACCCTGACATCGAGCGGCGGAACGCGGCACATCTTTTTTAGCTTTACCGTCGCGGAGACATCGTCACGGCCCCGTCTGGAATTCGTCCCCCCGGGGATAGATTTCGGGACCATCGAGGCAGGCAAGCAGGTGATGAAGAAGATAGAGATCAGAAACACCGGCAAGGATGTCCTGACGTGGCGCGCCCGGTTACAGGGAAACCGAGGGCTTTTCCAGGGGACCCAACTCATCAGAGGCAGATATGTCTCTCTCTTCAATGACGCAATGTCGGGACCGGGACCCTACGAGGTCCCCCGGCACCTGACGCAGGACATTGTAATGACGGGCAACTGGTTTCAAACCAATGGGTATCCCGTCAGCGAAGGGACCGGTGATGACCTGTCCTATACCTTCACCGGGACGGGTATTGCCCTCTTTGTCGCCAAGACCGAAGGGGGAGGTACCATCGATGTCAGGATAGACGACAAGAGCAGTATCGCCTTCGACTGCAGTGCCGAACAGCGGGAACGGGGAGAATTCCTCATAGCAACCAAGCTGGACGAGGGTGAACACCGGTTGACAGTCAAAAACAGGCGGGGGAGACTGGAACTGGAGGGGATGAGAATCTACAGCAACGAAATCATTACCCGGAGAAGCGGATGGATCAGGATCTTTCCCGACAGTGGAACCACAACGGGTGAAGTGGATTATATAAACGTGATGGTAAATTCCAGTGGCCTGAAGCCGGGGTCCTACAGTGAGAATATCCTCTTCTATTCCGATGGTGGACACGGGTATGCGGAACTGGCGCTCGACGTAGAAGGCAGGGCGGAATCACAACTGATCGACATATACCGGCAGGGCAGAGGCGACGACACGCTTCTCACCGCAGATCCGGAACCCGTGGAGGGATACAAGAGAGAAAGAGGTACAGCCTTCAGCCTCTTCAGAAAGGGGACGCCGGGAACGAGTCCATTCTACGGCTGGTACAGTCCCCGGCGCGGCGATCATTTTTATTCCAGCGACCGGACGGGCGGGGGCAAGGACCTTTCCGGCTACGATTTCGAAGGACCGCTGGGAAACATCGCGACGCTGAAGCTGTCGGGTACGCGTGAACTCTTCCGATGGTTCAATACCGAAAAGCAGACTCACTTCTATACGACGGACCCGAAGGGGGAGGGGCGTACCGATGACGGCTATACCTATGACGGCATAGCAGGGTATGTCCGCTAGAATATAATACTTGACAAAGAGGGGTGAAATAGATAGGTATATCCCTCTTTTTCAAATTGTAAGTATGCGCCTGTAGCTCAGCTGGATAGAGCAACGGACTTCTAATCCGTAGGTCCCGGGTTCGAATCCCTGCAGGCGTACCATACATGTGGTGGGTGTAGCTCAGTTGGTTAGAGTGCCGGGTTGTGGCCTCGGAGGTCGAGGGTTCAAATCCCTTCACTCACCCCAAAACGAACAGGCCGGAGATGGTGTCTCCGGCCTGTTTTTTATTCGATGCACGTGACCCATATCCAAGGATCCCGATACCATGCAATCTCTTCGCGACAATCAGTCGGAGATCCACTGCACGTCGATAGAGGGAATTTCACTCTGCCTACTACAGTGTACCTATACGCCATGGTTGATTTTTCCCTTGACAAAAAGTTAAATCTGTAATAAAAATATGTTAAACGTTTAAGTTGATGTTTTCAACCAGACGTCCACAAGTCATTTTCTTCATTAACTGCACACCCTGTCGAGGAATATTCAGTGACTTTTGACATCATCATCTCAGGCGGCAACATTGCAGACGGTTCGGGCGGCACGGCCTATCGCGGAGATATCGGGATCATTGGCGATCGTATCGAGGCAGTGGGTGATCTTTCAGCGGCCGATGCGGCGGAACGCATAGACGCCACGGGACTGGTCGTGGCCCCCGGTTTCATAGACATCCACACCCATTCTGATTTTACGCTCCTCGTCGACGGGTCGGCGGAAAGCCATGTCCATCAGGGCGTCACACTGGAGGTAGTGGGACAGTGCGGTTTCAGTTGCGCCCCCGTCGGTGATCCCGAGATCATGAAGGGATCCATCATGGGATATCCTGAGGGGGTGGACATTACCTGGCAGACCTTCGATGAATATCTGTCTCGACTGGAAGAGGAACCGCTGGGTGTCAACGTGATGGCCTGCGTGGGGCACGGTGCCCTCAGGCGTGTCGTCATGGGGAAGGATGTACGGCAGCCGTCGGAGGAAGAGCTGAAGACCATGGTTCGTATCCTCGACGAAACCCTCACGGCAGGGGCCTGCGGTATGTCGACGGGACTGGAATACTGGCCCGGCATGGGGGCCACCCCTGAAGAACTGCTCCTCCTCTGCGAGGA
>Ga0272441_10003792_pt1 | contig 28267 bp, 29 predicted proteins | sample SSMProp6N_FD_193582 | JGI IMG/M metagenome (GOLD analysis project Ga0272441, IMG submission 193582) | Marine sediment archaeal communities from Little Sippewissett salt marsh, Falmouth, MA, United States - SSM-Prop-6N | ecosystem: Environmental > Aquatic > Marine > Wetlands > Sediment ... | reverse complement strand
AAAGCCGCAAAGGAAACCGCCAAAAAACACGGCTGGAAGTTCAAGACCGTTCTTAAAAAATCCAAGGCGCTTTACCCGGAGGGTTACTCCCCCGCCGCACCGGCCGCCGCTCCCTCCGCGCCTTTGCATACAGAGGCTCCAGCGGACGAGCCCGTAAAGACAGCTTCTTCGCCTGTTAAAAACACAGAAGCGCCCCGGCCAAAAGAACCCGAGACGCGTTACAGCGACCCGGAAAAACCGCTGTACGCCCAGCCGGGCTCCAAAACGCCGTCGAAACTGGGCAACATCGTTGGCCTGGTTGGCTTTGGGCTGGTTGGCCTGTTTTTGCTGGTGCTTATGTTCGCGGGGGGAGTCACCATTACAGGCTGGATCCTTACGATTGCCCTGTTTGCCGGTTCCGTTTACCTGCAGCGCAGGATACGCCATAAAGGTGTGTTCTTTAACCTGGCTCTACTGATAGTGGCTGGCATTATCATGCTTGTGGTAGCGGCCAGTTTTTCGAGCACAGGCCTTTCTACGGCCCGTATAGAAAACGCCCATATGACAACCGGGCTTAAGACGCCTTCCATGACACCCGTAGACAAGGTTGACGTTTACAGAATTGATTCGCCGGAATTGATCGTTTACGCAGAGCTAAGAAGCGCGCCCGAATACACAAATGTCACCTTTTTCTGGACCTACCTGACGGGTGATATCGAGATAGGGTCATTTGAAATGGACAGCGGCCAGATAGGCACAGATATCCCTATCAGCAACAACATCAACAACTCGGGAAAGCCCTGGCCCCCGGGAGAATACAGGGTAAGCCTGTTTGTAGACGACAGGGAGAAACCAGACGCTCAGGTTGAGTTTGAAGTAAGGTAGGAAAGGGGCAGGAGGCAGCGCGCAGGAAAGGCCTTTAAGACCGGTAAACAGTTAACAGTGAACGGTGAACGGGAGAATCAAGTGCAGGGGCGAGATTTCTCTTCCCTTCGGTCATCGAAATGACATCAAAAGCAGGCGGCGGAAACCTTTTTCACCACAGAAGTCACAGAGAAGTACAAGTACAAGATCAAGAACAATATATGTGTAGGGGCAAAAGGCAGGAGACTTACAGAAAATGCTTGTCATTCTGAGTTCGCGTTTTACGCGGGCGAAGAATCTCGGGGTGGGTGTTGATTTTCCCCCTCACTCATCTACTCCTTACTGAACTAAGAGCGAGATTTCTCCGTTCGCAAAAAACGCGAACGATCGAAATGACAGTCAAAAGAACTTTTTCACCACAGAGATCACAGAGGGCGCAGAGAAGTACAAGATCAAAAACAATGTGTGTGTAGGGGCAAAAGGCAGGAGACTTACAGAAATAGCTTGTCATTCTGAGCGTAAGCGACGAATCTCGGGGTGGGTATTGATTTTCCCCCTAACCCCTTACTCCTCTACTCCTTACTCCTTACGCCTTATTCCTGCCCCCTCTACCCCCTACTGATTTCTCTTTACTTTTTGCTTCGCCAGAATATCCTTATGGTGGAGCCCTCAAAGTTTTCCATACGACGGATAAGCCGGGCGGTATGCCGCTTGAACGACGGGGTGGCTATATCGGGATCGTTGACAAAGAACACAAAGGTGGGCGGTTCAACCCCTATCTGCGTGCAATAGTAGATGCGCAGCATTCTGCCCCTTCCGTCGGTGGGCAGTTTTTCGAGCGCAAGAATGTCCCTGACAAGTTCGTTCAGTTTCGCCGTCGGCAAACGGCGCTTTCTGTTGAGCCAGGTCTGTTCGAGTACTTCGGGCACTTTGTGCGCTCCGCGGCCGCTTTTGGATGACATAAAGACAACCGGGGCAAAATCGGTAAAGGGCATGTCCCTTTGTATTTTTTTCCTGATAACGTCGCCCAGTTCGGGGGCCTTGGGAAGCAGATCCCATTTGTTGACGGCAATAACCAGGCCCTTGTTTTTTTCTATAACGCGACCGGCTATTTTTTTGTCCTGATCGGTACAGGGTTCCATGCCTTCCATCATCAGCAGCGCAACATCGCACCTGTCGATGCTGGCCTGGGTCCTGACCAGCGAGTAGAATTCCACGTTTTCCCTTATTTTGCTGCGTTTACGCAGACCGGCGGTATCGATAAGAACAAACGAGCGTCCGCCCATGGTCACGTACGAGTCGACCGAATCTCTTGTGGTGCCGGGACGTGAACTTACAAGTGACCTTTCCGAGCCCGTCAACAGGTTGAGCAGTGTGGATTTGCCCACATTGGGCCTGCCCACCAGAGCCACAGATATTTCGGACTCGCGAACGTCTTTGGCCCCCTGCGCTTCCAGCAGGGTTTCTATGATGTCGAATATCTCCCCGATATTGCGGCCGTGCGAGGCGCTGACTCCGATCACATGATCGAACCCAAGCCTGTAACCTTCGGCCGTGCGGTGTTCGTGCACAAAATCGTCGACCTTGTTTACAACAACTATTACGGGCTTGCCGCTTTTTCTGAGCAACTGGGCCACATCCTGGTCCAGGGGCGAAAAACCCTCCTTGCCGTCTATTACGAACAGCAGCAGATCGCTTTCTTCCAGCGCAAGAAGCACCTGTCTGTGTATACCTTCGGTTTCTTCGTTGGTGTACCCGGGCAGGAGTCCACCCGTATCCACCAGATAGATATTTTTTTGACCTATGGTTATTTCTCCATATATCCGGTCTCTTGTAACGCCGGGCTGGTCGTCGACTATCGACGCTCTTTTTCCGATCATTCGGTTGAAAAGCGACGATTTGCCTACGTTAGGCCGGCCAACGATAGTAACTATCGACATTTACGATCACCTGCATTCATTTTGCTGCTTCTATTCAGTCCAGAGCGCCAGGCGAGGAAAACCTTTGCGCGATCTTTCTATGACGAACAATGGAGCCACCGCTTTTCTCATGGCGGAAAGGCGGCTTGCCTTGAGCCACAGAGAGTCGCCCGTCGGATCAGGGTCCATACAGTCGACGTCGTCATCCTGCAGCAGGGAAAGAAAATCGTCCCTGCTCACCCCTCGCAGGTCGACTTCCGCAAGATAGCCGCTGGGCGGCAGTTCCAGTTCCCTGCGTTCGGCCAGTTCGTCATCCCAGAAACGATGCCACCCCTCCGATAGCCCACGCTGCCATCCCGTACCGGGAGAGCGGCTCACAAGGATCACCGTTCTCTCAAGAGGTTCAGCCCCACGCCAGAGTGATTCCCATATCATTCGAAAGGCCGTGGCCCTGGCGTCGTAAGACGGCCTGAAGGCCGCAGCGTCCGCGTCGAGCCATACTATTATTGAAAATGGAATGTCGTCGCAAAGCGAAAGCGATCTCCGGGACCCGATCACAAGCCCTCCGTCACCGGTTTCGGCAACCAGTTTCCGCTTATCCCTGGCTCCCTTGCCTTTTTGGGAGAACCATTCGAATACGGGGCGCCCTGAACCCAGAAGTGTCTTGGCTACATCCCCGTAGGCTTCCATTCCCGGTTTACGTCCCTGCAGTATGTAGCCTCCGCATGAAGGGCATGTTTCGGGCGCTTGCCGGCTCCAGCCGCATACGGGGCAGACAAGGCGGCTTGCCCGCTGCTCAAGGCGACACGGAGCACCGCATTTGGCGCACGCAATAGACCTGCCGCAGTCTTCGCACATAAGCGAGCCCGCATACCCTTTTCGGTCTACTATCCACAGGGCCTGTTCCCCGCGGTTCAGATGCCGGAGCGTCGATTCCATGACGGTGTCGGGTATGCGAAGCGGAAAAGATATTCCGGGCGCGTCGATTTTTCTGCCGTCGCGCCTGTTAAAAAACCGGATGCGCTTTTGTGGCGGCGTATGGCATTTCCTGGGTTTGCGCATATACGACCTTGACGACGGCATCCCCCCGGCCAGAACAAGGTGGGCGCCGCATTGCCTGGATCTGACGGTAGCAGCGCTCCTGGCGTTTATAAACGGGTAACGCACCGCCCTGTACGCTGGGTTGCCTTCGTCTTCCACGATTATGAGCGAGAGTCCCTGCACTGGAGCAAAAGCTGCGGCGTGCGAGCCAACGACGAACGCGCCCGGGCCTCCGGCCGCAGAATGATCGTTACGCATATCCAGCCAGCGTCGCCACATGGCTTTTTTGTCTCCCGAGGCCCAGTAGCAGCCGTTTTCCCTGAGTGATTCGGGCAAAGAACGCCAGAACGAAAGGGCCTGCTGCCTTTCGGGAAAAATAACCAGAGCGCCGCCGTTCCTTTGCTCGAGAAGCGACGCAAAGTGGTTCCATCTGTCGGTTTCCAGGGGATAATTGCAAAACGACTCGGCCGCCCTGTGTGAAGCAGGTGGAACCTCCGGCAGGCCGCTTACCGGTTCGCCATCCAGAAGCGGCGGCGGGGCAATTGCCCTGAGAGCCTCTCCGGAGCCGCAGAGGAACATTTTACCTACCTCTAAAGCGGTCTCAAAAAGCTCGGTCCCCAGCGGGCAGGATTCGTCCATGGGGGACAGGCCTTCTCTTATGGTAACGTTGGGCGGCGTTCCGGCCGAAGGGCGTTCTACAAAACCCACCCTGAAGGCGTTGCCGACGGGAACTTTTACCCTGCACCCTCTGGGCGCTTCACCCGGCAGCCTGTAGGTAAGAGAGTGCCACCATGGGCCCGGTACTATGACATCGAAAAGACCGCTCATTTTCGTTTTTCACTAAGCAGTTCGACCGCCAGACTCCATATCCTGTCGGCTACGAATTCCTTGGCCCCCTCGACAAGTTCGCTGAAACCGTCGTTTCTCATTATATGGACCCGGTTGGTGTCCGTTCCAAAACCCGAGTCTGTAGAAGTTATGTCGTTGACCGCTATCAGGTCGAGGTTTTTTCTGCGCATTTTTTCCAGCCCGTTCTGTTTCAGGTCCCCGGTCTCGGCGGCGAATCCAACCAGAACCGTTCCCTGTGGTTTTTTTTCGCCCAGGCTGGCGGCAATGTCGGGGTTGGGGGTCAGTTTAAGGGATAGAGAGCCATGTTTTTCCTTTTTGATCTTGGAATCAGAGACATTTTCTGGCCTGTAGTCCCCCACGGCGGCGGCCTTGACGACAATGTCTTTGCCCGGCGCCTGCTCCATTACCAGTTGGAACATATCGCGGGCCGTTTCCGCGTGATGGAAACTGGAGCCGTAGCATGGCGCCACATCGCCTCCGGCCACTACCGTTACCGAAGCTCCCCTGTACCATGCGACCCTGGCAAGCGCTGTTCCCATTTTTCCGGTGCTTCTGTTGCTGATGAACCGGACGGGGTCTATGTGTTCCCTGGTGGGACCTGCGGTCACAAGCACCTGTAGCCCCTCAAGGTCTTTTCCGGGGCATAGAGCTTTGAATGTTTCTTCGAGAATGATTTCGGTGTCGGGAAGACGCCCCCTGCCTTCGTCGCCGCAGGCAAGGTATCCGGAATCCGGCTCTACGACCCTGTAGCCCAGTTCACGGCATAGCTTTGCGTTTGCCTGAGTAGCCGCATGCTCCCACATGGCCTGGTTCATGGCAGGGAACAGCACCACAGGCGACCTGGTCGCAAGCAGAAGGCTTCCCTGCAGAGTAGAAGCGTCTCCGTGCGCGAATCGGGCCATGGAGGCAGCCGTAGCAGGCGCAACTATTATTACGTCGGCCCACCGGGCCAGAGAAATATGGGGTATCTCCGGACCCCGGTCAGGTGAAAGAAAGTCCGTTTCGGTCCACACTTTTTTCCCCGACAGAGCTCCAAGCGCCAAGGGGCTTACGAAACGGCTCGCCGGTTCCGAAAGCGCTATTTCGACGTCCCAGCCAAGCTTTGCAAGGGCGCGCAGTATATCGGGGGCCTTGTAAGCTGCAATTCCCCCTGTTACCGCCAGTACGGCCTTACGATTTTTCTTCCAGGGTATCTCGCCCGTTGTCATCGCTTTCAGCGCCGTTCTGCTCCTGGTGCAGTATGAAACCAAGCCTTCCCTCGGCCAGTTCCCTCAGGGCCAGCAGAATGGGGTTTTCTCTGGTTTCGTCGAGCAGGGAGCGCCCCTTCTGTTCGGATATCTGTCTTGCCCTTTTGGAAATGATATGGGCCGCAAGGTACTTGTTTTCAACATCGCCGGAACGTTCTATTATGTCGAGATTCTTGAGCATTCTGGTTCTTCCTCCTTTTGCGAAAACAGTCGCTTTACCTGTACTGTTTTACGACTGATACAAGTTTGTCGACGGCTTTTGGTATGTCGTCGTTTATTATCATGTGATCATACAGTGAAGCCAGTTCCAGTTCGCGCCTTGCGTTGTCGAGGCGAATACGGAGCGATTCGCCCTTTTCCGTGCCCCTGCGCGACAGCCGCTCCCTGAGGTCGTTCTCGGACGGCGGCGCAACGAAAACCAGCACGGCCTCGGGCATTTTTCTTTTTACCTGCAGTGCGCCCTGAACATCTATTTCCAGCACCACGTCCAGGCCTTTTTTCAGGATGGTTCTAACATCTTTTTCGAGCGTTCCGTACCTGTTGCCGTGAACCTCCGCCCATTCCAGGAAAAGACCCCTCTCGATCCTGGCGTCGAAATCATCCCTGGATATGAACCGGTAATCCACCCCGTCCGTTTCTCCCATGCGGGGAGGCCTTGTGGTGCATGAAACCGAAAACACAAGGCCATCGATATTTTCGAACAGGGCCTTGCGCAGGGTGCCTTTTCCCACCCCGCTGGGTCCCGAAAGTATGAACAGCCTGCCCCTGTCAGGAGCGGTTTTCATCCTCTTCCCCCTCAAAGCGCATACTGACCGTTTCGGGCTGAATAGCCGACAGAACAACATGATTGCTGTCGGTAATGAGAATGGCCCTGGTCTTTCTTCCCTCGGTGGCGTCGATAAGACGACCCTGGTTTCTGGCTTCGTCCCTGAGACGCTTGACGGGGGCGGAGGCCGGATGAATTATGCAGACGATCCTGTCTCTTACAACCATGTTGCCGAACCCGATATGCAGCAACCTGTTAGCCACGGTCATCACTCCACGTTTTGAATCTGCTCCCTTATGTTTTCCAGAACGGTTTTTGCCTCCACCGCAAGCCACCTGATGTCGGCGTCCGCCGTTTTGGATCCTGTGGTGTTGACTTCCCTGTTCATTTCCTGAACAAGAAAATCGAGCGTTTTTCCTGAAACATCACCATTATCAAGCATGGAACGGAATTTTACCATGTGGCTGTCCAATCGCACCAGTTCTTCGGTTATATCCCATTTATCGCTCAACAGGGTTATTTCCTGGGCCAGCCTGGAAGCATCGCATGAAACCTCGTACCGTTCCATTACGTTTGCTATCCGTTCCCTAAGCGACCCTATGGCGCTGTCCCTGGCGTTTTCCCATGACCCTTTTATTTTTTCGCAATGGGTATTGAGGATATCCAGATACTCGCGGATAGCCTTTTCGAGGTGGTCGCCCTCTTTTTCTCTCATGGCGTTCCACTCCTGTATACCCCGGGCCAGCAGGTCCTGGAGCAGAGCGGAGACTTCTTCGTCAGGAGCCCCTCCCGCGCCTTCGCCGGTGGACACAACTCCGGGGAGCTGCAGAAGCGATTCCACGGCCACCTCGGGCTGGAGCCCGGCCGCCTTGCGGGTGTCGGCCACCTTCTGCATATACGATTCGAGGATATCCCTGTTGATGGCGCCCGCCTGAAGAGACGGCGCCCAGCAGATCTCGAGCCTTACTACCACCTTGCCTCTTTTAAAGGCCGATCTCATTTTCTGCTGCAAAAGAGGTTCGTACCGGGTGAACTCCCGGGGGACCCTGATGGATATTTCCTGATACCGGTGATTTACGCTGGAAATTTCCAGAGACACCGTACCCACGAACGAATCCTGTGAACAGCGGCTGAACCCTGTCATGCTTTTCAACATTTTTTCCACTCCCCATGCTGCGATTCTTCCATAAAAACAGTAATTTTATGCAAAAGGTCCCCGAGATCGTCGCCCTTGAGCGCGCTGACGGGAAACACCATGTTCCCTTCTCCCTGCAGCTTGCCGCAAGCGCTTTGTATCTGCGCTTCGTTCATGAGGTCCGTTTTGTTAAGCACTATTATCCTGGGCGTAGAACCGGCCTCGATGGACGCCAGTACATCCTCTACCGCCGCCAGGTCTTCGCGGTAGCCCTGTTGCGAGCCGTCCAGCACCACCAGCAGCAGATCGGCGGCGGCGACTTCTTCCAGTGTCGCCCTGAAAGCCGCAAGCAGGTCGGGCGGCAGTCTCCGGATGAACCCTACGGTGTCGGAGACCAGAACGGTTTTTCCGGATGGAAGCGATACACGTCTGACTGTCGGATCAAGTGTTGAAAAAAGCCTGTCCTCGGCAACTATACCGGAGTCTCCGCTTAACGTCTGAAGCAGGGTGGACTTGCCGCTGTTCGTATAACCGGCCAGAGCAACACTCATGAACCCGGCTCTTCTGCGGCGCTCCCTGTGGTTCCTTCGCCTTTTTCTTACCGTTTCGAGTTCCCGGCTTATGGAACGGACCCTGCGCTCCAGTTTTCTTCGGTGCCTTTCGAACTCGGTTTCACCCGGGCCCCTTGTTCCGAGGCCTCCACCGGGGCGCGACATCTGTTTGCCAAGACCCTTGAGAAGTGGTATTTCGTAACGGCATTTTGCAAGTTCTATCTGGAGTTTGGCCTCGGATGTGTGGGCGCGTTTTTCAAATATCTTCATTATGACAAGCGGCCGGTCCCATACATCTCCACTGACAATGGCTTTTACATTGGTCATTTGTCCGGGAGTAAGGCGCGCATCCATCACAAGCAGGTCGGCGCCCTTTGCTTTCATGATCCCGCCGATCTCGCCCAGCTTGCCGGAACCCATATATGACGATGGGTCGGGGCCTCTTCTGGCCTGCAGGACCGAACCAACTACGCTGACATCCAGATTTGCAAGCAGCAGGCGGAGTTCTTCCAGGTCTCTTTCCACATGATCGCCGTCATCGATGCCTGCAAGTATCGCCGAACGGCTCTGTTTCGATCCCTCAGGCCTTTCCTGCACCAGTGATTTCCGTTTCAAGCGAACGCAGCGATTGCTCCAGTCTCAGGGTAACCGCCTCTCTTTTTTTTCTGGAGGGCATGTCGTCCGGCAGGTCGCCCGGGAATATGGGTTCACCCCATGCAGCCCTTATCTTTGATGGGCGATAGCCGCCCGACCCTCTGGGCATGGCCCGAAACGTTCCGTCTATGTAGACGGGGATAACGGGAGCGCCCGTTTTGACCGCCAGCAGCCCCACTCCGCCCTCCAGGGGCTGAAGCTTGCCGTCGAACGACCTTTGACCTTCTGGAAAAAGCAGAACGCTTTCACCCGACTCTATTCGATCTATAAGAAATTTTACGGCGCTTGCGGCCCCCTGCAGGTCTTCTCTCCTTGCGGGAACGGCTCCCAGTACTTTGATGATCATTCCCAGAACGGGTATTCTGAACAGCTCGGACTTGGCGAGATAACGAAGCCGCCTTGGAATGGACACACCCGCGACTACGGGATCGAGGTTGCTGCAGTGATTGGCCGCTATGATAACAGGAGGTTCAACCGCCAAGGCGCCGGCGACTCCCCGTACCGATAGACGGTTGTAAACCACAAGAACCAGCCTGCAGAAACTCCAGACTATCCAGTAAAAGAGTTTTTCCATGTATATCCTCCCCCGGCCGGGACGCCGGCTATTTATCCGCTGCGACGACACCAAGGATCTGTTCCGTCACCTCGTCTATGGTCAACAGAGACGTATCTATAATATGGCATCCTTCGGGAACAACCAGAGGAGCTATGTCTCTCGCCGAATCGGCCGCGTCTCTGTGAACGACATTGTCTCTTACCTTTTCGTAGGAAACATCTTCGCCCTTTTCCCTTAGCTCTTTCCATCTTCTCTGCGCCCTGACGTCGACTCCGGCTTCCAGGAAGAACTTGTGATCCGCGTCGGAAAAAACCACGGAGCCCATGTCTCTTCCGTCCGCGACCAGATCCCCACTGTCGCCCTGTTCTCTCTGCAGGCCAAGCAGTCTGTTCCTGACTTGCGCAACGCCCGCATAGGCGGAAACCATGTCGTCAACCTGCCGCGAGCGTATCTGCCGGGTGACTTCGCGTCGCCCCAGAAAAACGCGGTTATCCTGTATTCTGATCTCCGCCGCCTGAAGAATGGCCTCGTTTGCACTGCAATCTTGCGGTTCAACGTTTTTTTCGATGAGGTACAGGGTAAGAGCCCTGTAAAGAGCGCCCGTATCAAGATACGAAAAGCCAAGGGCGGCGGCTACCTTTTTTGCGACGGTGCTTTTTCCGGCGCCGGCCGGACCGTCTATTGTTATTACCGTGAACCTGCTCATATCTTTCCTCCCGAGCGGATCATCTTAAGGAGCTTTTCCGCCTGCACCTCGGAAAACGAGCCCCTGGGAAGCTTTTCGAGCTGCATGAGTCCTATGCGTTTCCTGACAAGCCGGGATACATGGATCCCGGCCGCGTCGGCCAGCCTTCGCACCTCGCGCTTGAGACCTTCCGAAACTGTTACGGATATTGTGCTTCCTCCAGGGGTTCTGTGCACAGGCGCCGCGTCGACCGGCCTGACAAGCCTGCCGTCCAGAACAGCGCCCGCCTTGAGTTTACTGACGGCCGCGTCCGCAACTGAGTCTTTTGTGTATATTTCGTAGGTTTTGGTAACGCCTCCGCCCGGGTGCATGATCTTCTGGGCCAGGTCTCCATCGTTGGTGAGTATGAGCAGGCCTTCGGTTTCCCTGTCCAGCCTTCCCACGGGGAAAAGACCCATATCATGAAATTTTACCGGCAAACCGTCGAAAACCGTCGGATTGAAACGGTCCCTCAGCGAACACACGCAACCCGGAGGCTTGTTGACGACGATGCTCACCTTTTTTGTGGGTCGAACTTCCTTTCCGTCGACCGCGACCCTGTCCTTTGCGGGCTCTACCCTTGCACCAGGCGAACAGGCCATTACACCGTTGACATAGACCCGGCCCTCCCGGACAAGCCTTTCGACGCCCCGTCTCGACCCCAGTCCGCATGAAGCCAGAAAACGGTTGAGTCTTACGGAGCCGAAGGAAATGTCGCCCTTTGCGGGGATATCGTCAGATGTCATCTTCCGTTTCCCTTTCGGATAGCAGTTCTCCTATTTCATCCAGGGTCGGAAGGTCGGATATTGCGCCAAGACCGAATATCTCGAGGAAAGAATCAGTCGTCCTGTACAAAAGGGGGTTTCCGGTTCCCTTTTTTCGTCCGGCGACCCTTACAAGCCCGTGCCTGAGCAGCGTTTCTATGACCCTGTCGCACCGCACGCCCCTGATATCCTCTATTTCCGAGCGCGTGACGGGTTGTCCGTAAGCGACCACCGCAAGGGACTCAAGCGCCGCCTTGCTGAGGCGGATGCGTTGCGAAAGCGCTGTATCGCGGAACTGGGCCACCACTTCCTCCTGCTCGGGGGAAGTGGCCATCTGCCACCCTCCGGCTATATTGAGGACGCAGAGTCCGTGGCCGGCTCTGTAGTTTTCCTGCAGTTCCTGCAGCGCCTGTCTGGCCTGTCCCTGCGTAACACCTATTGCCGACGCCATTTCGGGGACCCCTACCGGTTCGGTGGCGACGAAAAGGACGGCCTCGACAGACCTTGCCACCGAAGAAAGCCTGTTTTCATCTGATGATGGAGACATCGCCCAGAACCTCCCGCTGTACAAGTTTGACCATTCCGAGCCGGGTCATCTCCAGCAGGGCGAGAAAGGTCACTATAAGCCTGGCCCGGTCACACGGAGAGCCAAGCAGATCCGAAAGGCTGGCGGAGCCTTCGTGCGAAAGGGCGTTGTTTATTTCTTCCATGCGCATCTCCACCTGGGCCTCGTCAGGGAGCGCGGTAGGTACACCGTCCCATTCGATCTGCTCGAATTCGGGCCGGGTCTTTTCGGGACGGCTCCTGCGCGACTCGATCAGTTCCCACCACTGCGTGGAAAGGCTGTAGAGGTCTCCCAGATCGAACCACGGGGAACCCTGTTCCGTCTGTTTTCTGGTGAAGCATCGTTCTCTTTCCCTCTGGAGCATGGAAAACCCCGCAGCCGCGTTTCTGTACGGCTTGTAGCGTTCGAGGACCTCCAGAGCGTTCAGACCCGTATCCAGGTCTTCTTCCGCTTCTTCACCCGTTTCCTGTGAGGGGGAAAGTGATGCTATTTTTCCTAAAAGAAGGCGCGCCGCAAGCGAGAGGAATTCGGAAACCTCGTTTATGGACGCTCTTTCCGTTTCTATCAGAAATTTGGCGTATCGTGCGATTATGTCGCTTACCTTGATGGACGAGGCTTCGATCTCGCGGCTCTCGACGAGGTGGCAAAGAAGGTCGAGCGGCCCGGAAAAACCCTCGAGCCGCACTTCCAGCGTCATGTCCGGACCACCCTCCGATACGAAAGCAGACTATCTTTCGACAAAGCCAATAGCGTTTATTACCTCTTCCATTGTCTCTCTGGCCGTTTTTCGCGCTTCTCCGGCGCCCTTTCGGAGCACTTCCATGACCTGATCACCATGATCTTCGTAATATTTGCGCCGCTTCTGTATGGGTTCCAGTATTTCCATAAGATGAGCGTTCAGCGCCTTTTTGCATTCGATGCATCCTATTCCCGCATTACGGCAACCCTCCGCAAGTTCCGCTTTCTGGGCCTCGTCGGGGTTGAACACCTTGTGGATATCCCATACGGGGCATTTTTCGGGTTCTCCGGGGTCCTTTCTGCGTTCGCGGGCGGGATCGGTCATCATTGTGCGCAATTTGTCCCAAACGGCCTCAGGGCTGTCGGCAATGTTGATCGCGTTTCCGTAGGATTTGCTCATCTTTCTGCCGTCGGTGCCCGGGACTTTGGGCGTTTTTGTAAGCAGGGTCTTCGGTTCGGGGAAAATGTCGCCGAAGAAGTTGTTGAACCTCCTGGCTATTTCGCGTGAAAGCTCCAGATGCGCCGACTGATCTTCTCCCACAGGGACAAGATCGGCCTTGTACAACAGGATATCGGCCGCCTGAAGGACCGGATAGCCCAGAAAAGCGTAGTTGCCGAGATCCCTGTTCTGCATGTTGACTATCTGTTCCTTGTAAGTGGGGTTCCTCTCCAGCCATCCCAGAGGGGTGATCATTGAAAACGCCAGATGCAGTTCTGCGTGCTCCATAACGTGCGACTGAAGGAAAATAGTACTTTTTTCGGGATCAAGACCGGCTCCAAGCCAGTCCAGAAGAACTTCTTTGCAATTTCCCCTGATACTGCTGCTGTCGGCGTATTCCGACATCAGCGCGTGCCAGTCGACGATGCAGTAAAAGCAGTGATGCTCGTCCTGCAGTTTCACCCAGTTGGAAAGAGCTCCGGCAAGATGTCCAAGGTGGAGTCTTCCTGTAGGTCTCATGCCGCTGAAAACCCGCTTCGTCATTTTGCATCACCTCATTGTAGGGCCGCAACCAGTCGACCGATTTTATACTATGCTGTACTACATTTGCCTGCAGGCGCCCTGGTCTGTTACGACAAGGCACTCGAGGCCTGAGAATTTGTGCGTCAACCCCGCCAGATCGGCAAGGGAGACGCTTTCCATTTCGCCATGATCCACTGAAACGATTGCAAGACCATTTTCAGCCGCTTCCAGTATCTGATGATACTTCATATCAGCCGTCACAAAAACATCGGCGCCCGCCGCCAGCGCTTCCGGCCACAGGCCGCCTCCGGAACCTCCGCACAGCGCCAGTCGCCTCAGGGGCCGGGGTTTGCAACCTGCGTGTATTTCGGTTTTTGCGATACCCCATTTGTTGCGCACGAGTTCACCCAGAGCTTTCAGAGTGGTTTCGGCGGGCAGGTCGCCCATGCATCCGTCGAAAAGACCCTGGTCGGCGAGAACAAGGGATTGGGGGTCCCGCAGCCCCAGGAGCCGTGCAAGGATGGCATTTACACCAAGGGGCGCCCTGTCCCAGTTGGTATGGGCGGCTATGACCGACATTTTCCACTCCATGGCCAGTTCTATCTTGCGGCCGGCGGGAGTGGCGCAATCCACCCTGCGCAGCGGCTCGAAAACAAGGGGATGGTGCGTGAGCAGACAGTTGCATCCGGTTTCTTTCGCCCTGTTCATGGTGTCGATCGTGGCGTCAAGAGCAACAGCTACGCGGTCGACCCTCCAGGAAGCGTTTCCCGCCAGCAGGCCCGTGTTGTCCCATTCTTCGGACCACTGGCGTGGAGCGAACTGCTCTATAGCTTCCAGTACATCGGCAACCCGCTTCACGGCTATGTCCCCTCCCCTCAAAAAAAAGAAAGCCACCTTGCCGGTGGCTTTGATCCTGCGTGATGGTGGGCCCACCTGGACTCGAACCAGGAACCTTCCGGTTATGAGCCGGTGGCTCTGACCATTTGAGCTATGGGCCCAAAATCAAATCACTCTGTTATGGAAATGCACCCTACAGGGCAGCTGTCGGCCGCTTCCTGGGCGCAATCGGCGCCTTCTTTCCTGACCACCTTGGCCTTTCCTGCGTCTTCGTCAAGTTCAAAGACTTCAGGACAGATCTGCGCGCAAACACCGCAGCCAATGCACTCCTCGCCGTTCAACGATACGGTCATGGAGACAGGTCACCTCCTCCAAGGGCAAATTCTAACCCACGTCGGGGTTGTCGTCAAACACTGAAAAAGGGTTTATTTCTGAACTGTGACGACAGGGTTACCCTCGCCGTCCCTGTCGAGGCGAAGAAGAACCCTGTACTCCGAGACCGCCTTAACGGCAGGTTCACTGGAAGCAAGAAAAACTCCTGTACCCACAACCTCGGCCCCGAACTCGGCCGCCACAAGCAGCATTCCGGCGACCGTGCTGCCGCCCCTCATGAAATCGTCTATAACAAGGACCCTTTTGCCCTTTGAAAGATGTCTGGTCCCCATATACATGGTGCGCACGTCACCCTGGCCGGTTGGAAAATGGACGGCGACCGCGGGACCGTCGCTCGCCCTGTTCCTGAAACGACAGAGCGCGAGCGGTATTCCCAGTGAATGCGCCGTGAACATGGCCAGAGGAATGCCTTTTACCTCGGATGTCATTACTATATCGGCGTCACGGTCGGCGAAATCGGACGCAAGGGCAAAGCCCAGTTTCCTTGCGTACATGGGGTTGAAAAGAATGTCGCTGTAGTGAATGAGCATGCCGGGAAGAAGGCGGTCCTCACGCGAGAGGATGGCGGCTATTTCCTCAAGCCACTGGTTTCTGATGTCGGAAGCCAGTTCCGGACGAAGAGAGGCTCCTCCGGTTCTGCCCCTGTCGACGGTAATTTTGCCCAGGCCCTCTTTGCGAAGGGCGGAATCGATCAAAAGGACATCGTCGCTGATAACTGTTTTGGAAACTCCGTAGTTTTCGGACATTTCCGTTATCGATCGCTGTATGGACGGAGAAAAAAGAAATCGGGCGGCGATCCTTATGAGGCGCTCGATTCGAAACCCCTTCATGCCAACACATCCCGAACAAGAATTTGGTCAACCAGCCCAGTGGACTCTATTTCGGACGCTATATGCGACAACTCCTCAAAAGGAGGGTAGAGAGCGAACATCGCGCTGCCGCTGCCGCTTAGCCCCCAGCCCAGCGCGCCCGACGAACGCAGTGCTGTCGAGAGTTTTTCGACGGCGGGTTCCACCGACGCGACCACGGGAAGAAAATCGTTTGGAAGCTCCCCCACCGGTTTCATCGCCGACAAGCGCCGCATGATCGACAGGGCTTCCTTCCCGGCCTCACCCGGATCTGTTCCTGCAACGTTCCGGGTCCTTGCGAGGTCGAGCATGGCGTAGAGTTCTCCCGTGTTGCAGCGCCAGCGTGGGATGACCGCCAGGAGCCTGAGCGGTCGGCGCGGGATCTCCGGCTGCCCGAACAGTATCTTCTGGCCCAGTCCACCGCAAATAGCGATATCGTCCGCCGACGATAAAAACGGTATATCCGCTCCGAGAGCCAGTATGTCGTCGCTGGAGATCTCGACACCGCCAAAGGTTCGGAGCCACTCTACAAGAGCCGCCGCGTTGCCGCTTCCGGCGCCAAGACCGGTTCCCGGAGGTATGTGTTTGAAAAGCGTCATCTCCAGGGGGGGGAATGCGGGTTCCCGGCGTCTGGCTGCTTCCATGACGCTCCTGAGGATGTTTTTTCCTGTCAGGGGCCAGCCGTAGACCCTCAGCACGTCTTCCCTGACATTATCTGAATAAAGGTACCGTAATGTCAACTTTTCAGCGGCCGGTATCCTTAAAAAAAGCGAAACCAGGTCGTGTTTACCGTCGGACCGCTGTTCGCCGACGCGTAACGTGATATTGATCTTTGCAGGTGAATCCAGAATATATTGGGTCACCGTCGCCTCACTGCCCCTTCGCGAGTTCAAAAAACAACCCCGGCGACTGGCGCCGGGGCCTCAAGATCACTACATTCTGAAACTGTTAAAAGAGCTTTGTGTTTCCAGGGAGGATTTCCACTTCTACTTCCCGGGTAAGCAGCTCGGAGTACGTGAAGGAGACGTTGCTCTGCTGGGATTCCACGTACAGTGTAAAGAGATTGGGGTAGGTTTCCACGATAACGCCGAGACGCTCTTCGGTTTTCCTGCGCCCTTTCGACGCCCTGTACCGAACTTTAGAACCCTTGTGCTCCTCCACCCTGTCGCGTATTACCGCAAGGGTCGGACTCATAAAGGTCACTCCTGTTGATAGTTTGTAGTCATTTTAACACACAATTGCCCACATTTCAACAGGTTGATACATGTGATCTTAAAAGGCTTTTACGAGAGTTAAGTTTTTCTGAATATTCTTTTGTCCTGTACCCTTCTGGTAATTTCCAGTTTGTCGAGCAATTCCAGGAAAGGCAGCGCGTATTTCCTGCTTGTTCCCGTGGCGTCACGGACCGAGGCCACGGTGATATCTCCCTGCATGGCTCTCATTTTTGAGACCGTTTCGTCTAGCGTGGACTTGTCGATCATCATCCCGCCGGCCGCCAGAAAAACACGTCCTTCCGACTTGAGAACATCCAGGGCTTTTTGCAGCGTGGCTTCGGGTAACTGCAGTTCCGCCGCCGCCTCGGCGACGGTAGGCATACCCATTCCCCTGCTGCGGCAATGATTCAGCAGCATTTCCTGCGCCCGGTTCACTTCTCCGTATTCGGCGCGCATAAAACCCGGGCTTTTGATGCGCCCCCCCTCCTGCTCCACGTATCCGGCTTCCTGAAGGGCTTCGATAACATTACGGGAGGCATCGGCATTGATAGACGCCGGCATGACGGCTTTGGTAAAGATCTCCAGAAGCATGCCCTTTTGCTCCGGTTCGCTTTCGTGGAACCCGGCAAGCACTTTCTGCGCCTGGTCTCCGAGATTTTCGAGCCACGCGCTGTGCAAGACCCAGCCTTCGCCTTTGGCGAAGTACCTGACTTTTCCGGCCGAGGCAAGTTTGTGGGCCAGGTCTCGGACCGTGACCTGGTTTTCCTGTACTTTTTGCGAAACATCGGGGACCGAAGCGAACCCCGAGCCCTGCACGTGAACCAGCATTCTGTCCCGGGAGTTTTGTGCTTCTTCCAGATGTGAAAGGAGTTCCAGCCTCCGGCTTCGGCCCGCTGAACCACGCGCCCTGTCGGAACCGGGCAACAGCACCTTGCCGCCCCCGATGGTCCTCAGTGGGCTGTAGAAACGTATAACGAATGGCTCCCTTATGGTGCAGACGATCTTTTCCTCGGCAACGAACTGGGCCAGGCATGTCTGTCCCGGAGCGAGAGCGTCTCTGTCCAGAAAGGCTATCCTGGCAAGGACATCCGATGTTCCCACATGGAGACGGACGCGCTGCCAGTGCTTCAGCGGCTCTGGAGACGACGCAAGAAGCGAGATGCGGACGTCGAGAAAGCGCGACTCCCTGAAAACGTTTTTCTCGCACAGCACATCGCCCCGTTCAAGTTCGTCGAGAGACAGGCCTCCCAGCGCAAGCGCCACTCTCTGTCCGGCCATGGCCTCCTGGACAGGGGTGTCGTGGACCTGAAGCGATCGAACGTTCGTTTCTCTTTCACCGGGCAGAACGGAAAGAGGGTCTTCGACCTTTACCTTTCCCCTGTAGGCCGTACCGGTAACGACGGCGCCGAAACCCTTTACGGGGAAAGCCCTGTCTATGGGAAGAAAAAAAGCCCCTTCGGTTGTTTTCTTATCGACCCTCGCCACCAGGTCGCGAATTGCTTCCATCACCAGGTCCAGCCCGTCGCCTTTTGCGGCTGAAACAGCCACCATGGGGCATCCGTCGAGGAATCCGCCTGCTATTTCCTCGCGTATCTCCTCCTGGGCCAGCTCCAGCAGTTCGGGGTCGACGAGATCTGTTTTGGTCACCACGATAACGCCGTCTCTTATCCCCAGCAGCGACAGGATGTCGAGATGCTCCCTGGTCTGAGCCCTTACCCCTTCGTCGGCCGCCACTACGAGAATTACTCCGTCTATGCCGGCGGCCCCGGCCACCATCTGGCGTATGAACCGCTCGTGCCCCGGAACATCCACGACGCTTACAACCGTTCCGTCGGGTAGTTCAAGCGGCGCGAATCCCAGCTCTATGGTAATTCCTCTCTGTTTTTCGTCCCTGAGCCTGTCGCAGTCCACCCCCGTAAGGGAACGGATAAGAGTTGTTTTGCCATGATCTATGTGACCTGCGGTTCCCAGAACAACGGGTATTTCGCTACGCCTGGGCATCTTTGTCGAATTTCCTCCCCGCGAAACGCATTGCCTCTATCAAGGCTGTCCGGTCATCGGCAGTGAGTGTACGGACATGCAGAACGACGTTTCCATCCCTGATACCTGCCACTACCGGTACAGGGGCTTCCCTTAGCGACTCAAGCAGCCTGCTCCCGGGAATGTCCGACCGTATCTGCACCCCGTAGCCTTCCAGCTGGGTGGTGGGGAAAGCACCGCCTCCGACCGCGTCCGTAACCTTTACTACCGAAAGATCCGAAAAGACCGTTTCACGTTTTATTTTGCGGGCCAGCGACGACGCCCTTGCGCGAAGCGTGGTTGCGTGAGCGGAGATCATATCCAGAGTGGGTATGCTTTCCGCTTTCCCCTCCAGATAAAGCCTCAATGTGGCTTCAAACGCGGCCAGCGTCATTTTGTCGACCCTGATCGCTCTCAGAAAAGGATGGGTCCTCAACCTGTCCACAAGCTGTTTCCTGCCGACAACACACCCTGTTTGCGGGCCTCCCAGCAGCTTGTCGCCCGAGAATGTCACTATGTCGACCCCAGAAAGAACGCATTGCCTTACGGTAGGTTCTCCGGGAAGACCGCAAGCCGAAAGGTCGTGGACTACACCGCTGCCCAGGTCTTCCATGAATATCAGGTCTTTCTCCCTGGCCAGGTCGGCTATTTCTCTTCGTTCGGGCATGGAATGGAAACCGGTGACCCTGTAATTGGACGGATGCACCTTTAACAGTATCGCGGTCTCCTCGCGGATAGCCGCGCGGTAATCCCTTAGATGTGTCCTGTTGGTTGTTCCGACCTCTACCATTTCTGCGCCGGAAAAGGACATTATGTCGGGGATCCTGAAAGACCCGCCTATCTCGACCAGTTCCCCGCGGGAAACGATCGCCTGCCGCCCTTTGGCCAGAGCCGAGAGGCACAGCAGCACTGCTCCGGCGTTGTTGTTGACCACTATGCCTGCGTCGGCTCCGCTTACCTGACAAAGCAGCCATTCGATATGAGCGTTCCTGTGACCGCGCGCGCCGTCGCCCAGATCGTATTCGAGATTGCTGTAACGGCCGGCCACCTCCATTACCGCTTCCAGCGCCTCGTCCGCAAGTCGTGACCTGCCAAGATTTGTATGGACAACTACTCCTGTGGCGTTGACTACGCGTTTAAGGCTCCGCTCCAACAGTTTTTGCAGCCGCGATCGTGCGATTCGCGAGATCTGCCCGACATCTACTTCCTGCGCGTGGCCTTCGCGAAGGGATTGTCTGGTTTCTCCTATGACGTCGGCAAAAACCGATTTTACGGCCTCTCTGCCCAGTCGTTTTTCTATGGGAGACACCCATTCAAGCAGCAGCAGTTCGTCCATGGACGGCAGTTCCCGAAGCAATATGCCTATTTTTTCCTTCATAACGCCACCTTCTCCCTTTCTGGACCCTGGTCGCCTGCATTGTCCGCCGCTGACCGGCGCGCCGGATAGCGGACCTATCTCTGTTATAATAGATCGCATCACTAAAAGAAGGTGGTGCGTTCCCCTGGAGATAGTAGACGCCCGCGGAAAACCCTGCCCCAAACCCGTGATGATGGCAAGACAGATCATAGAGTCGGGTTCCACTTTTTTTGAAATGCTCGTCGACAACGATATATCGGCTTCTAATGTCAGGCGGTTCCTTGAAAGCCGGGATTTTGTCGTTACAGTAGCCGAATCTGCCGAAGGAATCAAACTTGTAGGCTCCAGGCCTTCGGGCATGAACGAAATGAAAACGTTCGCCGAGACCTGCCGGACCGACGGATCCAAAGAGAATATCGCCATTGTTCTTGTATCGCCGACCCTTGGGGGTCCGGACCCTGTTCTGGGCGAGGTTCTGATGAAAGGGTTTCTGGGAACCCTGGCGGAAAGGGAACAGCCCCCGGCAGTTGTGGCCCTTATGAACGGGGCCGTCAAACTGACCCTTGCAGATTCCTCGGCTTCCGATCACCTGAAGATACTGGAAGAAAGGGGAACGAGAGTGCTGGTGTGCGGCACATGCACCAATCATTTCGGGATCACGGAACAGGTCTCGACAGGGATCGTTTCCAACATGTTCGAGATCACCGAAGCCGTTACGTCGGCCTCCAAACGCCTGACACTGGGTTGACCCTGTCAGGCTAGCAGTTTTTCCCATATGGAGTTGGCTACCCTCATTCCGCCGTTGTTCAGGCATATCCTTCCCGGCGGAAAGTCGAAATATTTTTGTGGAAGTCCGGCCAGAATTTCCCGTATTTCCGCCCAGGCCCTGCGGCCATGTCTCAGGATAAAAGAATCCGACGCGACGCCCCAGCGTGTCCTGAGAGCAAGGATCGCTTCTTCCCTGGCTCTTTCATCGGGTGAAAGCGTTTCGGTCCAGTCAACCGGCGACATGCCGTTTTGCAGCGCGTCCCGGTACGAATCGAGTGTGGCGTGGTTTCTGTAGCGCGTCCCGTGATCATATCCCCACGCGGAAGGTCCCAGGCCCACAACAGTGCGGTTACGCCAGTATCCTGCGTTATGAACACACCATTTCCCGTTTCTGGCCCAGCTCGCTATTTCGTACTGGGTGAACCCCTTGCGCTCCAGATAATACTGCGCCCAGCGATAAAAGGGGTAGCCCTCTATCGACGGATGGCTCTCTTTTCCCCAGGCTGATCCCGGTTCGAACGAAAGCTGGTAGAGCGAAAGGTGTTCCACGCGCATACGCGCCGCCCCGCTAAGTGTCGACATCCAGGTTTTCATCGTCTGGCCGGGCAGTCCGAACATGAGATCGGCCGATACCTGAAAACCCTCTTCAAGCGACATTTCTATCGCCCGTTCGGCGTCGGCGACCGTGTGCGGCCTGTGCAGCACATCAAGGTCGCCGTCATCCAGGCTTTGAACTCCGATGCTGATCCTTGTGACGCCTGCGTCTTTCCATAGATCGAGATGTTCCCGCGTCAGCGACTCGGGGTTGGCTTCCACCGTCTGCTCATCGGCGCAAGACAGGTCGAAGGCCGTTTCGAGGCAACGGAAAACCTCTTTCCACTGCCGGGGTGTCAGCAGCGACGGGGTCCCGCCTCCCACATATAGCGTAACGCACGGAAGACGGCGTCCGCGCCTGCTTAGCCGCCACTCGCATTCCCTGCGTAGCGACTCAATATAGGTTGCTATTTCTCCCCCGCAGGGTGTCTTGCTGTAGAAGGCGCAATATGGGCATTTTCTTGAACAGAAGGGCGCGTGCAGGTACAGCGATACGGGAACACCGGGGATCAGTTTTCATCCTCCTCGCCCGTTTTGAGAAAGGCCATGAAGGCTTCCTGCGGCACCGAGACTTTTCCTATCTGTTTCATTTTTTTCTTGCCTTCCTTCTGCTTTTCGAGCAGTTTGCGTTTTCTGGTGATGTCGCCGCCGTAACATTTGGCCAGGACATCTTTTCTTAGCGGCTTGACGTTAAGACGCACTATTACTCTTTTTCCAACGGCGGCCTGCAGGGGGACTTCGAAAAGCTGTCTGGGAATAAGTTCCTTGAGCTTGCGCACCGCCGCCTGCCCCCTGTGATAGGCTTCGTCCTCGTGGCATACGAAGGAAAAAGCGTCGACAGTGTCGCCGGCGATCAGCACATCCACCTTGACCAGTTCGGAGGGACGGAATCCGGCGTGTTCGTAGTCGAGTGAGGCGTACCCTCTTGTTACCGATTTGAGTTTGTCGTGAAAATCCATGATGAATTCAGCCAGGGGTATTTCGTACACCAGGCGCACCCTTTCGGGCGTGATGTAATCCATGCTGACGTAGGCGCCCCTGCGATCCTGGCAAAGCTGCATGACCTTGCCCACGAAGTCGCTGGGCAGAAAGGTCGTTATTTTGATAAAGGGCTCACGCACCTCGCCTATATGTCCCGCATCCGGAAAGTCGGACGGCCTGTGCGCCTCCACGGACGCACCGTCGTTGAGGTCGAGCTGATACACGACGTTGGGCGCAGTCGCCACCAGCTCGATGTTGAACTCCCTGGTAAGCCTCTCTCTGGCTATGTCCATGTGCAACAGACCCAGAAACCCGCACCTGAAACCAAACCCAAGGGCCGTGGAGGTTTCCGGCTCAAAGGTTATGGCGGAATCGTTCAACTGCAGTTTTTCGAGCGCTTCTCTTAGCTGGGGGTATTCGTCTCTTTCAACGGGATAGAATCCGCAGAAAACCACCGGCTTTATTTTCTGGTAGCCGGGAAGTGGCGAGGAAGCCGGGTTAGATTCGCAAGTGACGGTGTCGCCCACTCTTGCCTCGGCGACGCTTTTTATACCAGCAATGAGGTACCCTACCTCTCCGGGACCAAGGATATTGACCGGTCTCATGTCGGGTCGGAACACCCCTATCTCTTCTACCTGATAGGTTTCCCTTGTAGCCATGAACCGTATTGTCTGACCTGTTTTGATGGCGCCGTCAACCACCCTGATGTTGCAGATAACGCCGCGGTAATTGTTGTAGATTGAATCGAAAATGAGAGCCTGGAGAGGCGCATCTTCCGACCCCGAGGGGCCCGGAACCCTTTCAATGACGGCTTCCAGTATCTCGGCTATGCCCCTGCCGGCTTTTGCGCTGGCCTCCAGAGCGTCTGAAGCGTCTATGCCGACTACTTCCTCCAGTTCCCTTTTTGCCTTTTCGGGCTGCGCCGAGGGAAGGTCTATCTTGTTGATGACCGGTACTATTTCGAGGCCCTGGTCAACCGCCAGATACGCGTTGGCCACTGTCTGGGCCTCCACCCCCTGGGCTGCGTCAACGACCAGCAGCGCTCCCTCACAGGCAGCAAGCGAACGCGAAACCTCGTAGCTGAAATCCACATGCCCCGGGGTGTCGATAAGATTGAGCAGATACTCCTGGCCGTCGGCCGCCCTGTATCGCATCTGCACCGGCACCAGCTTGATGGTTATTCCGCGCTCCCGCTCCAGATCAAGGGAATCCAGCACCTGCTCCCGCATCTGCCTGGCGTCAAGGGTCGTTGTCTTTTCCAGAAAACGGTCGGCAAGTGTCGATTTGCCGTGATCTACGTGAGCGATGATGCAGAAATTTCTTATTCTCTCTCTGGGAATTGCCATGACTTCTTCACCTCATTATTGAAAGCGGCCCTTATTGTAACCAAGGTGAAGGAGGTTGTCACCGGCGATGACAGGACCCTGCTATCGGTACATAAGGGGATCTTTCCACAAAAGCCACTTTTTGAGATCGTCAGGGGTATTGATGTTGGTGAATGAACGTCTATAACCCGGCAATCGTCGAAGGGTTTCCTCCGGTACGGCCGTTACATCCATTGAATGAAAGATCGATGTTATCTTGCGTTCGCCTAGCTGGAGGCTGGACTTTACGGCTGACAGACAGTCACTGTGATAAAAGGAATGCAGCGGCTCCGGGTAACCGCTGAGCCAGGGGGCTATAACTCTGCCCGAGCTGTTTTTGCACGACCATATGAGGCTTGCAACGCTTTGCCTGACATCGGGCATGTCGCATCCGGACACGAAATACCATTCGGAAGCCTCAAGGGCAAAGGCGGCGGCCATTCCCGCGAGAGGCCCGCTTTCAGACGGACTGTCGCATACCACGCTGACATTCATGCGACGCAGCAGGGGACCGAAAAGCGTAAAAAGATCGTCCCTGTCGCCGGGTCGGCACGCGACGACGGCGCGTTCAAAAATATTCATGATATTGCTCAGGGTGATCTCGAACAGATGCACCCCGCCGGAAGCCAGAAACAGCTTGTTACCGCCTATCCTTTTGCCGCTTCCTCCGGCTAGAAGTACGGCGGTGACAGGCAAAAGCCCGCCACCGCCGTTATTTTCACGTTCTATTCGCATCGATAATGAATGTCCGTCGCAGGTTTAGCCCAGTTCTTCGAGTTTTGTTTTGAAAACAAGGTAATAGAAAATGGCGACGAAAAGGATACCACCCACCATGTTGCCCAGCGTAACGGGAACAAGATTGTGGATGAAACCGCCGATGTTGACCGCTCCGGCCTTTACAGCAGGAAGATTGGCGGCCTGCACGACTGCGTCGCTGCTCTTGATGAAGAGGCCCAGTGTCATAAAGTACATATTGGCGATAGAGTGTTCGAATCCGGAGGCGACGAAAGCCATGATGGGGAAGAAAATGGCCCATATCTTGCCGATGATGTCCGTAGCGGCCATGCTCATCCATACGGCCAGAACGACGAGCCAGTTACAGAGAATACCCCGACAGAAGGCTTCGCTGATGGGAAGAGACATTTTTCCGGCGGCTATCTTGTAGGCGTATACGCCGATCGGTCCATCCCAGAGCCCCGTGTGGAAAACACAGGTAGCCACAAGCACGCTGCCCACGAGGTTGGCTACATATACCCAGAACCAGTTCCTGAGAACGCCTCCCAGCGAAGTGCATCCGCTCATGACTCCAAGGGGCATCATGCAGTTTCCGGTAAAAAGCTCGGCTCCTGCGATGACGACGAGCATCAGTCCTACGCTGAAAACCGCGCCTCCGATAAACTTGGCGAAACCTACTCCCATGTTCGCAGCCAGGTCATGGGTGACAACGGTCATCAGCCATCCACCGAAACCGATGTAGGCTCCCGCCATAATACCCAGGACCATCATCTGGCCTATAGACCAGGACGCTTTTGCCTTGGAAGCTCCGCACGCTGCCTTTGCGATCTCCACCGGAGTTTTGAAACCACTCATAGTGTCAGAATCCCCCTCCTTTAATGTGGCGGTCATAAAGACATTTCAAAGCAACCGCCTTATGCAGAATAACGGCGATGAAGACGAACGACATGAAGAGTTTGCCCTCATCTTCACAAACCCTTGGGATTTTACCATATAAATGTGATCGCCGCCACAAGACCAGAGCCGCGATAAAGGCTCTTTCGGGGCAATTACATGCCCATGTAGGCTTTTCGGATCTCTTCCGAATCAAGCAGTTCCCGGGCGGTTCCGGAGTCCACTATCTTGCCTGTCTGAATTACGTAACCTCTGTCGGCTATCTCGAGCGCCTCCTGCACCATCTGCTCCACCAGCAGCACCGTCATGCCCGCCTTGTTTACCCTTACTATGGTTTCCATGACCTTTTCCACCAGCGACGGCATAAGCCCCAGAGAGAGTTCATCCAGCATCAGCAGCCTGGGTTGGCTCATGAGCCCTCTTGCTATGGCAAGCATCTGCTGCTCTCCCCCGCTCATGGTTTCGGCCAGTTGATCGGAACGGTCCGCCAGTATCGGGAAGAGTTGATAAACCTGTTCCAGGCGCGTCTGTATCTTGGCGCGGTCCTTTTCGGTGAACGACCCCAGTTCAAGATTCTCTTTTACCGTCAGTTTGGGGAAAAGCCTTCTGCCTTCCGGCACGTAGCTAACCCCTTTTCGCAGCGTACGATTAGCCGGTGACGCCGCTATGCTCTCTCCCCTGAAACGTATGTCTCCCGCCGTAGGGTGCATGAGCCCGGCAATGGTTCTCATCGTCGTGGTCTTGCCGGCGCCGTTGGCTCCTACAATAGCCACGAGTTCTCCCTCATGCACTTCCAGCGATAGACCGTGAATGACAGGAACGCCTTCGTATCCGCAGTGGATGTCATCTACAACAAGCATTGGTTCAGCCATTTTTTTCAGCCTCTTTCGCATTTTTCAGGCGTTTGCTGAATTTCTCACCAAAGTACGCGGCGATGACTTTTTCGTCTTCTATGATCTCGTGCGGAGATCCCTCAGCGATCTTGATCCCTCCGTCGAGCACTACCATTTTGTCGGCGACGGGCATTATTGCTTCCATGATATGCTCCACGACAAGAAGCGTGATGCCTCTTTCCCTGATCTTGCGGAGGAGGTCCACCGAATGTCTGACCTCGGTGGATGTAAGACCCGCCATGGCTTCGTCGAGCATCAGGAGTTTAGGTTCCGTAGCCAGGGCCCGCGACATTTCGAGTCTTTTTTTCTGACCTATGGTCAGATCTCCCGCCGGAAACGAGGCAAGGTCGGCAAGATTGCACCAGTCGAGACAGCGAAGGGCTATATCCATGGCCTTTTTCATGTTTTTGTCCCTGAGAGACGCACCCACCATGACGTTGTCCAGCACGGTCATATCTTTCAGGGGATGAACTATCTGGAATGTCCTCACCGCGCCCAGCCTGGCCACCTTGTAAGCAGGCGCGTCCGTGATGTCGTTACCGTCGAACAGGACCACGCCGGAGGTGGGCCTGTAGAAACCGGATATGCAATTGAAGAGCGTGGTTTTACCGGCTCCGTTGGGGCCTATCAGCCCGACGATACCGCCTTCCTCTATCTCGAAGGAAACTCTGTCGTTGGCGACGAGGGAGCCGAATTTCATGGTCAGGTCCCTGATCTCAAGAAGCGCCATGTCGATCATCCCCCTTTCCGGGCCTGCCCAGGCGACGTCTGAAGAAAGACGTGAGTATACCCATTATGCCCTTGGGCTGTTTGACAACTACCACAATTATCAGCAGGCCGAAAAGTATCAGGTCGAGCCCGCCGCCCAGTCCGCCCCAGAGGGCCCTGGAATATTCCTGCAGCGGAATAAGGACGGCAGCGCCCAGGAGCGGGCCAAAGAGCGATCCCGATCCACCGAGGATGGTTATCAAAACGAATTTCATGGACATGTCGAGCGACATGACCATGGGGGGGTCCACTCTGTAGTTGTACTGGGCGAAGAAAGCGCCGCAGAGAGCGGCCAGAAACGCCGAAAGACCCATGGCCGCCAGCTTCGTCCGGCTGCTGTTGACACCCAGTGACTCGGCGGTCTCCTGCCCTTCGCGAACCGCTCTGAGGTAGTATCCCATGCGGTTTTTCTCCATCCACCTGACAACGCCGAATATTATGGCGAAAAGACCCAGCGCCCCGTAGTAATAGCCGTTTTTCGAGTCGTACCATGTAAAGTTCTTCCACCCCTGATCCATGATCGAATAGTCCAGCCCTATCGCCCCGCCTACCCAGTACCACACCATGAAGAGGCGGTTGAATATCTCGACTATGGCGAACGTGGCTATGGCGAAATAGTGGCCCTTGAGCCTGAAGCAGGGCCAGCTTATAAGAACGGCGACGGCCGCCGCCAGAAGAGCCCCTATCAGTGCGCCGGGCCATGGGGTCATACCGAAACGGACAACCGCCATGCCGGCCCCGTAGGCGCCTATGCCGAAGAAAACCGAATGTCCGAAAGAGACCTGACCGCAGTAGCCGCCTATGATGTTCCACGACTGCGACATGGCCGCGAAAAGCAGCAGAAGGATGAAAACATGTTTGGTGAACGAGCTTGCGAGGACTCCCGGGATCAGAGGCAGTACGGCGAAAAGTGCAATAACGCCCGCCAGCACCATATCCTTGCCCGCAAATCTTTTGTTGTTCGCCAGCATCCCGGTCACCACCCGAAAAGGCCTTTGGGCCTGACGATAATGACGGCAAGGTACAGGCCAAAGACAGCTACATATTTAAACACCGGGGCGATGTAGAAACCACTCAGTGATTCAACTACGCCTATCAAAAGAGCCGCGAGCAGCGCGCCCGGAATGCTGCCAAAGCCTCCAAGGGCCACACAGACAAAGGCCAGAAGACTGAAAAGGCCTCCTACTTCAGGATGAATAGCCAGATAGGAGGGGAGAAGGCCACCGGCGACACCGACGCAAGCCCCGCCAAGTCCGAAAACCAGCAGATATATTTTTTCGGTGTATATG
>Ga0272441_10003790_pt1 | contig 28271 bp, 33 predicted proteins | sample SSMProp6N_FD_193582 | JGI IMG/M metagenome (GOLD analysis project Ga0272441, IMG submission 193582) | Marine sediment archaeal communities from Little Sippewissett salt marsh, Falmouth, MA, United States - SSM-Prop-6N | ecosystem: Environmental > Aquatic > Marine > Wetlands > Sediment ... | reverse complement strand
TGTATTATCACTATATGGGCAGGCCGTTTTTGAATGACAATGATACACCAGAGGATGACAGTGATGATTTTGGGAGGGTGGATTATCAGGTGAGGGCAGAAAAAGATCCGGATGGCGCGATCGCGTACAAATATGAGTATCATGAAGATACGGATGTGATCAGAAAAAAGTATGGGTACGCCGAGGCCGATATTGATGACATAGGTGATCCCAAACTTACCAATCTATTGATAACGTTCGAATACAGCGAAGAAGGGCATCTGACATCTGTCGTTAAGGGTGATTTGCGTGTGGATTATAAATGGGACGATCCGGAGGATGGGTTAGTTACGGGTGAGGCCAGCAACGGGGAAAAATACATATGGGATTACACTATTGTAGAAGGGGTGAAAGAGATACGGGATATATTGAGTGTGGAAGTCGATGGCGTGATAACGACCTATGATTGGGAGGCGCCGGCTCCCGGGCAGGTGACGGTTAGAGAGGGCTCAGGTGAGATATTCACCTATAGTTATTATTCGGTGAACGGAAAAAAAGTCATTGACGAAGTAATATCCAAAATAGATCTTGACGGGGTGAAAACAACATATTCCTGGGATATTCCCGGACGGGGCAGGGTCACAGGTGTAACTGATGAGGATGTGCCTGTAACCTATATCTGGAGTTACAGTATCAGTGGAGGCGCTAAACAAATAGGCGACATGTTGAGAAAGACAATAGATGATGTTACTACAATGTATAAGTGGGATATGCCTCAAGTTGACAAGGTTATAGGCGCGATCGTCACGGATACCGGATCAAGCTATGATCTAGGCGTGGATGCGAATAACGATGGTTATGTTAACGAGGCTGATCTCTCTATTTTGGAACATGCCATGGGAGCCCAAGAGGGCGACCTTAATTATGATCCAAATGCTGATTTTAACCTGGATGGCAGGATCGGTTGGATAGATTACCTGTTGTATAAACACAGCGCCGGATCCCAGGCAGACGCCATCCTGATATCCGATTACGAGATCAATGATGACGGAAAGAAGATCGTCAAGGACCTGCGATCAAAAAGGGAGGACGGCATAACCACTACCTATTATTGGGATGAACCTGCCGAAGGTAAAGTATCCGGCATAACTGATGAAGAAGAACCGGTTACCTATATATGGGATTATACTGAGGATGAATTTGGGAACAAGATCTTCGGTGATATGATAAGCGCCCAATATCACAGGCTGGAGCAGGATCAAGATAAATGGTATTTTGAAACTAATTTTACAGATGAACTGCTGGACGGAAACAGGCATGCCCGGAGGGTGGAGATCTATTCTGATGAGGAGCTAACACAGCTAGAGAGTGTTGATATCTATCAATATCATGATTCAGGGCTGCCCAGCGTCAAAGAAGTGTTCGATAACGAAGACATTATAAAGAATAATAACTATGAGAGTTATAAGTTCTATGATGAGAACTTCAATGGTACCTTCATGGGCAGGATAAGAGAGAAAGAGACCTATGACCGGAACGCCAAAGAATGGAGAAGATATATATATACCGCTTATTGGCAGGATTCCGACAGGGAAGCCGTTACAGAAGAATATGATGAGGAGGATGAACTGCTGGCGACTTATCAGTACTATTACGATAACGGGACTCAAGAGCTGATTGGTGTCAGAAAAATAACTGATGATGAAGTCACTGAATTTCAGGGATCTTTTGTCAGGCCAATATACCATAAAGTTGACGGCGATCAAACGGAACTTTGGTGGATAGATGGGCCTGTATGGTATTACAATGCCGATGACGGTGTGTGGGTCGGACATGATGAGACGACTGCTATGGACGGCGTGACAATTGAGTATGACCATGGCCTGACAGGAAATTGGTTCCTGTATGATATGACCGGTATAACCAGCCAGTGGGATTATCATAAGAGTTCAGTCGTTATAATCTCGCCTGCGCAGATAAAGGTCTATGACCGGCAATATGCTGATCCAGACGGAAATGAGTTGGCTTTTCCGGGCTTACCTGCGGAGAGCACACTGCCTGACCCGATGGGATGGGTCGAGCCTTTAGGCGCCGGCGTTCCGGAAGCGCCGCTGACGTTCAACGCGGACGGCACCACGGATCTGACGGACCCGGAGGTAGTGAGGATGCTTAACCAGCTAGGAATGATAGACGGCGCAAACGGACATCACGGAATTGTTATTGGAGAACATGGTCAAAGGATAGACTAGAACTGCACGTCTGCTTTCATGACGATCTCTTTGAAGGCTGTTGTATTTCTGCCCCAGAAGGTTTCGCCGTATTGGATCTCAACGTTAAAAAGGGTGCCTTTTCTTGTTATGCCCTCACCGCCCAGGGTCTGAAGGACCAATCCCACTCTCCAGATAGCGTAATCTTCTTCATGGCTTCCGGTGCCGTCGTGGTTTAAATAGCCGTCTATCTCGCCTTTTACGAGAAACCATTTATTGAGCCAAAAACCGCCTTCAAGCAAAAACGGTATATCATTACACATATAACTATTTTTCCATCTATAACCGGTTTCAACGTTCATGTATATAGGAAGTTTCCAGCCATCGTGAAAATATGTCATGGGGATATCCAGCCTTTTACTGAATAACACCCTGTATTCCAACCAGTCTTCACCGCGGCCTAATAACGGCTGATTGCTGAATGACGCGTCGTCACCGTTATCATTGGCATACCCCGGGTATACAGAAACCTTTAATTGATTGCTGATGACCATGGGTTTTTCGATAAAGCGCACTTTGCCGCCAAATTTTACGGAAGATACGCCTTTATTTTTTTGGAAGTAAGAACCCCATGAGGGAGGCCGGTCGTATTCCTTATAATTTACAACCTTGTATTCAAAGGAGAACATGCCGGTCAACCAATCCGTAAAGCCATATTCGAATTTTGGTTCGGCTACATAGTCCCAATTAAGGCCATCCTGAGGTTTTTCCTCTAGGTCTCTTTTGGCGGTAAACCCCTGCTCTGCCCAGGCCCATTTATTGTAGTATTCAGCCCAGACCTTGTACCTGGGCACGGTCCACGCGCCCGCGTAAGCCTTTTTATTGGATACAAAGGGCAATATCAAAAAAGCAGCCAAAATAAAGACAAAAAATCTCTTCATCAATGCTCCTTAATAAGATTGATTTATACAATATATTATACCTATAATCTTATAGTAGTCAATACTATAACAACAAAATTTTGTTATAGTATCATAAAAGAGTTAACTTCACAGCTAATTCGCATTGATTTTGTTGACATATCCTATGTTTGTGCTATATTGGAATTCTATGAATTACTTTAAAACAGGATTATTATTAGTTCTTCTGACTATGCTCTTAGTATGGATAGGGGGTTATATAGGCGGACCTCAAGGGGCATGGATCGCGCTGATTTTTGCCCTTATCATGAACGGGGTCAGTTTTTGGTTTAGTGACAAGATCGTTCTTAAGATGTACAGGGCCTATGAGATACCAAGGGACCAATACTATCATCTATATAACCTTGTTGAGGGTTTGACCGCCAACGCGAATATGCCGATGCCAAGGTTATACATGATAGAAAATCAGGCGCCTAACGCTTTTGCTACCGGCAGGGACCCGAATCACGCGTGCGTTGCCGTCACAAAAGGACTTTTGAGATTGCTGGAAGAGGATGAGTTAAAGGGCGTCATATCCCATGAGTTGGCGCATATAAAGAACCGCGACACGTTGATAATGACCGTTACCGCGTCGATCGCCGGCGCCATAATGATGCTCGCGTGGATGGCGAGATGGGCGGCAATATTCGGAGGAGGGTCAAGAGACCGACGGGGTGGAGGGGATATATTTGGTCTGATAGCCATTTCATTGTTGGCCCCGGTAGCGGCGACTATAGTGCAATTAGCGATATCGCGATCGCGTGAATACGGAGCGGATAAAAGAGGGGCATATATCGCTAATAACAGCCGCGGCCTCGCGGGGGCTTTAAATAAGATCAGTATGGCCTCATCCAGGATTCCCTTGAGGGCAAATCCGGAAACAGCGCATTTATTTATTGTAAACCCTTTCAGGGGAAGTTTGATAGCCAACCTTTTTTCGACGCATCCGCCTGTTGAGGATAGGATACGCCGCCTCGAATCGATGAACGTCTAATTATACGAATTTTTATTTAGGTTATCCACAGGGTAGCGGAGGTTTAAACCTCCGCTACCCTGTGGATAACGTTCTTCAATCGCAAATACAGATAAACTTGTAAATCGCGGAAAAAAATGTTATGATTATTCACGGGAGTGTAATATGGAAAATCAGATCATGGAGAAAAGATTCGGCGGATCGCAGCTCGGGCCTGAGTACGCGGGATATAGACGTTCAAAGATAGTGATCCTGCAGTGTCCGTATGACGCTACCGCCAGTTATATCAAAGGTACGAAGAAAGGCCCCGAGGCGATAATCAAGGCATCCGGATATATGGAGCTCTATGATGATGAACTGGATATGGAGACATTCAAGGGCGGGATATATACGAAACCTCCTTTGAAGCTTGAGGGCGTATCGCCGGAGGATATGGTAAAAAAAGTTAGATCCGAAACCTTATCGATAATTAAGGCCGGAAAGATCCCTGTGATCCTGGGCGGAGAACATTCTGTAAGCATTGGCGCGGTCAACGCCTTGAGCGGGGCGTATAGGGATCTAAGCGTGCTTCATCTTGACGCGCATCACGACCTCAAAGATGAATACGAAGGTTCGAAATACAGCCACGCATGTGTAACACGCCGTTTTCTTGAGGCCTGCCCGGTAACTCAAGTCGGCACCAGATCCCTTTCCAAGGACGAGCAGGAATTCGTCAGTTTGGGGCCAAAAGGCCTTAAGACAATAAATGTGTATGATATATTGGATGAACCGATGTGGAAAAAGAAGGCTCTAAAAAGCCTTAAAGAAAATGTCTATATCAGTTTGGATATGGATGTATTTGATGTTTCATTGATGCCGGCTGTGGGCACGCCTGAACCCGGGGGCATAGGGTGGTATGAGTTATTGGACCTGTTGAAAATAGTCGCCATGAATAAAAATGTCGTCGGATTCGATGCGGTAGAATTGTGCCCTATAGAAGGAATGGTCGCGCCGGATTTTCTTGCGGCGAAGTTAATATATAGATTGATAGGATACATCTTGTCAGGGGGCAATAAACGGTAATAATATTGTTACCGAGGAGGGCTATAAATGCTTTTAATATCAAGAAAGAAATTACTGGTACCTAAGAAGATGTTTTTTACCAAAGGGGTGGGGGCCCATAAGGCAGAGTTGAGGAGCTATGAGCTGGCCTTGAGGGATGCCGGGATAGAAAAATGCAATCTTGTAAGGGTGTCGAGCATTTTGCCTCCGGAATGCAGGGTGGTATCGAAAAATGAGGGATTGAAAGATATCGTGCCCGGCATGTTGACATTTTGCGTAATGGCCAGATGTTCTTCCAATGAGCCGCACAGGCTTATCGCCGCCTCGATCGGTATGGCTGTTCCATCGGATCCAAACGCGTATGGTTACCTGAGCGAGCATCACGCTTTCGGTGAATCCGAAAAAGTGGCCGGGGATATTTCCGAGGAATTGGCCGTAAGCATGCTGGCCTCAACGCTCGGCATAGATATAGATGAGAATAAGGCCTGGAACGAGATCAAGCAGGAGTTCAGGATCTCTGATGAGATTGTCCGCACTTCCAATGTCACCCAATCGGCCGTTATTTCGCCGGACGGGAAATATAATACAGTAGTATCGGCGGCGGTTTTTATTTTTTAAGATGCATAAGAAAAGATTTTACAGGGACATTGTCTCAAGTGAACTGGCCGGATTTGATATAAAAGTCGGGGAGTCTGACATTCTTTTTCTTTCGGATCAGGACCTGAGGGATGAGGCCTTCAGGTCCCTTAGAAAACACCGGGATGAGATCCGGGCCTTTATCGAAAAAAATCCGCGATTCCAGACTTCTCTGGAGCCTCTTGATTATCCGGGCGCGGGAAAAAACGTGCCTGAAATAATAAGGCGCATGTTAAACGCGTCCATTATTACGGGGGTGGGGCCCATGGCGGGCGTGGCCGGGGCTGTGGCTGAAAGCGTGGGCAGAGACTTGTCGGAATTTTCGAATGAGATAATAGTTGAGAACGGAGGGGATATATTCGTCAAGACGATGAAGGATAGAAGGTTCGGTGTCTACGCGGGCAATTCTGTTTTGAGCAACAAGATAGGCATACTCATTAAGGCGGGGGATACCCCGATAGGCGTATGCACTTCCAGCGGGACTGTAGGCCCCAGTTTAAGTTTCGGAAAAGCTGACGCGGTTTCGATCATTTCAAAAGATACTACGCTCGCGGATGCCGCCGCGACGGCTGTTGCCAACAGGGTTAAGACAGGATATGACATCGAAGAGGCCCTTAATTTTTCGAAAACTATTGAAGGTGTCATAGGTTGTGTGGTAATATACCAAGACAGGATAGGGAGTATCGGTGCGGTGGAGTTGATATAGAGGCTTAATTTCGATATTCGCATTTCGGATTTAAGATCGCTGAAGGAGACTGTTAGAAGTGGTTTCGAAAAGAATAGTATTAAAATTTCCCAGAAAACTTCTTGATCAGCCGATCGTTTATAAATTGGTAAAAGAGTATGACCTTGTCTTCAATATCCTCAGGGCTATAGTGACTCACAGCGAAGAGGGGGAGCTTGTCATTGAGCTTAAGGGAAAGAAACAAAATTACGCTGACGGCATAAAATATCTGCAGGGCCTGGGAGTAAAGGTCCAGCCTTTGAGCCAGGATGTCACTAGGGATGAGGAAAGATGCACTCAATGCGGCGCGTGCATAACCTTATGCCCCACTGGTTCTTTGTATATGGATAAAAAGACCATGAAGGTGATATTCGATCCCGAAAAATGTATCGCGTGCGAATTGTGCGTTAAGGGATGCCCGCCTCGAGCGATGAAAATAAAGATATAAAAAACACTTGACAAAGGGCGTATTTTTGGTATATTTGTGAAATAAATCACGAAGTCTGTGAAGAATAGTACAAACTATAGCGGAAACTAAAGCTGTCAGTCATGGCGAGAAAATTTGTCTCAGAGGCCGTAATCTCCCGGCTCTTTATATATTTGAGAGAACTGTCCGAGCTGACCAAGGTAAATATTAATACGATCTCTTCAGCCGAATTGGGCGAGAGGGCGAACCTGAACGACGCGCTTGTAAGAAAAGACCTGGGTTATTTCGGACAATTCGGGGTGAGCGGTTCCGGTTATAATACACGTGAGTTAAGGCGCGCCCTGGAAAAGATCCTTGGAAAAGATAAGATATGGAATGTGGCTGTCGCGGGTTGCGGGCATCTTGGAATGGCGCTTCTGGCCTATCCGGGGTTTAAAGAGCATGGGCTTAAATTGGTAGCGGCATTTGATTCTGATCCGGAGAAGATCGGCAAAAGGATCGAAGGGATATCGGTCAGGCCAATAGGTCAGATGTCAAAAATAATCGCGGGCAAAGATGTGTCTATAGGGATAGTGGCCGTGCCTCAAAAGGCGGCGCAGGATGTGGCGGTTAAGTTGGTTGAATCCGGCATTAAATGCATATTGAATTTCGCGCCGGTATCATTAGACGTGCCTGATGATGTGAAAGTGAAAGATGTGGACCTGTCAAGGGAACTTGAAACTTTATCATATTTCCTTGCTAATCCGCGTTAGATATAAGATAATATATACTTATATAACAGAGAATCCGGATTTAAATGAAATTCATACCAAAAAGCAATTTGGCCAAATTGTTGGATGCCCTCAAGGCAGACTATGATGTCTTTGTCCCCGTTAAAAAGAATGATCAGCGTTTCTTCAAGAAGTATGACGGATATTCCGAAGATATTGTGATAGGCGAAGTCAGGACTTTCGAGCCGCTTAAGGCCTTCTTTTCTCCCGCCCGCGAAAAGGTCGCGGATAATTTCGACCCCGGTTTGCCGAAATCAAAAAATAAGCCTTACGCGATCGTCGGTGTCAAGGCCTGTGATCTCAAGGGCTTTAAAGTGCAGGATTATGTGTTTACCGAGAACGATTATCTGGACCCGTTCTATAAGAGGTTGCGCGAGAATAATCTCATAATATCGGCGGATTGCACGACGGCTATCGACACCTGTTTCTGTTTGTCTCTTGGCATAAGACCTTTTCCGCGGGAAGATTATGACATCAATCTTTCATTATGCCGGGGCGGTTTTTTGGTGGAAACGGGATCTGATAAAGGAAAGGCCCTGGTGGAAAAATGGGCGGGCCTGTTCAGCGAGGCGCAGGACGATCTCATAAAACAGAGAGACGCGATGAGAACTGATGTTGCCGGCAGGGTAGAGGAGAACATTAAGGCCCGTGAGGTGCCTGATGAAAGCAAATTGAAGGGCGTTATAGAGAAAAGGTATGAATCAAAAATCTGGGAAGATGAGGCCAAGACTTGCGTTGAATGCGGCTCGTGCAATACGATATGCCCTACATGCCACTGCTTTTTATTGTACGACCAGAAGGGCGAGAAAGGTATGGCGCGGTTAAGGATGTGGGATTCATGCATGATAAAGGATTTCGCGAGGGTGGCAGGCGGCGCTAATCCCCGTGCTAAGTTGTGGATGAGGTTGAGGAACAGGTTCGAAAAAAAATTCGACTTTTTCCCAAAAATAAGAAATATTAACGCGTGTACGGGATGCGGGCGCTGTATTTCCGCGTGCCCGGCCAAGATCGATATCAGGAATGTATTGAAGAGGTTGGTAAAAAATGTGTGACAGGGTAAATCCGTATAGGCCGATAGAGACTCAGGTCCTTGATGTTGTGCCTGAGACGCCGACTATCACGACCATCAGGCTAAAGCCGAAAGAAGAGCTTACTTTTGAGGCCGGCCAATTCATTGAACTGACCATACCGGGAGTTGGGGAAGCGCCTTTTACGCCTTCGTCAAATCCTTCTATAAAAGATGAGATGGAAGTTACTATAATGAAGGTCGGCAAGGTGACGGAACTGATACACAAACTAAAAAAAGGCGATACGGTCGGATTGAGGGGGCCTTTTGGCAACGGTTATCCCATGGATGATTTTAAGGGTAAGGAGATACTGGTCGTGGGAGGGGGATGCGGATTTGCCCCGTTAAGAAGTTTGATGTACGCGTTTTTCAACAGGAGCGGTGAGTTTAAAAAACTATTTTTCAGAGGAGGATGTAAGACACCGCGGGAGTTAGTGTATAGAGATGAGACAAAGAAATGGTCCAAAAGGAAAGACCTGGACTTGAAGCTTACAGTGGATAAGGGTGAAAAGGGATGGAAAGGCAATGTCGGGCTTGTCACAACAATTATCAATGTAAAAATGAATTATAAAAAGGGTATCGCGGTTATATGCGGACCTCCGATAATGATGAAATTTGCCACGATAAAAGTGCTTGAGATGGGGTTTCGGGAGGAGAACATATATCTTTCGATGGAAAAGAACATGTCATGCGGCATAGGTAAATGCGGGCATTGCAGGATAGGCACATATTACGCCTGCAAAGACGGCCCGGTATTCAGGTACGATAAGATAAAAACATTTCCGGAGATTTGGGAGTAAATGTGCTTTGTGCCTTGTGCCTTGCGCTTTGTGACAGTGGTTACATAGCGCATGGCCCAAAGCACGATACTATGTACGAAACCAGTGGGAAGACAGTCATGAATAGCGCGGAACAACTACATCAGGGGAAATTGAATCTTGAGCCCGCCAAGGGCAAGGATAAGAGGCTGTTCGTGGATCTGGATGTCTGCGCGGCCGGTGAATGCAAGAACTGCGTGATAAAGTGCAGTTATTTTTATCATCCGATAAATAATGGCATTATGTCAGTCGCGGAACTTGCCGCGTACGCGTTGGTGTGCAGGAGGTGTGACCAACCGCATTGCGTAGCGGCATGCCCCGTTGAGGCCCTCGAGCAGCAGAAGGAAAAGGATAAGCTGCTCATAAGGCACAACATGCGTTGTATCAGCTGCGGGTCTTGTTCGCATGCGTGCCCGTATGGCACTATCTATCCGGAAAATGTCCCTTATTTAATAAATGTGTGTGATTTTTGCCTGGATAGGAGACAGGATAAGAATGAGCCTCTCTGTATAAGTTCATGCCCTTACGGCGCGTTGAGCCTTAAGGAAGCGGATGTTGAGTTAGATGAGAACACGTTCCTGGTCGGGGATAATCTTATTATCCACTCTACCCATTGGGACCGTGAGAAGGTATAGCAATATAGGTATTATATGATCATCGCATATACCGTAATATTCGGTTTTTTCGCGACGGCTTTTATGGGGCTGGTTGCCAGTTGGATAGATAGGAAGGTAACCGCAAGGGTACAGTATAGGGTCGGCCCGCCCCTGCATCAGCCTTTAACGGATATTATAAAATTGCTTGGGAAAGAGACTATGATACCGCAGGGGGCGTCTCCCGTGCTTTTCCTGGCGATGCCTGTTATCGGGTTGGCAAGCGTTGTATTGGCCTCGACAGTTGTGTGGGTTAACGCGATATCGTTAGATATATCATTAATAGGCGATCTCGTGGTGGCGGTCTATTTATTGACAATTCCTTCGGTCAGTATTATGCTGGGCGGGTTCGTTTCGGGCAATCCGCTAGCGAGCCTGGGCGCTTCAAGGGAAATGAAATTAATATTGAGTTATGAATTGCCGTTCATTCTGGCATTGGCTGTCCCGATAATAAAATCCGGGTATACTATTAATTTGAGCGCGATAGCGGCATATCAAGCTCAAAACGGCATATTTGCCGGAAGCCCTTCCGGATTTATCGCGCTTCTGGTCGGTATTATTTGCATGCAGGCGAAGCTTGGGCTGGTGCCTTTTGATGTAGCGGAGGCTGAAACAGAGATCGTAGGCGGCCCCTTGATAGAATATTCCGGCCCAGGACTGGCTATGTATAAATTAATGAAAAATATGCTCCTTTTCACTTTGCCGGTTTTTTTAATGATCGTATTCCTGGGGGGCGTTAATCTAAAGGGATGGGGCATCCTCTCCACTATAGGAAAATTTGTTTTACTTGTTGCCCTTGTTACGGTGATAAGAAATACTAATCCGAGATTAAGGGTCGACCAGGCCGTAAGGTTCTTCTGGGGGCCGGTTACTGTATTGGCGGTCATAGCGGTAATTTTAGCGTTGAAAGGATTTTAGGCATCTACTATGGGCTTAAAGATAAACGCGTTATTGAAATCCCCGTGGGTATTTCATCTATCCACCGGCAGTTGCAATAATTGCGATATCGAGGTACTGGACTGTCTCACGCCAAGATTTGACATAGAAAGATTCGGGATGCTTTTAGCCGGCAGTATCAGGCACGCGGATGTGCTTTTAGTTACAGGTTCCTGTAACAGACAGTCATCGATAAGATTGAAAGAGATATATAAACAGGCGCCAAAACCTTGCCTCGTTGTGGCGATAGGAGAATGCGCCTTATCCAGGGGGATGTTCATACACAGTTATAATTGCCCAGTGCCCCTGGATAAAATAATTCCTGTGGATGTGTATATACCGGGTTGCCCGCCAAAACCGGAGGCGATCATAGCGGGTGTGGTAAAATTGATTGAAAAAGTCAAGGCCGACAAAAAATAGGACAGAATAAAAACATGAACGGGAACGATCTTCTCAATGGGATCAGGGATAAATTCAAAGATGATATCACCAATGTCTTTGAAAAGTCCGAGACAAGGGTCTATATAGATATTACGGCCGAATCTATAGTCAGGTTTGCGAATTATCTTTTCAGGGACGCGGGGGCGCGTTTTAATATAGCATCCGGGACCGACGCGCGCGATCATATGGAGATACTTTACCATTTTATCGTTGAGGAGATAAACCTGTTGATATCATTGAGGGTTAAACTTGATAAATCAAAACTGGAAATTCAGTCTTTGGCTAATTTATTCGAAGGCGCTAACTGGATAGAGAGAGAAATGAACGAGATGCTGGGGATTACGTTTCACGGGCACCCGGACATGAGAAGACTGCTTCTCTCTGATGACTGGCCGGAAGGCGTGTATCCGTTGAGGTGCGACTATAAAGAATGGGATCCGAACGCGATAAGGGATAGAGGCGTGTAATTGGTTAACGGGTTGGCGGGTTGTTTGATAACACGCTAACAGGCTAACCGGATAACGGATTAAGAGATAGAAGGATAAAATAAATGGGAAGAACTATAGTACCGATAGGTCCTTACCATCCGCTGCAGGAAGAGCCGGAATTTTTTACGCTCACCGTTGAGGGTGAGAGGGTAGTCGGTGTTGACGCGAGAATCGGGTATAACCACCGTGGTATAGAAAAACTTTCCGAGAGGAAGACATTCGACCAGTCCACGTTCGTGATAGAGAGAATTTGCGGCATATGTTCCACGAGCCATCCCTTCGCCTATACCAGGGCTGTTGAGGATGTCTTTCCGATGGAAGTCCCTGAAAGGGCGAAATATATAAGGACTATTGTAGCTGAAGGGGAAAGGGTGCATTCTCATCTGTTATGGCTGGGATTGGCCGGCCATTTTCTTGGTTATAATACGGTGTTTATGTGGGCCTGGAAAATAAGGGAAGAGATACTGGATGTTATGGAAATCCTTTCAGGTAACCGGAATAATTACGCCATGTTTAAACCAGGCGGGGTAAGAAGGGATATAAAGAGTGATGACATACCTGTTGTTCTGAAGAAGATAGATTCAATAGTACCGACTCTTGAATTGTTAAGGAAAGCCGTGATAGATGACCCTGTCTTACATGCCAGGACCAAGGGTGTTGGCATATTGACCAAGCAGGAGGCTATAGATTTTTGCGCTCTGGGTCCCACTTCCCGGGCCTCTGGTGTTGCCCGCGATATAAGGAAAGATTCCCCATATGGCGCTTACAACAGAATGCAGTGGAAGATGATCATTACCGAAAACGGTGATGTGTTTGATAAACTTGTGGTAAGAATATTGGAAATGTTGGAGTCCGTCAGGATCATGAAATATTGCCTGAATGAGCTGCCCGATGGCGAAATAGACGCCAACCTTAAGGATATCCCTCCGGGCGAGGGGATAGGGCATATTGAGGCCCCGAGAGGCGAGACGTTCCATTATGTAAAGAGCGACGGCACTAACAGGCCGGTGAGGCATAAAGTGAGGGCGCCGACCTTTATGAACCTGCCGACTTATAAGGCGACGATCGTAGGCGAGACGATCTCTGATGCCACGATAATACTCGCGGCCATAGATCCCTGTTATTGCTGCACTGAGAGAGTGGCTGTGAAAAACGCCAAAGGCAAGAAAATATTCGACGGGGAAGACCTGATAAAGCTTTCCCAAAGGAAGACAGAGAAGATAAGAAGTAAGATGGGAGTAAAATGAACCTATTGGGCCCGGGATATATGAAACTTGACGCCCTGTCGGGATTCGTAGGGTTGTTCATATGTCTATTCTCGATTTTGGTGGCAATATATTCGCTTCCGTTTATGTCAGGAAAAAAGAGGCAGTTAAGCTACTACTTATATTTTCTTCTTACCGCGATCGGGTCTCTGGGAGTGGTTTTTTCGAACAATCTTGTTCTCTTAATGGTCTTTTGGGGGATATTGGGCCTGCTTTTGTATCTATTGATAGGTTTCGGACAAAAGCCGAGGACATCGTATACAGCGAAAAAAACCTTTATCATAATCGGCGGGACTGACGCGTTCATGCTTATGGGGCTGGCCATAGTCTGGCAGCTCACAGGTTCCATGAATATAGACAGTATAAGTATCCCAATAACAGATAAATGGTCCGTTATAGCTTACCTATGTTTGGCTGTCGGCGCCCTTGCTAAAGCCGGGGCCATGCCGTTCCATACCTGGGTGCCGGATACCTCGGAAGATGCGCCTATTCCGGTGGTCGCGTTTTTGCCGGCCTGTCTGGATAAACTTCTTGGTATTTATCTGCTTGCCAGGATATCTTTGGATATGTTTGTGCTGGACGCGGCCATGAATACAGTTCTTATGATAATAGGCAGTGTGACCATAGTCGCCGCGGTAATGATGGCGTTGGTACAGCACGATCTAAAACGTTTATTGGGTTACCACGCGGTCAGCCAGGTAGGATATATGGTGCTTGGTATAGGTACGGCCAATCCGATAGGTATAGCCGGGGGCCTTTTTCATATGCTTAATAACGCGATATATAAGTCCATGTTCTTTTTATCCGGCGGTATTGTTGAGAAAAAGGCGGGGACAAGTGATCTGGATAATTTAGGCGGTTTGGCAAAAGCCTTACCCTTAACATTTTTATGTTTTCTGACGGGTTCATTTGCGATCTCCGGGGTGCCGCCTTTTAACGGATTTGTATCAAAATGGATGATATATCAGGGGATCATAGAAATGGGTAAGGCGGGGAATGGTTCATGGGTCATATGGTTGATCGCGGCCATGTTCGGCAGCGCCCTGACGCTTGCGAGTTTTATGAAGTTATTGCACGCGATATTTTTGGGCCAGCGATCCAAGGCGTTAGATGACAGGGGCCTTAGCGATGAGAAGGTAAGCCGCGCGATGTTGTTGCCGGTAGTTTTACTCGCTCTCTTATGTATTATCTTCGGCGTTTTTGCCTTCAGCATACCTTTAAGGATTTTCATAATTCCGGCTATAAAGTCTAATATAATGCCGATAGGTATTTGGGAGCCCGGTATTGCCTCGTTGATGATAATCGTGGGCATCGTAATAGGTATTATACTGGGCCTTTTAGGAGCGGCGAACAAAGGCAGGGTCTCAAAGGTATTTGTAGGCGGTGAAGAATTGAGCGCGTTCCCTGAAATGAGGTTATCGGGTACGGAATTTTATAATAATATCCAGAATATACCTATATTGAAATTTTTATATGTCCTGGCGGAGAGAAAGATCTTTGATATATACGAAGTAGGGACGAAAATTACGTTGGCATTTAACGCCCTTTTGAGATATATTCATAATGGTGTGCTTTCCTCATACCTGGCATGGTGTCTGTTAGGTATGATAATACTCTTTTACATATTTTTCTTGAGGTAGGATAAGTGGTAGAACTATACATACTTCTAATATTCATGATAATCGGCGCGATAGTCGCCATAGAGGTCAAGGACCTTTTGTCATCTGTAGTGGCGGTCGGAGCTGTTGGCTTAGCGTTATCCATGACATTTCTTGTATTAAAGGCGCCGGACGTCGCTATAACACAGCTCGTTGTTGAGATATTGGCCCTTATCATCCTGATACGCGCGACATTGAAGGTAGATCTCCCATTCTCTACGACGGGAAGATGGTTTCTCAATACAGTTATTACGATAGCCTTTATAGGTGTTTTGTTGCTTATTAGTTTAAGGTGTTTCAGTGAATTGCCGGCATTCGGTTATCCCATAATGAGAGTGGCCGGTACTTATCTCAGAGATGGATTGGCGAGGACCGGGGCAACAAACCTGGTCGCCTCAGTTATACTGGACTTCAGGGCTTATGACACCTTGGGTGAGGCAACAGTATTGTTCACAGCTGTTATCGGTGTGTTAGCGCTGGTAAGGCGCGTGGGCAGGATCAAGCCCGGGGAGAAAGTCGAGGGAGAAAATGGCCAGTAAAGAACATGGCGCCGGGATGTCGCTTATCGTTAAAACAGTAACGCGTTTTACCGTAGGGCTCATTATGCTCTATGGTATTTATATCGTTACGCATGGGCATATTTCGCCCGGCGGAGGTTTTGCCGGAGGGGTTATCATAGCCCTGTCGTTCATTCATCTCATGCTCGCGTATGGTAAAGAGGCGGCTTTATCCAAAGCAGGGAAGAAGACGATCTCATTATTTGAAAGCGCGGGGGCATTGATGTTCTTGACCATAGCTCTTTTAGGGTATACAGGCGGATATTTTTTCCTGAATTTCTTTAAGGACAAGGGTAAGCCTTTTGAATTACTTAGCGCCGGGATCATACCTTTATGTAACGTGGCTATATGCCTTAAGGTAGGGGCCGGGATGTTCGCCATTTTTGTTGTTCTTATATTATTTAAATTGAATTTTGAGGATGATAAGAGGGATTAAGGAGTAGATCGTGGTAGTATATGTTTTATGCCTTATGTTTTTTCTGGTGGGGATATACTGCATCCTTCGCAAGAGAAATATTATTAAGATCATCGTAGGTGTGATAATATCCGAATATGCAGTAAATCTGTTCTTTCTTTTGGTGGGATACAAATCCAGCGGCAGATCGCCGATATTATGTTCGGACAGAGATGTGCAGTATATGGCAGCCCATATGGTAGACCCTCTTCCTCAGGCTGTTGTGTTGACTTCTATCGTTATAGGATTGGCTACGACGGCATTATTGGTAGCTATAGCGATGAGGATTTACGGTAAATACAGGACTTTTGATATAACAAAGATACGGGAGCTAAAAGGATGAAGCCGGGCGCTCTGATTATTCCATTATTCGTTGCGATCCCATTAGCCGGGGCGTTTATCAACTCGGTTATAGGGAAGAAGAACAAGGCAATTTCTGATATTATAGGTGTGGTCATTACCGCTGTATTGGTAGTGCTCAGCCTGTTATCGGTCTACTATGTCAACCAATCGGGTCTCATCCCTTACAGCGTTGGCTCATGGAAACCTCCTGTTGGCATTGGCCTGGTTCTCGATGGTTTGTCTTCGTTCATGTTAGTCACCGTGAACATAGTAGCTTTTTTGATAGCTCTATATTCAGTAAACTATATGGAGAGGTTCACGGCGAAGTTCAGGTTCTTTACACTGTTCCTTTTAATGGTAGCCGGGATGAACGGGGTCGTTATTACCGGGGATATATTTAACCTTTTCGTGTTCCTTGAAATAGCTTCCGTGGCGAGTTATGCCCTTGTCGCCTTCGGTACGGAGAAACATGAACTGGAGGCCGCTTTCAAATATGCTGTGATGAGCACGGTGGGATCCCTATTTATCCTGTTAGGGATCGTACTGCTGTACAGCTATACATCAACGCTTAATATGGCCGATATGGCGGTCGTTATCTCAAAGTCCGGATTTAGCAATATAATAATATTTGTTACTGTGCTTTTTATAATGGGCTTCGGGCTTAAAGCGGCGTTGGTACCGTTTCACGCATGGCTTCCGGACGCGCATCCGTCAGCGCCCGCGCCTATATCTGCGATGCTTTCAGGTGTACTCATAAAGTCTCTGGGTGTATATACGCTGTGCAGGATCATCTATAATGTTATAGGCATGAACGTGGTTATATCTGAAGTATTGTTATTTCTTGGCGCTGTTTCCATGGTCATCGGGGTATTCCTGGCTATCGGCCAATGGGATTTCAAACGGTTGTTGGCATATCACTCTATCAGCCAGATAGGTTATGTTATTTTGGGGATCGGTCTGTGGACCCCATTGGGTATATTAGGCGGGTTGTTCCATTTATTGAACCATTCGTTGTTTAAGTCATTGTTATTTTTAAATTCCGGGGCGGTAGAGCACGCGACGGGGACACGCGATCTTAAACAGATGGGCGGTATTTCCGAGAAGATGCCGGTAACAAGCGGGACAGGCCTTGTCGCCTCGATGTCTATAGCAGGGATCCCGCCGTTCAACGGTTTCTGGAGCAAGCTGATAATTATTGTCGCGGCGGTGCAGGCGAATAGATACGGTTACGCGTTCTGGGCTGTTTTGGCCAGCGTGATGACATTGGCGTCATTTATGAAAGTAATGAAGTATGGGTTCTACGGAAAATTAAGGGCAGGCCTCGAATCGGTGAAAGAGGCGCCTTTTTATATGCAATTATCGATGGTGATTTTAGCGCTGTTATGTGTATCCGGGGGTATTTTATTATTGCCGGAACTTAGAGCAATGTTCCTTGATAGCGCGCAAACCGCGCTTTCTCAGGGCACAGGGATGGCCGCTTCTATTTTAAACATGGTTAAGATATAGGGAGTATAGGGGATAGTGAAAAAGCGTTTAACACTTATAGCATTTGCCTATTTCGTTTGGATCATGATTAATATCGTGCCGGCAAACAATGCTTCAGGCTGGATACAGGCCAACTGGCAGCAGTTGGTGTTGGGACTATTTGCGTCCATATTTGTGGTATTCTTAACAGCGGATCTCTTTATAAAGAGCCCCGCTATATTGAGGCATCCTATCAGGTGTTGGTACTTTGTCGCTTACTATCTGCCGACATTCATCTGGGAGATGACCAAGGCCAACATAGATGTGGCCTACAGGATACTTCATCCGGCACTGCCCATAAACCCGGGCATTGTGAAAGTAAAGACGAATTTGAAAAGTGATACGGCTGTAACATTGCTGGCTAACTCTATAACGCTTACACCCGGCACTTTAAGCGTTGACATAAATGATGATGAGGGTTACCTGTATGTGCATTGGATAGATGTCAGATCAAAAGATGTCGAGGCCGCCACTAAGGATATCGTGGAGCGGTTTGAGAAGATACTCCAGAGGATATTTGAATAGGTAAATATCATGAAAACACTGAAGTGGTTTATAGGGGCTGTACTTCTGGTAGCTGCGATAGCGGTGATCATAAAAGTTGACATTCCTTTTCTTTTCTGCAGGGAGGGGATGCATTTTGTGGAGTTCGCGGGAAGGGCGCTTTTCATATTAGTGCTCTCTTGTGTCCTTTGCCTTTTCAGGATATGGAAAGGCCCGACGGGAGCGGATAGGATAGTAGCCGTTGATATCCTGGGTATTATGATAGTGGGTTTGTGCGCGGTTCTCACGATCACAACTAGAAGGTCATGGTATATAGACATAGGCATTGCCTGGGCCCTGCAGAGTTTCATAAGCACTTTAGCTTTAAGTAAATATCTTGAGGGCAGGGGATTTGACGAATAGGAAGAGAGGTTCATGAAAGACATAATAGGTTTAGTATTTATAGGTATCGGCCTTTTATTTGATCTGATAGGCTCATTGGGCCTGGTCAGGCTGCCGGACGTGTATAACAGGCTTCAGGCAGCGACTAAATGCGTGACGCTGGGCACGTGCAGTATCCTTTTTGGCACGGTGATTATTGTGGGATTTTGCGCCGCCGGCACGAAGGCATTCCTGTGCATAATATTCCTGGTGTTAACTTCACCCGTTGCGGCGCACGCTATCGCAAGGGGCGCTCACCGTGCGGGGGTTAAACTGTGTGATGGGAGCGTGGTGGATAAGTATGCTGAGGATAAGGAGGGGGAACGATAGTAAATCGGTAAATCCGAAACAAATTCCGAATAATAAATTCAAATGTTGAAAACATAGGTAGAAAGAAAACAAATGAAGCTTCCCAAACTAAGAGAATTGATCGAGGCGATAAAGGCGCTTATTAAGGGGCCGTATACTTCAAAATTCCCCGTAGGCGGGCACAAGCCGTATTCCAGTTTCAGGGGACAGCCCAAATTTGACGACAAGAAATGTGTCGGTTGTCTCTCATGTGAACAGGTATGCCCTGTCGAGGCCATCGGCCATAAAGATATAGTAGAGGGCGGGAATGCTAAGAGAATAATGTATCATTACACGGATACCTGCATTTTTTGCGGGCAGTGTGAGGCGGCCTGCATAGCGGACCACGAAGGTATCAAATTATCCAATGAATGGGAGTTGTCCTTTTTCGACAGAAAACAGGCCGAGGAACATATAGAAAAAGAACTCCAGCTCTGTGAGATATGCGGTTGGCCGATAGCGTGCAAAGACCATCTGAAATGGATAGCTCAAAAAATCGGGGAACTCTCATACTCCAGCCCGACATTATACCTCTCACGCCTGAAGGGCCTCGGAATTATTGATGAAAACATTCTATCCGCGGTGAAAGATAATGGCCGTTCTGACAGGGCAAAGATCCTCTGCGCGCGGTGTAGGAGAAGCACGACTCTTTCTTAAAAGAGAATACTTCAAGTATATCTATCATGAAAACAAAATTAGCTGGTGTCATAAAAGGGAAGACCGTCATCATTGGCATTGGAAATCCCTTGCGAGGCGATGACGGTTTCGGCCCGGCGCTGGTGGCCTCTATTGATGGCAAGGTGGATGCCCTGTGCATTGATGCCGGCACCGCGCCTGAGAATTATACGGGCAAAATAGTGAAAGTTGATCCCGACACGCTTATTATCGTGGACGCGGTCCACCTGGAGAAAGAGGTCGGCGCTGTGAAAGTATTAAAAGGTGAGGAGATAGAAAGCCGCGGTTTTACGACGCATGACCTGTCGCCGAACATGTTTATGGAATATATTAAGAATAATACCAGGGCCGATATATATCTTTTAGGCGTACAGCCCGGAAATTTAGGGTTTGGAAGCGATATGTCTGATCCTGTCAAAAAACGTCTGGCGGAATTAGGCGCAATATTAAAGGAGGTAAAAAATGCATGAGACCCATCTTATTGAACCGATAATAAAAGGTGTCTCCGAACATGCGGCTAGAGAAGGGGCAAACAAAGTAACAAAGATACATCTTAAGGTTGGCCAATTAACAGGCGTGAAGGAAGAAAGCTTCAAAGAGACCTTCAGCGTGCTTTCAAAGGATACCATGCTCAATGAAGCCCAAATCGAGCTTACATTTTTCCCGGGTACCAGGATAGAGGTCGTTTCTTTTGATGTTGAATAAAGAAGGGATCGTGTGAGATGAAGGATCCCGTGATACTTGCTCTAGGTTCGGATGTCAAGAATCAGGCATTGATCGCGTCCCGAAAAGGCATAAAATATGGTGATGTGATAGGGGACCTGTCGGATTCCGCTAATAATGCCAGATTCAAGGAGACTATAAAAAGGCTTATCACCTCTTCCAAAGGCAAACCTCAAGTCATATCATGCGACATGCACCCGAATTATTTTTCATCCATGTTCGCCAATGAATACGCTAAAAAAAATAGGATGAGGCCCCCTATATCCGTACAACACCATCAGGCGCATATAGGCAGTGTGGTGTATGAGAATGGTCTAAATAAGCCTGTCATAGGGGTTTCATTCGATGGGACAGGTTATGGGACAGATGGCAGGTTGTGGGGAGGCGAATTTTTTTTAGTCGATAAGGGAGATTTCAGGCGCATGGCGCATTTCAGATATATCATGCTTCCCGGAGGCGACAAGGTAGTGTTTGAGCCATGGCGCATATTGTTGAGCATCCTCGGAAAGCCCGCAAAGGCTTATCTGCGTAAGGCCGCCAAAGGGGATATTGATCTCGTATTAAAGATGATGGATAAAGGCGTTAATTGCCCGGTATCCTCAAGCGCCGGAAGGGTGTTTGATGCGGCTGCGGTATTAGTATGCAATTTGGAATTCGCGCGTTCCCAGGCCCAGGGCCCTATAGGACTGGAGAGTTTATGCGACCCTGCGATAAAAAAATCATATCCGTTTGATCTGGTTTTGGAGGACGGTTGTTATATAATAGATATTGTTAAGGCCTTTAAAAAAATGGCCCAAGACATCGATAGAAAAGTCGACGGAAGGATCATAGCTACGGGGTTTCACAATACTATGGTTAAAATAATTTTGGATGTCGCGGTAAGATTATCCGGCGATCTCAATATTCGCGATGTTGCGTTAAGCGGCGGGGTTTTTCAAAATAAATTTCTTGTGTCGAGGGTAAAAGAGATGGCTGGGGCGCACGGCCTTGAAGTATACTTTAATTCAACCTCTCAAGCCAATGATCTTAACATTGCCCTGGGGCAATATTATATCGCGAAAAATATTATGAAAGGCAAGATATAATGTGTTTAGCGGTTCCGGCCAGGATAGATAGGATCGAAGGTGTAACAGCGTTCGTGGACTTTGGCGGTGTGAGGAGAAAAATATCATTAGGCATTTTGAAGGGCGTGAAGAGGGGCGATTTTGTTCTGGTACATGCCGGTTTTGCCATAGGCAGGGTAGAAGAAAAAGAGGCCATGGATACGTTCAGGGCCATAAAAGAACTGAAGGGTTCAATATAGATGAAAAAGGATGCCTTGCGGTTAATGGAGGTATGTGGAACGCATACGATGGCTATAGCGCGTTTTGGCATTAAAAAGATATTACCGGAGAATGTAGAGTTGATATCCGGGCCGGGTTGTCCTGTGTGCGTAACCCATCAGGCGGATATCGATAGGGCGATAGCTACGGCGGCGCTCGATGGTGTTGTGTTTACCACATTCGGGGATATGATGCGCGTTCCGGGCAGCTCCATGAGATTGATGGACTTGAGGCAAAAGGGGCATGATATCAGGGTGGTATACTCATGTATGGATGCGCTGGATATCGCGGCCAAAAATCCAAAGAAGAAAATAATATTCATGGGGGTGGGTTTTGAGACGACATCTCCTACGGTCGCCTCTACTATACTTGATGCCAGGAGAAGAAAGGTGAAGAATTTTTTTATTTTATCGAATTTCAAGAATATTTTTCCCGCGCTTAATGCCTTGGCTTCATCAAAAAGGGTCAAGATAGACGGATTTATATGCCCCGGGCACGTAAGTGTTATTACAGGGACCCGGCCCTATGAAATACTGGCTCGAAAGTATAAGATACCTTGTGTGATAACGGGTTTTGATGATACCGATATCATCGAAGGGATAAAGGAACTGATAAAGAATATCAAGGACACTTCATATAAGGTGAGTATTGCTTATAAACGGGCAGTGAATAAAGCCGGTAATATTGAGGCAAGGCGGATCCTTGCGTCTGTATTTGAGTCCTGCCCGGCCCAATGGAGGGGGCTTGGAAAGATACCGGAAAGCGGTCTTAGATTGAGAAAAGAATTTTCATCTTTCGATGTGGCTAAGATATTTAATGTTAAGGTCTCTCGCCCTCTGGTCAAAAGGGGGTGTATTTGCGCGGATATCCTGCAGGGGATAAGATCTCCCGGAGATTGCCGGTTATTTAAGAGTGTATGCAATCCTGAGAATCCTATAGGGCCCTGCATGGTCTCGACTGAAGGCACATGCGCGGCATTCTATAAATACGGGGAATAACAGATGGCTGAATATATAACCATGGCGCACGGAAATGGAGGCAGATTGATGCATGAGCTGGTCGGGGGCTTAAGGAGAGAGTTCTCTAACAAGATCTTGGACGAGATGACCGATGCCGCTTGCCTGGACATTGACAAAAAGAGGATAGCCTTCAGCACGGATTCATACGTTATCAAACCTGTCTTCTTCCCCGGAGGAGATATCGGCAAGCTAGCTGTCTGCGGAACGGTCAATGACCTGTCAATGATGGGCGCAAGGCCTTTTGTCTTATCTTTGGCTTTCATTATAGAAGAGGGTTTTCGTATAAGTGACTTAAAACGTATCACGCGGTCGATCAAGGCAAATGCTGATCGCGCCGGTGTAAAAGTGGTTACCGGTGATATAAAAGTGGTTGAAAAGCATGCGGCGGATGGTATATATATCAATACATCCGGTATAGGCGTCATCGGAAAAGATGATTGTAAAGTAGGGAGAAAGGCTAAGGCGGCAGATGCTATAATAATTAATGGTCACATTGCCGAGCACGGTTTAGCTGTTCTTAACGCGCGGGAGAATTTTGGGTTTGAGTCAGACATACGAAGCGACTGCGCGAATTTGAACCATATCGTAGAGGATTGCATGCGCAGTGTAAAAAAGATAAGTGTTATGCGGGATCTGACCCGGGGCGGTTTAGCGACCTCGCTTAATGAGATTGCCCTGAGTTCAAACGTGGGCATTGACGTGTTCGAGGATCGGATCCCGATCAGAGAACCCGTTCGAAGGCTTTGTGATGCGTTGGGATTTGATCCGTTATATGTAGCTAATGAGGGAAAATTTATATCATTTGTCAGCGGCAAGGATGTAAACCGCGTTAAGAAGGCGATGGGGAAATATGCTTCAGTAATAGGTCAGGTTACGGATAAACATAAAAAGGAAGTGCATTTGAGAACCGATCTCGGCACGTCACGCCTGGTGCCTATGCTGGAGGCCGATCAGTTGCCTCGTATCTGCTAGATATATTGTATATGAGACCATCATGAGACCGATAATAGAAGAAATAAATTTAAATAGAACTCCGTTTCAGGTCTATAGCTACCTCCATAGTATGCCTGAAAGCGCGTTTCTTGACAGCGGCATGGATCCGGGTAAACTGGGCAGATATTCATTTATAGGCATAGAACCCTTTATGGAGTTTACCTCAAAGTCCAAACGTGTGAGGGTAAACTCAGAGGGGTGGAAGAAGGAGTTTTATGGTAACCCCTTTAATGTTCTGCAGGATCTCTTAAACAGGCACAGGTCTGATTTCAGGACAGGACTATTTCCTTTTTGGGGCGGCGCGATAGGATGGTTCTCCTACGACCTTAAGGATTTTTTTGAAGATCTGCCTGATTTATCGAAGGATGACATAGGCATGCCGGATTGCGAACTGAGATTTTATGATGTAGTCCTGGCATTTGATAATTTAAAGAATAAGGCGTATATTTGTTCTTCCGGCCTGCCCGAACATGGAAAGCGTAAGAGTCTCCGCGCAAGGGCTAGATTGGATAGTGTGAAGTGCCGGCTGGAAAATATACTCGATAACGATAAACCTTTATACATGGCGGAAGAATCTGATCCATTGCCGGATGACTGTGGGTTGACCTCAAATGTATCACGGGATGACTATAAAAAGGCGGTTCTGAAGGCAAAGGATCATATCGAGGCCGGTGAGATCTATCAGGTTAACCTATCCCGCAGATTTTCCGCTGAAACGGGACAGCGACCATTCCGGATCTATTCGGCGTTAAGGAGGATCAATCCGGCGCCTTTTGCCGCTTACCTTAACTATGGCGATATCAAGATTATAAGCGCTTCCCCTGAGAGGTATATAAGGGTCAGCGGAGAAGGCATACAGACCAGGCCCATAAAAGGCACAAGGCCTCGCGGAAAAAATAAGACAGAGGACAGGAAGCTGAGAGAGAATCTCAAAAACAGTATAAAGGACCGCGCGGAGAATCTAATGATCGTGGATCTGGAGAGAAATGATCTGGGCAGGGTGTGTGTTTATGGCACTGTCAGGGTCACTGAGTTCATGATCTGCGAGGAATTTCCTACGGTCTTCCATCTGACATCAACAGTGGAGGGCAGGCTTAGGCCGGGTATTGACACCAGGGCGATATTTAAAAACTGTTTTCCCGGCGGGTCCATAACCGGTGCCCCGAAGATAAGATCCATGGAAATTATAGAGGAGCTTGAACCTGTCAAGAGGGCCGTTTATACCGGGGCCGTAGGATACATTGGTTTTAATGGTGATATGGATACTTCTGTCGTTATCAGGACGCTGATACATAAAAATAAAAAGTTGTATTTTAATGTCGGTGGTGGTATAGTCTATGATTCAGTGCCGGAGAAAGAATACGAAGAAACCATTCATAAAGCTAGCGCCATGATCCGTGTGTTGACCGATTCAACCGGGGTGGTTAATGGGGCTAAGAAATAGATGAATAAGATATTCTTAAACGGAAAATACGTAAGTCTTAAGAACGCTAAAGTGTCGATACTCGACAGGGGATTTCTCTATGGCGACGGGGCGTTTGAGACGATGAGGTCTTATAACGGCAGGATCTTCCGGTTAGAGGGCCACCTCAGGAGATTGTCAAGAGGCCTGAAGTTAATGAGTATCAGCCCGCCTTACGATGTTGATAAATTATGTTCATTGGTCTTGAGGACCCTGGAAGCGAATAAGCTAAAAAATGCCTATATAAAGATAATAGTGACCCGGGGCAGAGGCCCTGCCGGTATCGACATTAAAAGGGGGGCTATTCCGACGACAATTATTTATACCAAGCCCCTCAGTAAATTCCCGACCCCGCTTTACGAAGAAGGTGTCAAGTTGGGCATCGCAAAAATATCGCGTAATGAAAACTCCTATACGGCTCAATTAAAAAGCCTTAACTATGTGGATAATATATTAGCGCGGCATAATACACGTTTATCGGGGTACGATGAAGCGTTATTCCTGAATTCCAGAAAAATGGTCGCGGAGGCCGCTACATCGAATATATTTATCGTAAAAAATGGCCGGGTTATCACGCCTCCTGAAAGGGCGGGGCTCCTGCCCGGCATAACCCGTAAAGCGGTTATTGAATTGGCGTCAAAGTATCTATATAATAAAGTCAAGGAAGGAAATATTTCATTGCGTGTTTTGGAAAGCGCCGATGAGATATTTTTAACAAACTCTGTTCTGGAGTTGTTCCCTGTTACGGTTGTAGGAAAAAGGCGTATTGGTAACGGTAAACCGGGTCCCTTTTATAGGATCTTGCACAGTCTGTATAAAGTGGAGGTGGGCAATGTCTAGATTTGGGATAGGTGAGATTGTAGTTGTCCTTGTGATAATCATTCTTTTATTTGGCGCGAAAAAATTGCCGGCTTTAGGGAAAGCGTTTGGAGACGCTATCCGGGAGTTCAAGAAGTCGAAGAAGGACAAAAACAATCCGACAGGATAATGACAAATGACAAATTTCAAATGGCAAATAAATTACAAATCCTAAATGACAAATTATGTGTGCAGATAGATTCTGATTTTGGGCTTTGTCATTAGTCATTCATTTGTCATTTGATATTAGTGATTTGTCATTGAAGAAGGAGGTTCCCATGAAACTGAACGATATTGTGATATCGCGCGCGATCATAGATGAGTTTAGAAAGACCTTGGTTGACAGCCTGGAGGTCGATGTGTGCATTGCGGGTGGTGGGCCTGCCGGCATGATAGCCGCTTATCACCTGGCTAAGGCGGGGTATAAGGTAAATCTGTATGAACGCAAATTGAGCCTGGGCGGAGGCATGTGGGGCGGGGGTATGATGTTCAATAAAATTGTGGTGCAGGAGGAGTCGCGTCAGATCCTGAAACGGTTCAATATTAAGACTAATGAGTATAAGAAAGGTTATTATGTGGCGGATTCTGTAGCGACCGTAGGCGCTCTGGCCTATAATGCCTCTAATGCCGGCGCTAATATATTCAATCTAATGAGCGTTGAGGATGTCAAGGTTTCCAGAGATAACGATGTCAATGGCGTCGTGATCAACTGGTCAAGTGTGGAATTGGCTAAACTTCATGTGGATCCTATTACGGTAAGCAGCAAATATCTGGTCGACGCTACGGGGCATGCGTGTGAAATTGCCAACATATTGCTGAAAAGGATAGGCGATTGCCTGCTGACGGAGTCAGGCAGGATCGTGGGGGAAGGGTCAATGAACGCCGACCATGCTGAAAGCGTGATAGAAGAGAATACACGGGAGATATATAGGCATGTCTATACAGCGGGTATGTCAGCCAATGCTGTCTTTGGAACAAATAGAATGGGGCCGATCTTTGGAGGCATGTTGCTCTCAGGCAGAAAGGTTGCTCAACTGATAATAGACAGGCTGAAGCGAGAAGCCAAAACAGATAAGAAATATGCCATTGCGGGCAAACCGTAAACCATACCAAACATATAAGTTGACAATAGATTTTTACTGTAGTATACTTGCCCCTGATGAAGGAGATTACGCGTATTTTTGCGGTATTGTTTCTTCTTGCCATAAGTAGTGTCTCCCTGTCCGAAGAGGCTTTAGATAACATCCCTTTAAAACCCATTATTGTTACGGCAACCCGGATACGTTCATCCAGTATATCCAATAGTACCAGATCTAGTGGTTCTGACGAGAGTTTATTATTAAATGATTCTTTAGTCGATTCAAGGACAAGGGGCCCTTATGGCATACAGGATGATGTCTCCATAAGGGGCGCTTCCTTCGAACAAACCGCTGTGCTTCTGAATGGTGTACGCCTGAATGATCCCCAGACAGGGCACTTTCATATGGATATACCGCTTACGGTATTGGATGTGGACCGCCTTGATATTGCCTATGGCCCGTCATCAGGATATTATGGATCCAGCGGTATCGGCGGAACGGTTAATATATTAGCTGTGCCTCCCGGTGAGGATTTCGGTGTCAAGGCCGAGGTCGAGACAGGATCATATGATTATTATTCGGGGGCGGTATCGATGGACATGCCTCTGGGCCGGCTCAAAAATAAGGTTTCATATGAAGAGTCACGTTCGAGCGGATATAGAAAAGAAACAGAGTTTAATAAACGCGTTCTTAATGTAAACAGCAATTTCGGATTTGACCGGGGATATTTTGATTTTCTGTTCGGATATATGTTGAAGGATTTCGGCGCGGGCGATTTCTATTCCGAATCTTTTGATAATGAACAGGAGAGTACCGATACAAGGCTTATGAAACTGGATGCCGCTTATGACAGGGATGATATCACATTTATGCCGAAGCTATACTATAGGCGTCATTGGGATAAATTTATACTCGATAGGAACAGGGAGGACTGGTCCAAGAACATACAT
>Ga0272441_10003788_pt1 | contig 28274 bp, 16 predicted proteins | sample SSMProp6N_FD_193582 | JGI IMG/M metagenome (GOLD analysis project Ga0272441, IMG submission 193582) | Marine sediment archaeal communities from Little Sippewissett salt marsh, Falmouth, MA, United States - SSM-Prop-6N | ecosystem: Environmental > Aquatic > Marine > Wetlands > Sediment ... | reverse complement strand
CGCGTCTAGGTCCCCCTGATCAAGCAGAAGATGGGGGCCGACCCCTCCGCCGTGGTCTACGACGCGATTCATTCCGCCAAGGCGAAGAAGACAAACGTCCTGATCATCGACACGGCCGGCAGGCTTCATACCCAGACCAATCTCATGGAAGAACTGAAAAAAGTGCGGCGCATCATGGGAAGAGAACTGCCCGGCGCTCCCCACGAAACGCTCCTCGTCCTCGACGCCACCACGGGTCAGAACGCCATCTCCCAGGCCCAGATGTTCAACAAGGAAATCGGCATCACGGGACTGGCGCTCACCAAGCTCGACGGAACAGCCAAGGGAGGCATCGTGGTCAGGATCGCCCAGGAAATGAAACTGCCGATACGGTATATCGGTATCGGTGAGAAAATGGACGATCTGCGGACGTTCAAGAGTGAAGAGTTCGTGAATGCCCTCTTTGAATAAGGGGACCCTTCATGGAACGAATATTTGCCATCGGAGATATTCACGGCTGCCTTGACCAGCTGCAGCGGCTCATGGAACTGGTCACGATCGATCCCGTGAACGACACGCTCGTTTTTATCGGCGACTATATTGACCGGGGTCCCGACTCCAGGGGTGTGGTCGACTACGTGCTCGACCTGAAAAAACGCGTGGGAAGCACCGTCTGCCTCCTGGGAAATCACGAACAGATGCTCCTCGACTATCTCACCGGCGGCCCCTACGGAGATCTCTACCTCTATAACGGCGGCGACGCCACCTTCGCCTCCTACGGAATCGGGGCGGAACGGGATGATGCCGCCACAGGAATACCGGAATCCCACCTTGAATTCTTCAGGACCCTCCTCACCTACTATGAAACGGAGGACTATATCTTCGTTCATGCCGGCATGAAACCCGGCATCCCCCTTGAAGAACAGCAGAACGACGATCTTCTCTGGATTCGCTATTCATTCATCAACTCGGACCATGATTTCGGCAAGATCGTGGTCTTCGGCCACACACCGCTCATGAGCGTGCATGTGGATGACTATAAAATCGGAATCGATACAGGGGCGGTTTACGGCGGTGTCCTCACCTGTCTTGAACTCCCCACAATGAAACTCTATCAGGTGTAGCATGAAAATCATGGAATGCGTCCCCAACTTCAGCGAAGGCAGGGACAAGGACATTGTTCATCAGATTGCCGAGGCGGTCTCCCGCATTGAGGGGATACGGGTCCTCGATGTCAACATGGATCCCGACCACAACCGGAGCGTGGTCACCTTCATGAGCACGACGGAAATCATCGAAGAGGGAGCACGGGCGGCCTGCAATAGGGCCGTGCAGTTAATCGACATGACGCAGCAGCAGGGCGTCCATCCCCGCATCGGCGCTGTGGACGTAGTCCCCTTCGTCCCCCTCGAAGGTGCGACCATGAAAGACGCCGTCACGATTGCCCACCGCTTCGGCCATACCTTTGCCGAGAGAAACGGCGTCCCTGTCTATTTCTACGGCGAGGCTGCGCTGGAGGGAAAAAGGACGAAGCTCGCCGCCATACGCCGGTGCCGCTATGAAAATCTCTGTGATAAAGTCTGCGATCCCGACTGGTGCCCCGACGCCGGACCGGCCGAATTCAACGCGAAGAGCGGCGCCACCTGTGTCGGTGCCCGCAAACCACTGGTCGCTTTCAACGTCAATCTCGACACGGACGACATCGGCATTGCCAAAACAATCGCCGTCTCAATACGTGAATCGAGCGGCGGTCTGCCCTGCGTCCAGGCCATCGGCGTCGCCCTGGAAAGCCGGGGAATCGTGCAGGTCTCGATGAATCTCGTCGATTACGACGTCACCCCCCCGCGCAGGGTCTTCGACATCATCCGTAAAAAGGCATCGACCCAAGGGGTGGAGGTACTCGAATCGGAACTGATCGGCCTCATCCCCCGGAATGCCCTGAAGGGAACCACGGCGGACGACCTCATGCTCCCCGACTTCGGCCCCGAACGAATTATCGAGAATCATCTGTAATAAAGACAGAATTAAAGGAGTAAGGATTTAAGGATTCAGGAAAAAGCGCCAGAGCAGCAAAGTTCCTGAGTAAAAAATTCCTCTAAGGGGAAGGTAACTCGAAACTCGAAACCCTGAACTCGAAACTGTTTTTGATCGCTGAAAGCTGACAGCTATTACTATTGACTCCCATTTTAAATAATGATAGAGATTCCAGTCTTCAGAAAAATAAAGTCTGCCCCCGTAGCTCAGGCGGATAGAGCAACGGATTCCTAATCCGTGTGTCGTGTGTTCGAGTCACACCGGGGGTACCAGTCATAGCAAGGGTTACGGAACATCGGTTCGTAACCCTTTTTCTTTGGCGGCCTTCCCTCTCCCCACTCTCTCCCCACTTTTTTGAAGTCAAAATAACAGATAACCTCATCATAGATGAATTTTGTCGCCGATTTTATTCCATAGAAGCGCCATTCCGTTTGCGAAACCCAACATATCTTGTCTGGTTATGCAAGTGAAATGGATCACCGTGAATTGATGGTTGTGTAAGAGAATGTCTCAATTTAGGGTATTGCAGGAGGGCATTGAAAGTAAGCTTCGACACATTTCTCAGCATTTAGTTTCATTTAATGAAATACCTCGTAACGAGCTACGAGGTATCAACAACTCTTTTTCACCCCTCATCATGGGCCGAACCATCATACAGCACATTTCCTGTTTTCTTTGAAATCACAATAAGCCGGCTGTTTCTCAGCATTGGCAGGTCGTAACCGTCATTCCAGGGACAAATCACATACCAGCAGGGCTCATCAGGCCAGGTTTTATAAATCACGCAACTACTCGGTGCTTTATCATCTATAAGGAAGCGATCAAGATTAACAGGCACCCGTCTTTCACAACAGGCCTTGGCTATCTTGAGAGCTTCATCCCGATGAATTGATCTTTCAGTGCTCGATATTCTTTTCATAAATCAATTAACGGCACCTTTCAGAAATCCGGACGCCACTCATCCTCCTGGATTTCATTGTGCGGGTGGTACCTACCGCGGCTCAAAGTGCTTGCACCCTACATCGACGACATCGGGAGGTATCTGTTTGTTCTGCAATCCATGATTTTGGAACCACGTACATACACCCAGAAAAGTATCCTGCGCTGTCAGATTCTGATACTTGCAATTCCAACAGCTTTGTCCGCTTACAGCGGCAACGGTCTTATTGCTCTCATTTTTTTCACGATCCCCCATTAAAGATTACCCCCCATTATTCTTTTTCAAACTCCTGACTTGTAAATTTAAGCGTTCGGCTGTTCTCGGTAACGGTACGAACGACATTATCCGGAGCACCGGAGGGAATCTCTGCTTCTACCTCCAGTGTCACCGTCACCTTCGCACCAACCAGACCGGAGAGATGGGCAATCACCTCGTCGGCGACTCGGCTGGCATCACGCCCGACGCGAGTGGCATCCAAGGTAACCGTCCCGTGAAAACGTTTCAGTTTCGGTGTCGCCGGTGGAACTGCAGGACCACTACCCGGCTCCTGTGTTGTCGGTTCTTCTTCGCCGCCAGCCGGGCCGGAGGGCGTTCCAGTCACAGGTTGTTTGCTCTCTTCTGCATCCATCTGCGCGGAGGCAATATCTGCTTTTATGAGCAGTCCCTGCATTTCGTCATCGGCAAGGGAAACGTTTACCCCGCGACGCAGGCCACGGTAACGGCCGGTATCTTCGTCAAAACTGTCGGCAAAGGCAAAGGAATCCTGTGTCCACGTCAACAGCGACAAGCCATCGCAGATCGAGCCGATAAGCACCGATGAATCCCTGAGCCGCGGAAGGTAGATAAAGCTGGCAAAGTCCTCGGCAAGCTGCTTGATCGCCACATGGTTGCCGCGCCAGAGCGGGATACGGTCCAGTTCCATTCTGAGCCGTGTGGCCGCAAAGCTGGTGATGAGGAGTTCGTCGTTCTTGAGCTTCCTGCTTGCCCGAACGGCCAATGCATCCTGCCCCGAAAGACGGATAGCCTGCCATTCCACGGTCGCCTGCGGCGTATTTTGGGCAGGCAGTAGCAACCACTGATAGGTCTCAGGCATGCGGGCCGTGATTGCTCCGTCGGCTGCGGCCTTCTGGGTTTCGGCCTGTTTTACCTGCTGCGGGTCTATATTCAGTCCCTTCTCGCCCTTCTCGGCAAGGATGGATTCCCATGCAAGGTACTTTCGCGTTGCCTCGTCGAGGTCTTGCAGTCGTATTCTGTCGGCGGCAAGAAAGACAAGGGTATTGCGATAGTGACGGGGTTTAGTGCCCCGCGACTCAAGAATCGCTTTGGCGGCAATTTCGGCGGCACTGCCCGCACCCTTGCCGTAGGGGTGATTGATCCCGAGAACCACCAGCCGTGCATCAAGATCATCGGGGACATCTTGTCCCGATTGCGGCAGGGGATGAACACGGTTGAAGTCGCCCTTCCGCTCCAGGTCCTTTCTCAGGCGACCTTCGAGTTCCAGAATCACCTTGTCCGGATCACGTTTGAACTGTTCGGCACGATCCTCTGCCAGTTTCGTGACGGTGGGCTGGGTCGAGTACCAATAGCGTGGGCCGTCCTGGTAGAGGTAGGTCGCCGCACCGGCGAGGCGTCGCAAGGCGTCGCCGAAAAGTGATGGCGATTCACCCGGCATCACGCAGCCGAGTTTTACCTGCCGGTCTTCAAGTCCCCGATGAGCGGCCTTGGTAAGGGGCGCCGATCCCATGTAGATGGTTCGGGCTACACGCCGACAGGCAGCAAATTTTCCGAGGTTCGGCACTTCGCCATCGATCCTGAGCGGCAGCGAGTTCGGCCCATCCACATCCTTTTCAATAACCGGTACCCAGTTGTCTGATAGGTAGCGTGTCAGCTCAAACTGGATCCGCGAATCGTCAATTGCAATATGGGCGGGCATGATGAGTGCGTTTCTGTCGCCCTTTTCCCAAAGGCTGTGGATTACGGCTGCCATCAGTCGCAGCACGCCCCGCGTGCGCTGGAACTTAACCAGCGTGGACCAGTCGTTGTAGAGCCGATCGAAAATTTCCGGGTGGATGGGATAGGCAGCCTTGATCCGTTTTTCATAGTCGGCGTCGCGGCACTCGGGGGGAAACTCCGCCTGCTGGGTCCGGTAAAAGTCCGCAAAGGCTCGTGCAACAACGTCACGCTCCTTGAATTGTGAGGCATCGGCCAGTGTTTCAAAGAGACGCCGCCGCACGATCTCGAAACCTTCTTCCGCACTGGCCGGTCTCCACGACGATTCCAACCGCCCGATGACGTTTCTCAGCCTGTCGAGGGCCTCGCGCCCGCGCTGCCCCCCCACCTCTGCATCGTCCGTCTGAGCGTGGGGCGACCCCGTTGTATCCGAAGCAGGCAAGCTGATTACCAGAAGACAGTTTTTCGCCAGTCTTGCCGATTCCGTCAACACTTGTGCAAAGGAAAATTGCGTCTCAAAACTGCCCGCAGGCAGATCGCTCTGGTCATGGAGCTGGCGTGCATAGGCCACCCATTCGTCAATCAGGATCAGGCACGGCCCATATTCCACAAAGAGTTCGCGCAAGACATCGCCGGGGCTGGTGCCCTTCTCATCATCGGCGGAAAGGCGATTAAAGGCACGCTTCGCCTCACTGGCACCACCTGCAGCATTCCCCAATTGCCAGGCCAGCTCGCCCCACAAGGTGCGAATGACCGTACCATCGGACTTGGTAACCGGGTTGCCGGGAGATATCTTGTTCCCCACGAGCACGACACGACGGACAGCGGGCAGTGCGGTCGATTCCGCCTCTGACATGACTGCGTCGATGTCGGGCAGTTCCGTCGGTGCAATACCTGAAAAAAGATGAAAGAGCGCCAGCATGGAGTGGGTCTTGCCGCCACCGAAATTGGTCTGGAGCTGCACCACCGGCTCTCCGCCCTGCCCGGCAAGGCGTCGTACTGCATCTACAAGCATTCTTTTCAGACTTTCTGTCAGGTAGGTACGGCGGAAAAATTCCACCGGGTCCCGATACTCGGCAGTACCTTCTCCCAAGTAGACCTGCCAGAGGTCGGCGGCAAACTCCGCCTGCTGGTAGCGGCCGCTGGCGACGTCCTTATGCGGCGTGACCACCTCGCGCCAGGGCTTGAGGACACCCGTGGCAGCGCTCTCGATGGCGGTACCGGCAATTTTACGCTTCTCACTTCGCACCTGTTCGTCAAAACGCAGACGTAACAGCTCCATCTTCATCTTCTCGATCTCATCGGCCTGCGGAGCCGAGATGGCCGTCAGGAGTCTCCCGGCGGAATCGAGGGCGCGATAGGTATCGTCACCTGAGAAAGACTCCTGGTGCGCCCACCTGTTGCGGTGATCACGCAGTTCACTTATCAGGCTTCGTTCGGTGTGTCCGAGGGTCTTCTTAAAAACGCTATTCCACTGGTTCCAGAGTACCGCCAACACTGTGGCAATATCGCCGAAGGGTTCCGCCTCTGTGCCGGCAAAACTCAGTTGCTGGGGTGTTAGAGACGCCTTCATCTCATCAAACCATCCCTGCTGGTACTGGGACTTTAACTCCCGTTCCACGAAAGGACGAAGTCCGTCCTTTAACAGACTGAGCGCCTTGCCGACGCGTTCGTGGTTTGTCATGGCCATGGGCTATTTCCTTTTTTTAGAAAAATTCGGTTTGTATTTCTTCTCGCAGTTCAACTCTATCACGTGCCAGTCGCATGATTTCCGGCCAGCTCTGCACAAGTCCGTTATAGGACAGCGCCTCGGCGGCGCGCTTCTTGCGTTCGCAGAGTGTATAAAGCCTATAGGCAAGTTCGCGAGCGATCTCGGCTTTCGATCCCAGCCTGGCTGCAAGCGTAGCCGCCTCCTCTTCGCCGCCGGATTCGAGAACCCGGATCAGATGGTGAACCATCTCCCAGTTTGTAAGGCGTTTGTCCGTCGTTGGATCCCAGTCTTCCGGAAGTTCATCGGGCCTGAGCAAGCGAACTTTACCGTGGCCGGAAGCCAGGATGCCTGCATCGACCAAACCGGCGACACTGGTGTTCTTTGCCTTGGAAAGCACCTCGGCCACGCCATATTCGCCTTCGGCAAAACCGTGCTGTTCGAACCATGCCACCGCCCAGCGGCTGTCGGCATCAAAGTCGCCCTCCTGCGCCGCCAACGCCTCGTCGAGAATCTGGTTGATAAGCGAGAGGGCATCCCGCACGGAAAGGGGCTTGCCTTCGGCGTCGAGTATCTTGTCATAGCGGGTGTACACAGCCATTCCGGGACCAATGGCCGCCTGGGCAAGATCGACAGGCGCGATGTTGCCACGCTGCATATTAGTCAGGGCAACGGGAAGTTCTGACTTCAGGATGTTGACGAGCTCGCGACGTGTGGCGGTAAACGCATCATTCTTGCGTTTACTGCAGACAAGGATGATGCTGGAGGCAAGGGCATTAGTGCCAGAGCCGATCATGCGGTTACCAAGTTCTGTTCGCATTGGCCATGTTCCGCTGATGGCAAACCCAGCTCGGATCACCGCATCGAGGAAGGTTTCCCAGCCGGTACTCGCCGTACCATTGATGCCATTGTTCTCGGACTGTTTGAAGGCGTAGTAAATGGTAACAGGAAAGGCCGGATGTGCCTGTTCTGCCAACCGCCGCATTGCCTGGGTCATACCGTCAAGAAAAAAGGTCTCGGCTTTCTCTTTGCTGCCGTGGCGATAAGGCGTAGCCACCAATTCCTCAGTCTTCGGCACGGCAAGTGTGGAGAAGAGATCAGGAAAAACGGATTTCAGCGACCTTCGCAGCCAGACATAGAAAAAGTCCGATAGGTCAGCATAGCCGATATTGTCATAGTAAGGTGGATCGGTAGATATAATTGATGCCGTACTAAGTACTTGAGACTGTGCATCAGCTTGAAACGCATACCCTGTCATTATAGATGGTAATTGGTCTAAAACACGCATCATATTCTTGAGTGACACGAAAGGATCGCCTGCCATACTGCCAAAAGCATTGGCCTCTGAGTAGTCCCATACCATCGGCAAGGCTTGTCGTCCGAATGTTGCGATTGATTGATCCATGGTCGTTTTCCAACGGCACAGTGAAGACTGAGCATCGGCCATTTTACTAACAGCCATACTCAGATACACCCCCACCGCATCAGCATAGGCCATGGCACCGGTGCCACCATCATCCAAGGGTTGTTGATTGTCCTGTAAGCCTGCATTGACGGCATCTCGTTTTACCTGTTCGCGTGCTTCTGCTATCAGATCGGAGAAGGTTGTCAGCGCCACAAGTTGGCGGTTGGTAAAGAGATCGCCAAAGGCCGTTAACCCATAGAGCGGTGGCGAAAACCAGCGTGGGTTTTCAGGCATCGCGACTTCCGGCTTCCATGTCGGCGATGCAGTCAACGCAATAGCTTCCATTTCCGGCGATGGAGAAAGATAGACTCTCCCCCGATCACCTTCAGCAACGATGGCCATCAGCCGTTCATCCATGCGTCCGGCGTTAGCCTCACTATAGATGTGTTCGCTCGCTATTGGCATATCCGACATCAGGCACTTGAAATTCGCCCCGCGTGCGAGCTTGGTACCGTTCTTTGCTGCCTTTATATCCTTGGGCTCGCCCACCTTGACCGTAAAGCGATATCCACCGTTCTCGATCACTGGCTCGACATAGGCCTCCTTGCCTGCCTTGGTGGAAAGCATGAAGGTGGAGACAAGGGGCACGTCTACGTTGGCGAAGGCCGGATTCGGACTCTTCACCGTCCGTGCCCAGAGCCAGGCAATGACGGTGAGCTTATGGCCAACGTATGGCTTGAGATCAGGCCGCTCCCTCGCTATCTTCGCGGTCACTTCAATCTTTGGATAGAGGTGACCGATGCGTTTCTCCGCTTCGTCGCGCATCCATTTTCCATAGTAGCGCACGTCCTCTGCCAGTCCGCGAGCCCCTGGCCACGCTTGACTGTCCATGGTTGCCTGTTTTCTCGCTTCGGGATTCACCGGCGGTTTGCCGGCAAACTTGGGCGGAATCTCGATCATCGCTTTGTTGATCAATACCGCCACGGGATTCAGGTCGCTGGCATAGGCCTCAAGGCCCAGCCGCTGCGCCTCAAGGGGAAGGGCGCCGCCGCCGGCAAAGGGGTCGTGGAAGGCAGGCAGTTTGTAACGGTCGAAGAGTTCTTTTGCCCGCGGATGATCGGCGTTTTCCGCACAGGCCCTCCGCCAGCTCTGCCAAATTTCATCACGTGCCTTCTGGAGGACCTTTTCGTTGGTCGTGTTTTCCCATTTGACGAGCTCTTCGATAATATCGAACAAACGTTTGCGTTCGATATCGGCCGCACACTCCTGAAGCGTCGGCGCAGGACCCGGATCGAGAATCGACGGGTCACCCCCCTGTTGCATCGCTTCTTCATATTTCCCCTTGCGCTCTTCCCAGGCACTTTTCCTCCTGTTCAAATCACGAATGGCCGCCCGTTTCTTGTTGGGATCGCTCAGGAGCGTTTCCGTATATTCAGAGGGATCATCCACCATCTGGGAAAAGATCACCGCCCGCGCCGCCGCCAATGGCCGCCGCGCCCACCAGAGGTGCAAGGTGCTCGGATGCCCGTGGCGGATCGATTTCTCCCGAGCCGATGCTTTGTTAATTGCGTCTAACGGCAAGGCAACTTCAATAAGTTTCTTTTTCATAATACTTCTTTTTCCTTAAGTTCTTTATCGATCTGCTCGATCGGATCACCAGCAAGAATCCTGAATACCAACTCACACCTGTCACGTGATTCAATAGGCACCTTCTCAATTCGCGAAAGCAGATCGAGCTCAGCCCGGCAACGACTTTTTATGCCGCGAGTTCCAAGGTCACGAACCAGTGCATCGTCCGCGACATTCATGGCTTCGATGAGATCGTCCTCTGTCACCTTCAGGCCTCGAAAGAAGAAGCTGTCTGTCAATGCCTTGCGTGGGAATACAGCAACACCTGAAAGCAGGGAAAAGGCCTGTCCCCACGGAGAGGCCATGTCATTGTCTGAATTTTTGAAACTGACCGAAGAATAGGAAAGTTTTGGCATAAAATTGACTGACTGCGCCTTACTTAACCGTTCTTTCAGATTGTCGATGACCTTATTTACTTCATTCTCGGTAACCTGTCCGGACCGTCCAAGCGCAGCATACATTGCATTGATGTCGGTTACTAAATCAGCGCGTTTGGACTTGATGAATGCATCAACGTCACCTTTCAGCAAATCAGAAATGAGATTCTGTCCTTCCTCGTTAATACGTTTCAACTCCAACTCGAACAACTTACATGCCGTGTCCGGCATCCAACGCATGTTATCGGCGAGTCCAAAAGTAAACTTATTTAATAGTGTGCGCATGCCCTGGCGTCGCTTGTCGATATCCTTAAGGATCTTCTCATCAATAATGGATACTCTCATGCTGACTTTACGTGTAACATTTCCTTTCTGGAGTTCTGCAGCATCACCAAAAACACTCGGATTGAGCGGAGCGTCCAAGGGAGGAATACGACTGAGCTTATCGATACTGACCAACGATCCTTTCTCATAAAGACGTGCCACAAACTCGGCAAGCTTATCCAACTTCTTGAGACCACCCTCTTCTGTAGGCGGCGTGATCTCATTACCTTTCTCATCAGTTATTTTAACGTCACCAGTAACGGGATCTATCTCACTGCGTGTATTTGGCTCAATTTTGCAATCAGTAGGGGCGGATTTTTCGTTATTTGCACAGTGATCCATGTAAGTCCGCCATAGCATGGCGCCCTCTTCGGTCCCTTCGGGGAGAATGAGATCAGGGATACGTGCCACTCCCCTGGCAGTAATATCCGGTGAGTTAGCCCACAACAGGTCAAAATAGCGTTTGAATCCCTCCACCAGCACAGGATCTCCTCGAAAAACAAAATTGATGTGTCCTGCATTCGTTGACGCCATACCGAAATCATCACTCGGACCTGTAAGGATATGAACCGCATTCGTATGCGGATCAAGGCAGCAGAGCGTGTTCGTCGCACGATCAGTAACGCTCTCTAGAGGAAGGACACGAACTGACAATCGATCCGAAGTCTTTTCGACAAGTTCAAAAAGCTCGGCAAAATCCTCCTGCTTCGTCTCGCATGCGGGACATACCATCACGATGAGGGATACCTTGAGATCGACATTGCAATTCATCCAAGTCCTTAGGATATCGATCCCCCTCATAGTCGGCGCTGAGACGAATCCAAATAAGAATGAGGAGTTCAACACCAACTCTCCAAAGGGTGGCTGATGTTCGTATTCTCTGATCCCTTTAATTACGCGAGGTTCCGGCCAAACAAAAGGCGGTTCCGTAGTCAGTTTATTCATAATGGGGTCCCTTCATCAGCAAGGAGCAGATGATACAAGCCAATTCAAGGAGAACGAACTTGATCCGCCCTCTCCTCCTGCTCATCTTATGCCTTGCTTTTTTTACGGGGCTTTTTAGGCGGTGCCTCGGACGATGTTTTCTGCTTTTCTTCGTACATTGCAACAAAGTTGAAAGGTGCAAGGTTCAGGGGCATCCGTCCTGCACGACGCGTCAGGTCGGAAATAGATTCACGAACATAGGGATAAATAATCGCCGCACAATTTATATGGGCGATGCGATCCAATTTTTCTTCATGTGGCATTTTTTCGAAAGCGAATGACCCTTCCCACGCAACCGCAAAGTGGAAAGGCTGATTATCGGAATCTGATGAAACCGAGACACGCACACGGAGAATTTTATCAGTCTTTCCATATCCAATCTCGACGCTATGGACTATTTCTATGGGCTTGTTCTTCTCCTCTTTAAAAAGCTGATTTATGGAAAAATGAGCTTCAATAAGACGAAGGCCGGTGATACTGAATTTATGATCCATATGCCGCCTCCTTTGAATCCGAGCAATAGCCGGCATCTTCGGTCTTGTAGTCACTTTTTCCCTTTTTATCCCCGATATAGATGACTTTTGCAGAAAATGTCACCTTTTCTCCGCTCTTCTGAATAACTTTCAGCGTATGCGGGTATGCATCCAATATACGCAATAGATTGTCCATCCCTTTACTCTGACATACCTGTCCGGACTCATAACGCGCCAGGCTTTTCGAGCCACCGCCCACAATATCTGCCAACTGTTCCTGCGTGAGGCCCAATTTCATGCGAATCGCCTTGATCTGCTGTCCGGTAAGAAGACCGTCAACTTCGCGCTGAAAATCTTTCAGTATCCTGCCGGACGCTTTCAGGGTAGCATTATCAACAATAGACTCCCCACATTCGGAACATGTGTAGGTAACATAATTCGGTATGTTCCTTATCTGCCCTTTGTATTCAAATGATTCGGTTTCAACGTTCTTTTTCAACGGACCAGCGCCACAGATGGGACATTGCGTTGCTTCCATTTTATTCATTACTCCCTTCATCTCTTTTCATCTGGATCAAGACGGCCTTTCTTCCATCAGCGGACAGCTGCAGTTTGATGTACAGATGCTTATCGCCGTCCTGGTAGCGATAAACGTCCTGCCAAATTTTGTGATTGTGATACGCAGTCATGGACTTGAAAAAATGTTTCGAACAGAGCCGCCCTATGATCTCTGTTATGTCTTTAACGCTCGTATACCCTTCTGATACTGCACCTTTATAAGCCGTCCGTGTAATGATCCTTGTCTTTTCAATACGAAAATGTTCTATGAAATTGCTCAGCACATAGTGGGGTTTTCGTTTTTCTCTAACTTTTGGTATCATTATGATACTTCTTACCCGATTGTCAATAGTTTCTTTGTAATTTTTTTACTATGCATTCATCAAGATGGTGTCGACCTTATTCACGGCCTTGGCAATAGCCTCAATCGACAGGGCGGTCTTGATGAGTTTCTTCTTAGGACCTTTGCGATTTATCATTGTTATAAACCAATCTATATGTCGCTGGGTAAAGGGTGATTTTGCCATCATCACGCATGTTACGAAGGTGCGCACCTTGTACTTCTTCAGGCACACCCTGGGAATTTGAAAGAATAAGCGCGTAAATCTCGGGAAAGTTTTCTATCAGTCCCCATATGTCCGCCTCCAATTGCAGTGGTTCTTGTTCCAGACAATGATCCTTTGGCCAGTAATACCGAGCAACCTCACCATCTGCCGTTCGCATTTCCCAAGGGAAACGGTTGCCTGTCGCTTTCGTAATCCATCTGCCATCTGAATGGAAAAAACGGTCCTCTCCGTCTTTTCGGAAACCCATACATTGAGCAAAACGCTCAATGATACGAGGTTTCGCCGGTTTTGGATAATGTTGCACCTTAGATAGCTTGCCGTCTCTTCCACCCAATGCATCAGGATTCTTTTCGATGTTCTTTGTGGGTTCGTCCTTCCCTTCAGGTTGGGTCGCCAATACAGCAACGTCAGCTGTTGCAGTCTCTTCATTTTCAATCATTTTTTCTTCGGAAGAATTTGGCAAAAGTGGGCCGCTTTCTTTTAAGACCTGTTCCCCTTCACATACTGGAAAAACATCGTTCAACGGCATCAAGTTGAAATTTTCTTCGAAGTATTCTGTTATCGCCCTATGGTCTCTCCCAAAGCAATAATTCATCGCGGCTGAGATGTCAGGCCGGTTGAAGATCTTGCCCAATTTATCTGGAACAAGACGCGCCAGTTTGGCATTAGGAAGGTCTTCAACATAGAGCATTTTATCGAGCCAAACGACCTCAGCATGTCTTGGTGTTCCCGCTGGGGTTCCGTCAATGTAAGGAATAATTTCGAGCCCACGCGTGGTCTGCCAACCGGTGTCCGCCAGCTTCACGGCCAAGGCGCTGATACGGTCGGTCTCTTCATCAACATCTGATTTGATTCGGCAAAGAGTACTGCCCATCAAGTTCAGCCATGTTCTCCATTCTTGATCTTCCTCAAAAACAGGGTTCCGGAGAAATCGGTCCTCAATACGACTGGCGAGAGTCGGGATGTCACAGAATGGCCATGACTCCGTAATTTCAATCGGAAGATGATGAAAATCGGCTGTTTTTTGCTTTACCCACTCGTGCAGATGACTCCAGGGCACCAGCGTCTGCATAGTAAGTGCAAAGTTAATCGTTGTAGTTGGTACCCATTCGCCCGAAAGGTTGAGCCAGTGACAACACTCTTCCCAAACACACGTAGCATGACGCCGAAGTAAAGCTCGTACACGCCTGGCATCATTCTGAGACAGTGTTTTCCCAGAATCCAACCCTTTTAACCACTTGATGGCCAGATCCGCTGTCGGGCGTTCGGCAATGCCGATCTTCCGCCAGAGTGACAAGTCACTGACTGACTCTCGAAGCATAGCAGCACCAGGCACATCTTCTTCGTCGGATGAAAGAAAGACTCCGGATGCCCTGGTCCAACCGCTACCCTCGACCAGAATGATATCCTCTTCGTAAAACGCTTTTTTGATCTTTCTAAAATCGTCTGTCGAGCAGGTTTCGATCATCTGATCGAGGCGTCGATACCATTTTTCGACCTCATGAACTGGCGGTTTATCTGCCTTAGACAGTGCCCGCAAACGATCCAACAAGCGTTCCGGACCTGTCGGTGTATCATGGACACCGAACAGTTTGAGCATCGGTCGATTAGCTTCTGTATCAAGTCGCCCGTGGATAAATGGCTCGACATCCATAAAAGGTTCGGTTTCCGGTCTGCGCCGAAGAAGGTCGTCTGGCTTGCGATAGAAACCGCGCGTGTCAGGGAGGCATGGCAGATCACGGAGTTTAATGATCCAGGTTGGCAAGAGTGGGGCATTTGTAATTGCACTTATATTACCCGTTGTGGCAACTTGAAAGACCCGCATACTTTTGGCTTTCAACCAATATGTCATCGGCTGATTGATAATGCGGTCGACCAGATGGCCCCAAAAATTTTCGTCGGTCCCTATATCGGTCCCTATAAGTGTAGTCCAATGACGCCAATGGCTTTCATCGAAGTCCCAATCATTTATCTCAAATTGGTCAGTGACATAGTGGTAATTAGGCGTGCCGGAAAAACCACGTTCGCGGAGAAGCTCCTCGATCCTCTGACGGCCCCCGACAAATGAACTTGACTCTACGAGCGGTACGAATGTATGAATCCCTGAACGTCCAGACGAAATCCATCGAGACCATTCCTCAGAAGTACAAGAATCAAAAGACTTTTTGTAATCCTGGTGGAGTAAATGTTCTTGGCACCAACATGCGGGGAATAACACCTCTAATGTGCCGTCTCCATCGAAAAGTACGGCATGATCTGTTTGACGAACGTGTCCATCTTTTGTGACATAACGGAAAGACTCGCTAACAGTCGCACCAAGCTTGCAGGCAATCTGACCGACTCGAATGCAATCAGACAATGTAATCGTTTCCTTTTTGAAGAATCCGAGAGCTACATGTTCAACTATTGTGTTGACATCGCTTGTTTCTTCAAGGCCAATAGCCTTGAAAACAGCATACGCATCGTCAACATCAGACTTGAGATTATCATCATTGCTTTCTTCAGCTTTTCGACGCTGCTCAGCAAGAAACCGCGGCCAGTTTTGATTAAGTACCAAGAGATATGCTGAGAGGAAATCCCAATCCGTGTCGGACTGGAGCAGTTTCTTTTCACCTAAACGAGCAACCTCACTCGCCGCATAGAGCACGTCCTTACCCTGCACGGGGACAATGCGGACTTGCCTATTGCTTTCAATACGAAACCGATAACCGGTCATCTGAGGCGCGACATAGGCCCAAAGCTTCAATAAACAACGCCAGTTATTCGGCCTTGGCAAATGCTTCGTCTTTAAGACATTGAGAACATGATCTTTATCAATTTCTTCAACAACGTCCCAGTTAATGAGTTTTTTTCTACCGTTTTCAGAAACGTAGCGTGAAAAAGCAGGACGACTGGTATCATCGAGAAGGACCGAAGCCTGCTTCGCAGGCCACACATCAAAAAGTGCTTTGGGAATGATCACACTCTGGTTGGCTTTTGTAAGTTCGCCTTCATCCGTCAGGAGGAAGGCTTTTCCCTTAATCGCAGTGTCGAATGCCTTTTCCGCGATCGTAGCGCATATGCCTTCCAAGGAGTTGTTGTCGCGATCTACATTGGGGAAAAAATCATAGGCACGCGATCTCTCAGCAATATTAGCAGAGGTCTTCTCCAGCCATTGCAGCATTATTGAAGCTGCCAGTGATCCAATGCGTTCAAGGAGCCATCGATTGGTCGGGGATATTTCTGGATCCTTGATCTTAAGGCGAGCGGGGTCCTGAATAAACGGCGCATTGCACGCGAATGGAAGTACCGTTTCTACACCAGTTGGCAACACAACATAAAGTCGCCCTTTTGCGCCAAGAACGATCTCAACCTTGCAAGGTGGAAATTCCAAGTCCTGGTCCGGGCCGACCAAACGTTCTTGCAAGATCTCGTCCAGAGACTCTCGGGGAAATGATTTATCTCCGGATCGCGCAACAAGAAATTCCTGGTCGGGATCTGATTGAAGTACCATCTTCTCTGTTCCGGGAACAGGACCAGGACCAAGACTGTCCCAATATAGTTCTTGATCTTCGATCTGCAGACAACGAATATGCCTAAAAAAAAGAAGGGATACCGGGCTCTTCAACCATTCCTGCAGATTCTTATCAACCTCGCGCTGTCGACCCTCATCGCGGATGACCACACGAATCTGTGTACTACCCGCATCACCATTAGGTGAGTCTACCCACCTCGGTTCCGTAAATCTCTGTTGATTGAAAGCAACAGACAGGGTGGGGGTGTAGAGCTCTACTGTATCACCAAGACTGAACGTACTCTTGAAACCGATACCGCGAAAACCGATTGTATGCAGATCACGTTTGTTCGAATATGCAAAACGGCAGAGTGAAGCGAAATTATCTTTTGTAAAGTCTTCACCATTATGGGTAAAAATGAAGATCCGATCTTTAATGCATACAGACGCCTCTGTTGCTCCTGCATCATCTGCATTCTGAAGAAGCTCGGACAGGATATGGCGAGGACTCTGCACCTGTTTGAAAAGCAATTGCCAAGGGCCAGCCAACTCCGGATCATTTTCAAGTTGATCCCAACGTTGAGATGCGCGCTCGCAAATCCTGTCGAAGAAAGCAGGCCTGTCCTTCATCGTGGTGCCTCCGCTTGCGAAAGCAGCTCAGAAAAGTCGTAATTGACGCTTGTCACGCCGAAGTCCGGTTCACGTTGGAAGGGCTGCCGAATATAGTGCACGTGGTATGAGTCACCATCGAGAAATTCGACTATAGCGAGGATGAAGTCCTCGGGCTTGTTGAGCGAGTAAAGTATTTCGTTGCGGGTCACTGTGATTGTCGATGCGCCGGTAACTCGACCTTTTACCTCAATAAAGCGCAGTTTGCCGGTACCTGGAACACTGCTCTCGATATCGTAGCCAAGTTTTTCAAACTCACGGTCGATTGGTTCGAAACCCAAGCCACGCTCCGTTTCCATGACGATGGCACGTGCTCGCGCTGCACTGGCCTGCGTATCGGCAGGTACAGCAGATATGGTAGCCGTCTGTCCCATCATGGCTATAAGAAGGCCTATCGGCACCACCAGCATGCCACCCAACACTACCGGCGGCAGCGGCGAAATTTGAGCTTCGAGTTTCAGGTCTTCGAGTCGCTTCTGCAACCGTCCCTGTAGCAGATCGGCCCGTTTACGAGCCTCACCCGAATTGAGACGAGCTCCCGTCCTGCCAGCCTGCTCCTGGAGTTTTAGCTGCTCGGCCCGATGATCCCAATAAGTAATTTCCTTTGTAAGCCGATCCTTCACCGCTGCTTCTGTCTTAGCAATCAGTTTGAGCCGCGGCTCTCTCACTTCCGTCAGGTGTTCCGGTACGACATTTACTACCGCATGTCCCTGTGCCTTCTGTTCCAGATCACGGGTAATCCATGCGCACTCAGGACGGGCGAGAATTGCCTCTATATTCGGTTCGTCCTTGGTCAGCGGTCTGTAGTCAAGATAGGGGGCATAATGCATGTGTCGCGTTGAACCCTTGGCGTCGAGTTCGATATAGAGTGTCCGCTTGGAAACAACGCGACGCTCTCCGAAGCGGGTAATGCTTGCATCCTGAATCGCATGTTCAAGATAAAACATTACGCGTGGCCTGGTCCCTGAATCACGTTCGTCCACGAGAACAGCGCCGCGTTTCAATAGATCGCGGTGGCGCTCCAGTGTAAGATCGATGACTGAATCGAGCAATGGATGGCCTGGACAGACAAAGGCAGCCAGCGACTGCCCTTGAGGCGCTACAAGCGATTTCTCGAAGGCAATACGTTCATATCGGGGCAATACCGGCTCGCCAATGCCGATCATCCGGTCGCGGTTTCGCACCGGCGCAGGGACATGGGTAATTTCGTAGCGGCGCGATTCACGCTGCCTGGCCGATCCGCCCAAGTAGCGAAAGGCTTCGAGAAAAAAAGATTTAATATAGTGCGGTTGAAGGCGACGTGCCTCTGCTCGTTCCATATCCTTGCGAATTCGCTGGATACGGCTCGAGTCCATGGCATCGTGGGCAAGGGCGTGTTCTTCGAGCAAGTCGCGGAGCTGATCACGGTCGAGTGCGTGTTCCACTACCGTTGTGAGGCGGGCTCGTACTTCAGCCTGATCTCCATAGCGGATGGCCTCAATCAGCAGATCCCGCAGCAGATTCCCCTCGAACTGAAGCTTGCCGAGTACATCAAAGACCTGGCCGCCGAGTGATTGACGGGCTTGCTCCAACTTGTCCAGGAGTTTGCGATATACGTCACCTTCGCGGGTTTCTTCAGCCACAAGATTCCAAAGATGGCATACTTCGGTCTGGCCAATACGATGGATCCGGCCAAAACGCTGCTCGATGCGATTGGGATTCCACGGCAGGTCATAGTTTACCATAAGGTGTGCACGCTGGAGATTGATGCCTTCGCCAGCAGCATCCGTGGCAAGCAAAACCTGTACTTTGGGATCGTGCTTGAATGACTCCTGTGCCTTCATACGTTCTTCGCGACCCATGCCTCCGTGAATGATCACCACGGCTTCATTTCGGCCAAGCAGCGTGGTGATACGAGATTCAAGATAATTCAGGGTGTCGCGGTGCTCGGTGAAAAGAACAAGTTTCTGGTGCAAGGAGGGTGTGGGCCGCGGAATCACTCCGGCCCCGTAAGGAATAACCGGATCTGATACGTTGTCAGAAATAGCAGCAGTGGTAAAAATCTCACCCAGGAGAATAGAGAGCTCTCGCCATTTCGTGTCCGTACCGCTACGTCGGACTCCGAGCGCAAGCGACTCCAAGCCTTTCAATGTCTCAATTTCCGCCCTCAACTCAGCTATGGATCGCGCTGCAGTAGCCTGATCAAGGATCTCTTCCTCGGCAGACTTTACCTCGTTGTCCGGCGCATCTTCGAGGTCTTCTACATCCTCGGCGTCCAGTACCAAAAGGTCATTTGCAGGAATCGTAGCGGGTTGTCCTGCCCGCTGAAGCACTTCCATTTCACGCAGCCTGCTTTCCAGCCGTTCGCGACGACGGCGTAGCGATTGGTAGATTGCTTCAGGCGAGGATGCAAGCCTTCGCTGTAGAATGGTGAGAGCAAAGCCGACGGTTCCTGCGCGTTTGCCATTTGCAAGCGCCTCAACGCGATTGAATTCTTCACGCACGTAATCGGTAACCGCTTTATAAAGTTGAGCTTCAGCCTTGGAGAGCTTGTATGGAACAGTGTAAGCGATGCGTTCAGGAAATAGGGGTGTGCCGTCAAATTTAAGAAGACTTTCCTTCACCATGCGTCGCATCAGGTCTGATACGTCGGTCACATGCACCCCGTCACGGAAGCGACCCTCGAAGCGATCACCATCGAGAAGCGCCATGAATAGCTGAAAATCTGCCTCCTTGCCGTTATGAGGCGTCGCCGTCATCAGAAGGAAGTGTCTTGTGAGCGTGGAAAGAAGTTGGCCAAGCCGGTAACGCTTGGTGTATTTTGTCTCTGTGCCAAAGACAGTGGCGGACATCTTGTGCGCCTCGTCACAGACTACAAGATCCCAGCGACAATCCGGCGTTTGGAGCTTTTGCTGCACATCCTCATTGCGGGAAAGTTTATCAAGTCGAGCAATGACAAGATTTGTTTCAAGGAACCAGTTACCTGTGCGTGCGGATTCGAGCTTGTCGTTGGTAAGAATTTCAAAAGGAAGATGAAAGCGGCGGTAAAGCTCGTCCTGCCATTGCTCAGCCAGGCTGCCCGGACAGACGATGAGACAGCGCTGCAAATCTCCACGGGCGATAAGTTCTTTGATGAACAGACCTGCCATTATTGTCTTGCCGGCACCAGGATCGTCAGCAAGGAGAAAACGCAATGGTTGCCTCGGCAGCATAGCCTCATAGACCGCGGTGATCTGGTGGGGCAGAGGATCGACGATTGAGGTATGGACAGCGAGCACCGGGTCGAAGAGGTGTGCCAGGCGAATGCGCTGTGCCTCGGAAACGAGGCGGAACAACGCGCCGTCACCATCAAAACTCCAAGGACGACCTTGTTCCACGATTTCAAGACGTGTCTCATCATCTCGATAGAGAAGTTCGTTGGCAACTTTCCCGGTAGGAGTCTTGTAAGTAAGTTCGAGTGCCTCGGAACCAAACCACTGTATACTGACAACCGTAACGAGACAGTCAGGAAGGAGACCACGTACTGCTGCACTTGGTTGAAGATCTTCGAGACGAATCATTCTACCCCTCGACGAAAACTCTGTTCAAAATGCAATAGGGAGGTGTACGCTCATGAAAAGAAGATTATTAAAATCGTATTAAATTAGCAGAGTCCCTTAACGGAACTTCATACGCCACGCCCCCCTGTCCAAAACGTGGGTGCTAACATCTACACGAAAGGTCCATATCATAATTAGGAAGAAGATGCCCAGAAATAATTACAGTTATTGCCTTAAAAAACTCACATATCCTTACGTCTTTAAAACACAATCTCTGTAAAGAGATACTTTTTTTGCAGCTTTGAAATATACAGTTAACCTACATTTTGAATCGCAGTCTACAAGCTACCCTGCTCGGCTTCTCGGTAGCTTCGTATTAGGACAGAAATCAATTTTGCTAACTCATAATTCATTCGCATAAATATTTTTTACTTCCTCGGGCTGGATACAGAGGTAATCCAGGGTCTGTCGCTGAGAGCTGTGATTGAAGCAAACCATTAATTCAGGAAGCCCTATTCCGTAGGTCACCCGCTGATGATATCCAAATGTCTTCCGTAACGAGTGTGATCCGTAATTGCCTCTCAAGTTGATGGCGGCACACCACCCCTTAACCAGACGGTTAACTGATGGTACCGTGAGCGCGCCACGCTGCCCCTGAAAGAGCGTTTCATTGTCTTGGCATGGTCTTGATGCCAACAGTGATTTTATGGCCTCAATGCATGTTTTATTTAATGTAATCCTTCTCCCCTTCCCTGTCTTTTTTTCCTTTAATTCGATTTCATCCATTGGTTTCAAGTCCCAAACCTGGCCTGCTCGTATACGCAGAAGATCGGATGCCCTAAGATTTGTATTTATTCCCAGAGTGAATAATGCCAGATTCCGAGGATTGTCTGCCAGCAGCTTCTTAATTGCTTTAATGTCCTTCAAGTTTCTGATTGGTTCAACTTTGATTTGCGACCCCGGTCTCGGATGGTTCGGATTTCGACTCAGATGCCCCATATCGCCTCCTCATTGTTTCGCTAAGTTTTACCGCTATATAGATAATATTTAACAAGTAGTCAAGGGCAATCTTCAGCGTTTATAGGAAATAATAGTATAAGTAATTGATTGTAGGAATTTATCGGGAAAATACTACTCGCAAACTTTTGCCTAATAGTTGGCGAGACGGATTTGCATGTGCCGATCGCCATTGAGGACTGACTGAGAAAGGAAAGCATAGAAAGATAAATGCACCTTCCCTAAAGTGTTAATCGCCCGAATCATAGACTGTCAGGCTATACACCAATCTTTCTAATCTTGAAAATGCAACGTTGATTTCTGATCACATCAAGCTTCATGTGTCTTGTTGTGTCAACATTCTTATGCATTAGTGAGCCGATCCTGGAAAAATTTTTTATGAGCCTGAACCTATCATCCGCCAAGATTTGGTATCAAAATTTTAGTGAGAATGACCAGGGCTGTGAGAGTTGTGATTATTGCAAATACCAGCGTAGTAATCTGACGTACCTTAGATCCCTTTAGAGCGCTGTGCAGTCGGGAATCAAGGTCTCCCAATTTTAATTCGATATCGGCAACAGCACTGCTTGTGTTCTTCACATCTTCCTTTACAGATGTGGCAATGCTCTCGACTTCAGTCCGAATGCTGTCAAGACGCTTGTTGACGTCTATTGACACGCTCTGGAGCTGGTCAATAACACTTCCTGATCTTTTTTCAAGCTGGACGATAGCGCTGTGCGTATGACTCGTACCTTCCTTCACCAAGGCAGAAATCTGAACGGCTTCAGAATGCAACTCCTCAATGCGCTCGATTAGATCGGTCGACGACAATTTATCAACTATAACCTCGCAGGCATTGGAAAATTGTTCTGCCGCTTGAACAACTCTTTCTGCACTCGTTAATACAGCATCCGTTCTTGTTTGAGCGTCTTCCATCAAGCTTGCGGCATCGCGCATTCTTTTCAGCTCGATGGCGATTCCTTGTATGCTCTTTTCAGCCTCAAGAATCCTGTCAATATCAGGCATTCATATCCTCCTCTATTAACGGGGCGTAAAAGCCCGTGTTCATCGCTTTCATGAGCACATCGGCTGCTACCAGTTTCACTGAATGAGAATATATTACGTGTGTATCTGCATGCCGCGATTGAAGCAATTGGCGGGCAATGGAAACGGAACCAGCGCGGCGAAGCGTAATGTCGCCGATCTCTTCCAGTATTGATGGCCTTCGCGAGGCTACATCGTCCAGCATGGCAAGAATAAGAGCGTCTGGATCATGAATATCTTCCTGCTGACTGTTGATTTGAATTATCAGTGCGGTCGCTTCCTGCAACACACTGGAATTACTTTCTACAGCGCTCTGGGCGCGGGCGCACATGGAAAGATATCGGAGGGCCAAATTCTTCGGATCTTCGTCCAGCATGCGGCGAGTCGTTCCAACTAAACGCTTCACCTCTTCCAAAGTAGTAACTCTGGATAGTAAGCTATGTATATTCTCAAGGCGAATGTCGTCGAATGATCGATTTACCCAGTCGCGAAGCTCATCCGAAAACTCCGATTCTTGAAGATAGGCCAAAATGGCCTCACGGAAATCCTCGTCTGATGTAAAGTTACGACAAAGCTCACCCATAGTGCGAAGAGCCTGTTTTCTTTTGGTAACGATTTCGTCGTAAATGAAGTCTATCAGGACATCGATCGCGGCCTCCAACGTTTTTTCAACCGGCCCCTCAGGAATTTTTTTCACGGTCTCGTCCGCGAAATCCTCGAATTTATACTGCAAAAGGTAACGGCGAAGACAATTCCTTACTTGATCGGAACTGATTCGTTGCACGCGGATTGCAAAACGCCTGAATTGCCAATTGATGGTATAGTCTTGGACAACACCCAGCAACATCAGACGGAAGATCGCACGTTCATCCATCTCACGACTCTTGTCGTCACGGAACTCAAGTTCTTGTGTATTGGTAGCCCCAGAAGGCATGCCTGCTATGACTGGTGCAAGTTTCTTTTTCCAAAAATCCAAGGTGAGTTTTTTCTCTTGGAATCGTCCACGATAAGAGTTGAAGAGGAGCCATAATTGGACAAGAAGATCTCCTCTATCATCCCAGTTTATGGCTGCAAGCCGGGAAACGGCCCTTTGGTGATCTTGCTCGTTGAGAATCTCCAAAGCCACGTCCCAATTGTCATCGCTGTAAAGAATTGAGCAAAGTGCACTCCGAAAAATGCCATTACGGCCTGCACGCCCTGCTTCCTGGTAAAATGCCTCGACGGACTGGGGAATCACATAGTGGATAGTGTAGCGTATGTTCGGTTTATCGATGCCCATCCCAAAAGATTTAGTAGCAATCAGCTCTTGAACACGGTTTCTCTTGAATGCCTGTTGGATTTTATATTTGCGATCATTCCATTCCAACCAGTCGCCGCCGAACGCTTTCGGTTGTTGCCCGGCAAAAAAGTTGCCATGCCCAAGCTGCCCCGCAACTGACGACACGCCAAGTGAACCGTTCACATGTGGGCAGAATACAATACCGCTATTTGTACGATCCCCACGCACATCATAGAAATGTTGAGGGTTCTCACGCAGAATGCCGGGAATCTGCATCTTCAAGGTTTTAAGAGCTGAAGGCTTGGCAGCCATTGGGACATTACGGACTTCAAAGCGAAGCTCCTGGCGGTCAAATGACCGAGGCAGTATTATCGCGTCTTCGTCCCTGATTTGCATTTCCATCTGGATGTCCGTAAGAACAGAAAAAGAGGCAGTACCTGTCAAGCCAACCAGTGTTGGCTTCCATCCGTTTCCATTCGAACAGTATCGTTGAAGATTATGTGGCATATGCAAGTACGACGGTCGAAAATCGTGTCCCCATTCGGAGATACAATGGGCTTCATCAATGACGGCAAGTGACACAGGAAATCGAGCGACTACCGTTAGGAGTTGATTCCTGAACTCCTGAATCTGCAGTCGTTCTGGCGAAATGTATATGAATGCCGATCTGCCTTCTTCCATGTCACGGAGTACAGCATCCTTTGCCGCAGGATCGAGCTGACTCGACACGTAGTTGACAAGGTCAATTCCCCCGGCTTCAAGATTCTGCACCTGATCGGTCATGAGAGACACCAGGGGGTCAATGATGATCGTCATACCCGGAAGCAAAAGGCCGCTGAGCTGATAAGTAAGGGATTTTCCGCCGCCAGTCGGCAAAAGCACAATAGACGGTTTGCCCTGCAGAAGACGTGTAACGACCCGCAGTTGTCCATCCCAGAAATCACGTTTACGGAAAACGTGTTTCAGGAAAAACAATAATGCTTCGCGTTTATCCGCAGACATTGACCTCGACTCGTCGCTATTCTGACTGGTTATCGATCGCTCAATATCAGCAAGGTCATAGCGAAGAGGCTCACATCTTTGGAGGGACCTCTCTGTACGACAGCCGATTGCATGTCGCATACGAACATAGTTTGCTGGACACTGTGGGAAGTGAACCCGTTCAATATCACCATGGTCACCGGCATCCAAGAAAAAACTGTGGGAGAGAACCATGTCGTAAGAACCTTCCGGACTTCGCACATTGCGGGCCCCTTGAGGTTGCTTACTGTCCAATGGATCTGCACCTATAATGTCGAGTTCCCATGTCGGTGGCGGCGCTGTTTCAGGAGCGAGAACATGAATTCCCTGCCAAATCTCACGAAGTATACGGAACGCTTCAACAGTCACAGGCACATCCTCCTCAACGATCAGGAGGCGCTGTTTACGAAAAACATCAAGAATTCCGTGAGAATAAAGGAGCAACAATCCGCGCAAGCAACGCTGAACCGCAATCGGTTTGAGAATGCTGTTAAACGCGGCCGCATGAATTTTCGATTTGGAAATGACGGCTTCGATAGAATTATGGCCCGGTTCATTCAGGATATGCGAACAGTCAGGCGGAAGATGACTCTTGAGACGCTCAAATGCATTTCCAAGACCCTTGCGGACCGCCTCTGTGGGTATGCGGTAAACGACCCATCCATGCTGATTGAGCAGATCATCTCTTTTCTCATCAAGGGCATGCTGTCCCGGCTCTCTGTGTTGCGAACCATCGACTTCAAAAATCCATCGTACAGACCCAATCTGAAACGCAAAATCCACTCTGCTGTGGACAAGCTCGTCATCGGCATGATCCACAAGATCCCGGATCAGGACTTGACGATGGAGTCGAGAGGCAAACAGATTTCCAAATGAAGTTTGAAACTGTTCAAGAAAAAGGTCTTCTTCCTCACTGGCCAGGTTACGAAGCTCAGGTTCGAGGGGGCGGTGTGCGTATGTGCTTTCTACTATGTTTCGAAATGGAAGAGTTAACAGCTCTTGTGCTGCCACGAGAAGCTGGGCCGGAATGCCGGGGCATTCTAGACCGAGCAACTGAAAACCAAAAGTCGCCCCTTCTTTCAATTCCTCAAATCGCAGGTATCCGCGACAAGATCCATTGAGTAAAGCATGTTCAAAGTTGAAATCAACAAGCGTCGGATTCCCTCGGGAAATGATTTTATCACAAATGGCGGTAACACATGCGAGAGAGGAATCATCCGTAGGAACAAACTCAACTGTATCGGCCTCAAGAACGGCATGAGAATGCGGAACAATAATTCTTGCCAGCGAAGCGAGGAACGCATCCTTGTCAGTAATCAAAGAGTCCCATATACCGAGGCGTCCAGATGCTGTGTAGCGTAGCCTATCCATTTGCTTCTTTTTTGTATTGTAAGGCTCGAGAGTATATTTATGCCCCGAACGATCAAGGTATCCTGAAATGCAGTACGATAAAAAACAAAAGTCCTCTCTCGTTTAAGAAAAAGGACTTTCGATAATCAAACCATAATTCCCCAGATTATTCAGTTAAGAGCACATATAATAATGAATCCAATATCAAAATAATATAGCGTGAAGTTTGTTAACTCTTATATGACGTCATGTCAAGAAATATCATAGTGGTAGATTCTGAAAAAGTCATTTCCCAGAATCCACCACTACATTGTAATTTTCAAAATCACTCACTTCCGTTGGAGAGTGCTCGTGGTGTCGCATCCTGGTTAGTGAATTAAATTAATAAAAATAGGCAAATCAAATCTTCCCTTTTTTCTTTTAGCCATCTTTTCACCTTTGCTTTTTCACTCTATATGTTGATTCAGGATAAGCCGAATACTTCCTTTATGAATCATTTTTCATTGTTGAAGTTCTTTTGCTTTTTTCCTGGTTAAATCCCTTATCAAACCGTCGTTGATTCTTGGGTGACGGATTTAGCTTTCACAATAATATAGTGAGCCGCCCACCCTGTGCCTCCAAATTTCTCTAAAATTCCGAGTTTAGTAAGGTGCCTGAGTTCTCTTAAGGTAGCACCCTCAAAAACCTTCACTATATCTCGATATTCTCCGGTGCTAATTCGGCCTTTATATTTTGTATGTGCAACCGCTCGCACCTACATATCATTAAGGTCGAGTTTTGCCATAACTGCATTCGTCAGCCCGTCTCGCCAGAACGTTACAACGAAATGGGGACCCCGTTGTTCGAAGTCCGGTTCGGGGGAGACCCGAACCGTAGGTCACCCTATCTAAATGTCTTGCATAATGAATGTGATCCGTAATTGCCTCAAATTTATGGCATCGCAAAAACCTTTTATCAAACGGTTGACAGAAGGAATGATGAGGGGACCACGCTGCCCTTGAAAAAGTATTTCATCGTCCCGCTATGGGGCCTGATACCAACAGAGATTTATGGCCTCAATGTATGTTTTATTCAATTCAATCCGCATCACCTGGCCTGTTTTTCTGCCAGGCCATCGACGCTCCCCCCGGCCGGCTGCCGGAAACAGGAACATACCGCTTCAATTTCATGCGTGGGTTTTCAGGGAGGACATGATATAAAATGACCATTAAACTGGCTGTAAGGCTATTCGAGAAGGAGTGTTTCAATGGAAGGAAAATGCGTGAGCGACAGCTGCGTGATCATTGGACAGGTAATGAATCCACAGGATGCCAACCCGGCAGGAAACGTCCACGGTGGTGTCATTATGAAACTGATTGACACGGCGGCAGGCGCCGCGGCCGTGCGTCATGCACGGGCAAATGTGGTGACGGCCTCAATCGACCGCCTTGATTTCCATTATCCTGTCTTTATCGGCGATCTTCTCACGCTCCGGGCGACCGTCAACGTGGTGGGAAGGACCTCCATGGAAGTGGGCGTACGGGTGGAAACGGAAGACCTGGTGGCCGGAACGGTGCGCCACACCGCGTCGGCCTATCTGACCATGGTGGCCCTTGACCCCGCAGGGAGACCGAAGGAACTGCCCCCCCTGATTCTTGAAACAGATGAAGATATAAGACGGAACCAAGAGGCCATTGCCCGAAGAAAACAGCGCCTGGAAGAGCGGACGCTGGAAAAGGCTTGTCAGGACAACGCGGCAAAGTGAGATCCCTGAGTCTCCGTTCAACCGTGCCGGGCTTCGTCACGGAGGGGGGGCGGTCTACAATAAGCGGGTTCCCTCTATGACTGTTGTATGGCCCCCGACAGTGTGGCGGAAATGGAGCGCTAAGCCGGCCAGGAGAATCGAGACGCCCGGATCGGCGCACGCGAATCACAGGGAACCTTCTTGCCCGGCATGCAAACCGCTGCGAAGGATTTTGCACTTTCCCGCGCAGGCAAA
>Ga0272441_10003787_pt1 | contig 28280 bp, 25 predicted proteins | sample SSMProp6N_FD_193582 | JGI IMG/M metagenome (GOLD analysis project Ga0272441, IMG submission 193582) | Marine sediment archaeal communities from Little Sippewissett salt marsh, Falmouth, MA, United States - SSM-Prop-6N | ecosystem: Environmental > Aquatic > Marine > Wetlands > Sediment ... | reverse complement strand
GTTCGGAATGATCTCGTGGGCGATCTTTTCGTTCGTTTCAGAAATGCTGTGAACGCCCGGCGAATCCACCAAGGCAACGTCGTCTTCAAGCGAATCGTTCGGAAGATACACGAAGATCTCGTCAAACTTGCCGCGCAACGACCGGAGCCGCGGGTAATCCACATCCGCCGCCACCGTAACCAGCGCACCCAGCGTCTTGCGCAGCTCGGCCGCGGTGCTGCCCGCGTAGTCGATGGCGATCGCGAAGCCGTCGCCCTCTGCCGAGACCCGCGCGCCGACGCCGCAGGCGTCCACGAAATCGGTCAGGGCCTGCACTTCCTCTTCGGTGGCCTCGGTGCTGAGGTCGAGGACGGTCCGCATGGCGTCCGCTTTGATGATGTGGGCGATCTTGGTCGTACATTCCTCGAGGACCGTCGGCAGGTACTCGTCGCCCAAGAAGGCGTTGACCAACGCCGATTTCCCCACGTTGAAGGCCCCGAGAAACACGGCACGGTACTTACCGTCCTGCAGCTCTTTCCGCTTGCGCTCGAGAATCAGTTGTTCCTCCTCGGTGCTGCCTTCGAAATCGGGATCCTCGAGAAAGGCCTCGAGTTCGCCCAATGCCTCAAAAGTCCATGCCCTGTCCTGCGCGTGCTGGTCAATGCTCATCTGTAGTCTCTCCTTGCCGCTCCTAGGCCGCAAAAAACGCAAACGCAAAGCGCCGCTTGAAAGCTTGTATCCCAAGCCCTTGTTCTCGCCACCACCAATTGACAACACTCCGTGTCCCAAAGTCAAGCGCCAACGGGTGGTCGCCCTTCTCCTCTAGTTGTCTGCGGCTGACGGTTTGCCGCACGAACGAAGGCCGGTCTCGGGCTTGTATCGACGCCGTTACAGCGGTAGAGTGGCCACGCTTTGACAGACATACGGTAAGCCAATCGAGGGCGAATGAGTCATGCGCGTTGTGTTGCTTAACAGTCCCGTCGTGGCGCGCCCAACGGATTCTCTTCAACGGACGTGGGCTCACCCACGCATTGGCGTGGCGAGTCTTGCCGGGTTCCTGCGATCCCACGGGTGTGACGTACACGTACTGGATCCCCACATCGAGAAACTGAATGCCGCAGTAACGGCCGAGAGGATCCTTGCACACAACCCGGCTTGCGTGGGCCTGCCTGCGTTCACCGAGGAAATCCATTCGGCGGCATTGATCGCGGAAACGGTCAAGAAGCACAACCCCCGGATTACCACGGTCATCGGGGGCTGTCACGTGTCGGCGCTTCCTGCCGAAACCCTTGCAGAGTTCCTGTCCTTCGACATTGGCGTTGTCGGCGAAGGGGAATTGCCCCTTCTGGACCTCGTGACGGAGAAGCCGCTTGCGGGCATACCGGGCATCGTTTTCCGCGATTCGGCCGACAACCCCGTGGTAACGGCGCCCCGGGACGACGTGTTGCCTTTGGATACACTGCCCATCCCGGCATGGGACTTGTACGACGTAGGCCGCTACGGGTTTCCCCTGTCCATTGAGCTCGCGCGGTGTTGCCCATTTGCCTGCGCGTTCTGCTTCAAGTCCGTTGGAAGGCGCCCGCGCTACAAATCCCCAGAGAAAGCCCTGGACGAAATCGAGTATTGCATCACGCACTACGGGGTTCGCGAGTTCTATTTCTCAAGCAATGGCACGTATCCGCTCGATAAACAGCACGCGATGCGCCTGTGCGCCGGGATCAAAGCGCGGGGCTTGCGCATCGAATGGGACGCCTCGACGCGCGTGGACGTGTTGGACGAGGAGTTGATCGCGTTGATGAGGGAGTCCGGGTGCCGCTTCATCGATTTCGGCATCGAATCGGGAGACCCGGAGGTACTCCGCCATTGCGGCAAAGGAACCGACCTCGGCATCACCGAAAAGACGATTAGGCTCTGCCATGGCGCCGGCATCGAAACCGAGTTGAACTTCATTCTCGGGCTGCCCTATGAGACCCCTGAGTCTATTGAGAACACGCGCCGCTTCGCCGCCAAACTCCGGAACTGCTCGACGGTCGCCAATTTTGCCATACTCACGCCCTTCCCAGGCACCAAGGTTCATGACATGGCGGCGCGGCACGAAGGCGGCCTCCGCCTTAAGACCAAGGATTGGCGCCTCTACACAAAACAGGGCGGGGCCGCCATTGTCCACGACAACTTCGCCGAGGGCGAGTTGAGGAAGTATCAAGGCCGGCTCTACCTGTCCTACTATCTGACCCCCCGGAAGATCCTCCAACTGCTCACTTCAAGGAACGCAATGCAACTCCTGGATCTGAGGCGCGCGCTCCACCTTTTGCGCCAGTTCCGTTGAGGCCCTGCGGGCGTGGTCTCTGGTTTGCCCCGGGGGTGCACCCTTCGCGCGGGTTCCGGCAGGCCAAGGGATGGGCTGTTCTCATTTGATCGATGCGCCGAATACGTGCGAAACTCCACGTCTTGGTAGTACAGCGTGGTCAAGCATCTGGGGTCTGGAACTGTCCCATGCAATCGCAACGATGGCACGATACTCTCTGGCGGGCACAGTTGATCGCCCAAAACGGCTGGCGTATTGCCAATGTGCTGGCGAGCCGCCGGCTGCACCGCGCGCCGGACTGCTGCCCCGTATTGCTGATGTTCATCACGAACCGGTGCAATCTCCGATGCAAGATGTGCGGGGTGTGCGAACTCAACGCGCCGAGCCCCGATTCGCCGGAACTCACCACCGAAGAATGGAAGACCGCGATTCGCTCGGGGGGCAAGCTGCGAACGACGCTCCTCTTGCTTTCCGGGGGCGAGCCGCTTCTGCGTCCCGACCTGTTCGAGATCATCCGTTATGCGCGGGACCACGGCATGGCCGTCCATATGTGTACGAACGGGACATTGCTCAACCGAGAAAATGCCGCGCAGTTGGGCGAGACGGGGGTCAACACGGTGTCGGTCTCCGTGGAAAGCCCGGTGCGCGAGATCCATGAGTCGCTCCGCGGGCCCGGCACCTTTGATCGCGCGGTCGAGGGGGTCCGCTTGCTTCGTGAATTGGCCCCGGAAACCCATGTCGGCATCAACTACCTGATTACGACCGCGAACTTCAGGAACATGGCCGCCATGATTCCCTTTGCGGAGTCGCTCGGGGTCCACCAGCTCAAGTTCGCGCCAATCCACACCAACCTGCTCCACAAACGGAAACGGATCGAGGATTACGGGGGCCTGCTGTTCGGGGAGGAGGACCTCGATGAACTGGGACGGGAGGTGAAGGTGCTGATGAAGGCCGCCGCGCAGAGCAAGCTGCTGACGACTTCGCCCATGTTTCTCTCGAATATCGCGACCTTCTACAGCCGGCCGCCGAAGTTTCAGTGCTACGCGGGCTACGTGGCGTGCGCGGTGGACCCTTTTGGGATGGTGTCGCCGTGTGTGGATATGGAGGGCACCGTCTCTGTTCGGGAGAAACCGCTCGAGGCGATCTGGCGGAGCAAGGAATTCCACGCGTTGCGCAAGCAGGTTCATCACTGCAACAGTTCGTGCTGGGATACGACGAATGCGGAGCTCAGTATCCGGCTGAGACTCAGCTCTTTGATCCGGGATTTCGCCCTCACGTGGAGAGACATCGTGTTTTACTACGGAGAAGGCGACTCGTGATACCGCGGCGCTGGGTTCAGATGGATCCGGGAGAACTGGCCGGCGTGGCCCGAGGGCTGCATGCCGAGGGCGTGCCCGACGAGGGCATCGTCGCGCAATGGGAAGAGACCCTTGCGCAGTACGTCGGCGTGCCTTACGCCGCGGCCGTAAACTCCGGGCGCCGGGGGATGGCCCTCATCTTCGACCATTTGGGGCTGGGCGCCGGGGATGAGGTCATTATTCCGGCCTACACCTTGGGGGATCTCGTTCCCCTTATCCAGGCCTTCGGGGCAAAGGTAGTTTGCGCAGATACCGACCCGGGAACCCTCAACCTCACGCCGGAAACCGTTGAGGCACGCATGACGCCCCGCACGAAGGCCATCCTGGTCCTTCATGCTTTTGGCGCGCCGTGCGCGATCGAGCGGATTGCCGCGTCAGGGGCGCGGCACGGCATCCCGGTGATAGAGGATTGTGCCCACTCGCTGGGGGCGACCTCGCAGGGCAAACAGACCGGAAGCTTTGGGTACGCGGCGTTCTTCAGTTTCGAAACCACGAAGCCCGTCAACACGTTCGGCGGCGGCATGGTGGTCACGCGCGACGCGGCGCTGATCCAACACATCCGCCAAAAAACGGCCAAGGACGCCCATGACCTCAGTTCCGTAAGCCAGAAGCTGCGCGCGACCCGCACCGAACAGCGGCTGTTCATCACGCGCCTGGGATTCCCTTTCCTGTATCTGCTGGCCACGCCCAGTTTGAAGGGCCTCATGAACCGCGTTTACCGAAGCGTGGGCCAACACGCCCCGCCAAGCACGGTTCGCTACTCGCCGGTCCAGGCGCAACTCGGCTTGAGGAAGATCGCAACGCTGCCGGAACGGATCGAACTGCGCAAACACCGCGCGGAACGGTTGCGTTCGCTCTTGAAGCCCACGATTCGGACTCAACAGCTCGAGGAGGGAACCGAATCCACGTGGTATTTCTTCGTGGCGACACTCCCGCGGCCGGTGGCGCCCATTCGCAAGAAGCTCCTGCTGCGCGGCATCGACGCCGGCGTTGAAAACGAGATCGCGGACGACTGCGCTGCGTTGCTGGGGTACGCGGACTGCCCGAACGTCGCCCGCGTCTTCTCCCACGCGATCGCCCTGCCCATGTACGACGGCATTCCGGAGAAATCACTGGCACGCGTGGCGCGCGCACTCAATGCCCTCGTGTAGCCATCAACGCCTGCGTTGACGGTGGAGGGAATTCCAGAATTCAGCGGTACACCTTTCCTCTTGTCGGCAATTCTGCTATGGTTGAAGTATGAAGTGTGCGGGATCATGCCTGTGAAAAAGCACATGTACAGAATCCATCTCGATCCTGAGCCCGAAGGGGGTTACACGGTCACCGTGCCTGCATTGCCTGGCTGCATAACGTGGGGCGAGAACTATGAGGACGCTCTACAAATGGCTCAAGAATGTATCGAGGGTTTTCTTGAGGCCCTGGTTAAGGCCGGCAAGCCTATCCCCCCGGAGGAACCGGCGCCTGTGCCTGTCGATGCCTTCATTCGCGTTCAAACGCCCTCGCGCGTATGAGCCGGCTGCCAACACTCACGCCCCGGCAGGTGCTTATGGCCTTGAAAAGGGCAGGCTTTGTCGAACATCACCAACGCGGCAGCCATCTGTACTTGTGGCACCCTGAACGCGAGGTGATGAGTACGGTGGCGATGCACGCCCGTGACCTGCCGCGCGGCACGCTCAGGGCCATTCTCAGACAAGCCGGTCTGGCTGAAGACGAGTTCCAGGCGTTGCTCTGAACCCAGCGCGTGCGGTCGCCCTCCCTTCGCCAATTCCCCCTTCCGTGAGCCGGACGATAAGGGCTTAACTGAATAGTATTGCGACTAAGGGGGGGCAGAGACGGGTCTGTCAACAACGAAGAAATGCCGGTGTCGCCCGGGGCAAATAGCGGTCGAGGCCTAAATCGCCTCGAAGAACTTCTCGTAGGCGTGCGCGGGGAGAATGTGCGTCCGGCACAGCAGCTTGACGGGGTACTTGAACGCCCGCATCAGCGGATAGTAGGAGGGGAAATCGGTGAAGTACTTGTTGGGTGCGGTGAGAATAGCGTCGAATTCTTCGCGCGAGAAGCCCTGTTTCTTGAGGCCGTAGTTGACCAGCTCTTCGTTCTCGAAGAAAGGCACGCTCTCGAGGGCGCGCAACGCGTCTTCGCGGGACGTGACGCCGGTGCGCACTTTAGCGGACAGTTCGACCACGCGCCAATCGAACCCGAACTTGTGCCGGGCATAGTAGTACACCAACGCGAACATCTCGTTGTCCATATGGTGCTGGCCGGTGTCCACCCATCCGAATCGCTCGGTAAGCATCTGCTCGACGTGCGTGCCTACGTCGTCATAGTAATTGGTAACGTTAAAGACCCGGATGCCCTTCGCGAGAATCCAATACAGCATGTGGTGGATGTCGACGTTGCGGAAGTGCACGAGCTTCATGCGGCAATAGCGCCGAATCAGGGCCCGCGTATACCGCGCGTCCATGTAGTTCCAAAGGAGCGGCGTGATGCCCTCTTCGCGGAACGAATGGCTGAGGATGATGTAGCGCGCACCCTCCTTGGCCGCGGTGCGGTATAGGGCGCTCGCAATGCCGACGTCGTCGGTCAGGTCGATATAGGGCACGCAGGCGCGGATGGTGCAGTTAGTCAATTCGCGCGACTCGGGCCAGTCCATGATGATGGTGTGGAGTTCCACGTCCAGACCGTCGCACACCTTGCTGAGGTTTGTCTTGGCGACGTCCGAGTCCCACCCGTTGTCAAAGTGCACGGCCAAGGGGCGCAGCCCCATCTTCTCCTTGACAAAGTAGAGGCAGTAGGACGTGTCGCGTCCGCCGCTGACGCCCACCACGCAGTCGTACCTGCGGCCTTGGCCCGCCTTCCGGATCTTGTCGGCCATCCGGGTGAGGACCTGCTCCCCTTCCGCCCCTGTCGGGAACAACCGATCTAGCTTGTCGTGGATGTGGCAGTAGTTGCAGACCCCGTCCTTGTCGAACCGGATGCCCGGCACTTTGCTGTCCATGACGCACCGGGTGCAGGTCTTTACGTGCGTGTCTTTCATTGCTGACGCTTTCTAGGCGAATTCCTCAGTCACTCGGTTTCCAAACCTCACAGCCGGGCCAAGGTGGCATCCACGGCCGTCTCGGGGTCCTTGGGGCGAACGTGCTCGGGGCGGAAATGTTCACGCAACTCGTCGTCTGTGGGATAGGTGATGAGCACGGTTCGGCGCGGGCCATAGAACAGGAAAAAGGCGCCCGCGGCAACCGCAGCCGCATGGCCGGTGTATGCCGCCTCCGCGAGGTGCTGGACGCTCCCCGCGCCGCCGCAGGCGATCAGCGGTATGGTCAAGGCATCGGCAACGTGCTGTACGAGTTCGAGGTCGTAGCCCTCCATGGTTCCGTCTCGGTCGATCGAGGTCAGGAAGACCTCGCCGGCACCCATTTCTTGCATGTGGAGGGCCGCGGCGCGGGGGTCCAGGCCGGTGGCCTTCGTGCCCGCGTGCGTGTACACCTCATACGCGCCGTCGCGTTTTTGCCGGACATCTATGGATGCGACCATGCACTGGCTCCCGAATCGGTCCGCCCCTTGCGCAATAAGCTCGGGGGTCTCAATGGCCGCGGTATTGATCACGACGCGGTCTGCGCCCGCCTTGAGCAGTTCCCACATGCCGTCGACCGACCGAATCCCCCCGCCGACGGTGAACGGCATGAAGGATTCTTCGGCGATCTCGCGGACAATCTCGATCTGCGGCCCCCGCTGCTCGTGAGTGGCAATGATATCGAGCAGGATCAGTTCGTCGACGTTCTTGCCGTTGAACACGCGGGCGGCGTTGATCGGACAGCCGACGTATTTGCCTTCCTCGAAACGGATGCTCTTTTCGAGCCCCCAATTGCGCAGCAACAGAACCGGTATGACGCGAACCTTAACCATGCTGGATACACCCGATGAAATTCTTCAGAATCTTGAGGCCGTTTGCGTGGCTTTTCTCCGGATGAAACTGGGTCCCGAAGATGTTCCCGCGCTCGACCGCAGATACGAATTCGTAGCCGTAGTCCGTGGTGGCCAGGACGGCGCACTCGTCGTTGCACGAAACGCAATAGGAGTGTGCGAAGTAGAAGCACGCGTCCGCGTGGATGCCCTCGAACAGCGGGCCGGCTTTTTGGGCATGAAGGTCGTTCCAGCCCATGTGGGGTATCTTGCACGGCTGGTGCTGGCGGCTGAAATCAAAGCGCCGGGTCTCGGCGTCGATCCATCCGAGACCGTCCACGCCGCCCTCTTCACTGCCCTTGGTGAACATCTGAAAGCCGAGGCAAATCCCAAGGATAGGCGTTTGCTGCTCGATCACTCTGCGGTTCAGCGCGGCCAGCAGGCCTCCTTCGTTCAGGTTCTGCATGGCCTTGGCAAACGAACCCACCCCGGGCAGAACGATGCCGTCCGCCTGGTCGATGTCCTCGGGCCGCGACGAGACAACCGCTTCGGCCTCGCACGCGCGAAACGCGCGTGCAACGGAATCGAGGTTGCCTATTCCATAGTTGACAATGACTATCATCTGCAAATGCCTGTCTATGTCGTCAGAAAAGGCCAACGATATTCGATGAATTGAACCACAAACGCGCGGCTGAAACAAAGAAGGCCGTCAGGCCTTCGCTCTCTACGACCCCGGGCGTGCCCCTTCTCTTCCCGCCGCGAGAAAACTCCCTATCGAGAGATAGTCGAGCCGGGCGTTCAAGAAGGCGGTGACCGCCTCGTCCGGCGTGCGCACGATCGGCTCCTCGTGGATGTTGAAGCTCGTGTTCAGTATGACGCCGCTGTTGCTGCGTCGCTTGTACTCTTTCAGAATCCGGTGAAAGGTGGGGTTGGTGTCCTGCTTGACGAGTTGGGCGCGCGCGGTGCCGTCTACGTGGACCACGGCCGGGTGCTCGCGCTTCATCCGGTCGGTACAATCGAAGCAGACGGTCATGAATTCGGCCGCGTGCCGGGCCGCATCCACGCCGAGGAGGAATTCTTCCGCGTCCTCATCGAGGATGGCGGGGGCGAAGGGCATGAAGTCGCTGCGGTCCAGCAGGTCGTTCAATCGCTCGACTACCGCGCGGTCCGTGGTGCGGACAAGGATCGAGCGATTCCCCAAGGCACGCGGTCCCCACTCCATTCTCCCCTGGAACCGGCCCACGATATGGCCTTCCGCGAGGAGTTCCGCGACGCGCGCGTCTGCGTCATCACAGCGTTCGTAGGGCACGTTGGCGCGTTTCAGGGCCTGCTCGATCTCGGCGTCGGTGTAGGACTCGCCCAAGAACACGTCGCCCAGCCGTTGCAGGGGAAGGGCTTTCTCTGCGCAGATCGCGCCGAGCCCCAATCCGCCGTCACCCATGTTGGGATAGACAAACAGCGCGTCCACTTCCTCGAGTTCATGGAGCCGCTGGTTGAGCTTGACGTTGGCGAAGACGCCGCCGGCCACGGTCAACCGGCGCAGGCCCGTCTCACGCAACCACCATCGGGCAACCTTGACGATGTTCGATTCCAGCAGCGCCTGGGCCCAGGCCGAGATGTCCTCGCGGCTGTACAGCGGCTTGAGCGTCTCCTTGACCCAGGCGACGCCGCGGCGTCCGTAAGGCCCTGTGTACGTCAGTCGGCCGTCGCCAAAGACAAACGGGGAGGGCTCGGCGACGCGCGAGGGTTCTCCGCCCGCGGCCAGCCCGGTGATCTTGCCCTCGTCCCGGCACGGCGTGAATCCGAACGCTTCGGCGAGGACCTCGAAAAAGAGGCCAAAGGAATCGCGCGAGCCGGCGGTCCACAACCGCTCGATCCCACGGTCCACCGTGCAGCGGGAGACCGTCAGCGAGAGGCCGTCCCCCATGCCGTCTGCGGTGACGCATAGCGTTTCCTCGAAGCCCGAGAGTCCCCAAGCGCCGGCCGCATGCGCCCCGTGATGCTCGACGAAATCGATGGGCGTCCGCCTCAGGACTTTGGGCAAAGTCCTGCGTGTGACGGGCGCCAAGAGCGGCCTGACGAGGGCGCGCGTTATCGAGGACCCGGACGTGTGAGAAACGGGCGTCATGAACATCACGAGGTCCATCGCACGCTTCATCAGCGAGTCCTTCTTGCTGCGCTTGGCGTCATACAGCCAGTTGTGGATGCGGGGGAACACGCGGACCGGAAACGGCGGGGTCATATGACCCACCACATAGATCTGGTCGATATCGGCCGGGGCGATCTTGGTGAATTCCAACAGCCCGGTCAAGGCGAGGAACGGGAATCCGCCCTCGTTCTTTCTGCGGGTATAGCGTTCCTCGTTGCTGGCGAACAGCACGCGTTCGCCGTCGCACAGCGCGACCCCCGAATCAAACAGATCCTCGTTGATCCCAAGAGAAATCACTGCCAAGACTTCCTTACTTCACCAAGAAGCGCTCACAACATGAACGCCCCTCGGGGGTCGATTATTCTGGGCGCCTCTTTGGGCGGCTGTGAGGCGTCCTGCCGTCTGCTCATAAACGGATAGCATATCACAGAAACGTTCGGAGCGCGTTGAGAAAGGCCGCGGGCCGCAAGGAAAACAGCAAGGCGAGCTCAACGACGGGCGCGCACCAGCACTGGGCACAGGCGCTGGGCAACGGCAGACGCTCGAACTGCTCCTTCATAGGGCCGGGGTTGAAGCGGCCTTCCAGATATTGCCCGACCTGGGCCTGGTGGCAGGCCACCATGATGCCGTCGGGTTCAACGGTACACGTCAGCAGACCCGCGCTGCACCAAATCGGCGTCGGGTCCGGCCACTTATACAGGTGCTGCAATCCGGCCACGGAGTTTCGAATGGGCGCGCCCTTCTTCTTGAGGACGATCAACTGCTCAATGGTCCTCCGGTAGGCTTCCACCGGCGGGGCGATCGGGTTCGGTTTCGTCGAAGAGTCCAGCCATTGGGTTGCGGGCTGGAACATGACGGGCAGCCCATCATTCGACGCTATCTCGAGAACATCCTCGACACTGTCCAGGTTGTAGCTGGACAAAACGCACTGCAAAGAGGCCGGCAGGCCCAGGTCCTTGCAGGCCGCGATGGCCGCCAGCGTCGTGTCGAACGCGCCCTTGCCCCGGACCTCATCATTCACCTCCCTGGCGCCGTCGAGGCTAAGGTTTACGTGGTCGACCCTTGCCAGCGCTTCGGTCTTCCCAGGGATGAGGGCGCCATTGGTGCTCAGGTACACTTGAAACCCTCGGCGCTTGGCATGGTGCAGTATCTCGCCAACGTCTTTGTGCAGCAGCGGCTCGCCACCGCCGAAGGTGATCCATCGGCTGCCCAACTTCCATAGGCCGTCCAGACCCTCGAGTACTTCGGGCGTGCTCAATCCCTCACGAGTCGCCTCGAATGCGCCGCAGTACTTGCACCTCAAGTTGCACCGAAAGGTCAGGTTCCATTCCACGAACAACGGAATACGCCGCTTCAGAATGCGGGCCTTGGCCAGCGCCCCTATGGTTTGCAGCGCGTGGCGTGTCGAGGGTCCGCTTCTACTGGTCATGGCCGGCCTCGCTCTTCATTCGCCTCAGCGCCGCGCGTCCGGGCCGCCAAGCGGTTGACCAGCGAAAAGGCCGCCCACCCCACGGGTATCCACGCCCAGAACGTCACCAATCGGAATGCGGCCACGGCCAGCGCCAGATGATTGGACGGCACATGCAGCAGCGTCAAGGAGACCCCAAGGAGGCCTTCCACGGCGCCTATCCCGCCGGGCAGCCCGGTGCTGCTGCCGAGCACCAGGTTGGCGGGTCCCACGAACAAGGCCTGCCAGAGTTTGACATCGCCCGGCAGGTCATACACCACAAGGTAGAGCAACGTGCCGTTGACCAGCCAGCCGAACATGGCCAGAAAGGCAATCACAAAGATCCGCCTGCGCCGCCAGAATCCCGGGGGCAAGTTCAGCGGGGTTCTGGAGAGGAGCCTGAATAGGCGATCCGCCGAGAACAGGGCGACGCCAATCACGACGCAGGGCGCAATGGGCGTGGCCCAAGGGTATACGGCATAGGTAGTGACGCTGGCCAGGACGGCGGCGGCGGCGACGGCCGTGAGGGATAGGAACACGAGTTCGCCGCGCACGGCGTTGCCGAGGTCACCAAAGCGAAGGCGTGTGATCAGCTCGGATCGAATGAAACGCCCCAACTGCAATGGCAATAGGAGGCCCGCGTAGCCGGACATGAACACGAGGGGGGCGATCTTCTTGTCCACTCGAATGCCGAATTCGCGCAGGATCAACAGCCACAAGAATGAATCAAACGAAATGTCTACGCCCTGCAGGACGAGTGCGCCGCAAAGCAGCGGCCCCTTCCCGCGCCAATATCCGAATGCGGCGCGCCAGTCCCCCTGGAAGAGTCGGAAGAGCCCGTACGCCGTAACGCCGGCCAATACCAAGATTCCGAGGAGTCTGAGATGACGTCTAAAAAAGCGAAATGCCGCAAACGCGTTTTCGGCTGCCACTGCCCAGGACCCAAGTCACAATCAGTCAGGAACACTTGAAGGAGACGATAGTATCCGAAATGCCGTCATGTTTTACAGTTTCCCTCAGAGTGGCGCGCGTCGGGCGCTTCCTCAGCGAACGTGGTGTGAGCGGCCAAGACCGAAAAGCCCCTTGGTCACGCGGTTCGTGAAGATGGGGATGTACAGGGGCAAGAGGTGCGGCTGCGGGAAGTCTCGCAGGATGCGCGCGAGGCGTATCGGATTCATGAAGAACTGCCGGTTGGCCTTCCGTTGGTAGTAGAAGAGCACCTCGTCGGGCACGTCGGACAGATTGACGGGAATACGGCTGAAATCGGTTCTGTCGTAGTTGATGTTTGCCAGTCTCTCGGGGCAGTTCTTCAGGGCATACTCATAGAGAGTGGTATTGGGAAAAGGTGTGGCGGTAAAAAAGGAGGCGGTGTGGAGCTTGGAGTGCGAGGCCACGTCGATGGTCTGTTGCATCTCGGCTGCGGTTTCCGTGGGAAAGCCGAGCATATTGAACCCGTTGGCGAAGATGCCGCGTTTGACGGACATTTCGATCGCTTTGAGGAACCGCGGGATGTTGAGGCGCTTGCCGGTGAGTTCCTGAAGGCGCGGCGATCCGGTCTCAAGTGCGAAGCTGCAGAAGTAGGTGCCGGCATCGGCGAGCGCGTCCACGTCTTCTTGGGTGAGGATGTCGGCGCGCACGGCGTTCGGAAACGCGATCTTAATCTGGATGTTGCGACGGTGGCAGAGCTCGCTGAATTCAATGAGCCGTGCATGGTCGAGATTGAACACGTCGTCGAGGAATTCGACGTCGTCGATGCCGAAGGTGCGTACGTAGTAGGCGATCTCGTCGGCCATGCGCTCGGCGGAGTGGGCCCGAAATCGCTTGCCGAAGATCCGGTGGCACCAGGAGCAGTGGTAGGGACATCCCCGGCTGCTGACCAGTGAGATGTACTTGCGCCGAGGGATTGGCGGCATGGATTGCAGCCGCCAGTACTTGCGCACGTCGATCAGGTCATAGGCAGGAAAGGGGAGGGCATCGAGGTCTTCGATGAGGGGTCCCGTTCCCGGGTTGGTGATGATGGCTCCGTCGGCATCGCGCCAGATGAGCCCGGGAATCTGGCTGAAGTCCCCGCCGTCACGGCGCACGCGAATGATCTGTTCGAGGCTCAACTCGCCTTCGCCCAAGACGGCCGCGTCCGCATCCGTGTCTTCCATGGCCCTGGCGCCAAAGGCCGAGATGTGCGGCCCGCCCAAGAGGATGAGGGCATCGGGGCAGCCCTGGCGAACCGCGCGGGTCAGGGGACCGAGCGCATAGGCCCAGGGGGTGAGGGTGCCGAAGCCTACTATGTCGGGCTGGAATTCGATTGTGCGCCGGGCCAGTTCCTCGGTAGACCAGTCTTCGGCGCGCTGGTTGACGAGTTGGATGTCCAGGTCAAAGCGGGTACGCAGATAGGCGGCCAGGCACAAGATGCCCATGGGCGGCGTCGCCAACGGGTACATGGCTTGACGTTGCCCCACGTTTGCCAGAAACAACCGCAACCGTTTCACACGCGCTTACCTCATCGTGTCGCCATCGTGCCGCCCGGGCCGTGTGCTGCGTCCTGCCCCCGCGCACTGCACGCCCCCAGCCATCGAAGGCCGCGTGGCTCCGGTGCTGTCCGCACACGCGGTACCCGGGGCATATTCGGGGGATAGCGCCCGTGCCCGCCGGGCTGTCGCTGGCCGGATCCGTGCGCAACCGCCAAGGCCCGTGAGCGCGTGTTTGAGAGGTGTGGCGCATGGCAGCCGGGGCGGCTGTTCCACACTTCTCAAACACGCGCTCAGCCTACCACCCGGCGCGGAAGTGTGTCAAAAGGACGAACAGCCAATGACCGGACGGGATGGCCCGCCTTTCCTGAGGGCAACCGGTTGCCTATAATCGTCCTGTCGTCAATGGTTCTGTCAGACTGCGGAAGGGAACAACTCCATGGATAACCAGGTGGTGATTGTCACGGGAGGCAGCCGGGGGATCGGGTACGGTATCGCGAAATGCTTTGCGGAGAAGGGCGCCTCGCTCGTCATCGCGGACATCGATCTCGATGCCGCGGACAAGGCGGCCGCGACACTCGAGAGCCTCGGCGCAACGGGCTCGATTGGCCTTGCGTGCGACGTGACGGATCGGGCGCAGGTGAGTGCCATGGTGGACAGGGCGGTGGCGGCCTTCGGACGGATCGACGTACTGGTCAACAACGCCGGGATCTGCCCGTTTGTCGAGTTCATGGACATGACGCCCGAGGTGTGGCAGCGGACCATCGACGTGAACCTCACCGGTGCGTTCCACTGCACGCAGCTTGTCGCCCGCAAGATGATCGATTGTGGCAAAGGCGGCCGCATCGTCTTCATCACGTCGTTGGCCGAGAACGTCAGCGATTCGCATCAGGTGGACTACGGCGCGTCGAAAGGCGGGCTGCGCATGCTGATGGTGGGCAGCTCGATCCCGCTGGCCCGGCACGCCATCACGTGCAACGCCATCGCGCCGGGCATGATTGTGACCCCCATGACCGAGCACCATTGGTCTAAACCGGAGAGCCAGGCCTATGCGGCCGAACGTATCCCGGTTGGGCGCTTGGGCACGCCTGAGGACATCGGCAGAGTGGCCGTGTTTCTCGCGTCGCCTGAAGCGGAGTATATCACCGGCGTGACCATTCGTGTGGACGGCGGCCACCAGGCGCCGTGCCGGTAACGGCGGCATCTTGCCGGCGCCGTTTGCGGACGAGTGCGACCACGAGTGAGGATTGACGACTCCGGAGGAGGCAGCTTCAGATGAAGATCGATTTGTCGAACAAGGTTGCGGTGGTCACCGGCGCCACGGGCCGGTTGGGCGTGGGCATCGTCAAGAGGCTTGCCCGATGCGGCGCGAACGTTGCGGCCACGTATCTGAACAACGCGGCCAAGGCCAAGGAGGTCTGCCGGGAGATCGAGGCCATGGGCGTGAAGGCGTTGGCGGTCCAGGCGGACGTGACGGATCTCGACAGCGTGATGGCGTTGCGCGACGCGGTCACGGCCGCGCTCGGCGATGCGGACATCATCGTGAACAACGCCGTCATTCAATACCAATGGGTGACGGTGCTCGAGCAGGCCCCGGAGGACTACGAAACCCAGTTCCGGTCTTGCGTGCTGCACAACGTGCACATGGCCAAGGCCTTCGTGCCCGCGATGATCAAGAAGCACTCCGGCCGCGTGATCGCCATCAACACGGAATGCGCCATGCAGTGCTGGCCGAGCCAGTCGGCGTACGTGTCCGGCAAGCGCGGGATGGACGGCGTGCTCCGCGTGCTGGCGAAGGAAATCGGCCCGCACCAGATCACCGTGAACCAGGTGGCCCCAGGATACATGATCAGCGAGCGGAATCCATCCAACCCGGAGGCGGACAAGTGGTACGTCGACGGCATCCCCCTGCGCCATCGCGGTGAGGCCCAAGAGATCGGCAACGTCGTCGCGTTCCTCGCGTCAGACTACGCGCGATTCATCAGCGGCGCGTACATCCCCGTCTGCGGCGGCAACGTCATGCCGGCGATCTAACGCGGCCGTGGTATCCCTACGCCGCGAACGACTTGGGCCCTGGTGGGGCGAGCGTCCTCGCGAGCCGGGTCTTTGCGCGTTCAGCCGAAGACGGCTCGCGAGGACGCTCGCCCCACCATAAAAGATTCTGCTTCCACAATCACATATATAAGGGCTTAAGCAGATATTATCGGGCTTGCCGGCACGCCATCACTCCTCGCGCTCGATGCCCAGCAACGCACGGAATTCCTCTAAGCTCGTCAGCACCGTGCACATGACGCGTTCCACGTCTTCCGTGTCCACGTTCAGGCGCGTCAGGGCATTCGGCGAGACCCGGTAGTTGAGTCCGTCGATGCCCGTGCCCACGCCGCTCTCCGTGAGCGCGTTGTCCGCAACATGGACGAGGTCGGCGACGAGCGTGTCGCCCGGGGCCGCGTCGGGCTGGTGGTGCCACCGGACGGCTTCGACAATGGCGCCGGGCAGGTTCCAGTGTTCCAGCAACGCAGCGCCCACCTCCGCGTGGTCCGTGCCGAGCACGCGGCACTCGGCGACTTCGAATGAGACCTGCTCGCCGTATGCCAAGGCTGTGATCGACAAGGCGTCGGCCTCGACAAAGGTGCCCAGCAGGATCTTGCCCAGGTCGTGCAGTAGGCCGGCCGTGAAGGTATGAGCGGGCGGCTTCACCTCGAGCGCCTTCGCGAGCTCCTCCGCCCCGATGGCCACGGCGACCGCCTCTTCCAAGAGCTGGCCCGGACCCAGGTCGTAGCCTTTGACTGACCGCCGGGCAAAGGGCGCAATGGCCGTCGTGATGACAAGCTGGAACACGCGGTTCATGCCCAGGCGGACCAAGGCGTCTCGCAGGGAACTGATGGTGCGCGGTACTGCGAAATACGCGGAATTGGCGAGGCGCAACACGTTCGAGGTCAGGCCGGGGTCATACTCGATCAACTCGACAAGGTGGCCGATCTCGAGATCGGGATCGCGGAGCACCTGCACAAGCTGGGTCGCCACGGTCGGCAGGGATGGAATCGATTTGACCGTTTCAAGGATCTCTGTTCTGCGATTCACGTCCGCTCTCCCAACCCATCACGTCGAAACCACCGGGTGGACGCGCGGCGTCTGCCGTGCGGGCGCGTCTTGCCGGGCCCAATGCGCTTCGTCGTTAGGCGCCTTGACAACCGTCCTGCCGGTGTCCATGTAAAAGTGCAGGGTGCGTGTGACCGAGCCGCCGGTGGCTTCCGCGGCCAGAGGGATCTTGTTCTTCCACAGGATCTTCCGCAGCACGATGTAGTTTCGCTCGCCTATCCTGAAGCTCCGTTCTGTGTCCAGCAGCGTTGCCGCGCCGGCCACCGAGGCCACAATGCGATCCTTGTTCGCGCCCATGTCCAACAGGCCTTGAATGAGCGCCGGAACGCCCGTGTCAACGAACAGGAATGGATGGGTTTGTGCGCTGGCCGGATCGATTTTCGACAGCGGCAACACACAATGGACCATTCCGCCAACACAGGCAACCGGATCGTACAAGGCCAAACCCACGCAGGACCCCAGTGCCGATGTGACAAACACGTCGCGCGCATCGTTTGACAATCTCATCTGCGACATGGCAACGGTGCGTTGCACTTCCGTTCCCCCCCACCGGGATTACGCTCTACCCCAAGGTATGGCAGGAATCGCCGCGCGTGTCAAGTCCACGGCACTTCGAGCTTGAATCCAGGCCGGGGCCATGGCTGACGGTCATGTGGAAATGGGATCTACGGCAATGCGTCCTTCGACCAAATGCGCCCGGGCAGGACCCAGGAGTTCCTCTTGGATACGCAACCGTTCCTCGCCGATGCACAAGACGACCTCGGGAAAGACCCGGTCCCGGATCTCGATCGTGAATACCGCCCGTTCGCGGGAATCCTCCTTGAGCCGATCCACTTCGTCGGACACGCGCGATATTTCCGCTTTCAAGTCGTCTGTCTTGTCCAGTAACTTGGTGATGGCTGCGGATCGCTGGCTCGGGAGTTTTCCCGGTGTGATGACGGCCTGGATCTTTTCCAGGCTTTGGCGCAACGCTGCAAGTTGCGCGTCCTTCTGGGCGAGTTGCTCCTCGAGCCAGTAGTCCTTCCCTGCGATCAACTCTGTGCGCACCGCGGCCGCGCTCCCCGCCTGGCCTAACGTGATACCGCCCAGCGCCATCGTCAGGCCGCCGATGATCCTTCCCTTGGCCATTAGGAGGCAGCCGCGCGTTCTCAGCTTGGTATGGACGATCTCCCGCTCGACGGCCACGTCTCCCCCCGCCTCGACGTCTGCATCGAGGATGAAGCGCGCATGGAGGCTCCCCGCCGCCGAGATCGTCTTACCGCTGCCGCGCAGAATGCCGCCGCAAACCGTGATGCTTCCGCCGGATTCGACGGCCGCTGCTTCGACAACCTGTTTCACCTCAATGTCACCAGCGGCCTTGACCGTCGCGCCTTCCTGGACATCCTTTTCGATTTGGACGGCGCCGGGATGGTTCACGTTTCCGCTCTCGAGGTCCACGCTGCCGTCGATGACGTACACCGGATCGACCGACAGGCCTTCCGACACCCAGCGAATCCGGCCATTTGAGGTGGCGTAAAATGTGCCTTCGGATTCTTCGAGGCGGACATTCTGGCCGGGCCGAATCCGGGCGGGCCTTGCCTTTCGCACCCGAACGGGTTTGCCAAAGACGTCCCGGCCCTCTTGACCTTCCTGCGGTGGGAACACACGGGCCAGCAGTTGGTCCTTCCGCACGGAGCACTCGGCCGCACGCTGCCGGTAGTCGATTGCGCCCGTTACGGGGTCTACGAGAAAGCCCGTGTCAAAGAAGTTCCCGGCCCACTCGATCCGTCCGTCCACCGGCGCCATGGGGGGGAGTCCCTCAATGAGCGGGGTACTCTCGATCTGCTCGGTTCCCCCAGCGGCGTCCTCGATCCAGGCGGCAAGACTCTCTTCGGTGAAGTCATGGAGAATCCTCTGGGCATCCAATTCGCTCTGAATGCGCCGCGCCAGGAAGATGACATCGTGCACCTGCGAAAGCGTACAGCTCAGGAGCACCTTCAGCTTGTCCTCGGTCAATCGAAGGGTCAGGTCTCGCCGCTTCTCCTCAGCCATAGTCCGGGATTATACTCCGGACGCGCGCGAAAGACGAATCAGAAGATGCAGAGGCGTGTACTCGCCCCGGGCAATGTCGGCACACAAGGGCCCCCGCCCCTCTCCCCCTGAAATCTGGCCTGCCAAATGCGTTACAGTCCCGCCTTGGCCCGAAGGGCATCGGCCTGATCGGTCTCTTCCCAGCGGAATCCCTGATCTTCCCGCCCAAAGTGGCCGTAGTTCGCGGTCCGGCGGTACATGGGCGTGCGGAGGTCCAGCAGTTCGACAATGCTTGCGGGCCGGCAATCAAAGTGATCCCGGACAATCTTGGCCACTATGAACTCGTCGACCTTGCCTGTGCCGAAGGTTGTGACGTTTATCGACACGGGTTCCGCTACGCCGATTGCATAAGCCAGTTGCACCTCGCACCGCTCCGCGATCCCTGCGGCGACGATGTTCTTGGCGATGTAGCGCGCCATATACGTGGCCGACCGGTCGACCTTCGACGGGTCTTTCCCGCTGAAGGCGCCGCCGCCGTGGCGCCCCATGCCGCCGTAAGTATCGACGATGATCTTACGGCCCGTCAACCCTGAGTCACCTACAGGGCCGCCCACAACAAAACGTCCCGTGGGATTGACATGGTAGGTTACTTCGCCTTTGACGTAGTCTTGGGGCACGATGGGTCTGCAGACCTTCTCGATGACTTCTTCGCGGATCTCCTGCTGTGACACGCTGGCGGAATGCTGGTTGGAGATGACAATCGTGTCGATGCGCATCGGTTGGTGATCCACGTACTCGACGGTCACCTGCGACTTGCCGTCCGGCATAAGCCAGGGCAGCGTCCCGTCTTTGCGCAGTTTGGCCAGTTGAATGCCCAGCTTATGGGCCAGGGAAATCGCCAGAGGCATCAACTCGGGCGTTTCCTTGCAGGCATACCCGAACATCATGCCCTGATCGCCGGCGCCCTGCTCGTGGGTCCCGGTCGCCGTGACCCCCATCGAAATGTCGGGGGACTGTTTACCCAGGGCGACCAACACGGAACAGGTTCGCCCGTCAAAGCCCGACTCGCCGCCCACGTAACCGATATCGACGATCGTGTCCCTCACCACGGTGGGCACATCGACAATGGCGTTCGAGGTGATCTCGCCCGTCACGACGACCATGCCGGTGTTCACCAGCGTCTCGCACGCCACGCGGCTCATGGGGTCGCCGGCCAACATCGCGTCCAGGATGGCATCGGATATGTTGTCGCACAGCTTATCGGGATGGCCCTCGGTAACCGACTCAGAGGTAAAAAGCACCCCTTTCTCATTCATCATCTCTGATACTCCTTGGATTACGTCCACTGCTCACGGCCTACGAATACTCCGCCAACAAACGATGCGACCGAGGGTGCACGCGTGCACCCGTAGGAACCCTTTGCCCACGTGGTTGCGACAACGCACCCGACTCGTTCGTGCTTCGCTTATTCGGCGGGAAACTCCTGTCGGGTGTGTTCCCGCTACGCGCCCCGGTACTGGGCCATGAGCGCTGCCGCGTCGAGCTTGAATCCCGGACCCATCGTGCTGCTCATAGCACACGACTTGAGGTAGGTCCCCTTGCAGGCTGCGGGCCGTGCCTTCACGATGGCTTCAATAACGGTAGCGGCGTTTTCCTCGATCTGCTCGGCCGAGAAAGACGCCTTTCCGATAGGCACGTGAATATTCGCGTTCTTGTCAATGCGATACTCAATCTTGCCTTTCTTGATATCGGCAACCGCGGCGCCGACGTTCGGCGTCACCGTGCCCGCCTTCGGGCTGGGCATCAGGCCTCGCGGCCCGAGCGTCTTGCCGAGCCGGCCGACGACGCGCATCATATCCGGCGCGGCAACACACGCATCAAACTCCATCCAGCCGCCTTGGATTTTTTCGACCAATTCCTCGGCCCCGACCTCTTCCGCGCCCGCCTCCTTGGCCGCATTCTGCTGGTCTTCCTGCTTACAGAATGCGATCACACGCACCGTTCTTCCGGTTCCGTGGGGAAGCGACACTGCCCCCCGGACCATTTGGTCGGCGTGGCGTGGGTCCACGCCGAGAAAGAACGCCAACTCGATGGATTCATCGAACTTCGCCGTGGCGCATTCCTTGACCTCAGCCGTTGCTTCTTTGAGGCCCAGGTTGCGCCCGGGCTGAACCTTCGCCCGCAGTGCGGTCACCCGTTTGCTTCTTCTCGCCATGTCTTTGTACCTCCAGTGGTCCTCTCGGGCCATCCGGCCCTCCCACATCGCGTCATCAACACGTCCTGCTGCGACGGCACGTCGCAAACCGGTTACTGATTCGCCTCCTCCTCGGGCAGGGTCTGCCCAACCAGAACGCCCATACTGCGGGCCGTACCTTCAATCATCCGCATCGCCGCCTCGGTACTCGCCGCGTTCAGGTCCACCTTCTTCGCTTCGGCAATCTCACGAACCTGATCGAGGGTCACCGAACCGACCTTTGTCTTGTTGGGTTCGCCGGACCCCTTGGCAAGCTTCGCGGCCCGCTTGATGAGCACGGCCGCGGGCGGCGTCTTCGTAATGAAGGAGAACGACCGGTCTTCGTAGGCGGTCACAACGACGGGAATGATCAGTCCTTGCTGGTCTTTGGTCCGTTCGTTGAACTGCCGGCAGAAGTCCATGATATTCAGGCCATGCTGACCCAAAGCAGGACCCACCGGCGGCGCAGGATTGGCCTGGCCCGCAGGACACTGCAACTTGATTTTTGTAGCGACCTTCTTCTTCGGCGGCATTGAACTTTTCTCCGTTTACATTTTCTCGACTTGCCAGAACTCGACCTCGACGCTGGTCAGGCGCTCAAAGATCTCCACCATAATCTTCAGTTTGCCTCGGTCTGGGTTGATTTCATCGATGTTCCCGAGGAAATTCGCGAACGGGCCGTCAATGATCTTGACGCGCTCCCCATCCTCGAACTTGACTTTGGGTTTGGGCCGTTCACGCTCGCCCCGGATCTCTTCGAGGATCGCCTGGACTTCCGCATCCTCCAACGGCACCGGCTCGTGGCGCGAACCGATGAATCCCGTCACCCCGGGCGTGTCCTTGATCTTGTGCCAGAGGTCGGCGTCTTTCTCGGGGTGTTCAGGCAATTGCACCAGCACGTACCCCGGGAAAAACTTGCGCTTGGAGATGCGCTTCTGCCCCGACTTTATCTCCGCGACCTTCTCCATGGGAACCAGGACATTGGCGATCTTGCTCGTCAGGTCCTCCAACTCGGCCAGAACCATGAGATTCCGTCTGACATTCCCCTCCTGTCCCGAATGCGCATGAATCGCATACCACCGGCGCTTGATACCGTCGTCGATGACGCGGATCTCCAATTCAGAACCTGCATTCTCCGCCTCCGAAGGGTCCTCTTCCGATTCGGAATCCACGTCTTCCGCTTCCGTTGCACCCGTTTCGGACTCGGAATGCGCGTCCTGGGATTCGGTAGGTGCGTCCTCGGATTCGGTGGGCGTCTCCTCAATTTCGGGCGACGCGTCTTCCGGTTCGGCAGACACCTCCGGTGGCGGGACAGCCGCGTCAACCGCCTGGATTTCGTCGAGGGTTTGGTCGTCCGACACGCTTTAACTCCATCAACCGAGCTTGAAAAGCAGCCTCACCAGGAACTGAAAGGCGACGTCATAGGCATAAATGATGGCCGCAACAACACAGAGAAGGAACATCACCACGGACGTCGAAGCTTTCAACTCGTCCTTGGAGGGCCACGTCACTTTGGCCATCTCCGTCATCACTTCATCGTAGAACTCCCGGACCCGGGCAATGGGCCCCAGCTTAGTCCCGGGTTCCGCCATCTGCTTAGCCATGTGTTCCTTTCATACGCCACTGCATGAATACAAAGAAATGGCAGGCCTGGAGGGACTTGAACCCCCAACCTTCGGCTTTGGAGGCCGCTGCTCTAGCCAATTGAGCTACAGGCCTGCAGAAACGAATCCCCGCGTGGTCAAGTAACGGTCTGCCTGGCCAGGCTACCGGACCTCGCGGTGCACCGTGTGCTTGCGATCGTATTTGCAGTACTTTTTCAATTCAAGCCGCTCCGGCCGCTTGCGCTTGTCACGCATCGCTGTATAGTTGCGACGCTTGCACTCCGTGCACTGTAAGATGATGTTTTCTCGCATCAGTATACCATATCTACTCAATGATTTTGGTGACGACGCCCGCGCCCACCGTGCGGCCGCCTTCCCGGACGGCAAACCGCAGGTTCTCGTTCATCGCTATCGGCGTGATCAACGCTCCCGTCATCGTCACGTTGTCCCCCGGCATCACCATCTCCACCCCTTCCGGAAGCTGAATCGACCCCGTCACGTCCGTCGTCCGAAAATAAAACTGCGGGCGGTACCCATTGAAAAACGGCGTGTGGCGGCCGCCCTCTTCCTTCGTCAACACATACACCTCGCACGCAAACTGCGTGTGCGGCGTGATCGAACCCGGCTGCGCCACCACCATCCCCCGCTCCACTTCGTCCCGGTCGATCCCCCGCAACAATAACCCCACGTTGTCCCCCGCCTGGCCCTCGTCCATCATCTTGCGAAACATCTCCACCCCCGTCACCACCGTCTCCTGCGTCTGCTCCTTGATCCCCACCAACTCCATCTTGTCCCCCACGTGAATACGCCCCTGCTCGATACGCCCCGTCACCACCGTCCCTCGGCCCGTGATCGTAAACACGTCCTCGATCGGCATCAGGAAACTCTGGTCCAACACCCGCTCCGGCGTCGGGATGTACTCGTCTATCGCGTCCAAAAGCACCTTCACCGACTCCGCGCCTATCTCCGGATTCGTCTCCTCCATCGCCGCACGCGCCGAACCGCGAATCACCGGGATGTCGTCTCCGGGAAACTCGTACTTCGTCAACAACTCCCGCACCTCCAACTCCACCAGGTCCAACAACTCCGGGTCGTCCACCAGGTCCACCTTGTTCATGTATACCACCATCGCCGGCACGTTCACCTGACGCGCCAAAAGAATGTGCTCGCGCGTCTGCGCCATGGGGCCGTCGTCCGCCGCCACCACCAAAATCGCCCCGTCCATCTGCGCCGCACCCGTGATCATGTTCTTGATGTAGTCCGCATGGCCCGGGCAGTCCACGTGCGCGTAGTGCCGCTTCTCCGTCTCATACTCCACGTGCGCGATCGCGATCGTAATGCCCCGCTCCTTCTCCTCCGGCGCCTTGTCGATCTCGTCAAACTCCGTCACCTGCGCCATCCCCTCCTTGGCCAGGTACTTCGTGATCCCGCTCAAAAGCGTCGTCTTCCCATGATCCACGTGCCCGATCGTGCCCACGTTCACGTGCGGCTTCGTCCGCTCAAACTTCGCCTTGGCCATGAGCTTCTCCTCCTCGAAAACCTTGGTTGCATTCACCCGCGCCCTGCCTCACAGGACGCCTATCATCAAGCCATTGACGCCGACAACCGCAAATCCACTGCGATCCCTATTCGAACCTATAAATGCTGCCCGTTCGCTCCATTATCTTGTTCGCCACATTGGGCGGCACTTCTTCATAATGCGAGAATTCCATGCTGTGCGATGCGCGTCCCTGTGTCCTCGACCGGACGTCGCCCGCATAGCCAAACATCTCCGCCAGCGGAACCATGGCCCGAATCCGTTGGACCGCACCGATAGGCTCCATGCCTTCGATCTTGCCGCGCCGGCCCGTGAAGTCGCTAGCCACTTCCCCGGTGTATTCGCTCGGGCAGATGACCTCAACCTTCATCACCGGCTCCAGCATCACCGGGCTGGCCTTCGGCACCGCGTCGCGCACCGCTATTGCCGCGGCCGTCTGGAACGCCAACTCCGAGGAGTCCACCTCGTGGTAGGTTCCCGACAGCAGCGCCACGTGCACGTCTACGGTCGGGTAACCCGAGACCACGCCGCTTTCCAGGGCATCCCGGGCCCCACGTTCGACCGAAGGGATATATTCCTTCGGGACGGGCGCGCCCACCGTCTGATCTTCAAATGTGAAATGGGAGCCGCGCTCCCCGGGCGTCACGGCAAGGACCACATGCCCATACTGGCCGCGCCCGCCCGTCTGCCGGATGAATCTGGCTTCCGCTTCAAAACGCGCTCGGATGGTCTCCCGATACGCCACCATGGGCCGGCCTACGTTGGCATCGACTTTGAACTCGCGCCTTAGCCGGTCCACAATAATATCGAGATGAAGCTCGCCCATCCCGGCGATAATCGTCTGGCCCGTCTCTTCATTCTGCCGAATCTTGAAGGTCGGGTCTTCCTCCGCCAGCCGCCTCAGGGCGTCGGAGAGCTTATCCTGTTCAGCCTGGCTTCGCGGCTCGATGGCAATGTGCACCACCGGGTCCGGGAACGCCACCGCCATCAACACGATCGGGTGCTTGGGGTCGCACAGGGTGTCGCCCGTTGTGGACGTCTTCGCGCCAATCACCGCGGCAATGTCGCCCGCCCTGACCTCCTCGAGATCGGTCCGCTCATCGGCGTGCATCTCCAGCAAACGACCGAGACGCTCCTTCTTGCCCGTGCGCGGGTTCAGGGCCACCGCACCCGCCTTATGAACGCCTGAATAGACCCGAACAAACGTCAGCCGGCCCACGTGTTGGTCCGTCAGGATCTTGAAGGCCAAGCCGCAGAACGGCGCCTCATCGGAAGGCGCCCGCGTCGTTGTCCGCTCCGGTTTTCTTGGATCGGCGCCCTCCACCGGCGCCACCTCATCGGGCGCCGGCAGGTAATCAACGACCGCATTCAACAACAGCCGGGTGCCCATATTCTTCAGCGCCGTACCGCACACGACCGGACAAAGCCGGTTTTCCACCGTGCCTTTGCGGAGCGCCGCCACGAGTTCCGCCTCGGTGATCTCCTCCTCATGGACGTATTTCTCCATGATCGTGTCGTCCACCTCGGCCGCCGCCTCAAGCACGTCATGGCGGGCGTCTCGGGCCTGTGCCATCAGGTCCGCCGGAATATCCGCAATGACTTGCTGGATATTCATTTCATCGCCGGACCAGGAGACCATCTTCATCCGGATCAGGTCGATCACGGCACGAAAATCGTCTTCAGCCCCAACCGGCAACTGCACCGGCACGGCCAACGCGCCCAGCCGCTCCCGCATGCTCTGCACCGCCCGGCCAAAATCCGCACCGACGCGGTCCATCTTGTTGATAAACGCAATACGGGGAACGTGATAGCGGTCGGCTTGATGCCAAACGGTCTCAGACTGAGACTGCACACCGGCAACCGCACAGAATACTGCGACGGCCCCGTCCAGGACCCTCAGGCTTCGCTCAACTTCCGCCGTGAAGTCAACGTGACCCGGCGTATCGATGATGTTGATGCGATAGCCATTCCAGTCGCAAGCGGTTGCTGCTGAGGTAATGGTAATGCCGCGCTCACGCTCTTGGACCATGTAGTCCATAGTCGCCGTACCGTCGTGGACCTCGCCCACGCGATGCACCCGACCGGAGTAGAACAAGACACGTTCAGTAACGGTGGTCTTGCTGGCGTCGATATGGGCCATGATGCCGATGTTTCGGATTCTCTCAAGCGGATGACGACGTGTCACGGAACCGACCTTTCCCAGTGCTTACAGAACAACCCTGCGGGACCGCGTACCCTTGCTCCCGCCAATCACGCGCTCACCAAGGGAGCGCAACGCCTTTGTTGATTCTGCAACCACGGTGTCTTTCGCCAATCCGCCCAGCGGCTGGGCCCAACCCTCACCTTGATTCAACTGTACGGTTGCGCTTCCAAACAGACGTTTAGCGCGCGCAACTCTCTATGGAAAAACATCCATTGTATAGATAGGACAAACTGCTGCGTCAGTAGCGGAAATGGGCGAAGGCTTTGTTCGCTTCGGCCATCCGGTGGGTATCATCCTTACGTTTGATCGTACTGCCTTGGTTGCTATGGCAGTCCAGAAGTTCCGCGGCCAGGCGCTCGGCCATGGTCTTTTCACCGCGCTTCTTCGAAAACTCGATAATCCATCGAAACGCCAAGGCCATACGCGTTTCCGCAGCGATCTCCACCGGCACCTGATACGTGGCGCCGCCCACCCGCCGGGACTTGACCTGGAGCACTGGCTTGGCATTCTCGATCGCCGACGAAAACACCGCCAACGGGTCCTCGCTCGGCTTCTTATCCTTGATAATGTCCATTGCGCCATGCACGATTGACTCGGACAGACTCTTCTTCCCGCGCCTCATCAACGCGTTCACAAACTTCGCAATCAGAACGCTATTGAACTTCGGATCGGGAAGAGGCACTCGTTTGGGCACTTCACGTCTACGAGGCATGGCTCACTTAGCTTCCTTTGGCTTTCTTCACGCCGTACTTCGACCGGCTCACCCAACGGCCACTGTGTACCTTCCGACCGCCGTCATCTTGCACACTCGATATCCCGCCCATGTCGCCGGCCGCGTCCAACACCCCGCGAATCATGTGGTAGCGCACCCCGGGGAGATCCTTCACCCGCCCGCCGCGGATAAGCACCTGCGAGTGCTCCTGAAGGTTATGCCCAACTCCTGGGATGTACACCGTCACTTCCATTCCGTTCTTCAGGCGCACACGCGCCACCTTCCGAAGCGCCGAGTTCGGTTTCTTCGGCGTCTGCGTATAGACACGCGTACACGTCCCCGACGCCTGAGGGCAACTCTTCAACGCCGGAGACTTCGTGTTCGACGTTTGACGCTTGCGGCCGCCGCGCAATAACTGATTGATCGTTGGCAATTCTCAATTCCCAAACCTGGTCTGCTACGCAAAGACACACTACGCGTGTCAACACAACAGCGAAAGAGCATAGCACAAAAAAGGATTCCTGTCAAGCATTTTTTGTTCCCATTGTGTCGTTCCAGCGGGTCCCCCAGAAATCGCCGGTTTCTGGACACATTTTCCAACCGGAACAAGACCACCTTGTCCTGCCGAGATGCGACCGTACACGGCTGTCCACAAACGCTTTGTCCGCACCCAAACGCAAAGACCTATCGGGGAGCCGGCCGCTGTAACGCAGGCCCGGCGGCCTTGGGCGGTTCGCAAGAACGGCACAAAATGTGTATATTCAGATGGCTGTAAGTCGACGGCCGGTCCGCAGGCCACGTGTGTAACGTGTCGCCTAGGGGCGCGGCCAGAAACTGTTCGTAAGGCATGCGGCGCGAGGAAGGGCATGCTGTAAGTCAGGCAGCAGAAACAGTCACACTTGGCCGCGCCTTGAAGAAATCCGGCCTGAATAAGCGGAAACGGGGCTTTCTGGCCGGATTTCTAGGGGCATGGCATGAGGACAGGGATGTCGCCAGGCCGCGGCTGAAGACCAAGGGAAACGACGAGGGGGCGGTATCGGGAGGGCCGCAATGACGAACGAGCCAAATGCGTATGTTTCGGGCGCCGCGATGGATCCCATCCGTCAAGAAGCTCTCGAGTTTGCCGGCGTCGGGCTCTATCGATATGCGCTGGATGGCACGATCGTGTTCATGGACCGGGCTGCCCTGCGCATTTTTGACTTAGAAGAACACTTCCCCGACCCCTCCCAGGTTACGGGAAGAAACGTTTCGGAGCTTGTGGTCTATGCGCGGCCCC
>Ga0272441_10003785_pt1 | contig 28290 bp, 24 predicted proteins | sample SSMProp6N_FD_193582 | JGI IMG/M metagenome (GOLD analysis project Ga0272441, IMG submission 193582) | Marine sediment archaeal communities from Little Sippewissett salt marsh, Falmouth, MA, United States - SSM-Prop-6N | ecosystem: Environmental > Aquatic > Marine > Wetlands > Sediment ... | reverse complement strand
GACGACCTGTGGCATTTTGTTACGGGTGATTATCGCACCACAAGCATCTGGGTGCAGCTCAAGAGCGGTGACAATAAAGATATGACCAAAGTGGTCAAAGCGGTGCAGGATTTTATGGTCCAGAATCCACCGCCGGCGGGATTGCAGACCCAGCCTCAATGGTTTGGTTTGACGTATATCAATGTGATCTGGCAGGATAAGATGGTAACAGGAATGATGCAGGCGTTTCTGGGCAGTTTCCTGGTGGTCTTTATCTTGATGACGATTTTGTTCCGCTCGGCCCTTTGGGGATTCCTGTGCATGATCCCCCTGACCATTACCATCGGGGCGATTTACGGAGCAGTGGGTTTGATCGGCAAAGACTATGATATGCCGGTGGCGGTGCTAAGCTCTATGACGCTGGGACTGGCGGTAGATTTCGCGATTCACTTTCTGGCGCGGAGCCGGAGTATGTATGAGGCCTCCGGCAGTTGGGAGAAGACCGCCCCGGCGGTATTTGGTGAACCGGCCCGGGCAATTACCCGCAATATACTGGTAATTGCCACGGGATTCCTGCCGCTGCTTTTGGCGCCTTTGATGCCCTATAAAACAGTTGGCGTGCTGCTGGCTGCGATATTACTAGTTGCGGGGCTGGCTACGCTGCTGCTGCTGCCGGCGCTGGTAACAATATTTCAGAAGCGTTTGTTTATTGAAGGTAAAGTGCTGGGACCAACGTGCAATTGTGTTACGTGTATGGTATCATCTCTGGCGGCTGTCATTCTCCTGGCGATCAGCCTGCATCAATACGCAACGATGGGCTGGACGACGCTGACCTGGATAAGTGTGGCGGCGGTACCGATTCTGGCAATCATTTGCGGAATTTTGTCGAGACGAGAAAAATGTAAGTTACCATTGAAAAACCAAGGAGAAGCAAACAATGAATAAATGGATTAAATATTATATTCCTGCTGGTGTTTTAGTGCTGTGGTGTTTGGGGGGAATTACTTCGGCGGAGGGGTCGGAGAATTACAACAAGGCGCTTACCGTCGAAGAGATTGTCGAAAAAACCAATCAGGTGGCCTATTATCAGGGTGCCGACGGTAAGGCCAAGGTTAAAATGGAAATCGTCGATGAACGGGGCCAGAAGCGAAATCGTCAGTTCACCATTCTGCGCTGGGATCAGCCCGATCCATCAGCGAGTGAGCAAGATAAGGGGAAAAAAGATAGTTTTTGCGGTGAGCAGAAAATGTATGTCTATTTTCAACGTCCCGCGGATGTCAATAAAATGGCCTTTTTTGTCTGGAAACATTTAGACAAAGATGATGACCGCTGGATGTATCTGCCGGCACTGGATTTGGTCAAACGGATTGCCGCCACCGACAAACGCACCAGTTTTGTCGGCTCAAATTTTTACTATGAAGATGTGTCAGGCCGCAACATCAACGATGATAAGCACGAACTGATCAAGACCACGGACAACTATTATGTGCTGAAAAACACCCCGAAAGACGCCAAGTCGGTCGAGTTCAGCTATTTCGAGATGTGGATCCACCGGCAGACGTTTGTGGTGGTGAAGATCGATTATTTTGACGACCAAAATCAAAAATACAGAACCTATGAGGCTTCGGAAGTGAAAACTATACAGGGTTATCCGACCGTAACCCAGGCGAAAATGACCGATCTGCGGACGAAAGGTTATACCAGTCTTGGGTACTCCGACATTAAATACAATATTGGGATTCCCGAATCAGTATTTGAGGAACGTTATCTGCGGATGCCGCCCAGGGAATATTTGAAATGATTTAACTTAAAGTAGTAAACGCTGTTAATTTATAGGAAAGGGCAAAAAATGGAAGAAGCAAAAATTAGTATGCCTCTGTTAGGGGATGATTTCCCGGAGCTCAAAGTCAAAACAACTCACGGTCCGATGAATATCCCCGGAGATTTAAAAGGAAAATGGTTCGTACTGTTCAGTCATCCGGCGGATTTTACGCCCGTTTGCACGACGGAGTTTGTGGCATTTCAACATCGGTACGATGAATTTGAAAAACTTAATTGTCAGTTGATCGGTATGTCGATCGACCAGGTATTCTCTCATATTAAATGGGTGCAATGGATCAAAGACAATCTTAAAGTTGAGATAAAATTTCCTATTGTGGCCGCCAACGACGAAATTGCCCTGAAGCTGGGTATGCTGCATCCGGGCAAAGGTACCAACACCGTGCGTGCGGTATTTATCGGGGACGCCCAGGGCAAAGTACGCCTGGTGCTTTACTATCCGCAGGAGATCGGCAGGAATATTGATGAAGTAGTTCGGGCGGTGAAGGCCCTGCAGATATCCGACAGCCAACAGGGAGGAATGCCGGCGGGATGGCCGAACAATGAATTAATCGGTGACAATATTATTATATCACCGGCTACCGATGAGAAAACTGCTGCAACAAGATTGCAAGAGTATAAAGGTTATGATTGGTGGTTTTGTCATAAACCATTAAAAAAATAATATTACAATGCATTCTATTTGACCGCTAAGGACATCAGCTCCGGGATTGGTAAATTTGAAAATAAAGATTAAGTCATATGCATGTTTGGCAATTTGTTTTTTTTCTTGCTCGTCTGTTATGGCTCAAGAAGAACCAACGCTGCCTAAAGGTTTATCTCAAGACGCACCTGCCAAGCAGAAGGAGCCAGAGCTTCCCCAGGGATTATTACCGGACAAACCGTCCGAGCCCGCCGAACCGGCTCTGCCTGGAGGCCTGGAAGAGGAGCCGAAATTTCCTGGTGAGGTAAAGACGGGGGAGAATGTTCCCGCAAAGGAATCGTCATGGAATAGTTTGCGCAAAAAACTCGGTTTGACCGGATTTGGGGAAGTGCGATTCGGGGTGCGCACGCAAAATGATAAGTATGAAAGGGATATCTCCATCAGTGAGAGCCGGGTGCAACTGGAACTGGAAAAGGCCTACAAGGGATTTGTTTTCAATGTGACCAGCGATCTGGTTTACGATCCGGTATTTGATCATCATAAGGTTTATCTGGAGGAGGGGCGTGGTTTTCTCGACATCCGAGAGGCAAGTGCCGCCTTCTCGCCGCTGGATTTTATGGATGTGAAAATGGGACGACAGATACTGACCTGGGGTACGGGAGATTTGTTGTTCATTAACGATATGTTTCCAAAAGACTGGCAGTCTTTCTTTATCGGTAGGGATGTCGAATATCTCAAGGCGCCGTCCGATGCCGTTAAGGTTAGTCTGTTTCATGAGATGGCTAATCTGGATATTGTCTATAGCCCCCGGTTTGACTCCGACCGGTATATTACCGGCGAAAGAATATCCTATTGGAATGACGGCTTGGGCATAAGGGCTGGTAGGGATGCGGTAGTGGAAACGGATAAACCGGATGATTGTTTCAAAAATGATGAGTGGGCGGCGCGGCTGTCAAAAAATATTGCCGGCTATGAAGGGGCGATTTATGGATACTGGGGCTACTGGAAAAGCCCCGGGGGAATGGATCCGCTGACAATGGAAGCTCTATTTCCGCGTCTGGCGGTTTATGGGGCCAGTGTGCGCGGTCAGGTGGGTAAGGGAATAGGTAACCTGGAGGTGGGCTATTACGATTCTCGCCAGGATCGCTCGGGTAAGGATCCTTTTATCAATAACAGCCAGATCCGGCTGTTAGCTGGGTACGAAAGGGATCTGCCAGAGGTTGTTTCCGACTTTACTATCGGCGTTCAGTATTATCTGGAACGGATGCAAAATCATGATGATTACGAAGATTATTTACCGCCAACAATCAAAAAGAAAGATGAGAACCGTCAGGTAGCTACCTTGCGCGTTACCAAGCTGCTGATGAATCAAAATCTGACCTGTTCCCTGTTTACCTACTTTTCCCCCACGGATAAAGATGTTTATATGCGTCCGAACGTCAAATACAAAGTGACGGATAATCTGGCCGTGGAGGGGGGAGCGAATATATTCTTCGGCGATTATCCGCACACCTTTTTCGGGCAGTTCCATAAAAACACCAATGTATATACCGCCCTGCGTTACAGTTTCTGATCAGTTGCTTTATGATAATATTAAAAAGGCCGACTTTTCAGTTGTGAATCCTTTTACCGGTATGAGGGCAAATCAAGGGCAATGTGCTCAAAAAAGTTTCGGGGTGACATTTGGTCTGGTTTGGGTACATTATTCCCATGGAGATTGGATTTGATATACGGTTCGCATCGAGACCGGGCGGAGGTGGAGTATATGTTAGGCGGTTGCTCACCCATCTGGTAAAGATGTATCCGCAGGAACATTGGCGCTTGTATTATAATTCGTGGTGCGGAAATCAGCGCAAGGTTATTCAGGGATTGGAGGAGTTTGCCGGGGACCGGGGACATATCGAATTGGTCCCGGTGCAAACGGGAGTATTGTCACTCAGGCAGCATCTTGAATTTCGCAAGGTGCCTATGCAGGGGGATTTGTACCATTATCCGCATTTTGATCTGCCGTTAGGGATCAAAGGGACGGCGGTAGTGGCGACGATCCATGATTTGTATCCACTGACTGATAAGAGATATTGTTCCGGGACGAAAAGGGCCTATTTTCATTACTTGAGCAAACGCAGCTGCAAACGGGCGGCGCGAATTATCGCCGTATCGGAATATACCAAAAATGAGATTATCAAACATTTAGCCGTGCCGGCGGAGAAAATTGCGGTGGTCCCGCAGAGTCAGGATACCGGTTATCATCCGATTGATGATGGAGAGATTTTAAGTGAGCTGCGCGAAAAATATAAGCTGCCGGAACGATTTATATTTTATACCGGAAACCACAAACGACATAAAAACCTGGCCCGGCTGCTGGAGGCTTACAGTCGGCTGAAACCGCCCTTGCGACAGGCGTATAAACTGGTGATAACAGGGGGTATCACCAGGGAAACTGAACAGCTCAAGGTCCAGGCAATGCAACTCGGAATTGAAAAAGAGGTACATTTTACTGGTTGGGTCCGGGGAGATGACTTGGCGGGATTGTATAACCTGGCGAGCCTGGTGGTATTGCCGAGTTTGTATGAGGGTTTTGGGTACACAACTTTGGAGGCGATGGCCTGCGGTAAACCGGTAGTTTGTTCGAAGGGGGGGGCAATACCGGAGGTGGTTGGCGCTCAAGGACAAATGTTTGATCCATACAATACTGAGCAGATGTCGGAAAGGATTACAGAAGCACTGGAAAAAGATGTAGATAATCCGGAAGTGCGTAAAAAGATGTTGGAGCAGTCGGGAAAATTCTCGCCCCAGCAGACGGCACGGATGACTTATGAAGTATATAAGGAAGTGGCAAGCTACTGAATGTTGGGTACGAGATAAACGTAACGGTCAGGAGTTTTTGCGGAACAGATAAGCGGTATTGGTCTGGTGATCGTTTTCGAGGTGGACAAGGGTGGCCTGGGATTCAAACAGGGTTTTAATTTGTGATGAGGGAATATGGGTCATATGCATATAGGGGGCCAGGCGCAGGTGGGAAAAGCAGAATTTGGGGGACAAACCCACACGGGTGAAAAGCTTAAAGATGAAACCACGCGCGCAAAGCAAAGCTGATCGCATAGGTGAATAGTCGGGCACAGAGGGTAATTGGAAGTATAAAAGGCCGGCGGGCTTGAGGACGCGCAGGAATTCACATAAGTAATTTTTTATAGCATCTTGCCGGGGAACGTGTTGGAGGGTGATAAAAGAATAGACCAGATCGAATTTATCAGATTCAAGACAGGCAAGATCCGAGGCGGGATTGTGCACAAAGCTCAGGCGGTAATTTCCCTGGTGGAGTTCCCGGGCGCGGGCAACCATCTCGGCAGAGATATCGATGCCGGTGACGTAATTGAAGTGTTGGGCCAGGGCGCTGCTCAAACGGCCCAGGCCGCAGCCAAAGTCCAGGGCGGAACCCAAAGAGATATCGATTTGTAATTGTTTGAGCTTTTCCAGAAAGCTATCGATTTCACGGATGCCGGTGGCAAAAAAATCCCCCTCGTCCCAGCGGTTATGTTTTTTATCGGGTTGGGTTAAAACGGCCCACTTGGGATCGAGTTGGGCAAAAGTTTCCCAGTCTGATCGGCAGTTTTTAGGCATATATTATCAGGGGCCGGCGATTTCTTCGGGGCTGGGTATGCGCAGCTTAGTACCCGGCCGGAGCTTATCGGGATTGGCGCCGATGATATCCCGATTGGCTTGGTAGATAACTTTCCAGTGCCGTTGATCCCCGTAGTGTTGTTCGGAGATTTGAGAAAGATTTTCACCCTTGGCTACGGTGTGATAGATGACCTTGGGTAAAGGTGGTTCGATTACCGGTTCAGGTTTGGGAAGGGGTGCGGTCACAGGCTTAGGCTGGGCAGTGAACACCGGGGGCAATGATACAACACAGGGCTCAGGGACCACAGGTTCTGGTTTTGTGCCGGTAAGTTGCACAGGCGGAGGGATGATTGGCTGGGATTGCTTTTGTGGTTCCGGAATTACTGCTGGCTTTTTCGGCACAGGCGTTTTAGAAGGGGCCGATATGTCCGTATCGGAAGTTTTAGACTCAGAGTCACCAGTGCCAACGGCAAAGATAAGAATAGCCAGGACTACTACAATTACACCCAGGATTATTCCAATTTTTAGATCGTTACGCATGGCAATGTCCTTATAGGGTTGTGCTTTCTACCTTAAAGTATATACGAATTTGCAAGAGACAGTTTAAGCCATTATGAAATTATTTTCTATTATTATTTTTCGAGGAATTTTCCTTGTCTGAAGAACCTGCCTTTTTAGATGTATCCGCCTTGGCGCCGTATAACAGGGGCGACGCAATACCAATCGATGAATAAGTACCCACCACTATACCAATAATCATGACAAAGTTAAAGCTTCTCAGGCCCGGACCGCCCCAGATGTACATGATTATCAGAACGATCAGGGTGGTAAACGAAGTTAGTATGGTACGTGATAGCGTTTGATTGATACTGTCGTTGATAATGTTCAATGATAAGGTGGCCAGTTTGCCGCGATTTTCACGGATGCGGTCGAAGACAACAATGGTATCGTTAAGAGAGTAACCGATCACGGTAAGAAAGGCGGCGATCATAGGCAGATCGATTTTAAAGTCCTGGATCATCAGTAAGCGGCCGATATGAGTCTCCGACAGCCAGGCGGTAGCAGCTACCATGCCCATGGAAATACTGACGTCGTGTATGAGAGCGACGACAGCGGCCAAACCGAAGCGGAAATTACCAAATCGGAACCAGATATAGGCGACAATAGCCACCAGAGAAAGAATGATGGCTATCAAGGCATCTCTCATACTCTTATGACCTACGGACGGGTCGATCTGGGTTACCCGAGGCAGGGAGGTTTGTAAACTGAGTATATCCTGGAAGCGTTTCACTTCATTATCCTTGAAACTGTTCCATTCTTCAGCGGAGGCTGACTGATGCATGATATCAGAGCTTACAACCACTTCGATGCCTTTTAGTGGAGCATCGTTTGTGACGGATTTATCCTGGGGTGGGAACCAGATAAATTTATGTTGACCGTACTTTTCAAATTCGGTTTTGATACTGCTTAGTTCGAGGCGTTTTTCCAGTCGTGCCTTCGTTTCCGACCGGTCGGCGCCGAACTGAAACTCGAGAAAGAGCCTGCCCCGGTAGGGACTCAGGTATGGTTTACGGCTTATCAGTTCCGCTGTAACAGGCTCAGCAGCAACATTGGTGGGGTTGAGATTGGTAAGAACAACGAGCTTGTCAGCCAAAGCGCGGCGGACGGCGTTACTGACAATCGGGTCCGTCTTAGTGGTAAAGTTAACAGGATTATCAGTTGTATAGGTGGACTGGGGGAAGGCCTGTTCTAATACCCGCCGCAGCGTGTCGCTGTCGATGCGTCGCAGAGTGATAAGGAACTTATCCTCATCCAGTGCCCGAACAGAAGCCTTTTCCAGATTACTAATACTCCAATCCTCAGCCTTAGTCTTGAGAGCTTCAGCGACGGCATCGGCTGACATATCGGCATCGGCGGGCAAGGTCAGAGTGACTTTCATAGGAAAGGCACGTAAGACGGCTTCGGTTACTCTGTTGATGTTGGTCTGACGGGTGACCATCAGGAAGACTCCTGGTTTGTCCGTTGACGTTACAGTGGAGTCTTCCAGGCGTTGGTCTCCCATGGCTGTGGCTGTCTGTCGGATCTGGTTTTGAATTTCCTCAGCGTTTTGCTTATTCTCCGCACCCATTTCCAGCGTAACATCGACCAGGTTTGTTTCTGTAGTCAATATTTCAAATTCAAGGTTTTCGGGAGGGCCGATCTGTTGGACCCGCGCCGCAGCCAGCAGAGGATTGTTCATTTGATCGCCTTCCTGACGAATGCCCTGCTCGACTTTTTCGCGCAGGGCCAGTTGTTTTTCCTGCGGAGTGAGAGATGCAAGTTCTTCCGGAGCAAACATCTTTTCCGCTCCCTCCGGGGTCAGGATGACATGAATGCTGGTACCACCCGTGAATTCGATGGAGTATTTGGAATTGGTGTTTTCTTTGAGGCCGAGGGAGGTTAAAATTTTATGACTGGTATCACTTTCACCGCGTCCGATTGCAAAAATCAACCAACCTGCGATGACCAAAATACTGGAAACAGTCCAGAAAATGGGTCGTTTGCCCATCCATTTAACCTGGGGATTTTTGACAATTTGCAGCATAACCAGTTTATTTTTGAGGATGCGATTGTCGGTGAGGAAATCAAAGATCATACGGGTCACAAACAGGGCCGTGAACATACTGCTGACGATACCAATCATTAAGGTGATGGAGAAGCCCTTGATTTCTTCCGACGCCTTGACATACAAAATCAACGCCACGATCAAAGTGGTCAGGTTGGCATCCAGAATGGTACGAAAGGCGCGTTCGTAACCGTTTTTGATGGCAATGCGAAGGGATGAGCCCCGTGATTGCTCTTCCCGGATACGCTCGAAGATAAGAACGTTGGCATCGACGGCCATACCGATGGTCAGAATCAGACCGGCGATACCGGGCATGGTAAAAGTAGCTCTGCTGAAGGCCATCACACCTATAACCAGCAAAATATTCATAAACAGGGCCGCATCCGCCAGACAGCCGGCGATAAGATAATAAAAGAACATAAAAATCGCCACTACCGCCAGCCCATAGAATCCGGCATGTAGACCGGCCTCGAGATTATTACGTCCCGCCGTGGGGCCGATGGAGTTGATGGAAATGGGCTGATCACCCAGCCGGGCGGGCAGAGAGCCGGCGTTGAGTTTATCGACCATATTCAGAGCCTCAGTTTGGGTGAACTTGCCGGTGATTTGGCCGGATCTGCTGATTACAGATTGAATATTAGGCGCGGAGATAGCTTCGTTGTCCAGCAATATGCAAAGAGGGCGCTGAAGATTATCTTTCGTGAGTCGCCAGAATTTGTTGGCACCTATTTCATTGAAAGTGAAATCAATGGACCAGCCGCCATACTGGTCATTACCCAGCCGGGCCTTCTGGAGGCGCCATGTATCACCGGTAGTGCTGTGGAGCATGGTTTCCCCGGGTCGATTCGAACAGAGGACGTACTTGGTCCCGGCTAATTCGCTGGTAATGGCATTGGGAACATTAAAGTCTTCCGGGTTCTTGATTTTTTCCCATAGATAGGATGCGTTCTTTTTTTCGGCACCCTGCAGAGGACCTTGATTTTCCAGGCGATCCAAATACGTCTTGATTTCCTCTTCCGAAAGTGTCTCATCGTTCAGGCGGGGCAGGATGCGAAATTCCAGGATTCCCACACCCCGCAGAAGTTTAATAAGAGTTTCGGGATCATCTAGTCGGCCGGCTACCTTCGCATAGGCGTCATATGCAATAACCAGCTTTTCTATGTCATCCTGGGCGGCTTTGGGATAGGCCTCCTCAAACCGGTTAATTTCCTCGCGCCGCTTGGACTTGCTCTTTATTTCCAGAAATTCCTGCAGACGTGATATATTAATATTGGCCTGTTTCAAGTTTTCTCTGGCCTGATCAAATTTGGCCTGGAGACCATCCGGTTTTGCAATAATGGCATCGCGGACGGGAGTGAGTTCAGTGCGTATCAGGACATACTGTTTGAGCAGGTCTTGTTTGGTTTTGTCATCTCCGGCGATTCTTTTGAGTTCCGCCGCCCGATTGGGATCATCCATCGGCCCCCAGCGCCGGGAAAGAGCATCGGCCCTGTTCTGATTAATCTGACTTTCGACGAGTTTTTCCTGCAGGGGTTCAATCTTTTTCAGGACTGTATTGAGTTTTACCCTGCCTTGCTCCAGGTTATCATACGCCTGAGCCAATTCCTTCAGCAGTGCTCGCCGTGATTCCGAACCGCCGGCCAGCTCGTCAAATTTCTTGCTACGGGAAGCCCGATATTCATCGGGATCCATACCGGCCGGCCTGACCAGGGCCAAATCCACCATTGACATATCCAGATTGTAATTTTGCAATTTATCCAGTTGGTCCCGATAGTCACGATGAAGCTGACGGGTTTCCTTGGTGGCCAGGGGCATCTGGATTTCGATACGGTCATTGCCGTGTATCCGCCAGATCAGGTTACGCTTATTGTTGGGATCAACACGCTGGCGGAGAATGCGAATCATATCGGTGGCGATGGTGCGTTTTTCCCAATCCTGCAGATCGGAAGTATCGATTTGATAGAGCAGGCTGGTACCACCGGCCAGGTCGATACCGAGTTTGCACTTTTGGGCCGGGGGATAAATGCTAAAGCCGCACATGGCTAACAGAAGTATGACCAGAATCAGTTTCCAGCTAATAGTATCTTTTATCCAGTTGCCGATATTACTCATAGAATTGCCTTTTGATCAAAAAAACTTTAATTATTTTATCGTTATACGTTTGTCCTGTTGTTTGGATTAAGCTGGTAAAAGCATAAGCCTCTACCGCTTACCGTTATTTATTCTCCTTGTCCTGATCGGTCAGAACGGTACCAACGGCGCTGCGGAGGAAGTGCATTTTGGTGTTGTTTGACTCATCAACTTTCAGCACGATCTCGTCATCGCGGACATCAACAACTGTGCCGATAATGCCACCGATAGTACGGACCCGGTCGTTCTTTTTAAGGTTGTTGAGCATGTCACGATGCTGCTGTTGCTTCTTTTTTTGCGGACGCATCATCACGAAGTAAATCACCGCGAACATCGCCAGGATAACCCAGAGAAAACCGGAATCAAACAAATTGGGTTTCCGGACTTGCTGTTGGGCGTCTTCGCTGCCGTCTGGCTGTTTAGTTGCTGTTTGGGAGGACTGTTCACCGGCAGGAGCTGCCGGGGCAGCGGTGGGGGCGGCTTCTTTAGCAGTATCGGCCTGGGCCAATATCCAATAGTGGGGATTTTCCATAGTTATTCCTTTCCTTAACTATAGCGTTTGTATATTAAGATTATCGTTGTTATCAGTTATCGTTCATTCAGTGTTTTTATTTGCATCATATTTCAGCCACTCCTGGGCCCAGGTTTCGAAGCAATTTTCACGGATCGCCCTACGTCCCTGACACATTAGTGACTGATAAAACGTCAGGTTGTGCAGGCTTACCAATATCGGGCCCAGCATCTCAGGATTCGAATTTTCCATCATAAACAAATGCCGCAGATATCCGCGGGAAAAATTCCGGCAGGTATAACAGTCACACTGTTCATCCAGCGGGCCGGTTTGTAGTTTGTATTGTTCATTACGCAGTTTTAAGGTGCCGTCGTGGGTAAAGGCCGTTCCATGCCGCCCGTTACGAGTGGGCAGAACACAGTCAAACATATCCACACCACCAGCCATAGCGCCCACCAAATCACGGGGTGTGCCCACACCCATGAGATAGCGGGGTTTTTCCTCAGGCAGCAACGACGCGGTAAACCTGGTTGTATCCAGCATCTTCTCATGCGTTTCGCCGACGCTCAGACCGCCGATGGCATAGCCGGGAAAATCAAGCTCTATTAACTTTTTAGTACAGTATTCGCGCAGCTCCAAATCGGTGCCGCCCTGGACGATTCCAAACATCCACTGGCTCTCGGGCTTCTCATGAGCAGCCAGGGATTGCTCGGCCCAGCGTAGGGTTCGTCCCACCGCCTGAGCCATCTTTTCCTTTGGGCACGGCAGAGAGACGCATTCATCAAAGGCCATAATAATATCGGCACCGAGTCGGTTTTGGGTGCGGGTGGCCGATTTGGGGCCGAGTCTTATTTTGGCCCCGTCGATATGCGAGGCGAACTCGACTTCATCTGCACCAAGACGGCACAGCGAACTCAGCGAAAAAACCTGAAATCCGCCGCTGTCGGTCAGGATCGGGCCGTTCCAGCCCATAAATCCATGCAGGGAGCCCAATTGCTCCACCACTTCCGGCCCAGGCCGCAAAAGCAGATGGTAGGTATTGGCCAATAGCATCTGCACGCCTGCCTGCCGTAGCTGACTGGGCAGGATGCCTTTTACGGTGCCGCGGGTGCCTACCGGCATGAAAACAGGCGTCTCCACCTGCCCGTGCGGAGTCTGCAAAATGCCGCAACGGGCGGCATTTTCACCACTTTTCCCGGTCACGGCAAACGAGAACATATTGTATCACCGTGACGCTCAATGTCGAATACCAACATTAATTTCATTTTATACCACTAATAAGCCCGCAGCAGTACTGCCTGGGGGTAGTAATACTCCAGTATATCCACGCTATCCCGGCCCAGCCGGGCCATCTGCCGGGAGCCGTACTGACACAATCCCACCCCATGGCCCCAGCCGTGTCCCTGATCGATACGCCAGGCGGAACCTGTATCGTGTAGCTCAAAACAACTACTCAGTATGGCAGTATCCGGTGTATACCAGGCATTCCGCAGCTCTTCGCCGCTTAGGCAACTTTCCTGGCCGTTACTGCCGGTTAGCTTTACCCGCTCCAGTCGTCCAAAAGGGCTTTTCTGAACGATTTTTATATCGACAATCCTCTTCAGCCTGGCCAGAGAAGGATACTTTTTCAGCAACAATTTCTGGGCCTTGCTTTTATCGAGCGTAACTTCCGGCCACTGGTAACACTGCGGGGGAGCGACAACTCGGCAATACGGGCAACTGCAGCCTTTTAATGGTGCCAGGGACATACCGAAAACCGGCTCGGCATCTTGGGTATGGCCGCCGCAGATCGCACTGTAATAGGCCGGAAAGAGCTTTTCTTTACCGGCCGGACCCCAGGCCAGGACCAGGCCGCTGGTTTCGTGTACGGTTTCAGTAGAGCGCTGGGTTTCATAGGCCAGGCCGCCGTACATCTGGCTTTCCTCGGTGCTGCCGATGTCCCAATCTTTAAGGCTGTTGTTATTGCGATAATATAAGGCATACGTTCTGGCAGCGATGCACTGAGCTCGCAAAGCCGCCCTGGGCCAATGCATGGGCATCTCCGCCCCGAGCACTCCCGCCAAATAACTCTCAATGTCAACGACGTTCACGGTGGCGAAGGAATCCGGTGCATTACTCACTAACCTGAGTCGGCCGCGATACGTATTTAATTTTTTCACGCCCACCGCAATGAAGCCGTTCGGATCGGGAACGACCTCGATATCTTCTATTTCCCCAGCACGGGGTGCATCGGCAGGCCAGATATTTTTCCCCTGCCTGTCGGTCAGATCCCACCTGTCCTGATTACGCGAGAGCCGACAGGCATAACCTGCGGGCAGGCGTTTTATCTCTCGGCTGCTGGTACGATCCCGCAATACATAAGATTGCTGCGGGCAGTTTATTTTTAACCGATTCGTCTCCAGCAAAAAGGAACGAATCGTAATATCCGTTGGAAGCCGATTTGGGGACTCTGCTTTTTCTTCTTTTTCGGGAACACCCGGTGCTGCCGCTACCGAGTGGTTAAAACCGGTCACTGCCCAAGCAGCCCAGCAAAGCAACACTCCCAGGCTGATAAGGGGCCCGGTATTTTTTCCATCAGCCCAAGCTGAGTTTTTCCCCAAAACCTTCCCCCGCCGCCTCCCCACCCGGTAGTTAGAGTATTTCAAATACATTATCAGTCTTCGAGACGGCGCAAAATCAGATTGTGATCTTTAAGACTATGTTTAATCTCATTCAGGCTGGTCATGCCGAAATTTTTGCAACCCAGCAGTTCCGCTTCCGTGCACTGGATCAGCTCACCAACGGTATTGATATTGAGCCTTTCGAGGGCTTTGCGTGAACGGACGGACATTTCCAACTGGGTTACGGACATATTCAGGATTTCATCTTCTTCGGCTACGTCCTCAGTTTTTTCGGAGGGTTTATCCAGTTCGTTTTTATGATCTTCCAGCATTTGACCCAACCGCAGACTTTTACCGTTGAGAATGGCCTTGATCTCCTGCAGGCTGGTTTCCCCGAAGTTTTTATACGCCAGCAGCTCCGACTCCGTAACTTTGAGCAGATCACCGATCGTTCTGATATTCATCTTCTTGAGGCAGTTGCGCGAGCGGACCGAAAGTTCGAAATCGGAGATGGGAATCTCCAGAACTTTATTGCGGCGATCCATCCGCCGTTCCTGATCCTCGTCGTAATACATGGTTAAACTGGAGTCAATATCTTTGAGGAACATGCGTGCACGTTGGTGATTGGGATAAGCCGCCAGCACCTGTCTGACACAATCTCTGGCTTTGTCGAATTCTTCCAGATCTTCATAGAGAACCGCCAGATTCAAAAGGGCCCCCACCGGAGCATGACCGTTCTCGATGCACTGTTGATAATATTCGATGGCCTTTTCTTCCAGACCATGCAGATCACAGGTATAAGCCAGATGAAAAAGCGCCCGGCTGTGATTACCGTCCAGCGTTACCGCCCGTTCATATTCCTCGATGGCTTCTTCATGCAGACCATTGGCTTCGTGCAGACGGGCCAGTTGAAAATGGTATTCGGCCCGGATGTCACCCACGCGCGAGATGCGTTTGAGTTTTTCCGCGGCCCCTTCCAAATCACCCCCGTAACGCAAACAATCCACGGTGGCCACGGCTACATCAAAGCTGTCGGCCCCTTTGCTTTCAGCCTGTTCGAATTCTTTGATGGCGCCTGGGAAATCACCCAGCTCCTTGAGACATTGAGCTTTAAGCAGACACTGTTGCTTGCCTGCTCCCGCCTTCTCCAGCCAGGACAACACCTGGTCATATTCTCCCAGGGCGAAATATCCCTGGGCGGTTTTCAGAGCGCTTAACGGATCCTTGGCCAGTTGGGCCTGTTGCTTCTCCACGGTATCGTGAAGAAAATTGACGAACTGTTCTCGTTTGGCTTCACCCTGATTTATCTCAAAGAGAAGTTCCGCGAACTGTTCCTCCGTAAGGGGTTCTTTCTCCGTTAATAACGACGAAATATCCCACGTAGAGGTTTCCATAATGCAACATCTCCTTCTGCAAATGAACCGAAATTTGTTTGTCGCGTATTTTTTACAAACGGATGATTATAAAATATATAGCTGTCTATGCAATAGAAAAAACGGCTCTGCCCTTGCCGGAAATCTATCCTGCCCCGCTGAAAGAGCCCCGGGGAGGGTGTCTGGAGAAAATGGGGATTAAAAACAACGTGATAGGCTCAAATCGGCCGAATAGAGTAGAAGACAATTTTGGTGTAAAGAGTGTCCTGAGAGGCAAAAAAGTATATAGAACACCGGATTTGTATGACCGCTCAATGCCCGAAAACGTCCGATAATTATTGCTTTTGCCCTAAATCAGGCCCGGCTATCGGTAGCCTGATCCTGATGTTTGTATCATCTTGCAATGGCCCGGTGATATGGATAGGATTAAATTATACTATTTGTAATATCTTATAAATAAGATGCTTACGGAAATGAGCGTGTTGTGGGCAAGTTATATTTTTTTATCATAAATCCCAAATCAGGCTTTAATTTAGATATTGCCGGCGTAAGACACATGCGTAACTATCTGCGCCAAAAAGGTCATAAGCTGCAACTGGAATTGACCCGCTCTCTGGAGCACGCCGGACAGTTGGCCCGCCAGGCCGTAGCGGCAGGGGCGGTGACGGTGGTCGTAGTCGGCGGGGACGGTACCGTACGGACCGTCGTGGATGCTATAGCGGGCTCGGAAGTGCCGATTTTAATCATACCCTGCGGGACGGAGAATCTGCTCGCCACCGAGTTGGGATTGGACGGTTCGGTAAAGCAGACGCTCGAAACCCTGGAACACGGTATCCTGAGAAAACTGGATCTTGCTCGGGCTAACGATAGGTATTTTATGGCCATTGTGGGGGTAGGCTTCGACGCCGAAGTGGTCAGACGGGTCCATCAGGTCCGGTCTGGCCATATCACCCATTTTAACTATATTTGGCCCATCTGCCGGACGTTCTGGGAATATCATTTTGCCCCGATGCGGGTGGAGGTGGATGGGGAATTGGTCTGTGATGAGCCCGCGCTGGTTTTCGTAAGTAATATCCCCCGCTATGCCGTAGGATTGGGGATTTCGCTGGATGCGGATTTGTCAGATGGTCTTTTGGATTTATGTATCTATAAGTGCAACAGCCGGTTACGCCTATTGTCGCATTCTCTGCTTACGGTTATGCGTACCAGCCACATGAGCAAACTTACCCTCCGCAGGCAGTGTCGAGAGATTAATATCAGCAGTTCCGATCCGAACGTTTTGGTTCAGATCGACGGTGATCCAGGCCCCAGTCTCCCCTTAAATATTAAAGTAATTCCCGCCGCTGCCCAGATTTTGACGCCTCCGCCCCCCAAGGCCAATCTGAAATATCATCCTCCCGTGCGAATGTATCATTTACGCAGATGGCTGCTGGGATAAAATATAATGAACTTAGACGACAGGAAATAAATCAATGCCGTACCGGAGTATTACCATTGCTGAAGTAGCGCAGATGTTGGGTCTCGATGTGCGGCGCGTGGAGAGGATGGCACAGCGGGGGGAGATTCCCTCCCAGAAAGTAGGCGGGCAGTTACGTTTTAATCGGGCGGAAGTGACCGAATGGCTCCAGCAGCAGATGCCGGAGTTGAGCCGGGGTAAACTGGCGGATATGGACGCCGGAATCGGAGCCCACCGTCAGGCCGATATCCAGGAAACCATCATCAGACCCCTATTACGTCCGGAAGCTATATCCGCTCATTTGGATGCCCGGACTAAAAACAGTGTTTTGAAGGAATTAGTCGCCCTGGCCCAGGAAACGGATTTGGTGTACGACGGCGAGACCTTGCTGGAAGCGGTGATTAGACGGGAAGAGCTCTGCAGTACCGCTTTGGAAGGTGGATTCGCCATTCCCCACCCACGCAGGCCCCAGCCCTATACCGTCGCCGAACCAATACTGGTGATAGCTCATACCAACCAGGGCATCGGTTTCGGGGCTCCGGACGGGCGACTGACCGACCTGTTTTTTCTGACGTGTTCCCAGGACGATCGCCATCATCTGCATATTCTGGCCAGATTATGCCGGATGCTGCATGAAACCAAATTTCAAACACAAATACGCGAAGCAGCAACTTCCAGTCAGATAATCGAATTAATGCGGGCCCGGGAATTGGAGGTAATTTCCGATACTCTGTGATAGATGGAAGGGGCAAAGTTGGGAGCTAACGGCTGGGCAGGCAGGGGCCAATCCCACATTTTTCTAGGCCGGTATGTCTATATCTTCTCACCCGGTCTGGCTTTGCGGAGCACCTTGAAGGCACGATTGCCCCGGAACTGACCTATCTTGCCGGCAAATTTGCTTTTACCCTCTACCTGCAGGATAAGATCGTGGGTGGCCTCTTTGTCGATTTTAAGGACGTCTCCCGCTTCCAGAGCGAGAAGTTCATTTACTTTTATAGTAGTTTGGCCGAGATAGGCCCGGGTTTTTAATTTAGCCTCACCGAGGTTTTCGACGATAGAATCTCGATTTTCATGCGGGGCAGATTTTTTACTGTAACTGAACCAGTCCTGACTGGCAAGCCGGCCCATTACCGGTTCGATGACCGCAAAGGGAATACACAGGCTCATAGACCCGGAGCGATTACCCATTTTAAGTTCAAAGCCGATTACTATAACCACTTCGTTGGGGGCCACAATCTGGACAAGTTGGGGATTGGACTCATGTTGCATTACCTCGAATTCCACATCGATGATGTTGCTCCATGCCTCGGCCAACGCCGCCAGGGCTCGTTCGATGATCCGACTGGCCAGCCGTTGTTCGATTTGGGTCAGAGGCCGCTGGGGGATGTAGAGCTCGGCATTACTGCCGCCCAGCATCCGGTCGATAATGGGGTAGATAATCAAGGGACTGATTTCCAGACAAATCTGCCCCTCCAATGGGGAGGTGCTCAAGAGGGAAAATGAGGTGGGAGTGGGTAAGGAGTAGGTAAATTCTGCGTAGGTCAACTGTTCAGTGCTACGCACCTTGACTTCGATGATTGTTCGGAGATACCCGCTCAGGGCGGCTCCGAAATTGCGGGCAAAACGCTCATGCAGCCCTTCGAAGGCCAACATCTGGTCTTTGCTGACCCGTTCGGGCCGTTTGAAATCGTAGGTATTGATTTCATGCCGCTTTTTGCCGGCCCCCTCGGGGGCGGCAGCGGCTTGATCCTGCCCTTCGCTTTGCTCTATATCCCCGCCGGCTACGGCGTTTAACAGAGCATCTACTTCTTCCTGGTCTAAAACGTCGGCCACGGCCAACATCTCCATAACTTATTGTTTAAACAGTCATTATGGCTTTGCTGTCAGGCTTTTCTCTGCCAATACGGATCCTCAAGGTAGAGACAGACTGTCATTGCCAACTATATTATTATCGGACATGATGGAAAAAAGACTTTAACCTCAGATGTGTTACTTTATTCTTCGGTAATCTTTTCCAGATGGAACTTGATGGGATATTGGGTTTTATTGAGGATTTCGATGCGGCCGTATTCCTCTCCGGGCAGGTAATATTCCGGAGGACGAGCCGATTTGAGGTCGGGCTTATTCAGATCCTCTTCAAAGATATTTAAAACCAGATGTTTAGGGGCATTGATATATTTGTCCTGGTCGGCCAGGGCCGCTCGGAATTTTATGACTTTATACTCCTCCAACTCCTTGGCATCGATAACTACTCTGTATTTACCTTCCAGAGAAAGAGGTTTGCTGATATACAGACGCGGGGGGCGTATTTCATATTCCGGCAGAAGATTCGTTTCTTTGGAGAGTTTGATTTTTACCGGGTATTCCAGGATGCGGTGGGGCAGGTTCACTTTGGCGTTTACGGTTATTTCTTCCTGGACTCCCTGCAGGCGCTGAGTTTCGGTTAAGTCCAGCCTTGCTTCCAGCGGTGTTCCTTCTTCGGGTACGTAAGCCTCCAAATTCTTAGGTTCTATCTTTTCCGGAACCACTGCCAAACCGTCCTGGTTATACACCTTTACTGGCAGGGAATGCAGCGTGAGTTTAGTAACCCGAAAGTGGGCGGTTTGGGGTTCGGCGTCGGTAACCAATAAATAATTGTCACTTTGTTGACCCCGTGAATACAACCTTCCTTTCAGAAGGGTCGTTACCAATATCCGGTAATCGTATGATTTTTTACCTTCCGGTGGGACATAACCCAGTTCCTGGACATCCAGAGTTACCGTGTTTAAGAATTCTTCCCGGACGGCTTGTATCTTCCCTGCCGGGCCCTCGACGGTGATTTTGAAATTCTGCCGGAGTTGGGGTAGCGGTTTATCCTGATCGTCCAGATATTGTACCATTAGCTCTTTGGGGGCGGTGGGTAATTCGAGGGTTATCTCCGTAGTGGCCTCTTTGGTAACGGCCCTTTCGGCTGCCACCCAGATCAGGCAGCTTAATAATATGACCACCAAAGCGGTATTGACCTTGCTCCACATTTTTACCGGTTACTCCGTTGTTATTTTTTCTGAGACAGGTGTTTGGCTTAGGGTTGATGAAACAGTTGGTTTTTTATCTGCTTTTTCGGTTTTTTGCTGGGGTGTAAGTCGTTTCCTTTTGGTCTTTTCGGTAGGGCTGGGCAACATCAAATCCAGCAGTTGCTGACGAAGTTGTTCCAGAGTAAGGAATCTGTTCAGTTTTCCTTCGATTGCCAGGGCTATTTGGCCGGTTTCTTCGCTAATTACGACTATGACGGCATCGGTCTGGTTGCTCAGGCCTATGGCCGCCCGATGACGGGAACCAAGCAGCCGGTCATATTCACCATGTTCGGCCAAAGGAAACTGCACACCCGCCGCGGCCAATCGTCCACCCTGGATTACAACCCCCATGTCGTGCAAAGGCGAGCCGGGCCAGAAAATGGTATTGAGAAGTTCTGCACTCACGCGCGCATCCAGCCGAACCCCCCCGGCGATCAGATCACCCAAACCAACTTCCCGTTCCAGGGCGATAATAGCGCCGATTTCCGAACGACTCAGGTTGGCCACGGAATCGGTTATCTGTTCGATGACGTCCTGCATCTCAGGAGCTGCGGTACGGCCGAAACGAGTGCCGCCCATCCGCATAAGTCCGCGGCGCAGTTCCGGCTGAAAGGCTACTACCGCCACCACCAGCACCGAGCCCAAAAAATACTTGAACAGCAGTTCGATCCGCTCCAGTTCCAGCCAATCGGTCAGCAGACTAATAGCCCAGAAGCCTACCAGCAAGAATACTATTCCTTTGAATAGCTTGGCCCCGCCGGTCCCCCGCAGGAAGCGCATGACCGACCAGACCACAAACCCGATCAGCATCAACTCGATCAGGATTGGAATCCAATCATAGGAATCCAGAACGTAACGCAGGTATTGGATGAGCATCTAATTACCGCCGGAAATACCATAAAGGTCACAAAAACAAAAAAACGCGTTCTAACCTAATATCGCGGCTGCTTCGAACTTTTGACGCTGGCGTCACTGTTAAATTCATGGCCGGCAAAGGTATGACCTAAATATGTTTTGCGGACCAGAGGATTATTTATTAGTTCTTTCGGCTCACCATAAGCCAGCACTTTACCCTCATTAATGATATATCCCTGATCGACCACTTCCAGAGTTCTCTCGACGTTGTGATCGGTGATTAGGATACTAATTCCGCTGTCTCGCAGGCGGAAAATTTCTTTCTGGAGATCCTCCACGGCGATGGGGTCTACTCCGCTGAAAGGTTCGTCCAAAAGGATCAGCGAGGGATGAGTTACCAGGGCCCGGGCGATTTCGAGCTTGCGTCGCTCACCTCCGCTCAACAGGCGACCCTGCTGACGGCGGACCTGGCCTAGGCCGAATTGATGAATGAGCTCCCCGGCCCGCCGATGCCTTTCCCGCCGGGACAGGTTCATCGTCTCCAAAATGGCCAGCAGATTCTGTTCCACAGACAGGCGCTGAAAAACACTTGGTTCTTGGGAAAGATAACCCATACCCATGCGGGCCCGCTGATACATAGGTATTTTGGTGATATCGCGACCTTCGAATATCACTTTCCCATCGTTAGGGATGACCATCCCAATAACCATCCGAAACGTGGTGGTTTTACCGGCTCCGTTGCGTCCCAAAAGACCGACAATCTCCCGTTCATGGACCATGACAGACACTTTGTCCACCACGGTACGGCCGGAATAGCATTTGACCAGTCCCTGGGTTTCCAACAATATCATATGATTCAGGCTTTGACGCCAGCGTCAATAGTTCAAAAGAGCCGCAAAATACCCAAGTTTTGTTTCGCGTTTTGGACTTGGAGCGGCATGGTCATGATTTGACGATATCGGTGATCAGCACTTCCAGATATCCCTGTCTGTGCCCGATACGCCGTCTCGAATCTTTACGGCGGCGGTATTTCAGGGAATAAAGCTTAGGGCCCTTGACCTGTCCGTTCACCTTACCGACTACCTTGGCGCCCTGAACCAGCGGCCCACCGACAAGAGTAGTCTGGCCATCCCGATAGAACAAAACCCGGTCGAATTCGACACTGTCCTGTTCCCCCGGCAGATCCCGCAGCTCCACGCAGACCACATCTCCCTGTTGTACCTTGTATTGTTTGCCGCCATCTTCAATGATTGCGTACATGTTTACATACTCCTTAGCAGTCACATAAAAAGGGGTATTATGACAAAATTTCCGGTTTTGGCAACCTTTTTCCGCCGACCTGGCCCCCATATTATTAGGGCTAAGCGACCTGAAAATGAGCTAAAAACCGCGTTTTTTGCCCTTATACCAAGTTTTGATCCAGAATCGTCAAAAAATTGTTTAAAATTATGTCGTCATTTTGGTAGCCTCGGCTGCTGTCATAGTGGTAAATAGCTTAAATTCTGAAAAAGCATTACAAAACAATATCAAGGAGTTACGGTAATGGAAGAAGCTTTTCCCGGCATAGATAAAATTCGTTTCGAAGGCCCCCAATCTAAGGACCCCCTCACTTTCAAGCATTACAATCCCGAAGAGGTTGTTTTGGGGAAAAAGATGAAGGATCACCTGCGTTTTTCCGTCGCTTTTTGGCATGCCTTTCGCAATGCCTGTGCCGACCAGTTTGGGATGCCGACCCGCCTGATGCCCTGGGACGACGGCAGCGATTCTCTGGCCAATGCCAAGAATCGTATTCGGGTTGCCTTTGAGTTCTTTGAGAAGTTGGGGGTGGAATTTTATTGTTTCCATGATCGCGATGTTGCCCCGGAAGGGAAAACTTTGGCCCAGTCACATAAGAACCTCGACGAGGTGGTCAAGGTGATGAAGGAGCAACAACAGCGTACCGGCGTAAAATTACTTTGGGGAACGGCTTGCCTGTTCGCAAATCCCCGCTATATGCACGGAGCAGCTACCAGTTGTAACGCCGACGCCTTCGCTTACGCTTCCGCCCAGGTTGCCAAGGCTATGGAAGTCACCAAGGAATTGGGTGGAGAAGGTTACGTCTTTTGGGGAGGCCGGGAAGGTTATAAATCGCTTCTAAATACCGATATGGGCCGGGAACTGGACCATCTGGCGAAATTTCTCCATATGGCTGTTGCTTATAAAAAAGAAATTGGTTTTACCGGTCAGTTCTATATCGAGCCCAAACCCAAGGAACCGACCAAACATCAATATGATGCCGACGCGGCTGCCTGCTACGCCTTTCTGCAAAAGTATGATCTGGTGAACCACCTCAAACTTAATATCGAGGCCAACCACGCTACCCTTGCCGGTCATACCTTTATTCACGAACTGGTCTTTGCCGCTGCTAATAATATTCTCGGCTCGATCGACGCCAACCGCGGCGATTTGATGCTGGGTTGGGATACCGACCAATTCCCCACCGATCTCTACGATACTACTTTCGCCATGCTGGTCCTTCTGAAGATTGGTGGTTTTACCACAGGCGGGCTGAACTTTGATGCTCATGTGGCCCGCGAGAGCTTCGAACCGGTCGATCTGTTCCATGCTCATATTGGCGGGATGGATGCCTTTGCCCGGGGCCTGAAAATCGCTGCCGCCATACACCAGGACGGCGTCTTAGACGACTTTGTTAAACAGCGCTACGGAAGCTGGGACACTGGCATCGGCGCCGATATCGAAGCGGGCAAGGTGGACTTTAAGTCCCTCAGTAAATATATGCTTGAAAAAGGTGAAATCAGCCCCTGCCATTCCGGTCGCGTAGAGATGCTCGAAAACATTATTAACGAATATGTCAAATAACATGCTTAAAATAAAGCACTTATGAAAGATGTTGCTGCAAAGTGAGAGTGGGTAAAATCGACGTTTGATATTTCTTTACAGCCGTTGATTACTTCGTTTATAATAAAAGCCCTCGTGAAATTGCTGCTAAAGAGGTGGGAATAGAGATAAAGATAACCACATGTTCTATAATAATAAGGACAGCGCGATTCTGTTTATATAGGAGAACTAACATGAAACAAATTACACGCAGAAACTTCCTCAAAACAACGGCGGCCACTGGAGCGGTTATGACAGCCCTGCCCAGAATGGCTCATGCCAAGATACGTGGGGCTAACGAGGATATCCGCCTGGCTGTGGTTGGAGTGGGCGGCCAGGGTTCTAATCACTGTAAATATTTTGGTTCGATCAAAGGGGTAAGATTAGTCGGGGTTTGCGACATCGATCCAGCCCAGATAGAACGTTGCAAGAAGAAAATTGCGGACAGTGGATTAAACATGGATCCAAATTTCAAAGGCTATCAGGATTTTCGCCAGGTGTTGGATAATCAAGATATTGATGCAATTACCTCCGCCACCCCCAATCATTGGCATTCCCTATTGACCATTTTGGCCTGCCAGGCCGGCAAAGATGTCTATATCGAAAAGCCCGTCTGTCATAATATCTGGGAAGGCCGTAAGATGGTCGAGGCCGCCCGCAAATACAACCGTATCGTTCAGACCGGTACCCAGAAACGTTCTTCCGAGGCCCATCCGGCTGCGTATGACTGGATCCGCCAGGGACACATTGGCAAACTAACATGGGTGCGTGGACTTTGTTACAAGAAACGCTACGAAGGGTCCAACGGAATTGTGCACGGCACCAACGGCCCCAATCCGCTACCCAAGGATCTCGACTATAATACCTGGTGTGGTCCGGCTGATATGGAACCATTGCATCGTGAGAACCTGCACTACAAATGGCACTGGGTCTGGAGTACCGGTAACGGCGATCTGGGCAACCAGGGCATCCATGAGATGGATTTGGCCCGCTGGGCCCTGGGTGATCCCAAGCTGGCCCCGCGTGTGATGAGTTTTGGCGGACGCTTCCGCGTAAACGATGCCGGTGAAACACCCAACACCCAGGTTGTTTTCCTGGACTATAAACCTGCTCCTTTGATCTTTGAAGTCCGCGGTCTGGCCCGTAAGAAAGGGGACGCATCCATGGACAATTGGCGCCGTACCGGTACCCGAATCGGTGTTGTGGCACAGTGTGAGAAAGGATATTGGTCCGCAGGTGACGCCGGCGGCTATATCTGGGATAACAATGACAAACGCACCAGTACGAAATTCGAAGGTGAAGGCGGCCGGGGCCATCATGAGAACTTCATTAAGGCGGTTCGCAGCCAAAAAGTAAGCGACCTGAACGCCGATATCGAATGTGGACATTACTCCAGTTCACTTTGCCATTTGGGTAATATCTCCTACCTGCTGGGCCAGAAACTCTCGGTCGCTGATGCCCGCAAGTGTATTGACAACGAGTACCTGCTGGACTCATTTGATCGGATGGTCGAACATCTAAAGGCCAACGAAGTGGACCTGGATAAGGAACCCATAACTATGGGCCCCATGCTCTCCTTCGATCCTGAGAGTGAACAGTTCACCGGCGATCTGAGCACCGAGGCTAACATGTATCTGGCACGAAACTACCGCGAGCCGTTCGTTGTGCCGCACAAAGTATAATAACAACCTCTAAAAACCCCTGCAGGATGGGCTCCACCAGTGGTGAGCTTGTCGAACCAAGCCCATGCGGTTGCTTGTAAGTAATTAATAAGAAAAAGGGTCGTTCGCTTTTGTGAACGATCCTTTTTTATGTGTAATAAATAATTTATATCCAGATGTCTGTTTATGGTTTTTTATACCACTTGCTCGATGGATAAAATTTATCCCAGGTATCAAGAGACGCTCCCGGATCGTTTTGCTGCCTCATCCATTTATCCAGTTCGTCGGAGAGATGCTTCTTTATATCCTGATAGCCCGGATCGTCGGCCAGATTTTTCATCTCGTACGGATCCTGCTCACTATCATAGAGTTCTTCCGCGGGCCGAACCATGTAACGATGAATAAGATCATAAGTTTTTTTATTATTAACAGACAAAAACATCCAACTGTTCCAGTACGGATTATGATTGGCAAAGCCCATGACATATTTCTGGATGTAAAGTCTTTCCGGAGTAAGATTGCGGATATAACGGTAGCGCTCATCCCTTACCGCCCGAATCGGATAGGCAGTCCCCTCGGGTATATTGTTATGCATCCCGTAAACATATTCGCGATGCTGTTCCTTTTTACCCAATAAAACATCCAGAAAACTGCTTCCGTCAAAATCTCCCTTTTCAAAATCACACCCGACCGCCTCCAGCAAGGTAGGTAGAACATCGGCATACTGGATAAGGGCATCAGTTCGCGTACCGGGTTTTACTCTTCCGGGCCAGCGCACGATAAATCCCGTATGTAAGCCGCATTCATAATTGGTCCATTTGCATCCCGGTAACTGCGCTCCCTGTTCGGAGGAAAAGATTACCATGGTATTGTCGGCTTGACCGCTTTTCTCCAGCGTTGTAAGGATATCACCCACCTGCCGGTCCAACACCTCAATTTCCGCCAGATACCGGGCGAAATCCTGCCGCGTTTGCGGAGTGTCAGCCAGATAAGGGGGAAGCTTTATCTTTTTAAGCGGAAAATGTCCCGGTTCGCCCACCGTCCAAACCACATGCGGGACAACCAGACCCAGTACCAGACAAAATGGTTGTTTTGGGTCGCGCTGGATAAATTTCTTTATACCCCCGCACTCATAATCAGCCGTCTTCGCCACACAGTTGGACTCAAACCCCTCCACTTTTTCAAAGGGAAATACTTTTTCCGGGGCAACATCCAATTTACCTGCCACACCCACTCGATAATCCATACTGCCCAGATAATGACAGATACTGCGTGTTTGCGGTAATGCCTTACTGTGATTCCAGCATACCCCGTTCCTGACCGGATACAAACCGGTATAAAGTTCTGTTCGGCAAGGCGCACACATGGCTATGGTCAAATACGCGTGGGTAAACAACATCCCCTGCTCCGCCAGCCGGTCAATATTCGGAGTTTTAACATTCTGCCCGCCGTATAAGGCCAGATCATTGTAGGTGGCATCATCAGCCAGAATGATAAGGATGTTCGGCTTTGCCTTCTGGGCTGCCAACAATCGCGCCCAGTTGGCTAGACTTACTCCCGCCATCACCCCTGCCGCCCTACGCATGAACGAACGCCGGTCTATTTTACTCATACTTATTATCCTTGAAATGAAAATGAATGAACATTAACACGCCCGACAGGATTCGAACCTGTAACCTTCGGTTCCGTAGACCGATGCTCTATCCAATTGAGCCACGGGCGCACGCTAATAAAAACTGTACTATTACATTTAAAATAACCGCCAAAACGCCATATGTCAAGGTTCTGAATCGACCGGTTCAATCCGGAGAAAGAGCTGATAGGTTTAGCCTTTTTACTCAGATGGGGAATCGGGCGGGATTGATTTGCGGGCATTGGCCCTGTGCAGTGCTCGGTCCATCAGGAAAACAATGCGTCGGGATAGTTCTTCCGGCAGTTCTTCCTGGACTCTTTTGCGGGCCCAGGCCAGTTCGGTGCGGCGGCTCAGGTGAGTGAGCAGGATAAATTCGTTTTCCATCTGGGGCAGCAGCCGGGCTAATTGATCGAAATGATAATGCCTGCCCGCGCGGGCCCGCTCGTGATGATCATGCTGGAAGAAAGTGCATTCGGCTATCAAAATACGGGACTGACGCACACAGGCGAGCTTTTCAAAATCACCTTCTCTGGTGTCGCCCAGATAGGTAACCAAGGGCAGATTCAGGGTATAGGTGACGGGGACTCCGCTTTGACGCAGACGGGCAATTTCCGGGCCGGGCAAATCGAGATATTCGTCCTTTAATTTTTGCCTGCGTTCAATAATGGTATAGCCCAGCGAGCCGATAGAATGATTGGTTTCGAAGGCAAAGGCAAAAAGGTTGCGGCGGATCTCGTATTCCTCACCCGGCTGCATGGATATTATCTGGGCGGGGGGACGGGAACCATCAAGCCCACCCCAGCAGTCGAGGAGTCTTTCCAAAGCGGGCGCTAAATGTTTGGAAATTAGAATCGTGCCCGGGGTCATTTCGCGAAAGTCCCGCTGGGAAAAATAATAGGCGATACCCGCGGCATGGTCCATATGGCCGTGGGTCAAGAGGATATGATTGATGGTAAGGATATCCTCAGGGGCCTTGCCGATATCAAAACAGACATCAAGGCCGGGCAGGGCGATAACTGTTTCTTCGCCGCCGACGGAATAGCCCAGGATCTCCAGATTGTCCAGGGTGAGTTTTACCAGGTTGCGGTTTGCCATAGTATTATTTCCGGTTACTGACAGTTAATTACCGTCTGTCAGGGGATTAGCGTAAAAGTAAGTCTCCAGTCAGCAATCTAAACACTGGTCGGGTGTGGTAATTATCGTTATTATAATGCTTTAACTCGGCAGGATTTATTTTAAAAAGCCGTGGGCCAATAGCAAGGACAAAGCTTAAGGAGAATGAACCATGCACAGTATATCCGTTAAGACACGGAGGCGTAATGAGTTAGTCGATATCACCAGCCAAATCAGCCGAATTGTGGACGATCAAGATGTGGTGGAAGGATTGGTAGTGGTTTATGTGCCGCATACGACGGCGGGAATTACTATTAATGAGAACGCTGATCCCAGTGTTT
>Ga0272441_10003784_pt1 | contig 28290 bp, 31 predicted proteins | sample SSMProp6N_FD_193582 | JGI IMG/M metagenome (GOLD analysis project Ga0272441, IMG submission 193582) | Marine sediment archaeal communities from Little Sippewissett salt marsh, Falmouth, MA, United States - SSM-Prop-6N | ecosystem: Environmental > Aquatic > Marine > Wetlands > Sediment ... | reverse complement strand
AAATTTAATTCACTTAGAAGTTCTCTTAAAGAAAAAGGTTACATCCCAATGCTCCGATATGATAAAGGAGAACATATCATTTACATCCTAAAAAAAACAAAGAAAAAAGAAAAATCAATCTTAATAAATATATTTCTTTTAATTGCCACAATAATTACGACAATATTGACAGGGTCTATTTTACATATTGGATATTTTGATATATGGAACATGCCAAATCCAATTGATGTAATAAAAATTGAAAATTTATTATACGGTGGATTACTATTTGCTTTTCCTTTAATGAGTATATTAGTAATCCATGAAATGGGGCATTATTTCATCTCAAAAAAACATGGTATTTCTACCTCTTTACCCTTTTTTATACCTATACCACCAATCATACCAAGTTTTAATATTGGTACTTTTGGTGCATTAATTTCAAGTAGAGACCCAATGCCTAATAAAAAAGCATTATTTGATGTTGGAATATCCGGCCCAATTGCAGGTTTTTTAGTTGCTTTTCCAATTACAATTATTGGTATTGCCACATCAGAAATTATTTTTTCCCCAGAAATTACATCTGGAGAAGTAGTATTTGGAGCGTCCCCAATTTATTTGTTATTGGCCCATTTTATTCATAATATTCCTTTTGAAACAAATTTTGCAATTGATATGAGCCCAATTGCTTTTGCAGGGTGGGTTGGACTTTTAATTACTTCAATAAATCTATTTCCAGCAGGACAACTCGACGGTGGACATATTTTTAGAGCAGTCCTTGGTGAAAAACAAAAGTACGCAAGCTGGATAGCTGTTTTTATAATGGTTTTTACAGGTTGGTTATTCTTTGCTTTTATTATTATCTTTGTAATTGGCATAACACATCCCCCTCCTTTAAATGATTATGGAGAAATCGATATTAAAAGAAAATTATTATTTTTTGTTGCAATTGCTATACTTATTTTATGCTATATTCCATATCCTATTTATTACATTGATTAGTTTTTTTATAATAAAAACCATTTAATACTTACATTTTGATTCATAATAAAAAAAATGTGAGTTCTATATGAAAACCTATCTTAAAATCATATTTAATAGTGAAGGAAGTTCTCCATCGGATATAAAAGATCAACTTTTAAATATGGGATTTAAAGCAACAAAAGGTAATTATGATTTTGTTTATGAATGGAAAAATGATGAAAAAAATGTAAATGATCTTATATGGTTTGCAGACAAAATCCATTCCACCTTAAAAGAACATAACGTAAATTTTACAATTGAAACTATTTAATCTTATTATTTTTTTGTTTTTAATAGCTCAATTATTTTACTAAAAACACCCATAAGTGTATGGTATTCCCATTTAGATGGAATTGCCCGCCCCATTATTCTTTTAAACATAACATTTGTTTTTTCTTTTTTATGTTCTGGATAGTTTATCTGCTTTAATATTTCCTTAAAAAATTTGAATAATTTTTCCTTTTCAATTTTTCCGATTATTCTTTTTTCCTTTGATACAACATTATTTTTAATAAAAAGAGAATATAAAACAAGAGCAACAGCATGTGAAAGATTCAAAGAGGGATAATTTAAACTTGTAGGTATTCTTAGCATTACATCACATTTAGCTATCTCAATATTTAAAAGTCCAAAGTCCTCTCTTCCAAAAACGATTCCGACATTCCCATCTATTTCAAAAAGTTTTTTAGTTAAATCTTCAGGTTCTATAGCATTTCTTAAATGTTTTTTGTCAGATTTACTTTCAATTGAAGATGTGGCAATCAAATAGTCTATATTTTTTATAGCCTCATCAAATGAATTATAAATTTTTGCATCATTAAGGATTTTTTGAGCATGCATTGCCCGAGCAAAGCATTCATCATCTAGTATGCAAGGTTTTATTAAAATTAAATTCTTAAAATTAAAATTTGCCATTACTCTTGCTACCGCGCCAACGTTTCCACCATATTTTGGTTCAACTAGAATTATAAAAAAATTTTGAATTTGTATTCACCACCCAAATAAATTTTTATTTAATATTTAGCTCTTTTTCTTTTTCTTTTAACAGACTCTTATATTTAGATGGCATTCTTCTGACAGTACTTTTTAATTCAGCATGTTTTTTAAGAAGCTCTGATCTTTTATTTGTCTTTATTTCTTCTAATATAAATTTTCTATTTTTTAGATAAATATATAGATAATAAATTCCAGTGGCCAGAAGAATAAAACCAATAACAATTAGATAGTAATTCCAATCGCCTAAATTTTTAATAAAATCAGGTTGAATATCTTTAAATAAAAAAAAGGTTAAACTTAATAAAAAAATTATAAATCCAACAATCAAAACCACGATACTAAATACTAAAATATATTCTCTTATAAATCTAGAAATTTTTCCACTCATTTTTCATTACCTCTCTTAATAAGATTTTGCATATCTCATCCATGTTTTTCCAGAATTCCCACAAATTGGGCATTCATCACTACAACCTTCTTCATTAATTGGTTCCCCTAATGTATTACCCTCTAATATATCTTCTATTTCAAGGGCACATTTTTCATTTCCACACCAAGGAAGTTCAATAATTCCTTTTAAATTTTTGGCTTCATCAATAGTTTTAATTCTATGAATATTTTCATCAAGTAGCTTTTTTGCATTATCAAATAAATTCTTAGCAATATTTGTAAGTTCATTAATTATTATTTTAATAGAAGATTCCACAGATATTGATCTTTTTATACCGGTATCACGTTTTACAATAACAATTTCATTTTTATCTAAGTCTTTTGGCCCAATTTCAATCCGTAGAGGAACTCCTTTTAATTCCCAACTATAATATTTATTTCCAGGGGTAATATCTCTATCATCTACCTCTGCTCTAATACCTTTTTTTACTAATTTTTTACATAAATCGTTGCATGATTCAATAACCTTTTTTTCTTTTCCTTTAAAAATTATCGGTATAATAACAACTTGAACCGGAGCAACATCTGGTGGCATAACTAGCCCTTTATTATCTCCATGTATACCTACAAGTGCACCTAAAATACGTTCACTCATACCATATGTAGTTTGGTGACAATAATTATGAGATCCATCTTCAGTTTCATAAGATATTTTATAAGGTTTTGAGAAATTATCCTTATACTGATGAATTGAACCTAATTGCAATGTTCTACCTGAAGGCATTAATACATCGATGCTAACAGTATAATATGCGCCCGCAAATTTATCCCAATCTGGTCTTTTGTTGAACAAAAATGGTAAACTTAGTTTGTTAAATAGACTTTTAGCAATTTCCATATCTTCCTTAATTTGACTTTCAGCATCCTCAAAATTTTTATGACAAGTATGAGCTTCAAAAAAATGAATTTCTCTTACTCTAATAAAAGCTCTTGTTTGTTTTGTTTCATATCTAAATGTATTTACAATCTGATATGTTTTTAAAGGTAAATCTGCATGTGATCTAATCCATAAAGAAAAAACTGGGTACATAGCTGTCTCAGAAGTAGGTCTTAGTAACCATCTTTCTTCAAGTTTATTAAGACCTGCATGAGTTATCCAATAGACTTCACTTCCAAATCCTTCAATATGTTCTTCTTCTTTTTTAAATGAAGATTCAGGTATTAAAAGTGGAAAATTAACTTCTTGATGGTTTGTTTTTAGCATTTCCTCTCTAATTAAATTATCAACAAAATTCATTAAATTCCAACCATAAGGTCTCCACACATTCATACCTTTAATTGGATATCTCTTATCACATAAATCTGCAAGTTCTACAATTTCATTGTACCATTCATTGAAATCATCAGATTTATTAAATTTTGTTTCTGGCATTAATTTACAACCTGCAAACCAAAAAAGAAAGACTACACTTAAATATGACGGTAAATAAAGATTAAACTCCTCTTCCTTCCTTTGCCTTAACTCTAAGTTCTTTCGATCTGCATCTTCTGCATCTTATAGCTTTAGGCGCATTTAATGCTCCGCATTTCATGCATACCTTTTTATTAAGTATTCGTTCTTCAGCTTCTGGAAATCTAGCCATAAAACAACCGCCTGTTTAGATTATCGGAATATAGAAATATTATATAAATATGATGCAAACAAAACTTGAAGTAATTTATCCCAAATTATTAAAAATTTAATGCTAAATAAACTTAAAAATTATAGAAATTTACTTAACTAAGGATACATATCTCTAGCGGTGGTGAATAAGTTTATGAAGGGGAGGACGACCTGTCCAAAATGTAAAAACCAATTTGTCCTTGATATGCCTAAGGACCAAGAGAAACATGAGGTTGTTTGCCCAAAATGCAAAAATAAATTTTTTATTAAAATAAAAAATTCAAACATAGAAGATAATGAATGCTCGTGGGAGGAACATGGAGAACCTAGAAAAACGATTTTATCATCTATTAAGAAAAAAACAAATAGACCAATAATTGCTTCAATTCTTTTAATTTGTGTTTTTATTATTGGAATATCAACTGCAATCTTTTCAGAAGCTTTTATAACAAGCTCAATGGATATTGCATCAACAGCAGGATTAACTGGTTCTGTAGAAATTATTATAACAGATTTATCAAATGACACTCTTGAAAATATAAATATTGAAATTAATGGTGAAAGCGGATCAACAAATGAAAATGGAGTTTTTACCAAAGAAAATATAAAACCTGGTTTTCAAACCTTAGAAATTTCAAGTAACAAATATAGAAACAAATCAATTAAAATTCTTATAACACCAATTATTAACACTGAAACTACTATAAAACTTGAGAAAGATACAACTAACGATTTAAACAAAGTAAATTTTGATGGAACAGGTTGTACAATAATTATTATTATTTTTTCAATTTTGGCATTGATTAGCTCTATTACAAGTTATAAACGAAAACATCTTGATGTAGCAGTAGTTGGCGCATTAATTGGAATTTTTTCATTTGGATTTTATTTTGTTGGCTCAATTCTTAGTATTATTGCCTTGATAATAATTATAAAAGCAAGGGAAGAATTTGAAAATGGAAAAAAGGGAAAAATTTTCTAAACTTGTCATATTTGTTGTGTTTATCCCTTTTTTAATATTTATTTTACTACAATTTTTAGCACCAATTGCTCTTCCCAATGGTAGTGTTAAAGACCTTACAGGTCTAACAATTATATCTGATAGTAAAGATATCATTAACCAAATGCCTCAGCCATGGAATTTTATTTATAGTGCAGGCGATAGGCTTTGCCATCAAAAATCTGAAAGATCTTTTTTTTTAAATGATAATCAAATGCCTTTTTGTGCTAGATGTACAGCGATATTTCTAGGTTTAGCAATAGGGGTAGCATCAATGATTTTTTATAAAATAAAACTTGATTTTAAATTTTTAATACTAATAATAATTAGTTTTATTCCAATTGGTATAGATGGAGTTGGACAACACTTAGAAATGTGGGAAAGCGCTAATATAACAAGGCTAATTACAGGGCTTTTAATTGGAATTGTGACAGGTTTAGTAATTACAATAATTATTGATGAATTAAGTGAGATATTTATTGCTAAAAAAAATCGAAAGTTAATTAATTAATGAAAGGATTCTCTTAACAAAAATATTTAAGTGTTATTAGGGAGGAAAGAAGAAATGAGTAGTTTAAGTAGTGCAAAAACTCTAGGCGGAGTTGGAGCAATTTTGATGCTGGTAGGATCTTTTTTAGTATTCGGTGTTTTTATTGGTCAAATTGTCTCACTAGTTGGTTTAATTTTAGTTTATCTTGGAGTGAAAAACATTTCAGAATATGTAAATAATCCAAAAATAAAAAGCGATTTTATATTAGCACTTGTAATGTTTATAATATCTGCAGTTGTATTAATGTTATGGCCTTTTATTGCTCTTGGAGGAATGGGATTTTCAATTGCTACATTAAGCCCATCTGATCCGTTTGGTGCAATTGGCGCTAGTATTGCAATATGCATTATTGTGTTTTTAATAGGTATAATATTTTATATTATAGCTGCAGTTTACATAAAAAAGAGTTTTGATGGAATTGCTAGAAGTACAAATGTTGGAATATTCGGAACAACAGGTACAGTTTTTTTAGTTGGTGCATGTCTTTTATTTATACTGATAGGTTTTATAGTATTATTAATTGCAAATATTTTAATGATTGTTGCATTCTTTTCATTACCTGAGCAAATACAACCTGCTCCTCAAGGAGGTTATGGTTATCAACAACCGCCACAACAACAACAGTATACTCAACCTCCGCCACCGCCACCTCAACAACAAGCACCACCACCACAACAAGCACCACCTCAACAACAAGCACCACCACCACAACAAACCGGAAGATTCTGCTCAAGCTGTGGAAAACCAATTCCTCAAGATGCGCAAGTTTGCCCATATTGTGGAAAAGATTATAGACAAGGATAATTTAAAAAGAAATTATATATTATAATGGAGAAATTCCATTATCTCTTTTTTTTATTATAACTCATAAAACTATATAAAATAATAATAGTTATATTTTTAAAAAAGTGATGTTAAAAATGAGTGATTACACCAAAAATGGTCTCTTAATTTTAATGGTTTCACTTATAATATCAATCATTAGCTCAATTATAATTGCATTATTGATAAATAATCTTATAAGTTCATTTGCCACTGAAAATTTTACTTCTGAAGAAATAATAAGCAATATTATTGTTATTGTACCTGCTTCAATTGTAACAATAATTGCAGGAATATTATTTCTAGTAGCTGGGATTTTAATACTATTAGGCAGAAAAGAATTTGGAGAAAAACATCATAAATTTATAAAATATGCAATTTATATTTTTATAATTTATATAGTGGTTATAATAACTTTTGGAGTCACCTCGCAAATTATTAGTTATACATCTAATAATCCTTATTCTTTTTTCCAAACAAAAGATTCCACATCAGTTTTAAATTCTTTTAATAACGTTTTGGTCATCAATTCAACTTCAAATATTATCGGAGCAATAATTGGAGGTCTAATTGCAGTTTTTGGTCTATATCAATTAGAAAATAGAAAAGGTAAAAATTTCTTATTTTTAGGTTATGGAAGTTCAATTACTTTTTCAGTGATTAATTCTTTATATTTGTTTATATTTTTTGATGACATTATTAGTTCTGATATTTTTCAACAATTAATTGGTTCAGAATCAACGTCTAGTGCATACTTTTCTTCTTTTATTAACTTATTTCAAGGTATAGGAGATCTTTTAATTATAGGTATAATTGGTACAACATTTACAAATATTTTTTATATAATAGCTATATATATTCCGTATAAAAGAATTAAAACTGGGGAATTAAAACCAGCATTACCAATTCATCTTAAAAGATGTAATAATTGCGGAAAAGCAACTCCTGCTGATTCTATAGTCTGTGCTTATTGTGGTAACCGGTTTAATGGTTTTTAAAAAATTAATATTCTTTTCTAGAAACTATCAATAGTATCATTGCAATAAGCGAAAGTAAGCTTGATGAAAATAATATTCCAACTGATGCAATTCCAATAATACTACAAGTTAGAGCAATACCCCAAAGTTTTCTTTTTAATGAAAGTAATCCTCCTAAAATCGTAAAAATTGATATTATAAAACCAATTATTGCACAACTTTTAATAAAACTGACAAGACTTTCAGGCGTAATTGTGGTACCCATATCACTTAATTGAGAAGTATCAATTATAGAATTTATTGTTGCAGTATCTATTGAATATAATTGAATCCAATTTAATATAGCTAAAGCCCCTGCAATCAACAATAAAATTCCTGCAATAAAAGGTTTTGAGAATTTATTAGGCTGAATATTTTGAGAAAAATTCATATCATCTTTTTGAGTAAAACCTTCGTTCTGATTTAAAAATTGATTTTCTTTTTCCATTTATTTTAACTCCAATTTTTTCTCATCTTTTATTTTAATCATTATTTTTGTTGTAAAATACCAATATAAAATTATTCCAAAAGGCAGAAGTAATAATTGTAAATAAAATTTTTCAATATAAGTTGAAAGATACACAAGACCTGTTACGGGGATATACAAAACAATTGCGTATAATAGATATTTTGGTAATGAATAATTAAAAACCCCATATCCAATACAAACACCTGTTGCTGCATGAATTAAAATAATTCCTAAAGAACCGAAAAGCGCAAATGCAATTGTAATATTATCATAAGAACCCTGAATGTTTAGTAAAATTATTGAAGATGGAATAAAGATTGAACCAAAACCAAGACCTAGCGAAAGCCCATAAATTGGTGTTTCTTTTTTACCATGAAATCTTCCGATATTTAATACAATTGTTTTGAATAATTGTTCAAGAATGGGAAAGAGAATAATAAAAAATATTCCAACTGAGGCGGTGTATGCTTCAATAATTACAGTTAAAACTCCAATTATCAAACCTGCTACAAAAGTTAAAAAAATCACCTTGTCCTTATAATATCCATCATAACCTTTTAGGCTAATAAAAAGTAAGATAAGCGCAGGGATTATTCCAATAAATAGCAATGCTTGAGGTATTTCATTCATTTTAGTATTTCTGAAATAGAGAAGAATATATTAAAGGTCATCGATTATCCTTTTGTAGTTTGAGGAGTGGAATTTATGTTAAAAACACCAGCAATTATTCTTAATGTCAAAACCTATGAGCAAGCAACCGGACAAAAAGCTCTTAATATTGCTCTTTTGATGGATAAGATTTCAAAAGAAACAGATGTTAGTATGGCAATTTGTGTTCAAGCAACTGATATTACTTTATGTTCAAAACAAGTTTCAATTCCTATTTGGGCTGAGCATATTGATCCTATAAAACCTGGCAGTCACACGGGCTGGACTCTTCCAGAAGCAGTGAAAAATGCAGGTGCAGTTGGAACGCTTATTAATCATAGCGAGCATAGACTTAAGATTGCAGATATTGATAATTGCGTAACTCGCGCAAAGGAATTAGTACTTGACCATATTGTTTGTTCAAATAATGTTGCAACATCAAAAGCAATTGCAGCGCTTTCCCCTAATTTTGTAGCAGTTGAACCCCCTGAGTTAATTGGTGGGGATATTTCTGTTACTGCTGCAGATCCTGATATTGTAAGAAATAGTGTAGAAGCCGTTAAAGAAGTGGATGAAAAGGTAAAAATATTGTGTGGAGCAGGAGTTAAAAACGGAAAAGATGTAAAAATGGCAATAGAACTTGGTTCAGATGGGGTCCTTCTTGCAAGTGGTATTGTTAAAGCAAAAGATAAAGAAGGTGTTATAAGAGACTTAGCATCAGGCATTTATTAATTTTAAAAAAAAAACATACTTCCTTAATCTAATTTTAATAATATTTCTTGTAGGAAACAAAGCTTATTTTTTTAATTTTCTAATTTTAAATTCTCCGATTCCTGTTGGAATTATTTCTATTTCATCTCCATCGCATATATCGTGGGCTTTAGCAAGCTGGCTAGGTATTGTCACAACCAAGCTGCTTCCCACAACTCGGGCTTTTCGAGTTAGAGGCATATCCCATCCACCACACCATCAGAATGTATACTTGAATATATATATGTTTTGATTTTTTTTAATATATCCAAACGTATTTATTATGTAATTTTTTTTGTTTAATTTTTTAGCAAATTATACCAAAATATTATCAATAAAAAAATGATACCGTGCGTGGAGCGAGGCTTTATGAAAATATTTGTTGACACAGCAGATTTAGATGAAATTAGAGAACTAGCATCATGGGGAGTAGTAGACGGAGTTACAACAAATCCCACACTTGTCAAAAGAAGTGGGCGATCTTTTGAAGAAATAATTAATGAAATATTCAAAATCGTTGATGGGCCAATAAGTCTTGAAGTAGTAAGTGAAAAATCAGAAGAAATGGTCAAAGAGGCAAAAGGTCTTGTCTCAAGAGTTTCTGAAAAATATAGAAAAAATGTTGCAATAAAAATACCAATGACCTCAGAAGGATTAAAAGCAGTAAAAAAACTTAAAAAAGAAAAAATAAAGACAAATGTAACTCTCGTTTTTTCAGCAAATCAAGCACTTCTTGCTGCAAAAGCAGGAGCCTCTTTTGTTAGTCCATTTATTGGAAGACTTGACGATATTGGTCAAGAGGGCATGCAAATTGTTGAAGAAATAATGGAAATATTTGTAAATTATGATATTGAAACAGAAGTAATTGTTGCAAGTATTCGTCATCCAATTCATGTTATTGAAGCAGCAAGACTAGGTGCAGACATTGCAACAATACCACCAACTGTATTAAAAAAGATGGTAAGACATTCGTTGACAGATAAAGGAATCAAAAGTTTTTTAAATGATTGGAAAAAGGTAAAAAAATAAATTATTTCTTTTTGATTTTCCCAAATTCTTTTTTTCTTTCTTTTGTATCCTTGCCAGTTGCTTCAAAAAGAAATGAATTCCATTTTTTAATAATACTATAATCTCCAGTAACTTTCTTTGGAGGCTCTATTTCAATAAATAAAGAGCTCTTCTCTTGCTTTAAATCAATTTTTCCAATGCCATCGACTTCAAAATTTATTCCTTTGAAAACATCCCCTTTTGCTCCAAAATATTTTGTAACTAGTTCTGAAATATCTGCATTATGTCCTCTTTTAATCCTATATTCTCTCATGGTATATCAAGAATTGAAATTAAAAAATAAAATATTAATCTTTGGTTTTAAAAAAATTCAAAAGCCTTTTCTACTGCTTCTTCTGCAGAGTTTGCTATATAATAATGAGATTCAATATCTTGCATAAGATTTTTACTGATAATTTCATCAACACAACCGCCTGTTCCCCTAATAAGAATTAATGGTTTTTCACAAATCATTCTATATGATATCTCATTTAAAGTTCCCCATCTTCCACCAATTGCAATTGTTACATCCCCTGCATTTGCAACAATAAAATTTCTAACATTTCCAATTGTCGTTGGAATTGCGATATCAATAAATTCATTTGCTTCATCTTTTGTATAAGGCATAATACCTACAGTGATACCATCTTCTTGTTTTGCACCTCTACATGCGGCTCTCATTATACCACCGTGCCCCCCACATATTAAAACGCCGCCTTTTTTTGCAATTAATCTACCAACATCTTCAGCAACTTTTAAGGTGTAATTAGATAACAATTCATCCTCAGCATCGCTTCCACAAATTGAAATAAGGTTTTTCATCAAAAAGCATTATTAATATTACATTTTTAATTATTTCTCCCAAAAATCTTATAAACACCCCTCTCTTACACTAACTTTCTCATATCTGAGGAAAAAACATATGTCTAAGAAAAATATAAAAACTAATCCAATACTAATTACATTAATTCATGAGCTTAAAAAAAATGCTGATGAAAATGATGCGCCAATCTGGAAGGATATTGCATTAAGACTGGAGAAATCATTAAAAAATTGGCCAGAAGTAAATCTTAATAAAATTAGCAAGTATACGCTTGAAAAAGAGACAGCATTAGTTCCAGGGAAGGTGCTATCAGATGGAGATCTTACTAAAAAAATTACAATTGCTGCTTGGTCTTTTTCTAAAAAATCTCAAGAAAAAATTAAAAAAGCAGGCGGTAAATATATGTCAATAGAAGATCTATTAAAAAATAATCCAAAAGGAGAAAATATCAGAATATTGGGATAAATATGACAACAATAATTGATGCAGCTGGCGCAACTCTTGGAAGACTTAGTACAACTACTGCAAAACGATTAATAAATGGTGAAGAAATTGCAGTTGTTAATTCAGAAAAAGCAATTATATCTGGCAAAAAGTCAGCAATCAAAAAAAAATATAAACAAAAAATTGAGGTGGGAACCTATCGTAAAGGCCCGTTTTTTCCCCGAATGCCAGAAAAAATTGTTAAAAGGACTGTAAGAGGAATGATTCCTTATCAAAAGCCTCAGGGTAGGGCAGCCTTTAAAAGACTTAAATGTTATATTGGAATTCCAAAAGAGTTCGAAGGGAAAAAATTTGAAAATATTAAAGAGGCTGAAAAACAGCCAATTGATTTTATAACAATTGAAGAACTTTCAAGATCATTAGGAGCAAAGATTTAATGGTTAAAAAGATAGTAAATATTTCTGGGAAAAGAAAAACTGCAATTGCAAGAGCTTCTGTTCAGAAAGGAAAAGGTCTTGTAAGAATAAACAAAAAACCTGTTGAACTTTATGAGCCTGAGATTTCAAGATGGAAAATTCTTGAACCTTTAAAAATTGCAGAAAAATACATGGATTCAGTTAATATTGATGTAAATGTTAAAGGTGGCGGTGTTATGAGCCAAGCAAATGCAGTTAGAACTGCTATTGCTAAAGGTTTATTAGAATATACCGGAGATCCTAGTTTAAAAATTGCCTTTTTAGATTATGATAGAAGTCTGCTTGTAAGTGATTCAAGAAGAAAAGAACCTAAAAAGCCTCTCGGTAGAGGAGCAAGAAAAAAGAGGCAGAAATCTTATAGGTAATATTTAAAAATAAATGCAAAATTGTTAAATAAATTAAGATAAAAATTTTCTTAAATATTTTAATTTTTATCAACAATTTCTTTATAGAATTCATCAAGTTTTCCTATATGTTTCTCAATAAAAAACTCTTTAGGATCAACATAAAAAGTATTTGTTTTTTGTTTTAATTTTGTAACAAGGTCTTCAACATCTTGATATATAAAACCAACATTTTGTTCTTCTAAAAATCTTTTTGCACACTGGACGTTTGAGGAAGCAATCGGTAAACCAGCGATTAAATAGTCAAACAATTTATTCGGAAGAATAGTGTCAACATATTTTTTCTCTTTATCTGTAGGAAAAGGTAATAGTCCATAATCACATTTGGATAACTCTTTTAATATATCTGACATTGGCATTGGGGGATAATAATGTAAAAAATTGTTATTCTCAGCAATTTTTTTACAAGCTGATAAACTTTCATTAGTTCTAGTTATTACATGCATGTGTACATGTATTCTTTCATCGGCAAGTTTCTTAAATAAAGGTAAAAAATTTCTATGGGCCATATCAATATTGATATTTCCAGTAAAACCAACATGCATTCCTCCTTTTATTTTAGAAAATTTTTCCTTAGAAAGCAGACATGATTCTTTTTCAAGTGCATAATTCAAAAAAACAATATTTTTTTCTTTAAGTTTATATCTTTTTTTTGCATATTCAAGCATACATTTTGTAGAAAATACTGTTGCATCACTTTTTTCCATTACCTTTTTTTCTATACTTTGTGCATAAGTGTAAGATATCCATCCTAATATTTTTTGCATAAAAAAGTTATTTGAAAACATTTTTGAAAATACTTCTTTTGAAAAAGTTGTAGCAACGTCTCTTACATCATTTATAACAGGTACTTGAGCGCTTTTAATTGCAGCCATCGTAACATCATCAGGCATACTATAAGAATGAATTAGATCAATATCCCATTTTTTACAATATTTTTTAATAGTTTGGCAGTTTTTTTTCCATGAATATGGATATTTAATTGGTAGAATTTTTTTTTTAAACTCTACACAAATCTTTTCAATTTCTTTTTCTAAGTTTATTGCGCTTGTATCTGGATGCCCATATAGTAAATAAGAATTATGATCTGTGTAGTCATTAACAGCATATATTTGATTATAAGCTCTTTTACAAAGATTTGGATGAACAAATAATATATTCATTGTATGGGTTTAAATAAAGAATATATTTAATTATATCGGTATTAAAAATTATTGTTTTTTAAAGATAAGAACCATTTATTAGTTGTATTGATATAAATAAACAATTATATCTAAAATTATAATTTAAAAAACTCAAATTATTATTATAATATTAAAAAAAGATAATAATTAACACATAATTTGTAGTAAAATTTATATAATAAAACCAAAATTGCCGGTTACGAAAAAATTTTAATTAAGTACTCGCAGTTTGTTTTATAAAAATATAGGTGAAATTATGATAATCCCCGTAAGATGCTTCACATGTGGAAAGATTATTGCAGATGCTTATGAAGAATATAAAAAAAGATATGAAGAATATAAAAAATCAATAGATGCACATGAACCACCAAAGGAAACTCCTAAGGATATACTTGATGATATTGGGGTAGATAGATACTGTTGTAGACGTATGATTCTCTCGCATGTCGATTTAATAGGTGAATCTGCACCTTACGAGTAAAAATTTTATAATTTTATCTATTTTAATTTAATACATTAAATTTTTTATTAGATTTTTGGAAAATAAATTATAAAAAATGGACTATAAAATTTATAAACTGTTGATAATAATAGTTATAACGGCGAAAAAAATATGAAAAAAAAATTTCATCGATTTATAACAATTATTTTTATTTTAGTTTTATTTTTAAGTTTTATTAATACAATATTTTTGAATAATAGGTGTTGCATAGTAAATAAAATATGCGCACAAAAAAATTTTAATTCCCTAACTGTAAAAATAAATATCGATCCTTATAGTGTCATATATGAAGGAGATATCATAAATTGTAGTATTTCTGGAGAATCAAATTTATTGTATTGGCAAATAGATGACAACAATCCTCATTATACCTTTTATGGTAATGATCCTATTTTATTTGATCCTGAGCCAACTCCCCTTGGAAAAGATTATGTAAATTTGACAGTCTATGCTAAAAATGATGTTGAATTTAGCTGTGATACAGTAATAGTTATGATTAAAAGATTATTTTTTGGAGATATTCATTGGCATAGCGTTACATGTGATGGCAGATATAAATTGGAAAAAATGTATAAAAACGCAAAAAATGATAATTATCTTGATTTTGCTGCATATTCAGGCCATGCAGAATGGATTGATGGTTTATTTGATAATGATTTAAGCAATCCTGACAGAAAATTAAACAAAACATTGTGGAATTTGGTTTATTTAAATTGGTTTATTAAAAATTATATTCAATTAAAAATTCTAAAAATTAATGAATGGGATAAAATAAAAAAGATATGTAATAAATATTATGATGAAGGAAATTTTTCAACATTTTTAGGTTTTGAATGGACAGCTACCGAAGACAATAATTTTCATACTAATTTTTATTATAGAGATGTCTATCCTGATGCACTAGAATATTCATGTTTGAATAGTGATCCTAATGGAAAACCAAACATTGATGCTATATTTCAAGCGATGGTTGATGAGTGGGATAAAGGTCATTATAACATAGGTTTTCCACATCATCCACAATATGTAAAAGTAAACTGGACGTATTTTGCTAATGATGTTAATGAAAGTAACAGAAATAAAATTTTACGAGGAGTAGAAGTTTATAGTTTGCATGGTACTGCTGTTGGACAAAAATATACCCCTAATTTACCTTATAATTGGCCGTATAGTTTTCGATTAACAGATAATGGTTATTCTAATAATTCATGGGTTGAAAATGCTATGTGGGAATGGAGTAAAAACGAAAGAAAAGGACAACGATTTGTTTTAATGGCAAGTAGTGATATACATCATCAGAGCAGACCCGGAAGTGCTATCTCTGAAGCAATTATGTACAATCCTATTTATAATCCTGCAGGAATAATTGCTGCATATGCAGTCCATAATAACAGATCCGAAATATGGGATGCCATTAATTCATGTGATGTTTATGCTTCACAATTATTAAAAATAAGGGTAAATGTAAGATTTGATGGTAAAATTGCTTATGGAAGATGGATTAATTGTAGCTCTCCACTAAAAATCCAAATTACTGCCCAATCTACATTTCCAGGTCTTGATCGTAGTGGTAAAAGCATGTGTCCACATGGTTACTCTAAAAATGAACTAGACTACCCTATCCAAGATATCTGGCTTATTAAAAAGGATAACGAAACAGGTCAACCTTGGTGTAAAATAATTGGTCATGCAACTCCAAATAAGGATACAGCAATAGTATTTTTTAATGATTCTGATGTTCAACCAAATGACTTTTATTGGATTGCAATTCGACAGAAAGGAGATTATCTTAGACCAAGGATTATTAAAAATCCATTTCTTCCTAAGCCTGACGATGGTTTAATTCGAGATGAATACATGGCTTTTCTTGGTCCGGTTTTTATAGATAGCGTAATTTAAACTAATATTATTTTGTATAAATGAAAATCATATAAATTAACTAAATAATAAAATACATACTTTTATCAATTTTTACTAAATACCGAGGTTAAAATTATAAAAAAAAAAATATGGGCGTGTGGCCTAGCCAGGATAAGGCACCGGCCTTCTAAGTCGGTGGTCGCGGGTTCGAATCCCGCCACGTCCGTAAAAAATATTGTCTAAAAAATTTTATTATAAATTAATTTTTCAATTTTTACATTCTTAACTAATATATAAAGTAAGTTTGTATAATAAAACATATATATAACAAATGTAATTTATATTTTATAGGTAGGTCAATATATGAATAAAAAAATGTTATTTATTAATTGTATAGCAATAATAATAATTCTCACAGCATTCAACCCCGTAAAAGGTGTTAATAATACAAATATATCAATGATAAACTCAGAGACACTAATTTTTAGTGGAAATATTTTGTATGTCGGTGGAAATGGACCGGGAAACTACAGCAAGATACAAGATGCAATAGAAAACGCGAGTGATACAGATACTGTTTTTGTGTACTCTTATTCTTCACCTTATTTCGAAAACATTGTAATTAATGTTACAATAAATTTGGTTGGAGAGAGCAGATATAATACTGTTATAGATGCAGAACGTAGTGGACATGTTGTAGTTATTAATTCTTATGGAGTGAAAATTTCAGGATTTACTATAAGAAATGGCGGAGGACTGGGAGGTACAGGTATCCGTATAAAATCAGATAATTGTGAAATTTTTCAGAATAATATTTCAGCAAACAATTGGTATGGGATATATGTTTCTTCTTCATATAACACCTTCCTTGAAAATGATATATCAGATAATGATTTTGGGATATGGCTTGGAGGCCATTCAAATAATTTTATACATGATTGTCAAATAATGGATAATAGTAATGGTATTGTTTTAGATCGTTCTTCACATAACAATATTAGTAGAAATAATATAACTTTTAACAGTCGAGGTGTTGATTTGTATTATAACTCTAAACATAATGAAATCTTTAATAATTTTGTTGATGGAAACCCTTGGGGCATCGGGTTATATTCAAATTATGGTTCAACATGTTATAACGTTATAAAAAGGAATATTGTATCAAATGGTAAGGGCGGTATCGAACTTCAGGGAAAATCTTCTGGAATATTATCATATAATATAGTAACCGAGAACAATGTAACTAATAACGAAGGTGGGATCCTGCTTCGTCATTATACATCCAATAATGTAATTTATCACAATAATCTTATTAATAATATTAATCCTTGGAGTGAAGAACCTAATAATGCCTTTGATTACGGTGTCGATAATTTATGGTATAATATTACTCTTGAAGAGGGCAATTATTGGGATGATTATAAGGAAAAGTATCCTTATTCAAGGCCGCGGTTAACAAGACCTTGGATTTGGAACATGCCCTATACAATTGAAGGTGAGGGAGGTGGCAAGGATAAGTTTCCTCTTGTAAAGGAATATGATGAATCAATTTGTATTAATATCCAACAGTTACAGAGTATTAGTCAAAAATCATTTAGCAATCAACAACAAAGCTACCAGAGCCAACAAACTTCTCAACAGCCCACAAGTCAAACTACAAAGCAGGTCTAATGTTCAAATCTAAAATAAAAGTACATAATCAAATGGTTTAAAAAATAGCCATAAAATTCCTTTATTATCGAATTTTTTAAATATTGATATTTTGAAAAAGTATTGAAGAAATTATTAAAAAAACTTCTTTCTTAATTCCGAGTTTTTTGCCAATAAATATACAATTAATTAATATAGTATAAATGTATTATTATTATAAAAAGCCATTAACCATTAAATGGGATGCAAGATGGATACAAAAAAATCTATTTACTATTTTGGAGAAGAACAAAATATCTCAAAATTATATTATATTAAAATAAGAAATTTTATAAAATTTGAGGCGTTCTTATGAAGGAAGAACCAGATATTGTAAAAGAGTTAAGAAAAGAAGAAAAAAAAGGAAAACTAACAGATCTTTCAAATGATAACAAAAAATTTAATGAAGAGATTTTCAAAGAAGATTCATCTGGGACGGTTCAAATTCTAAAAGACTTTTCAGAAGATATTAAAAAAAATAATATAGCAATAAATATCGAAGAAAAATATAAAAAAATTTTTGAAAATTATTCTGTAGCAATAACTTTAGCAGACGAAAAAGAAAGAGTAATATCTTGGAATAATTATGCTGAAGAACTTTTTAACATGAACGAAAAAGATCTATTTTTATATCCCATAAAATCTTTATACCCTTCTGAAGAGTGGAAAAAAATAAGAAAAGAAAATATCAGACAAAAAGGAATGAGATACAAACTTGAAACAAAAATGATATGCAAAAATAAAGGAGTTTTTGATGCAGAGATATCTCTATCTGTTTTAAAAGGAAAAGAAGGGAAAATTAGCGGATCTGTAGGCATAATTAAAGATATTTCAAAGTTAAAGAATACAGAAAAAAAATTAAAAGAATCTGAAAATAAATACAAATCAATATTTGAAAACTCTGCAGTTGCAATAACTTTAACCGATGAAAACGAAAAAATTATTTCTTGGAATAATTTTACAGAAAAACTATTAGATTTAGGAAAAGAAGATTTGTATTTAAAGCCAGTAAAAAGGCTTTATCCTGCTGAAGAGTGGAAAAAAATAAGAAAAGAAAATATTAGAAAAAAAGGAATGCAGCATCATTTAGAAACAAAAATAATTTGTAAAAATAATAATTTATTAGATGTAGATATTTCTGTAAGTGTTCTAAAAGATTGTAATGGCAATATAACTGGTTCTATTGGTGTAATAAAAGATATATCTAAGCGGAAAAAAATTGAAACTGAACTAAAATACAAACATAATTTATTACAATCACTTCTTGATAATATTCCCGATTCAATCTACTTTAAAGATGAAAAAAATAAATTTATTAAAGTAAATAAAGCAAAAGCTACGAGATTAAATACAAAACCTGAAGATATGATAGGAAAAACAGATTTTGATTTTTTTTCCAAAGATAAAGCTGAAAAAAGTTATAAAGATGATAAAAAGGTATTTGAGACAGGTCAACCAATAATTAATAAAATAGAAAAAAGGATAAACGAAAATGGTCTAGAACGTTGGATTCTAGCAACAAAAATTCCAAGATATAACAGTATTGGAAAAATTATTGGAACCATGGGAATATCTAGAGACATTACCAAGTTAAAGGAATCCGAAAAAAGATATAGGAATTTATTTGAAAGTTCAACTGATCCGATTATTATACTTGATAAAAAAGGCAGTTTTATAGATATTAATCCCCAAGTTATAAATTTATTAGGATATAATAAAGACGATCTTACAGGTAAAAAATTTACTGAAAAAAATCTTATAGCAAAAGATAATAGTGAAAAAATCCTTGAAAGAATTATAAATAAAAAAGAAAATGAAAAAGTTCAATCATACGAAATAACCTTATTAACTAAAAAAGGTGAAATAATTCCTGCTAAGATAAATTCTTATCCTTTTTATGAGAATAATGAAATTATTGGTAATTTTATTATAATTAGAGATTTAAGAGAGAAATATAAACGAGAAGAAATGGAGAAAGAATTAATTGAATCCGAATATAGATTTAGAGATATATTTGATGAAACAAGTGATTTACTATTATATATTGAAAAAAATTTTATTTTAGATATAAACAAAGCTGCATTAAATTATGGAAACTTAAAAAAGGAAGATATAATCGGTAAAAAAATTTCTGATTTAAAAGATATTTTTTCAGAAAAAATTATCTCAAAACATCTAAACGCAATTGAACGCCTAGCCAGCGGTATTAAAGTCCATGATTACGAAGGAAATCTATTCACAAAAAAAGGTGAAGAATATAAATTTTTATTCTCAGTTGATTGTATAAGGGATGATCAAGAAATAAAAGGTGTAATATTAAGAGGTAAAGATATCACCCAAAGACAGAGAGCATGGGATGAACTTGTAAGACTTGAAGAAAGATATAGAGTTCTTGCTGAAACATCAGCAGATGGTGTTTTAACAATAGATGAGTTGGGACAGTTGACATATGTAAATCCATCTTTTGAAAAAATGTGTGGAAGAAGAAAAAGTCAGATATTAGCCACCCTTTTCAGAGATTATCTTTCTGAAGATTCAGTTTATTTCTTCCAACAAGTTTTTATTGATACAAGAAAAAAAGATGAAAAAATTGAAAATGTTGAACTAGAATTAATTCATGTTGACGGCGATATAATACCTATCGAAGTTAATATGGCCCCGTTTAAAAAAGATAAAAAGTTTGCAGGTATGGTTTGTACTATTAGGGATATTACAAACCGTAGAAAAGTTGAAGATGAATTAAAGAAATCAGAGAGGCTTAAAACTGAATTTATGAATATTGCAGCACATGAATTAAGATCACCTGTTACTCCAATCAAGGGTTATTTAGATTTAATAATATCAGATAAAGAAACAGATGAAAAGGTTAAAAAATGGGCAAAAGTAAGTTTAAGAAATGCTGAAAAATTATTGAAACTAGTAAACGATATTTTAGATGTATCTAGGCTTGATTCAGATACTATGAGATTTGAAATGGAAAAACTTGATACTTTTATTCTTCTTAATGAAATTATTGAAGATATGAAAAACGCAGTAGAAAGCAAGAATTTAAAATTTATAAAAGAAATTCCTGAAGATTTACCTAATATAATGGGAGATAAAAATCGGTTATCACAGGTTTTAAAAAATCTTTTAGTAAATGCAATTAAGTTTACAGATAATGGATCAATTACTCTTAAAGCTATAAGAGAAACTGATCATATACTTATTTCAATAAAAGATACAGGTATTGGTATTTCAAAAAATGAATTAAATAAGATTTTTAATAAATTTTATCAAGCGTATACGGGTGATGATCGCAAAAATGAAGGAACAGGCCTTGGCCTCTTTATAAGTAGAGAAATAATCCATAAACATGATGGAAAATTATTTGCAAAAAGTGAGCTTAAAAAAGGAAGTGAATTCTTGATAAAAATTCCTTATATTCATAAAATGGTAATGGATCTAAATAATAATGGAGGGGATGTAAATAAAGAAAAAATGTCCTCAATGTAATTCTAAAGCAGTTAAACTTTATCAAAATAAAAGTTTTGAAGGAAAAAGAGCATGGGTTCCAACAGCATGGGTTTGTACAAGATGTGGTTATATTTATAATGTTGCCGCTGAAACTCTTATGTACAAAATCGGAAGTGAACCGTATGATGAATCATATAATAAAAAATGTCCTAAATGTAATTTAGGGCTTGTAAGACTCTATAGACATATAAATCCAAGATACGGTAAACAAAAATGGGTATCAATGGGTTGGTATTGTACAAGATGTAAATATGTTTGGATGGATAAAAATAAACAAGAAGAACCAATTGAAAGCTAATTATTTTTTATAATTTTTTCTTTATTTGATTCCTCTTTATTTTTTTTAGAAATGTAACTCAAACCAAGTTCTGTAAGCTCGATTACATTAAATGACGTATATTGAAGGAGTTCATTTTTTAAAAGTCTTTTTACAATTGTATTAAACTGTGTTTTATTTACATGAAGAAAATTCATAGCAGATTCAGAATCCATATCTTTAGAATATAGCATCTCTAATAAATTTAATTCTTTATCTGATATCACTATTTCATTTTCTAATTCTTCAGGTATTTCTTCTAAATCACTTGATAGAGTTTTAACATAATTTTCAATTATTGAATCTAAATGTAGATTATCTAAAACTTCGCCTTCTTTATTATATAAAATACATGCTCCTTTTGAAGGATCATATTTCCAAGAAGCTACGTTTTTCCATGTATAACCAAGTAAACTTACACCGCTGTCAATAGTTCTTTGTTTCTTACGAATTTTCTTTTCTCTGCTTCTATATAGATAATGTTGTTCAACTTGTAACGATGCAAGATTGATGCCATATGAATTTAAGGTTTGAATCAACTCTTCACCAGCCCTTCTTTTTATTTCAGCAATAAAAAATAAACCAGCCTTACCTATAAGATCCATATATACTACTCGGATAATCGACTCTATAGCTTTACCAACCAATTCTTTATCAACAGAGTCAATATCAGATGAAACCTGAACTGCGTCATCTCCTTCAAAATTACCTTTGTCGTATACTTCAATATATTTCAAGAAATCATAGCTAGGTTGTAGGTTTTTAACAATTGAACCAATTACTCTTGCTGCAAAACCATATGTTGTTCTCCTACCTGCTACATAAAAAAGGGATCTTAAAACCTCACCAATAATATATGAATTTGTAATATCCATCTAGAAATTTGAAATAAAATTAAAGTTTAATTATCTTTCTCTTATTTTAAAAAATAAAATAAAAAATTTTCCTAAATCATTATATATTGGTACTTATTTAGGGCAAGCTATAAAATTCGAGGAAATAATAAAATGAAACGTAGTTCAAGGGTTTGGAAAAAAAGACATAAGATGCGTTGGAAATGGCGTAAAAAAAGAATGAGACGAGAAAAACGGAGTAGAAAGAAATAATTATATAATGGGAGCATGGTGTAACCCGGCATCATTGTGGGCTCCAGTTAGGAATGATTATAAAAGGGTCATCTGAGCTATGATGAATAACTGGAGCGATGACCTAAGAAGAGACCCGCCGATCTGGGTTCAAATCCCAGTGCTCCCATCATATTAAAAGGTGAGAAAATGAGTATGATAAAAAATATAATAAATATAAATATTAAAAATTTTAATATCTATACAATAATATCTACATTATTTCTTTTAGGCGGCCTAATTCATTATATATATTGGGGAAGTAGATATGGTATATGGAATGACATTGGTATTTATTCATTGACAATCGTATTTGTAATCCCTGGAATTATTGGTATTTTAATATCATTAATGGAAAAAGAGGATGAAAACTAAATCATATTCCAAGTTGTAATTAGGTTTTTAGTAGCGTTAACCTCATCTACACGTTTTACAGGCGTATTATTAGGTGAATTTTTAATTAAATTTGGATCTTCATCTGCAATTTTAATCAATGTGTCAACATATTTATCTAAATCAGATTTTGATTCTGTTTCAGTTGGTTCAATCATTAAAGCTTCTTTAACAATAAGTGGAAAATAAACAGTTGGAGGATGAAGACCATAATCTAGTAAACGTTTAGCAATATCCGTTGCTCTAATTCCTTTTTCTTGTCTTAATTTTTCGCATGATAAAACAAATTCATGTTTTCTAAGTTTTTTGTAAGGCATTTCATATTTCTTAGAGTTTAGAATTTTTTCTTTCATATAATTTGAATTGAGAACAGCAATTTCTGAAGCTTCTCTCAACCCATTTTTCCCCATCATTGTAATATAAGTATAGGCTTTTAATAAAACAGAGAAATTACCATAGAAACCTTTAATTTTTCCAATTGACTCGGGAGCATTATAATCAAATGAATATTTATCATATTTCTTAACAATTCTTGGTATAGGTAAAAACTTTTCAAGTTTTATTTTAACTCCAACTGGTCCACTACCAGGTCCACCGCCACCATGAGGTGTAGAAAATGTCTTGTGTAAATTTAGATGTACAATATCAAACCCCATATCACCTGGTCTTGCTTTACCCATAATTGCATTCATATTTGCTCCATCATAATACAAAAGAGCACCTGCTTTATGAACCATTTCTGAAATTTTTACAATATCTGGTTCAAAAATTCCAAGAGTATTTGGATTAGTAAGCATAAAGCAAGCTGTTCTATCTGAAATTACTTTTTCTAGTATTTCTAAATCAACTGTACCCTCCTTTGTAGAAGGAATTTCTATAAGTTTATATCCTGCCATTGTTGCACTTGCAGGATTAGTGCCATGAGCAGTATCTGGAAGAATTACTTCATTTCGTTTTATATCATTATTATATTCATGATAAGCTTTTGTTAAAAGCATTCCTAAAAATTCTCCTTGAGCTCCTGCTGCGGGCTGAAGACAAAAATAATCCATACCTGTAATCTCACAAAGTAATCTTTCCAGCTCAAATAAAATCTGTAAGTTTCCTTGTACTGTTGATTCATCTTGATATGGATGTGTACAAGAAAATTTTTCCCAAGAAGCAATAGACTCACAGATTTTAGGATTATATTTCATCGTACAAGATCCCAAAGGATATATTCCAGAGTCAATTCCATAATTCATTTGACTTAGATGGTGAAAATGACGTACTATTTGTGTTTCATCAATATTTGGAATTTTTATCTTTTTAGATCTTTGTAAAGATTTTGGTAGAGCATCTATTGGTTTTATTTTACCCTTTTTTATTGGTATTATTTCGTTTAATAAAGGTTCATCGTATAAAGCAGATCTATACATTTGAAATCTCCCCTAAACAAGAAATTAATTTTTCAATTTCGAAATCAGAATGCATTTCTGTAATTCCATAAAGCATACAATTTTTTAGTTTTTGATACCATTTATCTATAATAAGACCACCTTGAATGTTGTTTTTTAAAAGTTCGTTATTTATCTTTTCAGGATTAATATTTGATTTAATTACAAATTCATTAAAATGTGTACCACTAAATATTTTCTCTAAACCATTGATTTCTTCAATTTTTTTAGCAAGTTTTTGACCATTTTCATAGTTAATTTTTGCAATATTTTCTAAACCATCACAACCAAGTAAGGATAAATATGTGACAGCGCTAAGAGCGCAAAGCCCCTCATTTGTACAAATATTGCTAGTAGCTCTTCCTCTTCTAATATGTTGTTCTCTTGTTTGAAGAGTCATACAAAATGAACGATTACCTTCCATATCTTTTGTTAAGCCAATAATTCTTCCAGGCATTTGTCTAATAAATTCTTTTTTACAAGCAAAAATTCCAAGACTAGAACCACCAAAATCCATTGGATTTCCAAAAGCTCTTCCCTCACCAATAACAATGTCTGCTCCATAATCACCAGGACTTTTTATAATCCCAAGAGATAAAGGATCTACTCCAACAACAAATAATGATCCTTTTTCATTTGCAATTTTTTTAATCTCATTAACTTGATTTTCAAAAATTCCAAAAAAGTTTGGATTTTCGATATAAATTCCGGTAGTTTTTTCATTAATAGTTTTTTCAAGGATATTTAAATCAATTTTTCCTGTTTTTATATCAAAAGGAATTTCTTTAATCTCAATATCGGCACCTTTCGTATAATTTTTTAAAACTGATTTTTTTTCAAAAGAAATATTTTCAGGTATAGCAAAAATATTTCTTTTATTTATCCTAGAGCACATAAGTGCAGCTTCCCCAACTGCAGTAATTCCATCATAAAGTGAACAATTAGCAATCTCAAGTTTAGTTAATTCAGAAATCATACTCTGATATTCAAACATTGCCTGAAGAAAACCTTGACTTGCTTCAGATTGGTAAGGAGTATAAGATGTAAAAAATTCAGAACGAGAGATAATTGATTTTACAACTGAAGGAATATAATGAGGTTTAATACCTCCACCTATAAAGGATATTAATTCATGAAATGATTGGTTTTTTGTAGAAATTTCTCTCAATCTTTTTTCTGTTTCTTGTTGAGATAATTCATTAGACAAATTGAAATTCTTAATTACTACATCTTTTGGAATGTCAATAAACAAATCGTCGATATTGTTCAATTTTATCTCTTTAAGCATATGCTTTTTTATTTTTGAATTTGGGATAAAATCCATAAACTCCCCAACCAGGGTATCAATAATACATTAAAGAAATTTATCATAAAATCTTTAAATCTAAAGAATGGATTTCATGTTTATGACTAATTACAAATTTAAGAATAAATTAAAAAAAAATTTAAAAATTGGAAAACTTGTTTGTCTTGCAAGAACTTATAAAAAACATGCTCAGGAAATGAATTCAGATGTTACAAAAGAACCTATTCTTTTTTTAAAACCCACAAGTTCAGTTATTTTTAATGGCCAATCAATAATAATTCCAAAAATGTCAAATTGTTTACACCATGAAGTCGAACTAGGAGTTGTTATAGGAAAAAGTGGTAAAAATATTTCAAAAAATAACGCTTTAGATTTTGTTTTTGGTTATTTACTGGCACTTGATATCACTGCTAGAGATATTCAAAAAGAGGCAAAGAAAAAAGGGTTACCTTGGACTATTGCTAAAGGTTTTGATACTTTTGCACCAATTAGTGAAGTTGTTTTAAAAAAAGATGTCCCAAATCCCCAAAATCTTGATATTTCACTCAGATTAAATGGAAAGATCAAACAGAATTCAAATACAAATAATATGATCTTTTCAATAGAAGAAATTATTGAATATATATCAAAAATAATGACACTAGAAACTGGTGATTTAATTATGACGGGTACCCCCGAGGGAGTTGCAGAAATTGTCTCAGGTGATATATTAGAAGCCAAATTAGGAGAATTATGTTCCTTAATTGTTGATGTAAAATTATAATATAATCAGACTATAATTGTTCCAGAAAAGATATATATAATAAAAAATAAAAATTTAATTAATGCACAGTAAAATAATTGTATTAGTTATTATTATTTCTTTAATATTTCCAATAGTCTCAGCAACATATAGGTCATACAATTCATCCATTAATCCGATTAAGAAACAGTCTCATATTGGATCTGAAATCATTGAAATGATTAATAAAATCAACGAAAGTCTTCTTTATGACTATTTAAAACAATTAACTGATATTGGTCCTAGATTTACAGGTTCAGAAAACTGTAAAATTGCAGCAAAATATATCAATGATGAGTTTGAAAACATTGGTTTGTATTCTATTATTCAACCGTGGAAATATCTCAGAAGAAAATGTCAAAATGTTGTTGCAACATTAAATGGTACAGATACATCTAGTGATGCAGTCTTTATTATTTGTGCCCATTATGATACAATAACCTTTCCACTTCATTTACCAAAAGAAGTACATTCTGTTGGAGCAAATGATGATGGATCAGGTATTGCAGCAATGCTGGCCATTGCAAAAGCAATTAGTCAAAGTTCTTTTAATCATACAATAAAATTTATTGCTTTTTCAGGCGAAGAAGTTGGATTATTCGGCAGTTATTACTATGCAAGTAATGCATATGAAAATGATGAAAATATTATCGCAGTGTTAAATCTAGATACCATTGGGTATGCTTATACTGAAAAAGATGGTAATATTTTTAAATTATGGCTTCCAAAAAGATCCGAATGGATTTATGATTTTGTAACAAATATATGTGATAAATATAACGAATTTTTTAATTTTCAAGTTAAGGAAGTTCCAACTTTTGGATGTGATCACGCACCATTTATTAACTACGGATATGATGGAGTTTTATTTGGACAATATGCATCACAAAAGGGAATTCATACCCCTGATGATACTATTGATAAAATTAATTTTACATATTTAAAAAAGATAACAAAATGTGTTTTAGCAACATTATATGAACTAGCAAATGAGCCAATTACTCTTCAGATTAGAATAATAAATCCTAAAGAAGGATATCTTCATTTTTTAAATAGAAAACCAAGGAAGCTACCTCAATTTAATGCGTTTCGAGTAAAATATAATGGATTAACATTTATTATTGGAAGAACAACTGCAAAAGTGGAAGTTAAAAGTAGTGAAGAAATTGAATCAATTTTATTTATTATTGATGGAGAAACTATTCCATCATCTATTAAATCTAATAAAACCGAGTGGCTAATTAATGGATTTATTAGACCCCTTTTTGGTAGACACACCTTAGGTGTATATGTTTATACATCATCTGGAAAAATTGCATATGATGAGATGGATTTATATATGGCTACATTATATTATAATTTTAAATTCATTTTTCCGATAAAACAGCATTAAAATATTTTTTAAACTTTGGAAAATGTTTTAAATATTAATCATATTGCCAGAGTATATTATATATTCGGAGGAGGCTACAAATTTGAAAGATGTTGTAATAGTGTCAGGTGTCAGAACAGCTCAGGGAAAGTTTGGAGGTGGTTTGAAAAGTTTTTCAGCTCCCCAACTTGGTGGCATGATAATAAAAGAAGCTGTAAAAAGAGCTAGTTTAAAAACAAAAGATATTGATGAAGTAATAATGGGAAATGTCGTTTCAGCAGGCTTAGGGCAAAACGTTGCACGTCAAGCTG